>FRDC01002903.1_pt1 | contig 20122 bp, 35 predicted proteins | sample 1106171 | NCBI WGS metagenome assembly FRDC01 (sample SAMEA3930566, study PRJEB13176) | freshwater metagenome | biome: Drinking water system; feature: drinking water; material: water | place: Singapore | collected 2014-12-20 | reverse complement strand
TGATAAAGACATTGGTTTGGTCAGATTCGAATCACATTCTGATAATTCTGTTGCTGAACTCGACAAAGAATTGAAACTCTACATTGGGAATGATGTGTTGAAGGTTGGTTGTGGATTGAATGAACCTTTTAGGATTGACTCAGGCAAAATCACATCTATAAGCAGGTCAATCGGCAATATGATTAAAGACACATATCGTGTATCTTCCCCGACAATCATGGGAGATTCTGGCGGACCTGTATATCACGAAAATAAGCTGATTGGTTTGTCGCAAGCGGTTCGCAACGCTCCTGCCAGCAGCCCATTTCCAGTAAGTGTCGCTGTTCCTCACATGGCCTATGTTTTGCCTGTTAGAAGATTCTACGATTGTGAAAAAATTATGGAGTATTTGAAGGACTGATGTTTAAGATCTGGCTAGAAAACAGAATCCCTCTGCAACAGAGGCTGGAAGCATTGAGACCGCAGTTCGCTGCTGCGGCCCAGCAAGTCTATGATCAATGGGTTCAAGATGAATACGACGATCTAAATGGCGGCGGAATTTGCCAAGATGTGGCCGAAGCTATTGCTGGAGTAATCCATCAGCATATTCCTCAAGTTGAGGCGGGGACAATCTCAGCCTCGTGTGGCGAGCAACACGTCTGGGTCATTCTTCACAACGACCATGAAGGCTTTTCAATTGATGTGCCGTATCACTTGTATGAAAAGGGCGGCGGATATTCATGGACGAAAATCCCCGGAGTTGTATTTGACGCCAGAGACATTGAGATCTATCCAATGGATCATGGCGATGCCAGAAATGCTCTGGAAGATCCATACGGCTAATCACCAAACACAACGCACCAGTAAGGTCTACCATCTCTAAATTTGGCATACCCGACACCAGCTTTTTTATAACTCTTGCCAAGAATGTTTTTTCTGTGGCCGGAAGAGTCCATCCAGTCATTGAAAACGGACTCTTCAGAGTTCTGCCCCATGGCTATGTTCTCGCCGAAGTTGTTGAAGTTTGGAAGACTGAGTTTGGAGTGAAGCAACAAGGAGTGATTTGCCATCCATTCTGCGTGCCTCTGAGCATATTGATTCAACTCCTCGTTCTCCTCAACTTGATCTATTCCCCGTTTTGCTCTTTCTTTGTTGTGGAGCAGCAAAAGATAGTGCTTGTCGATTTTGTGGTCATCAAAAACAGAAACTCCACATCCCGTTACCGAGATGCAGAGTATCATTAGCAGAATTTTTCTCAACATGTATTTATCTACATGGGAGAAACCATTTTCTTGCAGTAGTCATACATGGCAATTGCAGAGGCACATCCCACGTTCAAACTGCGAACGCTCCCGTATTGACTGATGTAAACCATGTGATCCAGAAGTTCGATCATCTCTTCTGTCAGACCAGTGCCCTCCTGCCCAAACACCAGAACAACATGCTTGTCTGGCCAGACAAATGACTCAATCGGAACAGCTTGCTCAAGGTTGTCAACACCCACGACAACACAATCAGACAAATCAAGTTCGTCTGTGAAACGAACATGCTTCATCGTTGTGTAAATGTGGGCACCAACCGTGCCCCTTTTGTCGTATTGCTTTGAGCCATAGATGATGACCTCTTTGGCACAAAATGCGTTTGCGTTTCTGATCACAGACCCGATGTTGAAGTCATGGAATTTGTTTGTGATCAAAACACTGAAGTTGTTGCAACGTGTCCGCAGGTCCGCCTTGATGGCGTCCTCAGTCCAATATTTGTAACGGTCATCGACGTTTCTTGGATCTTCTCTGGCATCCATGCTTTTGTCCTTTTTGATGTTGCGGGATATATATCGTATCACATTTTTCACTGGAGGTGAATATGAAACAGTTTGCATTTTTGCTGCTGGCCGCAGTAGGTTTGGTTGGTTGTCAGCCAGCCCCAATCATTATCAACAATGAAGACGAACACTGCCATGAACACCATGGCCGACCACCCGTCATTATCGAAAGAGAACGACCGCCAGTGATCATTGAGCGTCGTCCGCCAGTGATTATTGAACAACGTCCGCCAATCATCATTGAAGGCGGCTGCAATGCTCACCATCACTGCGGACATTGCCCTGTCTGCCGTTCTCACGGCTGGGTCAGTGGCATTGGAATCCACATTGAAAAGGGTAGAGTTGGCGTAGATATTGACCACCATCACCATCACTAAGGAACAACATGAAAGATTTTATGCAATGGTTGGCTGAAAAGGGGAGCAGAACAGCACTTGGGATTTATCCGCCTCAATATGGGGTCGGGCAATATCCGCCGCTTTACTTTGCTCCCGTCAGTGCAACTCATCTGAACGCTTTTGCGAAGATACACGGCGATGTTCACAAAGACTTGCTTAGCGATCCAATCAAAAAGGAATTCGAGAAGAACAAGAAAAGAAAGAAACAACCACAAGCGAAATGAAACTCGATCTGGTTTACACGTTTGTCGATAATACCGATGAAAACTGGAAATCTAAGTATCTTCTGCCAACGTGGGCATTTGGAATGGTCATCTGGTATGTATCGACTTTTACAGCGGTTGTCACTGGATATGAAAAAACCCAGCCTCTCGGCTGGGTTTCTTGTGCGGTTTGTAGATCAAGCCACTTTCTTCAGTTCACGGAAGATTTCCGCCAACGACCGCTCGTCATCAGTGATGATCTGCGGCTTCTTGGTGATGATCTGGTGCTTGACCGCATAGCTGCGGAATCTGGCCTCATCATTGAGGATGATCAGATAACGCATGATAAGCGAATCGGTCGGCGGGAAGTCTCCCTTGAGCACCACACAGAGCCGTTCAATCTGATCGCCATCTTTGTAGACTGCTGTAATACCGTGTCCGGGAAAGATCTGATAGACCAGACCAGACTTGGCACGCACGCTCACAAAGCCATCTTTGAGGAACTTCTGGAACTTGTCCTCTCCAATGACTCGCAAGAGTGTCTCTCTGGCACGAATCTCTCGTTCGTCTTGCGGCGTCAGAATTGGTTTGCGGGATGTGAGAATCATCGGAGCATGACGTGCTTGGATGATTTCACGCAGCCGATCTGCTGGTTTAGGCGGAACATACCTGTTTTCGCCAACGAACCAATTTCCAGCCTCGCACCACATTTGCTGGTTGCGTTTGATGCGAACACGGTAGTTTATAGCCGATGATGTGGCTGTGCCGGTCGCCCACTTGTAGAACTTCATGGTGGTTGCTGTGCTGCCAGAACTGCACTCATAGCAAGTTTCACCATAAATATCTTCAAATTCGATCCATTCTGCGGCACAGTTCGTTGCGGCGGCAGAATCATACTTGATGAATCCGCCAGTGCCACCCCCATAGATTCCATAGGAATCTGTGGTGGCGGAGCCGCTGTTGTATTGAACCATTGACATCATGATCTCAGCCTCCAGCCACCAATTGATGGGCCAAGAAAATGACTTCTTCAGCGGTTGGGTCGAATTCGTCCATGACTTCTGAAGTGGCTTTGCCGTTCGTTCCAACACGATACGGCGTCAAGCCTTTCTCCACCAAGTCAACGAACATCTTCTTTGCCCCTTTGATGTCGGCAAAGTTGGTGGAATCCCAGCACAGGCGTTCGTCCCCCTTCAACGGGTGCAAGATTCGGAACATGTGATGGTTTGCCGGTTTCTCGGCCCCATCTTCCAAAATTTGCACTCCGTCTGGCACCTCGATCTTGGCGGTAAGCTTTGATCCCATCAGGAGCGAGACATCAATTGTCCGTGGTTCTGCAATTGCGGTCATTCTTCGCCTCTTTCTCTGGCGGCGACGTTGAGCCATTGTTCCATCATTGGAAGTGGAACTCCGTCTCTTCGTCCGCCATATTTTTTGGTATGGGCCTCACGCATTTTGTCGGTGATCGGGGTTTTCGAGTAGTTGGCCTTTGTGGTCAAAACACGTTCCCGTGAATCTGTCCTGTGCCGACCATTCTCGAAGATTTGACCATCGACGATACAGCGGCGATGCTCGTGTCCGCAGTTTGGACACACAATTTCGGCCTCGTGGTTTAGAGCGATGTTCAATCGCACCACGAAATAGCCTTGGCACTCACCGCAGTAGAACTCTTGAGAGATTCGATCCATCTGCCCCTCGTGTTACTTGACTGAGAATTTGTTGAGCTTGGAGAACTCGTCAGAGACTTCAATTTTCTCGATGTGCAACAGAAGGTCAAGCCGGGGGGCAGGACGATTCTTCTTTTCGTTTGCCTTCTTCAGCGTCACCTTGATGTGCAGAACAGTGCCGTTATCCACGTCGGCATAATGCCACTCGTTGGGAGTGGTGGACATAAGATTTGTCCATGCCTTATACCAAGTGGCAACAGGGATGGCGACCTTCAACTTGTTGGTGTCGTCGTGGAAGTGAATTTGCGACTTGGACTCGTGATATCGGACAGAGCCGATGGTCTCGATCCCGGATTCGGTTTCAACTTTTTGCGAAGCAACGGTCTCACGTTCGCCACCCATACTATTCTCTCCTTGAGGTTCGATGAATCAAAAGCGACAGCAACTTTACCACACAAAATTTGTGTTGTAAAGCCAACTACGACCCAAATTTCCGATTATTTTGGGCGTCCCAGACTTGGAACATCGCCGCTTCGCCCTTACTGACTTCTTTCAATCCGTCGATATCAGTCTCAGTTTTGTCTGTTTCCCAATCGTATTCTGGGGCGATTTTGTCGGCGGCTTCATGGGCAACTTTCTGGAGCACATGAAATGCTTTGTGAGAGACTTTCCCATCTTGGTTGAACGCTTCTTTGAACCTTTCGTCTTCGTCGTCAACAACGATGTTAACAGTGGTGAAGATGTGACGACTGATCTCTACTTCCAAGAATCTCTGAGCCATGATTTCCTCCTAAATGGTTGCGGACATTTTATGCAATACAATTTTTAGAATCAAGGACAGTTCCGGTTATCATGGGTAGATACATGATAGGAGGTGTTAAATGGCAGATACACACTCAGAAGGGTCTCCATGGTTCTGGAAGATTTTCGGTGGAACGGTCGTGGGAATGATTACCTTGTTGTTGGTTACTATCTTCGGCAATTTGCGGAATGAAATGAGCGACAACAAGCATGAATTTCTGACTCAAGTAAACGAGTTACGGGCCGACATCAGACAAGACAGAGACTCATTTGGAAGTTTCAAAGAAAGGTTGGTTGGAGTAGAGCAAAGTTATTCTAAAGAACAGGTCCAAGGATTGGTCCAGTCTTTAACAACCTTGACAGAGACTGTTAATTCTCAGAAGGAAAAACTGGCAGCGTTAGAAACAGGCGTATCTTCTACTAAGGAAGATATCAAGGCCGTTCGTGAAGAATACAAAGAAGTTGCCAAGCAACTTCAAGAGGTTCGTGAAAAGGTCGCCTCTTTGACTCCAGTAGTCTCTGAGACCAAAAAAGAAAGCCCAACTACAGTCCAAAAACCGTAGCTGGGCTTCCACCCAATGGTCAAGTTACTTGCTCTTGTTAGTTGACGGTTGGTTGTCCACCACCCGCTGGAGAGCCTGCATAGCTTGACGACCAGAAGCACTCCGCAATGCTGCACTTGTGACCTCTTTCGCATCTGTCCGAGCTTCTGCCAGTTGTTTCTGGAGATCAACAATCTGCATTTGCAGTCCGTTGATTGTGTCATCTAAGGCCGAGACCTTAGTAGCATTCAGAATTCTTTCAGATTCGATGTCTTTCTTTAGCATTACGACTTCGTGCTCGTATTCCTTTTTGACTCTGTTGACGGCAATTGCTTCAGCCTTGGCAGTTTCTGCCTTCAGCCTATCATCAAAGCCTGCAACTTGAGCTTTCAGGGCCACGACATCCTTCTCTTGTGTGGCAAGGATTTCTTCTCTGGCCTTCCACTGTTTTTCGAGATCTTCTTGCCGAATTGTTTCGGCTCTGCGTCGAGTGGCGATTTCGACGTTGTATTCTTCCTGAGATCTCTTTTTCTTCTGAGCCATGTCATAGCCGTGTTCTTCTTCTTCACGCTGCCATCTCTTGGCTCTCTCTTCTTCGTCATCTTCGAGTTGTGCTTGACGTTCAAAGCACTTCTTCTGCCAGTCTGTTTCTTCTTGTTCGTGCTGTTCTCGCATTTCCTCCAAGGAAAGTGCCTCGGCGTCAATGCCATACAATTCGTTGAGTTCCTGCTGTTTCAGAACGATGGCGTCTTCGACATTCTTCATCTGTTCGAGTTTGATGCTGATCTGAGCACTCAGACCGGCCAATGTGCCTTGCAGAGTGTTCTGAAGAGCACCAATCTCTTCGATGACGGTTTGTGGCTTTAATGTGGAAACCACATCAAGAACCTTCTCGGATTGCTTTTTTGTCTTTTTGGTTGTTGTAGTAGCCATTGGGTTATCCTTCCGTAATTAAGTAAAATGGACTGCTAATATCTTCGCTGGAAACGACCTCAAGCTTTAATCATTTTCTCACTCTATTATTCTATGAAAACTACACGATGCACAACGTGCTACTCTGAATTTTCAGATGAGCAACTTGCGAACGCACAGTGTTGTCCGTCATGCAAAACGACTGGACTGCCAATGGCGATTTCGCAAGATACAACAATCCAAATCAATTGGCACGAACTCAGAATCTTAACAAATTGGGCTTCTAACTGGGCAGCAGAAAAGTGTGATGAATCGGCCCGCAAGACCGTTGCGAGCGTCATCAAGCGGCTGGAAGCTCAACGTAAAGAGGATTGGCCAGCACTCACCCTTCTGGGGGAGATTAAAGAATTGCCAGAAACACTAGAAAAACTGGGCATTGAATGCGGCGGAGTCGAGCTTTATGACAGTGAGTTTAAGAGGGTCCATCCTCCCGCTCCTAAACTGAAAGTCATCACTTAAGATTGACGGCTTGCTCAGTAGATACTATAACATGTATCGGAGATGAGCCAATGACGGAACAAGACGAACGCACATTTGCAGAAAGAGTCAGCGACAGTATCGCCAAGTTTGGCGGTTCGTGGCTGTTCATATTCCTCGCAATAGGATCAATAATCCTGTGGGTCGTCTTAAACACGTTGCCGTTGTTCGGTGTGATAAGATGGGATGCCTATCCTTTCATCCTGTTGAACTTGTTTCTCAGTCTTATCGCAGCGTTTCAAGCTCCCTTCATCATGATGTCTCAAAGGAGAGTTGAGGTTAAACAAGATATGGCCTATCGTGGTCTATTCGCAGAACTCAAGAACGAACTTGTTTCTGTGAAAGGTGTGCTGGTTGATTTGACTCAGGTTCTTAAAGATCTGAAGGATGTCGTCCAACACCAAGCAAAGAAAATCGAAGATCAAGCCGACACCATCGAGGAGCAGGCTGACACCATTGAAGAACAAGCAGAAACCATTGAAGAACTAGAGGAATCTGCTGTGTAAATCACTCTTTCTTGAACATCCATCTTTCCATAATTTCTTTGTATCTTCTGTCAGACTCTTCTTTAATTTCGATGGCTTTCAACAAGAGTTCTGCGTTGTAAAACTTTTTGAGTCGTTCCTTATCGACTTTCTTAAGTTCGATGGATTGATTTTTGTTTTCAACCCATGTTTTGACATCCTCATCATACAAAGGCGGCGGCATCGGAACGCCTTCTTTGTAAATGCCTTCATTGTCTCTCCAAGCTTTACGCCAATCTGCAAGAATCTCGTCTAGCCTTACTTGCTCGATGAGGTTTTCTTCACATGAATCGTCCATTTTGTGCTCCTTTGCAGCTAATAGAATAATGTAGCGAGGGGGAGCCATCCTTGGCTCGGCTACTCTACCCTAGTAGCTAATCGTTAGTTGTTTCAATGAAAAAAGCCTTAGAAAAGTCCACAAAAAAACTCCGCCACCGACGCAAGCCGGTGGCGGAGTTTATAAATGTGCGTATTTTCTCTAAGGCGAGTTAATACTATATAGGCATGAAAAGGAAATATTTGCTTGCAGACAAAGAATTCTGGATTGAAGTTATTTCACTTCAAGATCTGAGATATTCGCCAATTTACTCAACACAAATTTCAGCCAGCGGACTAAAAAAGCATCTGAGATCATCGCCTTACAATGAAGTGTTGATTACATCGACACTGCCAAATGTGTATGTCCAAACAGGGAACTGTCTTTTTAGAATATCTTACAGGCCATTCCTAAGCTTCTTGTCAGACATCTACGAGCTAGAAGAATTTGTCAACTTGAATTGGAGAACAGATGGTTTTTAGAGGACTTTGATTTTCTTGGAAATTGTGTGATGGTAAAGCCTGTTGGTCCACTGGCCTCCGGCACCACAGATGGTTGGCTTTTGAGAATACATGAATTTTTCTTCTTCAGTCATCTGTGTTTCTGGAGTGAAATACCATGGCAAATGTCTGGCAGTATATGGTCTTTCACTTCTAATTGCTTTGTAATCATACACATAAGAATCTTTGTGATACAAAGCGAAAGTTGTATCGACCGGAGAATCATAAAACAAATCGTCTAGTTTTTTCTCCCAGTAACATCTATCAATCACGGCTCCGTCATAGGTCAAAGATTCTTCTGGAACATCATTGATTTCAATAGACAGCCCTGTCTTTATGTTGTATCTTCTGTGCCCCTCTTCCAAAATTTCCAAGATATCCAATGGGCAATCAGAAATACCAAGATCCGCATCTGTGAAAGCAAAGAAGTTGCTGCCAAACTTGTTCTTGTGTTCATTACCTTTCAACACGAAATTGTATCCGTGTCTTGACCCAAGATTTTCTGTCAATCTAATGACATCGTATGGGCATGTTTCATACCAATCCAACAAAGGTCGATAAGTTGAATTGTTGTCGATAATGAAAATAGCAGCTTCTGGGACTTTCTCCAGATAAGCTGTCATGTCCTTGACCCACGTTAAAATGTTCCAATTGTTGATGTAAACCGGTATCATGGCACTATTTTATTTCATGAATTGCAAAAAACCACCAACAGGCTGGACGTGCAGCCGAATACCAAACCACGAAGGCCCTTGTGCAGCCAGCCCCACATGGTGGAACTGGCTGTATCACAAGATATCTGGTCGATACTTATAGATCAATCGAGTCTTCGTTTCTGGCCGTGAAATACTTACGGATATCATATTGAAGTTGAGGACATCTGTCTGTGAACTGATACAGTCCTTGTGTGTCCGGCTTCAAATCAAATTCTGGGTCAAACTGGTGTTTGACCAGAATCTTCCATCTAGCCGAGTATCGTCGATCAACTTTTTTGCCGTGCCAATAGTGCAGCAACATTCCGGGCATGTATCCCACATTCTGCTTGATGTATTTCTTTGATCTCTCTTGCCACAGATCGAGTTGTTCGGTGTATCCTTTGGAGATTCCTTTAGGATATGATCTCTCAACACACTCGATGAACGAGAGTGCCATGTGCCTGTCAGCAGATCCAAGAACGGCTTGATCGAACAGTCCGCCCAAGTTATCTAATGCGTCTCTTCGTGCCGCCCATGCAAATCCGGGATGGTAATGATCGTAGTGATTCTTGAATGTCATTATGCCTTCTTGGAAGGCATAGATGATTCCAGTATGTGTTTTCAGAAGTTCAAACTTTGGGTTTTGATCAACTGCTTGGCTAAACATTTGAATGACCGGGTAGTGTTGCAACAATTGAACTGTTTCTGTAACCCAGTCTGGTCTAGCAAAAATAACATCGGCGTCAATCCACGCCATGTATTTCCAGTCTGATCCGAAACGCTGAATGCCCAAGTTGAGCATTTTCTCTTTGTGCCAAAGCTCATGATTTGTTCTAAGCTGAACATCCATCGGGTCGTTTGCTTCTGTGACCTCAAATGGTCTGTCGCCATAGGCCAATTCAACAGTGACCAATTTGGCACCGGAGTCAGCCACATATTTTTCGAATTTTCTGTAAAGATCAACCCTCGATTTGTATCGCCACGGGTTGAAAACGGCTGTAACTACCCATAGATCTTTCACGAAACACCCCCGAATGTGTTGTAACTAGAGGTATGTATTCTGAAGAAAAAGGATTCCAAAAACACAGCGTTGACAAGCCGGATTTCTTGAAGTATTCTTAGCTCAAGGAGATAAAGTCATGGACGACGCACTTGCTTTACGAAACTCGATGGCGGAAATTGGCTATGAATTGACGCCAAAAAGTGCAGCTTCAGCTTTGGGATACATCGAAAAAATTCGACGCTCTGTCCGGGAGCATCCAGAGCAAATTTTGAGGCTTGCACATTTGTCGGAAGCTGAAAGGCAATCCTTGATTCGGCAGTTTGCCAATGTCGGAAAAGAGGTGACTTTCAAAGAACTCGACGATTTGATTGAGTTGTTAATGGAAGTCTATGAACAGGAGCACTCGTAATGCCCGTCATAGATTTTGATTCTGTCAGAAAGTTTTTGGGTTTCTTCAAAAAGCCTACGCCGCCGCCAGAGCGATTGCATCCAATTATTGATCCATCGCCCATCCGTCCTGTTTCTGAGATGCCAGTTACGTTTGAGGAGGCTGTAGACCTTGTTGCTGCCGGGATTGGGCCAACAACAGTAGAACAGCCTTTCTACCACATGACCAATGGAATGTCATTGAGAAATGGGTTGGGTTTGTGGAACAAAGAGGGGGCGTTACATCAGCACATGCTCCAGAGATTCGGCCTGTGTCATGCTGACGACACAGGAATGCTGATCTCCCATGCGGCTCATGCAAAAGTCAACGGTTTGCCGTATGACATCGACGCCGACATCAGAACCTGCAAAGAACATTGGCGAAGAATGGGATTTGACCCAGCCACAATGGAGCGGCTTACTTCTTGAACATTCCCTTGATCTTGTTGACAATATCCAAAACAAATGCTGGTTGAGGAAAGAAATTCCAGCCAACAATCAAACCAGCAGCGAAAGCGATGATAACCAGAGTGGTGATAAAGCTTATGTGAGTTCCTCCAAAATAGGGACGATAGTATTTATCCAGCAATACAAATTTTGGATTTACAAGTCGTCCATTCAGCCTTACAATGCTTGAATGAAACTCAATCCCGCTCCTGACGATCATTACGCCACGATGCTCTTCCATCGTCGAGTCTCCGAAAACGGACTTGTCGAGATGGGGGTGTATCGTGTTGCGTATGGATGGCGAGTCCGAGCCGGATTCGTTGGCGACATGGGCTGCGTGCTGGATTGGTGCGGCGGTGGCAACTGGAAAGATGTGGAGCGGCTGTATTCCATTTGCTACGCAATTTTGCTCGACAAAGAAGCAAACCGCCAATGCTTTGATGACATGCCGCATTACTCGACAGTCAAACCATTCTTTTTGGACCACGACTTCACAAAAACTGTGGTGGAACTGGCGTCGAAAAATTTCGAACTCATGACTTTGGCGTCTAAATAACAATCATGGCTTTCAGAAAATTTTTCGAGACATCGAATCAGCGTGTGCTGATTATCATGCGGGGCGTCAGTGGGACTGGCAAATCAACCCGTGCAAGACAACTTGCCGCCAATGGCGGAGAAATCTTCTCCACAGACGATTACTTTGGTCAAGGCCAAGACTACAAAGACAATTTTGACCAATCGTTACTACCGCAAGCTCACCAGTGGAACATTTCTCGTGTTGAACAAGCCATGAAGAATGGTTTGTCTCCCATCATTGTTGACAACACGAACATAATGCCATACGAGGCTAAGCCTTACGTTTTGCTGGCAAAACAACATGGCTACGAAACAAAGATCGAAGAGCCGCAATCAGACCATTGGCGTCAAATCCAAGATCTTCACAGACAGATCCAAGACTTGTCGGGACAACTGGCTGGCAAGAATCTGCACGGGGCACCTCCAGAGGTCATTTCTCAGATGATCTCACAGTATCATCCTTATGGTCTGGAGGATGCAGAAAATTCTGTCGCTCCTTGGGAGAAATAACTCTCTTAAGGCATGATTAGTTTCTGTTGTGCCGTCGTTAGCAAAAACCTAGATGATTATCTTACCATTCTGACAGACACTTTGTGCAGACACACAAAGCTTGTCAAAGAAGCCATATTTGTTCAGACCGATTTGCGTCGAGACAAAGTTCTCCGCTCTTGGTCTAAGAATGGCATAGAATTCAAGCTTTTGGGCCAAAAGCCGTTTGATCCACCTTGCCCTCGTGAATTGGCTTGGGAGAAAATGATCTGCGGCCATGCGGCAGGTCTTTATCAGGCTATTGGGCACGCACAGCAGGAATATGTCTGGATGAGCGACCCAGACATATTCCTGCTTTCATCTGTTGACCAAACATATCTTGACCTGATTCAGAAATATGATCTGAATGTGATCGGAGTAAGCCACTTCAATTCAGAAGGTCAGTCATATCAGAACTTCCCGTGCATCATGAATTGTCTCGTCAAGCGTTCGAGCCTGCCAGAGCCAAATTGGCTGGGTGGATTTCAGGCACAAACTGGCATGAGAATTGACCAAAATTGCCAGAAAGTATTCCCTGTCGGTGATTGCTGGTTGATTCCGGGTCCGCTTCCAGAGCACTATGCTTCGTTCCCTAACCCAAATGGCATCTTTGATACTGGATGTAACTTGTGGTTGTGGAACGAACAAAAACAAGGCAGGTGGTTGTCGTTTTACATTGACCCAGAAGAAATGGCGTCAAAAAGCTACTCATACCACCTGTCTAAATTCCGCACAGACAATATCGGGTTCAGGGAACTCATCTACCCGCTGAATTACTCTCTGGAGAAATACAAAACAAATTTTGGATTGACCGATTCATTGGGCACTGAAGATTTGCTGTATCATCGCACAAGAGGTTGCAGGGAGGAATCTAACGCATACAGGGAACTGTATGAATCTCTCTACCAGCCCTGCCCATAGAATTTCTTTAAGTCTTCATCAGACATTGGTTTCCCAAGCCCAAGAGGGTTTTTGCCCTTGTGAATCCTCAAATATTCTGCTGCCACATCATCAGCAGAGGCCCTCGCCATATCTTCTGGTTGTAAAGGTGTCAATCCGTATGATTTGTCTGCTGTGTTTACCTGAGATGCGTTGGTGATCATGTTTTCGTAATCACCAAAGTTGTATGGGGCAGGCGGTGGAGTCCCGTCTTCGTATGGCTTTCCATTGAGCTTGTCCCAGAATTGATAGAAGTTCATCATAATCTATAGGTATGAATTTGTGACTCAAACCCAGATTGACACAGACTGTTTCTGTAAGTAAAATTGACGGTCTGCTTTAAGGAAGCAAACAGATCCCGCTGAATGCACAGATGAGGATCTTTATGATCCACCAAAGGACCAACGCTACGCCGCCGATCCCCAGACCGAACAGCCAAGTTTTGAATTTGAGTAGTTTTTCAACAAACTGATCTTTGTTCATATAACATCCTGTAGGGAAACCTACGCTAGATGTTGTATTTATGCTTGTTAGGAGCAAGACATGGAAGTTTTTGAAGTCCACATCACTGGCGATGAATCCATTCACAGGATCGCCAAGAAATACGACCACAAAACAATCGCAATAGATCTGTTGCGACCGGACCTGTCTGTGCTTAGAACAGAGCACATGACATCTTTCATTCTCAAATATCCTTTTGATACAGGGGAATACGACCGATGCAAGACTCTTGTTGATCATATCGTCTGTGCCTATGAGGCGGATGGTTTGCGGATTGCCAGAGTCAAAATCGAGTCTCCTTTCTATGATTACTATGTGGATCAAAGCATATACATGGAAAGTCATTTTGAGTCTGAGTCGAATTACCACCCTGTCAGTCGCAACCAAAGAAAAACGGTTCTTCTGGCCACAGATCGTGTCTATGATCGTGACGGATACTGGGACTTCAAAGAGAAGTATGAGGGCAAAGAATTGGAGTTGTGTTTGTATGACACAAATCCAAAAGAGGATGTTGACTGGCTGGAGTTGTTTGAAGGCTATGATGGATACTAAGTTCTTTGAGTCAACAGGAGAGTTGCAATACAGCAAGGACTGGCGATTGGTGTTGCGAGTGGATCAAGGCTTGGCAGATTACTACAGAGCTTTGATTCCAAAGTGGATGCCATGCCAACGTCCACGCTGGCCTGCACACATTACTGTGGTTCGACAAGAAAAAGAAACTCCAGTCAACAAGCAGCATTGGTGGAAATACAACAGGGAATTGGTGAATTTTCTGTATAGTCCTTATATCCATCAAGGCAAAGTTTACTATTGGCTCAACGTGTATTGTAAGAGGCTCGAAGATATCCGGCTAGAACTTGGATTGCCTGTTCACAGTCAATTCACGCTTCCCCCAGAGGGATTCAGAAAGAGCTTCCACTGCACGATTGCAAACACAAAGGAATAAAGATGAAATCGTTTTTGATTACAACAGTATTGTGGATGATCTGTAGCACAACAATGGCCGCAGAACTCATTTATGAAGGAACATGGGTCACAACTAATCGCAAGCTAGATGGCACTATGACTTGCGTTGTCACAGAGAAAGGCAAGGACAAATGGCATGGAAAATTTTATGGCATTTGGCAGGGAGTCAAATTCTCTTATGACGTAGATTGGGTCGGTCCTCCAGAGAAAATGGTTGGCAAAGCCGTGATCGACGGTGCCAACTATGAATGGACTGGAGAAATTACTACAGAAACTCCCGGAACTTTCACTGGCAAATTTACAGGAGATCGTTATACTGGTAGCTTCGACTTGAAACAGAAAGTGTATAAGAAAAAATGATTCCAGAACAACTTTGGAGATCTTCAAAAAGAACAGACGATGACAGATCGACCTATGATTGCACGCACATAGATTGTCTTTATGTAAGTTTGGACGAAGCACTCTCTGAAGTCCATCGTCGTTGTCAAGATCCAGCGAATATTGCAGTGACGGTTTCAAGAGAGCCGATGACTGAACGATATAGAACGATGTATGCAGCCACAGAAATGTGTGAAACAAACGGAGGAGCAAATGGCTAAGAAACGACCCAAGGTTGGAGTTTGCTTGTGTGTCATGAGAGACGGGAAGGTCTTGCTCCACAAACGCAAGGGCGGAAATTCTCATGGCACTTGGGCTTTCCCCGGAGGACATCTGGAATTCGGCGAAGAGTTCTCCGAAGGAGCTTTGCGTGAACTGGCTGAAGAAGCTGGCCCCATCGTAACGACAGAACCAGAATTCTGGACAGTTGCGAACACTCTTTGTTCAGATGACAAGCACTATGTGCTCATCATCATGAAAGCTGATTGGATCAGTGGAGAAGCCAAGGTCATGGAGCCTCACAAATGCTTCTGCTGGGAGTGGCATTCTTGGGATGACTTGCCATCGCCGTTGCTGGCTGGCAATCAGGACTTGGTTGACAGGAAACTCTCTCCGTTCTAAGGAATAACGTGAAAAAGAAATGGTCTGGTCCATGATTGCATTACGACAGGCAGCATGAAAATCATGCCACTTTGATGGATTATTGATGCTTTTCATAAAGCTCCAATCTGTGCTTGATCCATCGTGTCTTTCAAGATAGAACCCGACTCCACCGTATTCATTCAATCCGGGCCACATTCTCCTGACGCCGCAACCAATTTTGAGTGCAGCTTCCGGGTGGTAACTCTCAATCAATGATGTCAAGAATCTTGTTTCGGCTTCTGGCAAAGTTTCATTTATCTTAAATCCATGAAGAATTTGTTGGCATCGTTCTGTAAGCTTCTTCTTGGACGGAAAAACCTCTCCATCGACAATCATCTGTATTCTTGATTTAGCCATTCTGTGAACTCCTTTTCATCGTATTTGTCGGCCTTCTGTAAGTTCTCAGGCCCCGGAATCGGCCTTAAGTTATCCAATCTGTTGATTACTTTCAAGTCCAAAATTCCGTGATCCAAAAACGCTTGGATCGGGAAATAGTGATCCCCATGCCATTCCTTCCCAATGCAAAGTTTGTAATCTGGATGATTAAGAATGTGTTCCTGAAGATCGCTCGGTCTGTAACCAAGTAACTCGTGCGTGTGCTTGGTCTTCTTTTGCCCAGTCGCCTTCATGAACCTGAGAATGTGTTGGCCGCACATCTTGCGGAACTTCTTACGCATCTCAACGGCTTCTCGGTCTGGATCATACATGTAGCAGTTGGAACCGGACTTCTTGGCCTTGCCGCATTCCCAGCAATTGGGGAACTTGCGAAAATTAGTCCAATAGGCTTCAGACACTCGACCGCATTTACAGACATACTCAATGCGTGTGCGTTTATTCTCCAACCAAGAACGAATGAATTGACATTCATTGTTCTTACAGAACTCAGACAACTCTTCGTTTTTCTTCCTAAGATTTTCAGACGCCTTTACGCCCTTGCATTTCTGACATCTCCGCCCTTGACGAAAGTTGCCGAGACTGCATTTTGAGATTCGGCCACAACTACATCTGAAGTGCATCTCTGTAACGCTATTGACATATTCTGTTTCTAACAACTCGCATCCCTGTTGTTGATAGTATTCTTTCACTTGATCATAGGAAAACTTCTCGTTGCCAGCACATAACTTGCATCCTTGTCCACGTTGGAAATTGTTCCACATAATCGTTGTTGAATGACCATCAGGACAAACAACATCAAGTGGCACTTGGCTTCCTGTATATTCTGTAGAAACCAGACGCCATCCTTTGGACTCAAATTTCAACTTGACATCTTCGTGACTCAATTTACGCATGAAAAAACTCCTTTAAGTTAGGAATGCTGATCTTAACTTAAAGGAGTTTCTGTGTCAATAGATTAAAACAAGAACGCTCGGATTTCTCCGAGCCTTCTGTATTTTTCTCATTTCAGTCTAACATTAAGTTAGATAATGAAATTTGCGATTGACATGCGGGCGTAGAACTTTGCCCCTTCTCTCAAGAGCTTCTTGCCGTAGCGTGTCAGAATACCCTTGCGTGGGCAGAAGGATTCTGGGTCGAGAACGACCGGCGTCTGTGTCAACGGAACGTATGGACAGTAGAAATAACCTGAATCCATGTAAGAATCGCCCTTGTAACCCATGAGGATTTGGCCCTGTGGGAAGAGTGGGTCTTTGTACAGACGCCATCTGTTGTTGATCGTTCCAACATACTGGATACCCAAGCTGCTGGTGAATGTTTCAGATGGTGCTGGTGCGAAACCGGCTGTTGCTGTTTCGAACACGGATGCAACTTCTGGGGAAGTTACAAGCCAGTTACATCCGCCACGGAGGGTCTTACGATGAACGACGTTCGAAACTTCGACGACCTTGACATACAAGGATTCATACTTCTCCTTGATGGTGTCGCCGAGTGCTGTGTTGAAGTCCCAAACAGCGATTGTTCCTGCGTTGTTACGGAGGTCGGTCAGAACTTCACGGTCGATTTCGAGGTTAATTTCCTGAGCCAACACTGCTGTAAGTTCGGCTTCGGCGTCGAGGTTGTGCTGGGATCGAAGATCCTGCTGAGCCTCGTATGACCAAACTGCCTTCAGCTTACGTGTCTTGGCTGCGATTTCTTCAGATTCGACCACGAGGTTGACTTCTGGCAAATCTTGGTTGCACTCCATGTTATACTCGTAGGAGGTTACGATGTGGTTTGCACCCGGATCGGCACTCCATGTGAGAGTCATTTCGCCTGTCACGAGGTCAAGAGTTCCGCCAGTAGCGTAAACTGATGGCGAACCAATGTCCGTGAAGGTGAAGGTTCCGCTTTCTGCAACGACGAATGTCTGGACAGCGGTTGAGCCATCGTAGACAGTTCCGGTCATTGTTCCGGCGAGAACTGGTGTGTGTTCAAGAGGAGCGTAGACAGATGTGGTGTCTCCACCAACGTCAGTGCTAGAGGTCTCGTTCTGAATGAACTGGTGTGTGTAGAAGATGTCAAGGTTGCCATCACCGGAGGCCAACTGCTGCAACGATGTTGCATCATCTGTTGGGTAGCCGCTGTTAAGATCGGCTCCTCTCATAGCTCCCTTGTTGCTGCTGTAACGGAATCTCAGGTAGTAAACCAAACCTGTTGGACCGAGCAGCGGCTGAACGCTAACAACTTTGTTGGCGATCAACTGTGGATAAATACGACGAACGAGCGGAATCGAGATTCTCTTGAACTGAGCGATATCACCGGTGTCGGTCATAGCTTCGTTCATGAGTCTCTGGTTTTCCAGAAGGACAGAGGCCGTGGCTCTTTCGTAGCGGTTGGTGATGCCGTCAAGCATCGACTTGCCGTTACGGAGTGGCTTTGACCATCTGGCTTCGATCTCTCGTGCTTCGTTGAGATAACGTGCGTTAAAAGACATTTTTCCCTCTTATTTCTTAAGCTTATAGCTTTTGTATGAGTTATCTGGACTCTTGGAGACCAGAAAGGACCAGAAGATCGGTGAGTGGATCAGAACCTTCCATCAGGTCTTGATCACGACTTGCCGGTTGTGCTGGGGCAGCGTATTCTGAAAGAATCTGATCTGCTCCAACTCTATTGCCACGCCCACTTGCATTCTTTGCCTTGCTTGCTCTTTCTTTTCTTTCGACTTTAGCTGCTTCCGTCAGCAGACCATTGGCTTCACGAACTTGTTCGTTGAGCTTTGTGTTCTGTGCATTCAGTCTGACGTTCTTAGCTTCAATAATTCTGAGTTGACCCTTGAGGGATTCCAACTCCTTGTGTGTTTCTTCGAGTTTTGCAGAAGAGACTCCGCCGAGGTTGTCGGTGCCGATGTAATCGGACAGCATTTCTGCCATCTTGGAGACAACGACTCTCTGTTCTGCGATACGTGGATCGCTAAGAACATCACGCTTTGCGTGCTCGTAGATTTCTTCTTCTTGCAGGCCGAGGAACTGGTCAACCTTGTCAACCATGAATTCCTTCATTTCGTGCAGCTTCTTATCAAACTCTTCGTAGAGTTCAACTTCGATGTTGCCGTTCTTGCCCTTCTCTGACTGAAGCTCCTGATAGGCTTCTTCGAAACCTTCTTCGAGGGCTGTCTCAAACTCTTCACGCTGTTCGTCAAGGCGTGTCATCAACGAGCCAATGATTTCATAGGCTTGCTGATATCCTTGTTCAGCGACGAGTTCGGTCTTTGCCTTTTCTTCAGAGATCTGAGCATAAGCTTCATCAAGCTTGCTCTGGAACTCGGCCTCAAGTCCCTTGTATTGTTCGGCCATCATGTCTTCAACGGCTTTGCGAACCTCGTTCACATGCTCAGCCGGGAGAATTTTCTTTAGTGCTTCTGTGATCTTATCCATTAGCTTAACCTCGACTTAATTTTCTCTGCTTGAGATTTCACAAAGCCGCCTAAACAAGCGATCAATGCTTCTTTGTTAACGGTATCTATGCTGCTAGTCTCATTTTTGTTAACTTTTTCCGCAACTTCTTTGCGAAGTGATGTTTCCATACGGGAATTCATCACGCTTTCTTTCTTACTTGTGACTTTCTCTTGGAATGCTGAGAAGGTGCTTGGGTCTGCTACAGCATCAAAAGTGATAAGCTTGTAGCTCTCGCCAATAACCAAGATTCCATCTTCATTAACTTTGCCGTTGCCTACGCCACGTGAGCTAATGCCGACCTTAACTCCATCCTCGATCAAAGCTTTCAAAACTTTTCCATGAGGTGTGTTAAGAATTTCTCCTTCGCCCATAAGAATGTTGCCTTCCCACCACAACTTGGTCACGATGTGGGATGCGTTTGCGAAGTGAATGATACTGTCTGTAGGATGGTCAAGTTCTCCGATCAATCTGCGATCAGCAATAGCTTCTTGCAGACGTTGTAGATTTTCGTCAAGAACATCATACGGATACATTCTTTTGTTTTTGTTGATCGCTTCTGCTTCTTGGAACTTGCCTCGGAACTTCACGAGGCCCTTGCTCAATGAGCTTGAGCCTTCGAGAAGTTCGAGTTCGAAGCCAGAATGCGTGCAACAATCGACCAATAACATTTGATCCATAGTTACATGCTCCTTAGAAAATTACTTGTTTACGACCAAATCTGCGTTGTCAATTTTGGCTTTGTAGCCCTTTCCGCCTGTTCCACCGGCTTCTTTAGGAACGTATGGGTTCTTAAGATCTGGCCATGTATCGCTTGTGGACCAAGTTGACCAGTGTTGTCCGGTCGCTTCCTTGTCAACGCCCTTTTCGCCCTTCATTGTGTAATCGCCGAATGGCTTTGGAACGTATGGATTCTTAAGGCTTGGGAAAGTTTCCTTTCCGCCTTCTTGTCCCCATGAATCATTTCTCATCTTCTTGGAGTGCTTGCCGCCC
>FRDC01001528.1_pt1 | contig 20124 bp, 32 predicted proteins | sample 1106171 | NCBI WGS metagenome assembly FRDC01 (sample SAMEA3930566, study PRJEB13176) | freshwater metagenome | biome: Drinking water system; feature: drinking water; material: water | place: Singapore | collected 2014-12-20 | reverse complement strand
GCTGGTCCGAGCACCACGCGCCAGCGAGCGCCCATAATCCGACCGCAGCGACACGCTGCTCGCGGGGGATGCTCTTGACCTCTTTCGAGGCGTGGAACTTGTCATCGATCTTGAACCAGGTCATGCCGCCTCCCACTCTGCGTAAACGTCAGCGCCGTACACTTCGACCATCAGCCCGCGTGCTTTAGCCGGCGAGATCACCGTTCGACCCCCAGCCGCGTTGACCAGGTACCAGACCCGTTCGACGGCGTAGTAAACCGGCACCCGGTAGGCAGCATTCACCCACCGCCTCACTTTCCAGCCGCACAGGAGCGCCCTCGTCTGCAAGTCGCTCTCGAACTGGGTGTTGCAGGGCGCACACGCGGTTAGGAGCTGATCAAGCGTCGGACGTACCTTCGACCCGCCCATCCCCACCGCAGCCCGATGCTGAGCCTCCAGGTTGGTGCGCTCACCGCAGGCAACACACCTGTACTTGTCGCGCTCGAGCATCGATGCCCGGACCTTCGCTGTTGGCGCGCTCATGATCGCCTCCGTAACTTCCGGCGTTCGCTCGGGGAGAGTCCCCCGTAGATGCCGAAACGCTCATCGTGGGCGAGCGCGTACGCGAGGCACTCGGGCTTGACCTCGCACTTGGCGCAGATCCGTTTCGCGGCTGCCGTGGACCCACCCTTCTCGGGGAAGAACGCTTCAAGGTCGGTTTGTGCACACAGGGCATCGTCCTGCCAGTCGAGCTCGTTCGTGATCGCACCGTTACTGAACGTGGACGACTCCATCCAATAGTCACGCCCTCGCCCGTTCGAGATGATGCTGTAGCTCATTTCGACGCCGCCTCCCACAGGGTGCGGGCAACGCTGTCCGTGCCGCGGCTCTCACGCGGTCGAGAGGGCACATCCCAGCCAGCGCGCGCCGGACGTTCACCGATCACACGGAAACCGGCGGCACGCAGCGACGAACCAGTCTCGCCGTCCTGCGTGTAGGTGATCAGCCGCCGATACCCGAGAGCTTTCGTCGGCCGCCATGCGGCGCCGTACAGCATCGAGTTCGCGTTGCGGTGACCGTTCGTTGCCGTGCGAAGTACCTCGAGTGTGTCGCCCTCGGCTTGGATGACGCGCGACACTGGTCTGCCGACGATCGCGACACCCACCAGGAACGCACCAGCTGCGACGCCGATGCTGAACTTGTGACCTCGGGGTGCGGCATGGTGGCGGTGATGCTCGGTCACGAACTGGCACGCGTCCGCGAACGAGACTGGGACGATCCTGAGGTCCACAGAGTCGGCGGTCATGCGGCAACCGCCTCAAGAATCCGAGGCCACGCAATGTGGAGCGCCAGAACCGCCTGCTGGGTGACAACACCGTTGCCGGCGACCCGCAGTTGCTCGTTCCGCGTCAGACCGATCTCCGGCGCGGTGATCCACCCGTCGGCTTGGCCCATCATCCACTCAGTCAGGCGAGCCGAGAGGCGGTGGTTTCCGTCCTTCCCGTTGGGGAGTGTCGGGGCTGGCGCGGGCCGACCTAACATCTGGCCCCAGCGTTGAATCGCGGGCCAGTAGTCCTTACCTTCGGCGGTCACCCAGAACGGCGACTGATCCTCGAGCGCCTCCCACAGAGCCTCGTACTCCTCGACCGACGTCGTCGCGAACGCAGGCGTGAGCGTCACGTTGCCCTGCTCGTCGCCCTCGTCGTCGCGCTCACCTCCGAGGGCGTACATGATCTCGGTGGATGATGCGCCTCGTGTTGCGCGCGGTGTTGGCAGCAGCGGCGCGACCTCATTCAGGTTCGATACACCGTGCCCGCGAGCACGCATCGCCGCGACTTGTTCCGGTCTCTTTCCGCCCTGCGCATCGTGCGCCTGCGGGTTTGGGAGCATGGCAATCACGTCGCCCATCGAGTCACTCGACGAGTGCAACTCGCGGGCACGAGCCGATGTCTTCGCCTCCGGTAGTGCTGCTCTTGGGGTAGGGAGCAGTTGCGTTACGATCGCCAGCGGCATCCCGTTGTTCGCGCCGCTTTCAGCCTTCACCAGCGCTGCTCGCGCAAGCCATGTCTCAGGCCTTTCTCCATCGTTTGAGGCAGAGGCGTCCGGGGTCGGCAGGATGTTCTTGGTGACATGTAGCGCAATTCCCGGCAACAGCTCTTCGTGCGACCGGTCCCCGCCCCGGCGGGCGTTCCCGCCGTCCGCTATCGCGGTCGTCGGGGTCGGCAACAGGGAGAGCACGTCCGTGATCGGCTGGCCCGAATGGTGACGCGATCCATCCGTACGACCGGCGGTCGCGTTGCGGGTTTCCTTGGCGTCAGTGACGACGATTGTGGGCAATAGGTGCTCGATCTCGTCGGCGAGGGTCGGGCCGTGGCAGCCTTCCTTGCGCTTGTCCGGGTGCTGCGATCCTCCATTGACCGCGAGCTGTGAGGTGGGCGTTTTCAGAAGAGCGCTGCGGTCTCCGAAGTGCTCGACTGAGGTGGTTGGACGCCGGAACGCCGCCCAGAACTCCGGGGCCTCACCGCGCCGGTAGGCGATGACGAAGACGCGGAATCGTTCGTGCGGGGCACCAGCATCGGACGCTCGTAGACCGACCCACTCCGCATCGAACCCGATGCTGTCAAGGTCTCCGAGAACACGGCCAAGGGCTCGGAGATTAGGAGCATGGTCTGCTCCGCTGGCTGGATCAGCGCATCGCGGGCAGCGTCCCAGGTCGCTATCAATCTCAGACTCGGCACAGGCACTGTAGGCCCCTCTCACATTCTCCCAGACGACGATCGCCGGACGGATGATGGCGATCGCTTCACGCATCTGCACCCACAGGTTCGAGCGGGTGCCTTCGGTCATTCCCCTGCGTTTGCCCGCGCCCGAGAGGTCTTGGCACGGGGTGCCGCCTGCGATGATGTCGACCGGCTCGACAGCGGACCAGTCGACCTTCGTCATGTCGCCGAGGTTCGGGACGCCCGGCCAGTGTTGCGCGAGGATTCGCGAGGGCGCGTCATCGAACTCCGAGAACCACACCGTCTCGGCGTCGAAGAACTGCTCAACGGCGAGGTCGAGCCCTCCGTAACCGGAGCACAACGAACCGATGCGCGGACGGTTCATGCGCGCACCCACGTATCGAGTCCGCGAACCTCGGCCCAGGTCAGGATGGTCGCTTCGGTGCCGGTCCAGTACCTGTGTGCGGCGCTAGCCTGATGTGCTTCGAGGTCGCGTTGCGCGGTGGCTTTGTCGGTCCATCCGGTCATCCACACGCAACGGCCGCAGAACGGACGACGCAGCGAACCGATGCGCATCAGTGCCAGGTCAGCGTTGCGCCTGCGCTGGGCGCGCAGTTCGTCGGGGGTCACAGGGTCACCTGCTCACCGATCAGCGCAACCGTCTCAGCGGGGAGTCGCCGCAAGCCGACAGCACCCCTAAACGGGATCGGATGTGCAAGGGGACGCGGGTTAGCGAGCACCAGGTGGTAAACCAGCGGTTCGGCCCACTCCGAGCACAACGGAATCAGTTCGTCTGGATTTGCTACGCCCTTCCGGGTGCCGCACCCATCCAGGCCAGATTCGTGCACCCCAACGAGCTCGACAACGCCGATGATCGCGCCCAACGAGTCGGGGCTATGGAACAGTGGCCGGTATCCGGTAATGTCACTGATGATCGAACCAGCAGCCCAATGCTCCTCAAAAGACGGCAACCGCTTCGACGTGTGTATTGCTACCGCGCCGCGGTAGTTGCCAACCAAGTTCCGGACGCAATTCTCGACCGACTTCCCGCCGCTGATGATGGCCCAGGCCCACGGCTGTCGAACAGTTAGTACCCGCATCTTCGCTAGGTCGTTTGTGGCAAGCACCTCTAGCGGGACGTGGATGCCGGAGGCGGCGGTCATGACGCAACCGCTTCAAGGTCGAGAAGGTTAAACAGGGTAGGCACTGAACGTTCAGCGTCATGGCGGCGCAGATACACCAGTGAGTCAGCCACCGATGCCGGGTTCAACTCGGAACCGAAGCCGTGGCGTCCCTGCTTCACCGCCTCGAGCACCGTCGACCCGAGCCCTGAGAACGGGTCGCCGACCAGCTCGCCCGGGTTCGAGTACATGGTGATCAGCCGCCGCGGGATGTCGAGCGGGAACGGGCAGATATGCGCCTCAACATCCCGGCGCCGGTTCTCCGAGTTCAGGGTGTCGATGCGCAGCACATCGGTCCACACATCAGGCCGCGCCGAACCGGGAACTAGCGATGCGAACGTACCCGGGAGCGCGTTCACCGCCGCCATCCGCTCCGCCAAAGCGACATGAGCGTCGTAGTCGTACACAGACCGTTGCGACTGCTCCGTGAACAGGCGCGAGCGGGTGCCCGGGTCGAGCGCCATGAGCTCGTCGATGGACAGCAGGCGATCTCCCGAGATGCGCCAATCGCCGCTAGCATCCAACTGCCACCGGCCCACCGAATAGTCGGCCTTGTCCTTCACGATCCGCTCGTCAGCCCACCCCTTCGAACGGTCCGTCTGCGGCTTATGGAACAGAAGGATGTACTCCGGCGAACCAACGCCCATCGGGGAGTGATCGCGGAGCATCTTCGAGTACGAGAGTCGGTAGGACTGGTTGTTCTCACGCACCACATCGGTGGTGACGGTGATCGCGCCGTAGTAGTCGAAGCCGTGCTGGGTGTAGTGGGCGATCGCCTCGGCATGCAATGGCGAAACCGTGTAGACGCCCTTCCCGGTCACCGACCCGAACAGCAGCCGGTCCTTCACGTGAACGGCGAGGATTCGGCCCGGTTTCAGCGCCCGGTATAGCGAGGGGGTAAGGTAGTCGTTCTGCCACCAGAAGTGATCGTTGTCGTCCGTGTGACCGAAGTCAGCGAAGTTCGGGCTGTACTCGTAGTGATTCCCGAACGGGATGCTGGTGACGATCAGGCCCATGCACTCCGGCTCGACGTTCGCCCATTCCCTGATGGAGTCGTTGAGTACGATCCGCCAGGACTCGCCCTCGTACTCGTCCCGCTCAACGCCCATCGAGCGGGTAAGTTCGGTTGAGATAGCCGAGGCTGAGAGGCCGAACTCTCGCAGCACGTCGGACATGGTGTCGGTGAGGGCGTCGTCCTCAGCCCACTTCAGTTCGAGCGTCGCCCGAACCTCTGCCTCAGTCTCGGCGTAGATCAGATGTACAGTGCATTCACGTGTCTGCCCGAACCGGTGGATCCGGTGGACGGCCTGAATGGTCTGCTCGTACTTGTGCGTGACGCCGACGAATACCGCCGTCGAGCACTGCTGCAGGTTCAGCCCACGCCCGAGCATGATCGGCTTCCCGATCAGCGCGTAGGTACGGCCGTTAATCCAGTCGGCGAGGCGTTCCTCCACCTGCTCATCGGTGAGGGAACCGTGGATCGAAGAGAAAGCGAGTCCGAGTTCGGTCAGTCCCGCTTCCAGCGCATCCTGCTCGTCGTTCAGGTCACACCACAGAATGATCTGGTCATCCCGATCCTTACGGCCCGCGTTGAGGAAGTTGATCATGGGCTTCGGCGCATGGGCTGAAACGATCTGCATGGCCCGCTCCACCCGCGCTTCGAGGGTGTGCCGTTTTTCGCGAGCCGCATCGACTGTCGACATCGCCCCGCCGCGCACGAGCACGCCCTGCCCGTCCCGGTCCACCCGGTTGGAGAGGATGCCGACCTTAACCTCATCCCAGATCACATTCAACGGCGGCAGGTCATAGCCGGCGTCATCGAAGCCGAGATCCGATGGGAGTTGCAGGAAGCAACTCCACGTGTTCAGCCACAGCCAGAACTCGCGCCGCTTGTGCGGGTGCAGGGTGAGATTCCCGGCCTTCGACGAGTCCCGTTTAAAGAATCTGGTGAGCGCCTGCCCGGTGTCCATAACACCGAGGAATCCGGCGTAGTGAATCAGTTCCTTGTGCCGGTTCGGTGACGGTGTGGCGGTCGCGACGAACCGGTAGACAACGTTCGTGAACAAAGGCACGAAACGTTGGTAGGTTTCCGACCCGAACGAGCGCAACACCGCCGCCTCATCCAGAGACACTCCGGTGAACAGGTCGACGTCGAGTTTCCCGTCACGCACCGACTCGTAGTTCGTGACGTACACGCCCGACCAACCGAGATCGACCTCGGCGGTCGTGCGGATGAATCTCACCTCCATGTCGAGGTGTTTGCGGCCGTCAGCGATGATGTCGAACCGCACGCCGAGTGGCGCGACGATCAGCCCACGGCGGGTGCGGGCACCGAAAGGATCCCGCTCGCCATGCTCCTTCGCGTGCTCGACGATGAGCCGTAGAATCTCGAGCTGCATGACGGACTTGCCGAGCCCGTACCGGGCGAAGATCGCACGCCGACCACCAGCGACAGCCCACCGCACGATCGCGGCCTGGTGCGGCTTGTACTTCTCGTGACCGGGCTGGAAGATCGGCGACAACGCCGACTGTGGCACGTCGAAGCCGAACGCCCGGTCGAAGCGGACCTTCTCGGACAGGAAGTCGTCATAGGTCAGCGTCGGGTCGGCGCCGGTGTCCAAGATCAGGGGACTCACGTTCATGCTCCAAGGGTTTGTAGGGTGGTGCCCCGCCGGCCGGGGCGGGGCACCGTGAGAGCGTGCGGGGTAAGCGCGCACACTCTCAGTTCGGGGGGTGACATCAGTCGCCCTTCACGTTGACGATCTGACGCAGTGTGTGCCGGACCTTCACCAGGTCGCGGGCGTCCTCCATCACCACGTCGATGTCGCTCACCGGTCCACCTCGTCTGCCACGTAGTCGGGGTGCGCCGGGTCCATCGGCGGGTTCGGCTCATCGGGCGGCTCTGCGGAACCAGCAGGCAACGCCCCCAGGTCGATCGGTTCGTCACCAACACCGACCGGCACATGCTTGCGCTTCGCTGACGCATCCGTGCCGTTGGTGATCGTCTGGTCCACTTCGATCGCCAACGCGAGGTCATCGGAGGACAGCCGCGCCGTTTTCGCACACTGGCGCAGGACCGTTTTCTTCCACATCTCGTCTTCCCACTCAGTCCAGGGACCTGAACGGGATGTGCGCGGCTTCCGCTTCAGCACCTGAGCTTTCGACATCAGCTCCTGCAGGGATTCACCGGACGCCAGAATCACCGTCGCGAGCGCACCGACCGCTGGCCGGTCAGGGTTCAAGGGGTCGGCGTCAATCCACCGGATGAGGACGCGGCCGCTGTCGTCGGTGTACCGTTCCACCGTGTCGCCTTCACGCACAATGTCGGCCCGCACCGAGCGTGCACCGGCCCGGTAGAACAACTCCACGAACCCGCGCACACCGACGATCAGTTGTGCTTCCTTGGCGTAGGGAACAAGGTGGGCGTAGCCGAGCGGCCCGCCTATCTCAAGACCGAGTTGTGCGGCGACGAACAGGCCACCCAGCACCGACTCGGGGGTGCAGTTGCGTAGCGCGGGTGTAGTGCGGAGGACGGTGACGGCGGCGCGGGTGAACCGCTCCACACCGATCCGTTCAGCGAGAGCGGCGGCGAGCCCGATCTTCTGGGACTCCACCATCGCTACGACGTCGCGCTGCTGTGCGACTGTTCCGTTGGTCATTGCCGGTTCCTTCACTGGTCGTACTTCTCGGAGTGCTCAAAAATGAGCCAGTTCGGTGGGCTGAGGAGGACGACGCCAGGGTCATATCCGGGCCACTCGCCGGACTCAACACACTCGGCGTACAGCCGTCGTGCCTCAGCCGCTTTGGTGAGGCCCATCTCCACCCACACCGTGGGAAGTTGGTACACGCCCACCAGGTAGGGTGGCTCTTTCTCGACGGCGACGAACACGAGTTCGGCTTGCTCGCCGGTCACCCACCGCAGGGTGTCGACGTACCAGCCGCGCTGGACGTCGTAACCGTGGTCAGCGATCGCTCGGGTGAAGCCCTTCGGGGATGCGTCGCGTGCGGTTTTCAGGTCGACCGCGACCCGCGATGGTGCTCCGAGGCTGAAGTCGGTGGGGAGGAAATCGAACCGAGCACGAACCGGCACACCTGTAGCGGGGTCGGTGGCGAACACGGACACCTCAGCGTCGGCGGGTTGGGCGAATAGTTGCCTTGCGCCCCGGTGAGCAAGAACAGATTCGGCGGCGGCGGCGATCGGTTCGAAGTCGGCAGCCTTCAACGGCACCTTGCCTTCGGCCCGGGCGTCCGCGACGAACTGTTTCGCTTCCTTTGTGGACACTGCCCCGTTGCTCGAAAGGATCGCCTCAGGGATGACCACGACCTCGTAGCCGGTCCCGAGCACCTTCGAGTGCACCGCCGTGCCGATGTCGAACTTCTTCGACGGTGCGATCAGCGGCGGGTGATCCTTCGCCCACCGGTACTTCGCCGGCGAGTCGAGAATGAGGCGCGCTTCGGTGGACGACAGGGCTGGGTGGGCATGGTAGGTGGCCTCGTCCATGCCGTGGACTACCTCTGGGGTGGTGCGCTCCAGTTGCGTGACACTCACGACGCCACCGCCGAGAACCGGGCCAACTCACCCATCGGGTACATGCCCGGGGTGAAGTCAGCCTCCCGGTACAGGAACGCCCACTCCTCGCCGAGGCGGTCGAACGCGATCATTCTCGCGGCGGAATCGTCGTGTGCTTCGATCGTCACCCAACCATCGGGGTGCGCCGCCGGGAACCGCTTGTGCTCGTCGTGACGGAACCGCTGCCCGAACGTGACCATGAACGTCTTCATGACGCGACCGCTTCGAGCTCGTTCATGATCTGCTGATCCGCCAAAGACATGAGGGACTTGCACTCGAACTTGATGACCGGCACGTCTTCGTACACCTCAGTGGTGACGGCTTCCTGCACGACCTTCTCGACCTTGCGGCGTTCGGTACCGACGACCTTCTTCTCGCAGACGCCCTCGCGGGACACGATCACGGCGACGTGCAACTGCTGACCGAGAAGCGCGCTCATGACCAGGTTTGTGGCGGCGAACTCGGACGTGTTCGGGTCGTTCTTCTCCCACCGTCCACCGAGCGCGCGCACGAGCTTCGCGGCCTCCATCGCGTTCTTGGGCATCCAAGTCAACGTGTTCCACTGGGACTTGCCCATGGCGTGCGGCAGCGGCAATTCGGGGTTCGCTTCGAGCAGGTCGAGCACGGCCCGCAGTTCGTTCAGGTGTTGCGTGCGCCGTGTAACCGGGTGCGCGTCGGTGATGTCGACGCCGAGATCGGCGTCGATGATCTCGTTCATGGGTTAGACCTTCCGGGTGCGTTGGCGGCGAGGGATTGGGCGGGGAACGGGGCGGATGAAGCGCATGACACCGACGATGAACAGCAGCCACCCGAGGAGGTCGAGGCCGTTGAACGGGGGGTGGTAGGCGGCGCCGATCATCAACGCGCACCCGACGGTGGGGAGGATCAGGGCGCGGCCCAAACCCCGCTGGTGGATGCTCATCAGTCCTGAACCCGACGAATCTCGTCCGCCTGCTCACGCTTCCCGTTGATCGCGTACAGACCCGGGCCTATGGCGTTCGCCCCATGCTCATCCGTGTGGATCAGCTCCGCAGTCTGCCCCTCAGGGACGGACACGACGACGAGGGTGAGGCCCTCATCGACACGGGCGAACTGCACACCTTCGGAGTTGAAGCCGCGGTGCAGCCAATGCGTGTTTCCGGTCGCTTCGCCGACGACGACCTGGTGACCTTTCGCCGGCAGCGGCTGCAGAGTCGCTGGGTGCTTGGCTATCGGGACAATCATCAGGTCACCCTGCGTCTGCGGACCGGTCAGCACCGGCACTTCCGCATCCGCGATGAGGTGAGCGGGGACGGTCACGCCGATCTTGTCGAGCGCGGTCTTGAACGTTGTAGCGGCCATCTGTTTCCTGCTTTCTTCTTTGTGTCTGGTCAGGTACGACGCTTGATCTGCGCGTACATCTCGGGGGGCACGTCGTACTGCCACGCCGCCGCCGCGAGCGGGTCAGTGATCGACGCTGGCACCGTTTCTGCGTACTGGCGGAGCGAACCGTCGCGGTCAGGGGACCCGTTCGTCATCAGCAGCAGATTCACGGGCTCGTCGTAGAACTGTTCAGTGAGGGCATACAGCGCCAGCTCGTGCGGATCATTACCCGGGTCTGGACAGGTCGCGATCGGCTTCCAACCCTGCTCAGCGATCACCCGGTCCCAGCCGATCCGCTCTAAAGCGGCACGGCGAATCTCCGAGTTCGGTTCTTTCATCGCTCGCTCAAACGTGGGGGTTTCGATTACCCACTCCGGGACACGTGTGCCATGCCAGGCGTGTACACACCATCCGTCGGGCCACTGAATGGCTGGCCCGTTCTCGGCGTGAAGCCGCAACTCCTGATCACGTCGCAGGACGGTGGGACGTTCGCAGATAATTGCGAAGCCCCTGAAGCACCACCACCAGAACGCGTTGACCGCGACCTTCTGCTGGCCCTCCCACGGCTCGAGGTGCTCGACACCGAGCTCGCGCATGGTGTCAAACCAAGAGGAATACCAGATGCCGTAGTAGCTGTCGTTGAGTCCAGAGTCCCAGGAACGAAGACGGTCCCGGACCTGAGACCCGACCTGAGACCGGACCTGAGCCCGGACCTGATCCCAGACCTGATCCCAGACCTGAGACCCGACCTGAGACCCGACAGACCCGACCTGAGACCCGACCTGAGCCCGGACCTGAGACCCGACCTGAGACCGGACCTGAAACCCGACCTGAGACCGGACCTGATCCCGTACCTGATCCCGGACCTGATCCCGGACCTGATCCCCGACCTGAGACCCGACCTGAGACCCGACAGACCCGACCTGAAACCCGACCTGAGACCGGACCTGATCCCAGACCTGATCCCAGACCTGAGACCCGACCTGAGACCGGACCTGAGACCCGACCTGATCCCAGACCTGATCCCGGACCTGATCCCAGACCTGATCCCGGACCTGAGACCCGACCTGATCCCAGACCTGAGACCCGACCTGAGACCCGACCTGATCCCAGACCTGAGACCCGACCTGAGACCCGACCTGAAACCCGACCTGATCCCGGACCTGAGACCCGACCTGAGACCGGACCTGATCCCGGACCTGAGACCCGACCTGAGACCCGCTGGTCTTCGTTGCGGAGAGCTCGCTGGTGATGATCTCCGGAGCGAGTGCCTGAGCCCAAGCGCCCGCGTAAGGGCTGTCTACCCAAAGGGTGAACGGCGGGGCCTCCAACCCGGCAGCCTTGTACGCGAGCCGTACACCGTCCTCAGCCTCTGCACGGTTGGCGCGCTCCGTCGACAACCCGATCTTGAGCCACTGGTCCCGCTTCATGGGGAGCAGTGCCTCCTGTGCGGGGGTGAGTGAGTTGATCATGAGAACCTCACCCAGGACTCGTAGTTCTCATGCCCGGTCGGGCAGTGCCAGATCGCTTCCTCGGTGTCGTCAAAGAGTGCGACAGAAACGACGCCATTGAACGGGCATGGGTATTGGAATCCGTCGAACTCTGCCATCCCGTCGCAGATTCCCTGATGGTTGACGAACCGGTCCGGGGTTCGTACCACCTTCAGGATGGCGGAAAGGTTTTCACATTCTGTGGTGAGTCTCTCAGCTTGTGATGTGACGTAACGTATTTGTCGCATCAGTTCGTCTAACTCGTTGAGCATGTTCCGCAAAGCGCTTTCTGTTGTAGTCATAGGAACAGCCCCCCGATCAGAACACCAGCGGCGAGGAACGTAACGGCGACGAGGGCGATCAGGACGAAGATGACTCCCCACGATGTGTGGACGACAGACTCGCGACGGACGTGACGTTGCGGCATGTAGCTGACGCGGCGGTTCACGCCACCGCCTCCTCAAGCATGGACGCCCAATCGGTGCAGGTCCGACCGTGGAACGGGCAATCGTGCTGGCGGAGATAGAGCCCCTCGCACTGGAGGTCGAACTGACCGTCGGCACGCTCGGCAGCGTCCGCGATGTCTGCACCCTCAACCTGCCCGTAGACCTCGCCGCTTGCTTCGTGGATCACATCGAAGGTGAGGAGGGTGGTGGCCATCACGCGACCGTCTCAGCAGCGATCTGGGCGACCGTCCAGACGGTGACCGGGCGGGTGTACCGGCCCGGGTGCGTACCGAACGCGATGACCGCGCCCGCCTCCGTGAGTTGCGACCGCCGCTTGCGGATCGAGTCCCAGTCGGTGACAGGCCAACCCCGCTTAATGGCGAGGTTGAAGTACGCCTGTGTCAGTTCGTGGTCATCACGAGGCTGCTCGGTCAGCAGTTCGAGGATCGCGGCCTTCTGTACGGATAGTGCGTGCGTGTCGAGCTGCGCTGCCGCGATGTGGGACGTGTGCGGGTCGGTTGTGCGAGCAAGCTCGCGGGTACTCGTGTTCAAGGACTTACCTCCTTGTGATTGGGGTGGGATTCAGTTGTGGGGTTGTGCCCGACCTGTGGGAAGGTCGGGCACCGGACCAGGGGTGCTGGTCGTCTAGGGGTCGTACCGTCGGGCGAGGGTCAGACCGGGACTGTCCTGCCCCTCAGTGGTGAGGCCGACACGTCGGTCGTTGAGGTCCGCGTTGATCACCGAACGGATCGCGTCGATACGGGGACGGTCGGCTGGCTGAGCGGTGGCGAGCACCGTGGTGAGGGTGTCTCGTGCGGACTGCACCGTTCTGAGGGCGGTCATGATGACACCGGAGACGACAAATCGCCCCCCGGCGCAGCGGGGGAGGCTGCGACGGTGGGGGGCGACAACAGCGAAGTCAGTGGCACTTCCACGAAAGCAGCGATGCTGCGGAGGTCTTGAATCGTGAAGGGCACGAACCCGTTCACTCGGCGGTAGACGTAAGCCCGCGACACTCCGAGGTGACTGGCGAGGTCGTCTTGGCTTAGCCCGCGACGTGCGAGACTGGCCCGAACCTCACCGGCTGTTGGATCTTTCGTTACTCGCATATCGAACAATGTACTAGCACAACGAGCAATGTCAAGCGGTGCGAATTATGCGCGTGTCGAGTCGTTCTGTCGAGCCCCCGACATTTCGCACGCTAGGCGTGCATTATGCGCGTGAACGTAGTACCGTAGCTGCCATGACGAACGTGACGAACATCCGCACCGAGCATGACGAGAGCAGCAGTGCCCTCGTCGCCGCTGAGGTGCGCGGCTTTCTAGCGAAGAGACGCATCCCCACCTATAAGGTGCACGAGCGACTCGGGAACTCACGCAGCTATTGGCAGCGGCGAATCAGCGGCGACCTTCCGCTGAACATCGAGGACCTGGAGCAGCTCGGGTGGCTGGTCGGACAGCCACTCACCGCGTTCATCCCCACGGATTTGCCGCCAGCACCGGACCCGGAGACACCGACCACGGATTATAGGTACGAGGTTTCGCCCATCGTCTTCCTCAAAGAGCGTCGCTCGGCTCGGCTGGTGGCAGCATGATCCGGGTCGAGTTGATCGTCAAGCAAGGGTGGGAAGGCGTCGCTATCGCAGAACAGGCGATCGCCCGCTACCTCATGCAAGGCAATCTGGAAGAGTCACGATGGTGGGCGACTCAAGCTGCTATCGCTCGCGACTGGCTCCCCGACGTTCCTGACCGCGCCCACGAGACTGCGTAAACCGGTGCATCATGTCCCCCCCGACCGAAACGCAAACCCCTCCGGCGCGCGACCGCTGACGAGATGGCCGACGCGATGACCCTCGGCGACCTCCCCGACCGACTCACCCACGATCCGAAGATGGGCCGGGAGTTCCACGAACCCGTCGTGGTGATCTGCGACAACGCCGAACGCACCATCGAGATCGTCACCTTCCGGCCCTGGGCGAAAATCACAAAACGGATGGCTCAAGCGGTCGCTGTCCTCTACATCGCTGACCTCGCCGCATAGCGGAAACCGAAATGTGAGGTACCCGTCATGACCCCTCACTTTTCGTCCAACCTCCAACCCGCTGACCCCAAGTTGACACGTCTTGCCACCGTGACGCATCTTCATGCTGCGACAAAGCAGTCGCGACACCAGGGGGAACGCATGACAACACAACAGGCGATCAGGCGCGTGCACAGCACCGGATGGGACGAGATGCTCGCCGAGTTCGAGGACTACCAAGTCGCATCGAACCTCTCCGAGAAGACGATCGCGAACAGGCAAGAGTGCCTACGCCAACTCGCCGCCAAGACCGGCGAGGACCCTTGGACGGTCACGCGTCAGGATCTCCTTCGGCATCTCGGCCGGCGACACCACCGCACCGGGTTGCACCTCGCCCAAGGGACGATGCAGGCGGAGCGATCCTACTTCCAGTCGTTCTTCGGGTGGATGCTCGACGAAGGTCACCGCGGCGACAACCCGGCGGCGCGACTGCCAAAGGTGAAGATGGCGAGGCGCAAACCCCGACCGTTCCGCATGGACCAGGTCGAAGCGATGCTCGACTCCGGCGCCTACCGCCGCACCCGCGACATCATCACCATCTGCGCTCTCACAGGGCTTCGAATCGGCGAAGTCGTCCGCATCCGCGGCGAAGACGTCGACCTCGTAGGAATGGTCATCCGTTCACGGCGCAAGGGTGGGCTCGAGCATCGTCTACCAATAAAGGCCGGACTGTTTGAGTTGGTGAAGCGCTACCCAAACTCCGGTTGGTGGTTCCCCTCGCCCTACCCGAACAAGCAGTTCCCGGACGGTGGCGGGCACATCCTTATGGCCTCGGCCAGCGACGCGATCTCCAAGGCGATCCGGCGAGCGGGGATCACCGATGAATCGTTGACCGGTCACTCCCTGCGTCACTATCTCGCCACGACGATGCTCAGAAACGGGGTCAACATCCGCGTGGTGCAGGAGATGCTCGGGCACGCATCACTGGCCACCACGCAGCTGTACACCGACGTTGACGAGGAGGACATGCGCGAAGGCGTCAACGTCGTTCCAGATATTCCCATTCGAGCGCGCTCGGGTCGGCGTGGCAGAATTGCCGCGTAGGGCCTGTAGCTCAGTTGGTAGAGCATCTGACTTTTAATCAGCCGGCCGCGGGTTCGAGTCCCGCCGGGCCTACTCGCTGTAGCGTTGTCGCCGAGAGCGCGCTATTCTCGCGACCATGCGCAAGCTTCTGGTATTCCTGCCCGCCGTTCTGATCCTGTCCGCGTGTACGTCGTCACCGGAGCGGGTTGCCACCCCGATCCCGACTGCATCAGTGAATGAAGTTGCATGCATCGACTTTGCTAAGGCAACCGTTCCGCTGCTCGATGCGTTCACCGGCAAAGAGAACGTCAACGATGTGTGGGATGCCGAGATGAGCAAGATTGACATCATCGGCCTTGCCGCTGAAGGGCAAGTCCAAGAACGCATTCTGGGGTTCGTAGCGGACGCACCGAAAACCGGTGACATCTTCGTTTACCCGGAGGCCCGGGAGCAAGTCAATGAGATGGTCGATGCTGTTGTGCGCGCATGCTCAGCAGAAGGTTACGAGATTTTGGTTAATCAGTTTGTCGTTAACTGACGCCTCCCTCGAAAGTTGACCCCCACGAATCGAAGCAGCAACGCTCTGTGGCTGATACCCCTAAAACGACGAAAAGCGCCCCCCGCAACCCGAACCGGTGAAGGTTCGAGCGCGGGGGACGCTTCAGGTTGTTGTGCAGTTACTGCGTCTGACTCACATCCGACCTGAAGTACCCGACGATGCCAGCAGCAACGGTCAGCACAACACTGATCGTTGCTGAGTACGGGGAGAGATCAACCCCGAACTCCGCCACAAGTGAGACAACACCCGCCGCGGTGACGCTCGTGAGGATGAACGCGAGCACCTTCAAAGAGAACTGGCCCGGACCCAGCTCCAGCAGGTTGTCGCGCTGAATGTAAGCCGCAACGGACGACAGTCCACCGACAGCGATCACAGCGAGAGTGGGGGCGATCTGGATACCGAACGCACCCAGCACGTACAGCACACCGGATGAGGTTAGGCCGGTCGCGAGGAACGCGACAAGCTTCGGGGCCAACACAGCCCATTGACGTTTGATGTTCGTGATCATGATGTTTCCCTTCAAGGTGTGATGCCGATTACCGAGGCGTATCGACAAGGTCCGGGCGAGTTCGTGGTCGAGCCGTCCGAATACTTTGTGACCCAATATGATTCGTCACCTTCGCCAACGCATTGGTTGTCGGTGACGCTGCGACCATCCGCACCAGCAGGACCGGGAGGACCTTCACCACCAGGTGCACCATCCTGACCGGACGGACCCGGTACACCAGGTGTACCGTCCGCACCAGCAGGACCGCGGCAGTCATCACGAGGTGTGCAGTAACCGCGAACCGCGTTCGCGATCTCATCCGATGTTGGTGGTCTACCGGGTTCACCCTGCACGGGGACGTTCTCGATGATCCGCTCGACGATCTCCGGCGCCGGGGTTGTCGTCTGACAATCGACCGCCTGCTGACAATCCTCCGCAAGAGCCGTGTACTTATCCAATAATGCGATCAGTTGCGAATCCTTCTGCTGCACAACCCCCAACCGGTATGCGGCGAGCGCTTCCGCTGTTGCCAACCGTTGCGCCTGCACCACCAACGCTGTAATGACCGCGGCGATGCACAACACGTACGCGACCACTGTTGCAATGGTGGTGAATGCTGGCCGTTTCACGGGATGCTTCTCAATACAAGTCCACCGACGAGAGACAAGACGGCGACGAACACTGCGATAGCGACCGAGAACTGGTTCTGACGGCGTTGCTTATCTAGATCGGCGCGAGCTTTCTCCGCATCTTTCTTCTCAGTGAGCGCTTCCGCTTCCCGATCCCGCATCCGTGTCTCCAACCGGACGAACCGTTCAGCGGTTCCCTGCTTGTCCGCGTTGTACACATCGATCGGGACGACCCGGCCACCGATCTTGCTGACCTCATCTTTCAGGTCACGCAAACCCCGCATCAGCTCCCAACCGGAGGGTTCAGGTTCCTGACTAGTCATCGGTTCCCACATTTCCGCAGCGAACGGAACCACTTCCGTACACGTATGAATCGGCGCCGAAGGTGACGGATCGGATACTCCGGCATTGTTATCCTCCGAAGATCGCACCGAGGACAGCGGCGATCAGCGCCCCGATCGTTGTGATGATGATCACAATTCCTGCGACTCGTGTCCCGGGTTTCCCGACCGGGGTCGGCTCGGGCGTGGGTGTCGGCTCCGGGGTCGGTTCGGGTTCCGGCTCCGGCGCGGGCTCAGGGGTCGGTTCCGGTGCGGGGACAGGCTCGGGAACAGGCTCCGGTTTGTAGTTCGCCAGATTGATGAACGACCCACACTGCGTCACCGCACCAGGCAGGCTGCGGTGATCGGTCAACTCCAGACGGTAACCGTAGAACTCCTCAAGTGCAGCCAACAATTTGCGGACGTTGGCGATCGTCTTCGGACCCTGACGCGGATCACTCTCAATACCCACATAGTTGTTCCCGCCCACACCGGCGTGATAAGCCCGGTTGCTGAGATCACAGGTTTGGGTGATGTTGTCGTCATCGACCACGAAATGGGGGCCGGTTTCCTTCCCAGCAGGCCGGTCCTTCGTGACCGTGTTCATCACCGACTCGTACGTGTCCACGCTAGGTGACCCGAACTGGTGAATAACGGCTTTCAGCGGTTTGCTCGGGAAGTTCCCAATCTCGTAGTTCGTACTCCCAAGCGGTTTGATGCCGGTCACCACCGGGTGGAACGCTGTAGTGACTGACGGTGCTTTCGGCGGTGTGGACGGCGTTACCGGTGTCGAAGCTGTCAGGTCCGGCAAGCCTGTTGTGCTTGCATCCTCGAAACGCGAGCTGTGGAAATACGCCCCTCTGAACTTGCCGACAAACCACACCCGGTTGCCGTCGCCCCAGACATCCTGACCGATCACGTGACCCTTGAACGAGAGGTCTTCACCAGCAGAGAACTCCTGCACGATGCTCGACCCGATAGTGGTCGGGATGTTGCGACCGACAACCCCTTTCGGTCCGACACGACGCTGCCACGGCTCAAGAGTGACCGGTGCACTCGTCCCGGGAATCTGCTGACCTAGGAACAGTTCAGGGTCTTGACGGAACCCGTTCACCCACACCTCGTAGTGGAGACTGTCACCATCGATCTCCCCGGTCGCACCCATCTGACCGAGGTAGGTTCCGGCCTCCACCTGCTGGCCGACCGAGACCTGGATTCCGTCATCCCAGAAATGGTTGTACGAGGTCACGAAACCGGGTGCATGTTCGATCAGCACCCGGTTACCCCACCCAGCGTTATACCCAGCCCGGTTATCAACCTGGATAACACGACCAGGAGCTGACGCGACGATCCGCTTCGACCCAACCGGGTCCGCAAAATACCAGCCTTTGTCCAGGCCGCGGTGAACACCGGGAATCCACCCGCGTGAACGCCAACCAGCCGGTGCCGGATCTTGTAGAACAACCATGATTCCTCCAAATGAGAAAAGCCCCGCAAATGCGAGGCTCAGAATGAGAAGCGAGGGAATTAGAGTTGGCGTACCCAGGCGGTGCCGTTCCAGCGTTCCAGCACCTGCTGCCGCCATGCGGAACCGTCCCACCGTTCAAACAGGTTGTCTCTCCACACGGACCCGGTGTACCGGTCGAACGCGCCACGCGGGATCGGGGTAAGACCGAGAGCCCACCCACCGCTAGCGGACCCCATATTTCCGCCACCAGCAGTGTCCGCAGCAGAAAACGACCCTGAAGCGGTCTTCGTCCCGTCCGCGTTGTGGGCGACGGAACCTGACCCGGAACCGATCAGACGGGACGTGTACGCGGTGAAGTCGTACGGTGACCACCCACCAGCACCGACCGCGATATCACCAGAGATTCCACCGGAGTTACCGGACGTGTAGTTGACGTAACCGCTGCCAGAAAGTTTCTCAACGTACAGCGCACCGTTAACCGTCGTCGCATTCCCGGGAATGTTCTGTGCACCTTGTGTGATCGAACAGCGGAGCTGATACTGCGGCAGAGCAGAAAAGCCTGCGATGAACTCCGCCATGGTTATTCTTCGATCACATCGAACGTCGCGTCGAACTCCGTGTTGCTGTACACACCGATGCGCAGCTCAGGTCCGGGGTCGAAGTCGACGATGACCCGCCCGAGGAGCGGTGAACGTTCGAACTGAAGCTCGCGGCCGTCGTCCTTCACACGTGCGATTCCCATGTCAGCTCCTACGCGTCTCGGTAGCGGAGGTCATCGACCTGGGGTGAGCCGGGGCCGTTGCCTTTGAAGATGCGGAGCGTCTCGCGGGCAGAGATGACGTTGGCTGCGGTAAGGACGCTGCTACCGACTGTCGTCGCTCCGATTGCGGTGCGTGCCGCGGCTTCGTCTGCCGCCTTCACGAGCGCACGACCAACTGCGGTGCTGTCAGAGATCGCCGTCGCTTCGAAACTGGTGGGAATGAGATCGACCCATGTTGTGCTGTTCCACTGCTCCCACTTGCTCGTGGTGGTGTTGAATCCGAACTCGCGGTCGCGGGGGCTGGCCGGTCGTGTTGCGGTGGACCACAGGCCAGGGGCTTTGCGGACGAGGGTGCGGCGGTCTATGACATTGTCTGCGGTGATCGTCGCGGCGGTTGGTGAGACGGCGATGTCGGCTAGGGGCCACCGGTAGACGATGGAACCTGTGAGAGCCAGGGAAGGCGGGGCCGGGTTAGAGGCGGCTGGGGTTCCCTTCAGCACAACGAATTGGATGATCGGGTTGGCTGAGAAGTCGAGATCCGCGACGAGGGTATCGACTCGCGACAGCCCGCCGCCTGATCCGGCATCAACGGAGCGGGACTCAGTGACGGTGCTTTTGACGGCAACACCATCGATGACAGCCATGCCTGCGGCGAACTTCACGACGAGACCGGAGGAATCCCCGAACGGTTTCAGGTCGGCGTCTTTCAACGCGCCGGTGCCGATGAACTCGCGGAAGAAGTCACGGAACTGGTCGGTGGAGATCGCGGTGGCGGGTTTCGGGTAGGCCGTGATGGTCATCGTTTCTCCTTCAATGTTTGCAGTCCCGCTTGACGGACCTCGGCTTGTTCTGAACCTCCGGTCATCGCGGGTTCAGCGGCGAGCGCTGTCGTCAGGTCCAGTAGCGCGGTGAGCATCGCGTGGGGGATACGGAGCGCAGACTGACCTTCGATGGATGCGTAAGTGATGACGCAGAGGTCCACTTCGTCGAGGGTTGCGGTGAGGCCTTCATGGTCCGCGTCTGAGGAGATAAACGCTCGCGTGCGTTGCTG
>FRDC01000491.1_pt1 | contig 20143 bp, 22 predicted proteins | sample 1106171 | NCBI WGS metagenome assembly FRDC01 (sample SAMEA3930566, study PRJEB13176) | freshwater metagenome | biome: Drinking water system; feature: drinking water; material: water | place: Singapore | collected 2014-12-20 | reverse complement strand
GTCTGCCGCGCCATATTATGAGGAAGCGTATCGGGCGCCTGTTATCAGCACGCCTGAAATTGAGTCTCTACTCAATACCGACTTCGGACGCCAAGCCGTGGCGCGCGCTGCCGAAATTGCCCGTAATGAACGGCGCCCGCTGCGCGAGCTTGGTATTGCCCTGGACGAGCGGGGCAACCCTGTAATGAACCCTCAGCCGTTCGACGCAATTGCGATGCGCGCGGATGCCCAAGCAGCGGTTGACGAAGCTCAAGCAGCTTATAGGGCGGCGAAAAAGCAACGAGGGGCAAATGCGGAGCCGTTGCGCGCCAAGTTGCTGGCCGCGCGCGCGCGCCTTCGCGCCGCTGATCGCGCGCTTGCGGGGGCGGCTGATCCATCGGCACCCGCATCGGTAATGGGATACACGGTCCAATCTCTCGACTACATCAAGCGCGGCATGGATGACGTGCTTGAGCAATATCGTAACGAGTTCACAAATCGTCTTGAATTAAAAGACCTTGGACGTTCGCAGCTCGCTGTTAAGAACAAGCTGCTCGCCGAATTGGATAGGCTTAATCCAGCATACGCTGAAGGGCGCCTCCGTTACTCGGGGCCGGTGCAAGCCAGAGATTCCATGTTTCGAGGCCAAGATATGCTTGGCGCCGATGCGCGCCGCATTGCAATGCAGATTGCACAAGAACCGGAAGAACTTCTCCCCCAAGTTCAGCTTGGCTATCGCGATGCGCTGGCTCAAAAGGGCAGCAAGCTTAGCTATGGCCGCAATCCATTTGAGTTACTGAACAGCCCCAATATCGAAAGTGGGCTATCAGCAGTTTATGCCAACAACCCCGGTGTTGGACGATTGCTTAGGCAATCGCAGATTGAGCGCGATCTGGCCGCAAGTCAGCAGCGGGTTGTCGGCAATTCAATGACGGCGGAACGTGGTATTGCCGACGAAGCTTTTGCAAGCGATGTCGCGGGGCGGTTTATCAATGCTGGGGTGGACACGGCCATCACCGGGGCGCCGATCCGCACCATTGGCGATGTGATCGCCCGCTACGCAAAGGATCGCGCCAAGCTTGGCTTGGGTAGAGCGGCCCAACGCCGCGCGGATGAACTGGCGCCAATCCTGTTTGATACGGACATCGGCCGCACGCTCGGAACGGTTTATGACGTGATGGCGCGCCGCCAAGCTTATGATACGGCGGCTCGGCGATTTAATCGGATCGGTGGGGCGAGCGCATCACCGTTGGTTTTGGCTTATGCCCAAGGTGAGTGATAACTTTAAGGCAAAGCGCAATTCGCTATTAGGCTACGGAAATGCAATTAACATGACGGTGGATTGCAGCGTCGATCGTGTTGCAGGGGTTGCTCCATAAAAGGCGGCCGGGAGCAAGGAGTATATTTGTAAATTCGGCAAATTGTTTGCTTGGTCGGCTGCGCGATAGCATGAGACAATTTGGCATCCGAGAAAGGAGGCCGGTCCCGTATGTTCGCCATCGTCACGTTCCGCAGCACGGGGCCGATCAAATCCTGGGCAGCGATTCGAGCGGCCAATATTCACAATTCGCGGACGAAGCCGCTACCACACGCGGTGCCGGGCGCTCCGCCGCCCATGCATTTGATCGGCACAGGCAGTCTCGAAGCTGACGTTCGTTCGATCCTCCGTGATGTCCTGATCGATCCTAATCGGTTGCGCAAGAACGGGGTGCTTGCGTTCGAAGCCGTTCTCACGGCCAGCCCCAAATTCTTCGAGCAGGGCAGCGAGGCCGATCGCCAGCGCCGCCTGAATGCGTGGATCAAGGCACAGCGCGACTGGGCGGTTCAGCAATACGGCTTGATGCGGGTTGCCTCATTGGTCGTGCATCTCGATGAGAAGACGCCTCACGCGCATCTGGTTGTTGTTCCGCTGGAAATGAAGATCGACAAGCGCCGGCGCGACGGGCGAGCCCGGTATAGCATCGTCGGGCGCCTGATCTCCGGACCTGGGGCATTCGACGCAGTTCAAGATTCCTACGCCGCTGCGATGGCTCCATTCGGGCTTAGGCGTGGCATGCGGGGCAGCGGCAGGAAAAACGAACCCGCTGCGCATTATCTGAAGCGCCTCGCCGAGCGTGAGGAAGAGGCAGTGCGACGGCTGGCAGAGGCAGACGCTCGGCTCGGTGAGGCGCGTCGGGCCGCGCAGAACGCACATCTGCGCGAGCGATGCCTTGAGTGGGATCGCGAGAGCTTTCGTCTCCAACGGGCCGACGAGCGGCAGAAACTGCGCGAGGAGCGTGCCGCTCTCGAAAGGCTTAAGCAGGAGCATGCCGAGCGCATCGCGACCGAAGAAGCTCGGCTTGCTCGGCGAGCGGCGGAGCTTGAGCGCATCCGCCTGGTTTTGGAAAGCGGATCGGCGAGGCTCGAACAGGAGAAGGCACGGCTGCGCCCGGTGTTCGAGAAGGCGAACGAGTTCTTGGTAAGCGCTCGGGGCGTGTCGGCGACCGATTTTGCGCCGGCGGCCGGGCGAGCTTTGACAGCGGCTCGCGCTCTTAAGCGGGTTGTGGAAGCTGCTTCGCCTGGTCCGCATTTGGGCGCGGCCGCAGCAGCGCAGGCGGCAGAGTCGCAGCGCGGCGCGGCGCTGTAGGCTCTCCGAAATTCGCGGGCCAATCGCTATTGCCTACAGCGGCCGTGTTCGCTTTGTGTTCCAGGGTGTTGCCGATCGAGTCCCGTGCCGTTTTCCTAGCCTTGGCGGCGCTCTATCGAATCGCCTGGGACTGCCGGCACGCCCCCGCCCCACCCTCGCTGCATCTGCGCGCGCTACTTGCGTTCCTCTACCTGCACGGCGACGGGCGGCGGGAGCCCTTCGATCGGTTTTGGCGTATATGCCAGACGCCCGATCCCGAGGACGAGCTGGAGCGCGGCCGGACGGCGTATATGCGAACCAGCTACAGCATGACGGAGTGGGAGGGAATAAGGCGCGCGGTCGGCGTGCCGGGCGATATTGACACGATGAGCGCGATCCGGGCGCTTGCACATCGCGCTGGGCCGAAAGCGCAGGGTGCCGGCCCCTCCAAGCTCTAGCCGGTTCAGCACCACGGCCGGCGGCGCCCCTCCCACGTCCGCGCTAGGCCCTCGATCACCAACTGGTCGCCGAGCGATCTGCCGTTCCGGGTGATGACGCGGAGCTTTCGTCCGTATCTATCCTCATCCCGATCAACGGCCCGAAGCTCGAATGGCCCTGCGCTCATTAGCGCCGCGAGCCGTCGGGTTGCCCTGTCGCCTAGATCAGCTTCACTGGCACAACGGGGCGGGTGCGTTTCGGGTGCGTCAATATCTGCCACCCTGATCTTCACACCGTCGATCCAGACCGTGTCGCCATCCACGACGCAATTGGTCCCGCCGCCGGTGTGGCAGATCGTAAAGTCGCGTCCCGGCATTGCGGATGGGCGTCCGCCAGAAGCGCCCATGGGCACCGCAAGGCCGATAGCGGCGCCAACGCCAGCCACCAGCGCAACGGTGACCGCGAAAGTCAGACGGCTCACTTCACCGGCTTGGCGCCGAGCGTTCCACACTTCGCGAACTTGCCCTTCGCGTCCTTGCAGCGCTGCGCCGCCGCCGGCTTCGTCTCAGGGCACTTGATGAACTTGCCCTTGGCGTCGCGACACGGCGCTTTCGCGGCCAACGGCGCCCCGCCAAGCAGAGCGATCGACGTCAACGCGGGAACGAGCAGCTTCAGCATGCGACCCTCCTACCGATTCCTGGCGACGAGCATGAACGATCGGCGGCGGTCGTCAAGTCGACCACCTCAATCAACGCTTACGTGTCGCAGGGGCGGGCGCGGGCGTATCGGATGCAAAGAGTTGATTGAGATACGCCGCCAGACGCACGCCACCCTGCGCCAGGCGCTGCTCGACGATTGCCTTGGTCTTGAACACGTAAGCGTAAGAAAGGGCCGGTGCCTCGGGATAGATTGTGTCCCGAATGGCGGCGCTCTCGCCAATCCAAACCAATGGATCGGGCGTGCTCCAGGCGGTCAGCTGCTCGGGCGTGATCCGGGCGGACAGCCATACCGTCAACTCGGTGTAGGACAGCTCCTCGTCATCGACCAACGCCGAATCCCAGACGGCATGAAGGTTGGTCGAGCGACCGAAAAAGGTCACGCGAACATCGTTGCCGCCCTTATCGGTCCCGTTGCCCACATGCAGCGGCTGATGCAAATCGCCGACGATATGGACGATGAAGCGGAGCGCGAGCTGTTTGTCGGCGAGCGATGCCTTGGGGTCCCGCACGGTCGCGGCGAAACGCTTGAGCGCCGTTACCGCGTCGCCCTCCGGGGGCGCCCCAACCTCGGCGTAAGTCTTACCGGCAGGGACTGTCACATAATGCCAAGGACTCGCGGTCTTCTGCCAAAACTCGCTTGGGTCGGATCGCATGAAGTCCGGCCAGTTCGACGCTTCGGCCAGCGTTTCGGTGCCCAAAATTTGGTGCACGCCCGCCTCGGCCCTCGCGTCAAGGTGCTGTTGAGCAATGGCACCGATTACACGGTGGCCCTCTTTCCCCCAGGCGAGCGCGGTGCTGGGGGCAAGAGCGGCGGCGAGGGTGGCGAACATCGCAAAAGCACGAAATGGCATGGCTTTCTCCTCACCGAGTAGATCGCCCGGCTTTGTGTCCGCCGCATTACGATCCGGGCTCGGCAGGTCCTCGCCCGAGCGCTCCGTGCCGCTATAAGGGCTCGATGCGCCGCCCATCCCTTTTTGCTGTCGAGGCCACGCTGCTGGGGGTGCTGCTTGCCGCGTCCCTGCTGCTCGGGCTGCTCGGTGCGGTTCGCTATTGGACCGGGGGTTAGCGGGCATGTGCAATTTGTATCGGGCAAAGCGAGCCGGCGCTGAGATAGCGGCCATATTCGGCGCGGCCGAGCCGTCCTTTGCCTATACGGGTGAGAAGGACTTCTACCCCAAGAGCAAGGCGCCAGTGGTGATCGAGCGGGATGGCGGCCGGGCGCTGGCCGAAATGACGTGGGGCTTCCCGCCGCCCCCTTCATCCAAGGCGCCGGTCACCAACGTGCGCAACCTGTCGAGCCCATTCTGGCGATCGGCCCTCGCCAGCCCGGAGCGGCGCTGCCTCGTTCCCGCGACCGAGTTTTGCGAGTGGGAGGGCGAGAAGGGCGCGAAGGTGAAGCGGTGGTTTTCGGTGCCCAGCCTGCCCGTGTTCGCTTTCGCGGGCATCTGGCGACCGACGGCTGAGGGTGCCGCGTTCGCCTTTCTGACGTGCGAGCCAAACCCCTTGGTCGCGGCCGTTCATCCGAAGGCTATGCCGGTGATCTTACCGCCGGAGGATTATGGGCGCTGGCTGGCTGCGGATGATGACGGCGGGCGGGCGCTGGCGGTGCCGTTTCCATCGCAGCTGATGGTGGTCGACTAAGCCTTCCTTGAAACAGGGCTGGCCCGAGCAGCCTTAAACGCGAATTTTAAGGAGATTCAGTTGACGATCGCGTGAAGTCATGATTCACGATCAGAAACCCGGGGGGAAATTGTAAACGATGACGATATGTGTGGCCGTTAAGGTTCACGATTGCCTCGTGCTAGCAGCTGACAGCGCTACCTCGTTGATCGGAGCCGACGAAGCTGGCCGCCCCATGATCGTCAACGTGTATGCGCACGGCAACAAGGTCTTTAATCTCGTCAAGGGGCAGCCCATTGCCGCAATGACGTGCGGCGCCGGCAACATCGGTCGGTCCTCCATCTCCAGCCTTGCAAAGGAGCTGCGGCGTCGCCTTAGCAAGCCTGTTCACGAGGGCGGCCTAGACCCAGAATCCTACACCATCGAGGAGGTCGCGATTCGCGCTCGAACTCTCCTCTACGATGAAGCGTTTCTCCAACTGAATCCGGCGCCCGCCGACGCTGCTAACCTCGAATTTTGGGTGGGTGGATACGGCGCCGATCGTGACGACGCGGAGCTGTGGAAGATTGTCATTGAGAATGGCCAATGCACACCTCCGCAGCAACAGATGGTCGGTGAAGACAGCTTCGTTACTTGGGCGGGTCAACCGGAAGCATTGAACCGACTGTTGTTGGGGTTCAGCGGCGGGGTTGTCGATGCGCTGGCCGCTGGTGGGCTTGAGGCCGACAAGATCGGGCCGGTTCAGGCGCTGATGCGCTCATACACCGCCACGCCTCTAGTTTCAGCGCCAATGCCAACGGGCGATGCAATCGCTCTGGCTGACTTTCTCGTCGAAGTGACGAAAAAATATGTCCATTTTCGCGATGGCGCCGATACCGTGGGCGGAGATACGGACATTGCAACCGTAACGCGATATGAAGGATTTAAGTGGATCAAGCGGAAGCATTTTTACCCCCGAGCGCTTAATATGGAGACCGATCATGTCTGAAAAGTCTGTGACGGATCGCATTCCGCCGATGCCAAGGGCTGTCCCGATGCCCCCCTACCCCTACCAGCGCGATGCGCGTAGCGGCGGTGGCGCCATTTCCGGGTCGAAGGTTAGTGCCGACAACCCGTTCGCGGGGATCCTTGTCGGATCAAATCTTTGCGGCTGATTCTTTCAGCTGACGAACATCGCCTCGACGATTGCCTGCATCAGCACCCCGCGCGGCACGGGCACGCTAACCGTCGTATACCCCTCGTTCTGCGCCCGGCGCTGCCCGTAGAGCCCGATCCACTGCCGGCCGTGTTGGCGCCAAGCACGCTGTAGCGCTGGAACGGGCAGCAGCACGCATGTGGCGGCTGGCGCCCAGGCGTAAGCTATGAAGTCGGCGGCGAGCGGCTTCTGTACCCAGCCTGGACGGCGGAGCGCCTCGTTCGACCAGCGCTCCAGCAGCACGTCAGGCCAGTCCTCGGTCCTGATCTTCTCGTCCACCGTGTGGATGCGCCCGCAGCTGAGGGTGAGCACGCGGTCAATGCCGCCGCGCTGCGCCCAGCCGTCATGCTCGACACCCACCGCCGACATGAGCGTGGGAAAGGCGCGCCGGTAGATCGGTATCCACCAGTCGTTGCCGTATTGGGCAGCGATCGAATTGCTCTCGTGGAAGCGGTGAACCCGCCCAAACGCGTCCACTGAGTCGCGCCTGGGCGGGGTTCGAAGTGAGGGGCGGAGGCCAGCCGGGATGGGCGGTGGCGACGGCCAGATCAGCGAACTAGCATTCCCCTTCGTCGTGTTCCTGGTCATGGCTATCCTCATCATCCTCGGTCCGGCTTTCCAAGTCCGCGTCTCCGTCGAGCTCGTCCAGGCGGTCAATCAACCGCTCTGTCAGCCGAGCGAGCACGGGGCGCGGCAGGCTCGGTATCGCACCGAACAGCAACGCGATCACGGATGTGTCGATGCCCGTCGCCCACGGCCTGTGGCGGGGGCGTCGCCATGGCTTGATGTGCGACGCGCCTCGGGCTGATGGAGAGAGCGCCTGAGCCATCGCTAGGCTTCCTCGCAAATCAATCCGCGCGCCGCGAGATGATCACGCACCGCTTCTCGCTCTGCCGGCCCGAGTGCCGCCTTCAGCTGATCGAGCTTGGCCTGGCGGTCGACGCTCAATGCGACGAGCTGTCCGATCCACAACTCTCCGTTGCGAACGAACATGGCGGCGCCCGCCGCTTCGGCTTCCTCGATCCAGCGCTTCGCGTCGAACCGGCTTGCCTCAATCGCCCCCAAGCGCCGGAGATCAGCCAGGATCGCGTCCCGATAGTCTTCGAATAACGCGAGCCCATCGCACCGCTGGAAGGCGAGGAGCGCCTTCTTGTGGACGGCGTCCAGGTCGGGCGCCGGCGTATCGACGATCAAGCGATCCATTGCAGTTGCGGCCAGCTCGACCGCAGCGTCCTCGTCTGCCGTTCCCAAGGGAAGCGTTCTAACGCGGGCGGACGCCTCGGCGTAGGCGGCGAACGCCGCGTCCCAGTCAGCGCGGGGTGTCATACCAACGCTCCCGTCGAAGCTTCGGGAGCACGACCGGCGCCGCTCAAGTATCTCTCGCAATCGGCGAGGACCGGCGCCATGAACTCCGAAGGCCATGAACTTGCGGCCCCTCCGCTGCCACCGAGCAATTCGCGCAGTTTCCATAGCAGCGCGGCCGGTGTCGGTGCGGGCGTTTTCATGAGCTTGGAGTTCAGATCGCCGGCTTCATCGATGGACTCGTCGGTGCTCTCATTGATCGGGATCGCTTCGATGGCCTGGTAGCGGGCGAGCATCTCGTCCCAGTCCGCGCCAGCCTTACCACTCGCCTTGGCGACGCCAGCCGCTTCGATGTCATCGCACAGGTCAATTGCCTGACCACTGACCCTGACGGCCAGCTGGTTCAACACCAGCATTCGGTCCATCGCCTCGATATTCGAAGCGTCGACGAGATCGCCCTTACAGGCGGGCAGGTCGTCGTGCAGCTGGTCGATCGCCTGCAAGATGCACTGCACCTCGCGAGCGTTCCGGCGAACCAACTCCGCAAGCTGGAGAACGGCCTTCAGTTCGTTCTGATTGGTGTCGACCATTTTACGCCTCCGTCGATGCGCGGCGGTGCCGCTGAAGAAGGTCGTCGATAGCCTGCGCTTGATCGACGATCGCGCCGGCGATGCCATGGATTGCGTTGCTCACATCTCTGCCGCCGCCATTCTCGTCGGCGTGGGCGGCGATGATGGTCAGCGCGCTCGCCAGCTCATCGAGCCGGTTCATCGAATGATCAAGAACGCCAAGGTCGCCAAGCGACATCAGTTGCGCGGGCGTGGCGTTGGCATGGCCGACGCCTGCGGCTAGGGGTTCAGTAGCCATATTCGTCTCCATCTCAGACGTTTTTGGTCAGAGCCGGTAGGGAGGTTGGCGCTTCCCGCCGGCTCGCTTTTCGTGTTATCCTAAAATCGTGATGCCGTCAAATAGTGATAACACAAAATCAAGAGGCCGGCCGAAAACGACCGGTAAGGGGGTTCTGGTCGGGGTTCGGATGCTGCCCGACCTGCTGGCAGCGCTTGATGGGTGGATCGCGAAGCAGGATGATCCAAAGCCATCGCGGCCGGAAGCTGCCCGTCGGCTGCTTTGGGACGCCCTGCGCGGGCGGTGATCGAAGTTATCCCGGGCTGGGCGTCCCGACCGGCCGACTGACAAAGGCCCGACGCAGTCCGCCTCAGCCTGCCTCATCCAAAGCGGGCTCGGGCGCCGACTGGTGGCATTTCACATGGCACGGGATGCACAGCGCTCGCATGAACTGCCAATCGTTACGATCGGGGTGCCCCTGCGGCAGATCGTGATGCGCTTCTTTCGAACGGCGCTTTCCGCAGTCCTGGCATATTGGATGCGCATCCAGGAACAACCCGTTCCTTTTCTGCCTTGAGTTGGGTTTGGATGTGCGTGGCTTCTCTCGCCACTTAACGGTATTGCTCATTTCTTTTCCTCCTTTGAACAACTCACATCCCCGCCCTCAAAATGGTATGATTGATCGAGCATATTGGGCGCGTGCACCCAACGCGGTCACTCAGGAGAGTTGTGGTATGATCGAGTTATTGCTGGCGATCGCGGCGGCGGGTTCCCAGGCTAGCCAGCCGGTGAATTTATCGACGATTACGGGCGCGACGCTGGCGCAGGAGTGCGCCCGCGACCGTGGCTTGGCCCTTGATCCGTGTGTTAGCTATGTCCTTGGGGTCGCTGATGCGCTTCAACTTGAGCGTCGGACCTGCCGCCCTTATTCCGATGCCGGCACCTTGCAGACGGTGGCGATCGTCCGGCGCTACATAAGCGAACATCCGGAAAATTGGGGCTGGCACGCGTCGGCACTGGTTCGGGAGCCGCTTTTAAAAGCATTCCCATGCCCACGATCGATCCGCTGACCGTCCTGCGGCAGAGGGGCATAATCGGGCCATTCAACGCCCTACGGGCGCACATGGAGTTGAACGATCTGCTGCGCGGTGATTACTATGTGATTGCTAAGTTGACGGAGCATTCGACCGCTGGCCGTCATGTTCCCGATAAGCTACTGTCATAAAGAGAAAATTTGGTCGGGACGACAGGATTCGAACCTGCGACCCCCACACCCCCAGTGTGATGCGCTACCAGGCTGCGCTACGTCCCGACCGAGGGGCAGCGATCTAGGCCGGTTGCGGCGGGGATGCAAGCCCGCAAAGGGCGCTCCCCCCACCCCGCCGCTGCGTCGCCGCGCGGCCCCAAGCTGGCGAACGCCGCGCGGCTCCCCATATCGCGCGCCACAGCAGGAGACGCGATTTTGGCCGAGGAGTGGGACAGCAAGCCGGTGCCGAGCGGGCGGATCGCGCGGCTCGGCGCGTTCGGGCGGCTCGCGGGCGGGGTCGCGGGCGGGGTGCTCGCCGAGGGCGCGCGCCGGCTCGCCGAGGGCGAACGGCCGAAATTGCGCGAGCTGCTGCTCACCCCCGCCAATGTCGGCCGCGTCGCCGATCAACTCTCGCAATTGCGCGGCGCAGCGATGAAGCTCGGGCAGATGGTGAGCATGGACGCGGGCGAATTGCTCCCGCCCGAACTCGCGCAACTCCTCGCCCGGCTGCGCGAGCGCGCCCACCAAATGCCGCCCGCGCAATTGCAGCGCGTGCTCGCCGCCGAATGGGGGCCGGACTGGCGGCGGCGCTTCGCCCATTTCGGCGCGAGCCCGATCGCCGCCGCCTCGATCGGCCAGGTCCATAAGGCGACCACGCCCGATGGGCGCGTGCTCGCGATCAAGGTGCAATATCCCGGGGTGCGCGAGAGTATCGACGCCGATGTCGACAATGTCGCGACGCTGCTGCGCGTCTCGGGGCTGCTCCCGCGCGAGCTCGACGTCGCGCCCTTGCTCGAGGAGGCCAAACGCCAGCTACACGAAGAAGCCGATTACGCGCGCGAGGCGGCGCAGATGCGCGCTTATGCCGATCTGCTCGGCGCCGACCCGGCCTATGTCGTGCCGCGCCCCGACGACCAATTCACCACGCCGCGCGTGCTCGCGATGAATTTCGTCGACGGCGTGAGCATCGACAGCCTCGCCGAGGCGCCGCAGCCGGTGCGCGATCGCACGATGACCGCGCTGATCGCGCTGGTGCTGCGCGAATTGTTCGATTTCGGGCTGATGCAGACCGATCCCAATTTCGCCAATTACCGCTTTCAGCCGGAGACAGGCGCGCTGGTGCTGCTCGATTTCGGCGCGGCGCGGGCGGTGCCGCCTTCGGTGAGCGCGGGCTATCGCGCGCTGCTCGCCGCAGGACTCGCGGGCGATGGCGACGCCGCGCGCGAGGCATCGGTCGCCGCCGGTTTCCTCAGCCCCGCCGCCGCCACCCGCCACCGCGCGACGATCGACCGGATGATCGAGGTGATCCTCGGCGAACTCGGTCGCCCCGGCGCGTTCGATTTCGGCGACCGCGCTTTCGTGGGCGTGCTGCGCGACCAAGGCGCGAGCGTCGCCGCCGATCGCGCGAGCTGGCATTTGCCGCCCGCCGATCTGCTGTTCGTCCAGCGCAAGATCAGCGGCACCGCGATGCTCGCCGCGCGGTTGAAGGCGCGGGTCGAGGTGCGCGCGATGGTCGAGCGGGTGGTGGGGGCTTTGGCGCCGGAGACGAGCGGCGCGTAGCGCCTTTGATGGTTTGTTCGCACGAAGACACGAAGCCACGAAGAAGCCTCGTTTCCTCAGAACAAGTCGCGCTTAGAGCTGTTTACGATCACACCGAACAAAGGGCTCGACGGAGAAAGCTCCTCCCCCATAGGGGGAGGGGGGCGTAGGCGGGCAAATCACCTGCCGGGGGCAGGTGATCCGCCGGAGCCCGGCTTGCGAAGCAAGCCGGTGGTCGCGCAGCGAATGGTGGAGGGGTATCGCCCTCGAACTGCCGGGGACACCCCTCCACCGCGCTTCGCGCGGTCCCCCTCCCCTTACAGGGGAGGAGCGAACCGGTTCTTCCGTTCGTGCTGAGCTTGTCGAAGCACCGTTCTTCTTGTCCGCCGTCGCGAGGCAGTAGCACCGTTGGCTTCGCCGCCCTTCGGGTCGACAAGCTCAGGGCGAACGGCTCGACTTCCTCCTCGATGCACTAATGTCTTCGTGTCTTCGTGCGAGGAAATCAGGGCGCCGCCACGAGTCGAGCACCGCCCGCTCCCCCGCCCGGGCTCGCGGTCAGGCCGCCTGCGCGCTCGGCGGGACGATGGGCACCGTCAGGCACAGGCTCTGCGTCGGCAGCACGTCGCGCCATTGCTCGATCAACCGTTTATACGCCCGCCCCACCGGCCGGATGCGCCGATCGAGATCATAGAGCCCGACCGCGTTCACCCGCCCACGCTTCTCGCGCAGCGCCACGTCCCAATCGGTTTGGTCGGTGAGCGAATACCAGGTGAAGCCCACCACCGGCACGCCATCGTTGCGCACGCGCAGCACGTTCGCCCATTGCTTCCACAGCCAATCGACCGCCTCGCGCCCGCTCGGCCCCTCGGCGAGATTGGTCTCGGTGTGCATCACCGGCAGCCGGTAGCGCGCATGATATTGGCGGGTGATCTCGCTATAGCCGAAAATCTCGCCCGAGGCCTGGGTGAAGCCGTCATCGCGCACGCGGTGCTCGTTGGTGACGTAATAGTCATTGCCCATGATGCAGTGTTGTTTCAGGCGGTTGCCGAGGAAGAAATGATATTCCTCGCGCGTCATGCCGTTATCGAGCAGAAATTCGTACATTTCGGAATCGACCCGCCGGCCGTAATTGAGATCGAGCGACAGGAAGCGCTGCGAATTCATCAACTCGGCGGGCCCGATCGCGGCGGGCGATTCGGCGTGAAAATATTCGCTCGATTCGCTCTGGATGAAAATCGCGTCGGGGCGCACCGCCAGGATCGCGCGCATCGCGAGCACATTGGCCTTGACCAGATGCTTGAGCGCGGTGACGAACCCGCGGTCGCTCGTCAGCTGCTCGTTCCACCAACCGTAGCGCGCCGAAAAGGTCGCGCAGATGAACATCTCGTTGACCGGCGTATAAAGCTGCACCCAGGGAAAGCGCGCGGCGAAGGTGCCGGCGTAGCGGGCGAACTGATCGGGAAAATCGGGATTCTGAAAGTCGCCGAGCCAATCGGGCACCCCGAAATGGCAGAGATCGACGATCGGCACGATGTCGCGCGCCTTCAGATCGGCGAAGGTTTCGTCAGCGAAACCCCAGTCATAGCGATCGGCGCCGCGCCAGCTCAGCAAGATCGGCGGGCCATAGCGCAAATAGCCGATGCCCATTTCCTGGACGAGCGCGAAATCCTCGCGCCAGCGGGCATAATGGCGGCAGCTTTCCATCTCGTCGATGCGGGTGCGCCCGCCGTCGATCCGGGGCACGCTATTCTCGATGCCGGTGGCGAACATGAAGGTGGCGATGGCGCGTCTCCCCAGGGGTGGTGGGGATCAACGCTTCAGCGGCGCGATGGGTGGCGGCGCCTGGATGCCCCGCGTGGATTCGAACCACGATTGACGGAGTCAGAGTCCGTAGTCTTGCCATTAGACGACGGGGCAATCAGGCGCGCGGGCTTACGCAGCCGGGCCCGCGCGGTCAAGATGCTTTGCCGGGCGGCCACTCGTTGCACCGGCGAACGGCTTGCGGGGCGGGCGCGGCTTCGCTAGTCTTGGTCCCAAGCAGCGGAGGCCGCGAGGCGGGCCGCAACGATGAAGATGGTGAGACGGCATGGGGGAAGTGACCCAGTCGCCGTCCCGACATGGCGAGAGCCATGCCAGGTCGGCTCCAATCGAGGCGCGCGCGCCGTGCGCCAATCAGCGGCTCTATGCCGCGCTCGATCTTGGCACCAATAATTGCCGCTTGTTGATCGCGCGCCCCTCGGCGGAAGGGTTCGCGGTGGTCGATGCCTTTTCGCGCATCGTCCGGCTCGGCGAGGGGCTCGCGACCACCGGTCGCCTCTCCGACGCGGCGATCGAGCGCACCATCGCCGCGCTCGGCATTTGCGCCGACAAGCTCAAGCGCCGCAACGTCAGCCTCGCGCGCTCGGTCGCGACCGAGGCGTGCCGCCGCGCGACCAACGGCACCGCCTTCATCGAGCGCGCCTATCGCGAAACCGGAATCGCGCTCGACGTCATTTCCGCCGAGGAGGAAGCGCGGCTCGCGGTGCTCGGCTGCCATGTGCTGATCGAGCCCGGAGACGGCCCGGCGCTGGTATTCGACATCGGCGGCGGCTCGACCGAATTGGTACTGGTCGAAACCCATGGCCCCTCGCCGCGCGTGCTCGATTGGCACAGCACTCCTTGGGGCGTGGTGTCGCTCACCGAGGCGACCGGCCATGCCGATTGCCGCGAGGGGCGGCTCGCGCTCTATCAGCGGATGCGCGAGGTGGTGCGCGAGAGCATGGCGCCCTTCGCCGATCGGCTGCCCAAGGGGCTCGCGCGCCCGCGCTTGCTCGGCACCAGCGGCACGGTGACGACGCTCGCCAGCGTCCATCTGGGGCTCGAACGCTATGATCGCGCCGCCGTCGACGGGCTGATCGTGCCGACGGCGGCGATGCGCCGCATCAGCGCCGATCTCGCCGCGCGCTCGATCCCCGAGCGCGCGGTCTATCCGTGCATCGGGCAGGAGCGCGCCGATCTGGTGGTGGCGGGCTGCGCGATCCTGGAGACGATCCTCGATCTTTGGCCCGCCGAGCGGCTCGGCATCGCCGATCGCGGGATTCGCGAGGGGATTTTGCGCCGGCTGATGCACGGCGGCGGCCTTTGACGGGTGCCGGATGAGCCGGGGCGGAACCGGCGGGCGCGTCCGGGTGCGCACCGCGCGCGGCCGCTCGCCGCAATCGACGCGCTGGCTCGAACGCCAGCTCAACGATCCTTATGTGAAGCGCGCCAAGGCCGAGGGGTTCCGCAGCCGCGCGGCGTATAAATTGCTCGAACTCGACGAGAAATTCGGCTTGCTCGCGCCCGCGCGGCGGGTGGTCGATCTCGGCATCGCACCCGGCGGCTGGAGCCAGGTGGTGCGCCAGAAGGCGCCGCGCGCGGCGGTGGTCGGGATCGATCTGCTCCCGGTCGATCCGATCGAGGGGGTGACGATCTTCCAGCTCGATTTCCTGAACGAGCGCGCGCCCGACCTGCTCACCGAAGCGCTTGCCGGCCCCGCCGATCTGGTGCTGTCGGACATGGCGGCGAACACGGTCGGCCATCCGCAGACCGACCATTTGCGCACCATGGCATTGGTCGAGGCGGCGGCGGCGTTCGCGGGCGAGATATTGGCGCCGGGCGGCGCGTTCGTCGCCAAGGTGCTCGCGGGGGGCGCCGATTCGGCGCTGGTCGGCGAATTGAAACGCCAGTTCGCGAGCGTGAAACACGCCAAGCCGCCGGCGAGCCGCAAGGATTCGTCCGAATGGTATGTGGTGGCGCAGGGGTTCAAGGGGCGCGCGGGCGCGTGAGCGCCGCGTCGTCATGTTCGAACCCGTCGCCCCGGCCTGGAGCCGGGGCAGCGTGCCTTGGCTCGGAACCGTTCGCCCTGAGCTTGTCGAAGGGCGGTCCTTCTGGCGGCCGTCGATAAGAAGAACGGTGCTTCGACGAGCTCAGCACGAACGGATGCGGGCGATCGCCGTTCGGCGCCGCCGGGCGACGGGCATCGCGCCGCGATCCACGTAGGACGCGCGCCTCGAGCGCCGCTACCGCAAATCGGGCGGCGTCGCTTCGTCCTTCAACCGCGCGACGAGCGCGTCGAGGCTCAACACCTCCTGCCGCTCCTGCCCCAGCACGCGCAGCGCGACGCTGCGCTCCTCGGCCTCGCGCTTGCCGACGACGACGAGGTTGCTCACTTTCGCCAGCGAATGTTCGCGCACCTTATAATTGATCTTCTCGTTGCGCAGATCGGTCTCGACGCGCAGGCCTGCCGCGCCGAGCGCCGCGGCGACTTCGCGCGCATAATCATCGGCCTCTGAAACGATCGTCGCGACCACCGCCTGCACGGGTGCCAGCCAGAGCGGGAATTTGCCGGCGTGATGCTCGATCAAAATGCCGATGAAGCGCTCGAAACTGCCCAGGATCGCGCGGTGGAGCATGATCGGGCGGTGGCGCTGGCCATCCTCCGCCACATAGCTCGCGTCGAGCCTTTCGGGGAGCACGGTGTCGGTCTGGATCGTGCCCACCTGCCAGGTGCGGCCGATCGCGTCGGTCAGGTGGAATTCGAGCTTGGGGGCGTAGAAGGCGCCTTCGCCGGGCAGTTCCTCCCAGCCATGCGCGGGCGTGTCGCGCCCCGTCGCCGCGACCGCGTCGCGCAGCGATTGTTCGGACCAATCCCACATTTCCTCGCTGCCGAAGCGCTTTTCGGGGCGCAGCGCGAGCTTGATCGCATAATGCGGGAAGCCGAGATCGCGATAGACGACATCGAGCAGATCGATGAACTTGGCGACTTCCTCGACCAGCTGATCCTGCCGGCAGAAGATATGCGCGTCGTCCTGCGTGAATTGGCGCACGCGCATGATGCCGTGCAAGGCGCCGTGCGGCTCGTTGCGGTGGCAGCAGCCGAATTCGGCCATGCGGATCGGCAGATCGCGATAGCTTTTGATCCCCTGGCGGAAGATGAGCACATGCGCCGGGCAGTTCATCGGCTTCAAAGCCATCATCTGCGCGTCGGACGAGATGATCGCGCCTTCATCCTCGGGATTGGGGATTTCGTCGGGCACGACGAACATGTTTTCGCGATATTTGCCCCAATGCCCGGATTGTTCCCATTGGCGCGCGTCCATCAGCTGCGGGGTCTTCACCTCGCGATAGCCCGCCGCGTCGAGCCGGCGGCGCATATAGGCCTCGAGCTGGCGCCATAGAATGAAGCCCTTGGGGTGCCAGAACACCGATCCCTGCGCCTCGGCCTGCAGATGGAACAGGTCCATCTCCGCGCCCAATTTGCGATGGTCGCGCTTGGCGGCCTCTTCGAGCATCGTCAGATGCGCGTCGAGCTGCTTCTTGTTGAGCCAGCCGGTGCCGTAGATGCGGCTGAGCATCGCGTTCTTCTGGTCACCGCGCCAATAAGCGCCCGAAACGCGCGTGAGCTTGAACGCCTGCGGATCGAGCTTGCCGGTGGAGGCGAGGTGCGGCCCGCGGCACATATCGAGCCAATCCTCGCCCGACCAATAAACCGTCAGCTCCTCATGCTCGGGGAGTTCGGCGGCCCATTCGGCCTTGAACGTCTCGCCCTGCTGGCGCCAGCGGCTGATAAGCTGCTCGCGCGACCAGACTTCGCGGCGCAGCGGCTTGTCGGCGCGGATGATCGCGCGCATAGCTTCCTCGATCGCGGGCAGATCCTCCTCGGTGAAGGGGCGATCCTTGGGCGCGAAATCGTAATAGAAGCCGTCGTCGGTCGCCGGGCCGAACGTGATTTGCGTGCCCGGAAACAGCTGCTGCACGGCCTCTGCCAGGATATGCGCATAATCATGGCGGACGAGTTCGAGCGCGTCGACCTCGTCCTTCATCGTCACCAGCGCGAGTTGCGCGTCGGCTTCGAGCGGGCGGTTCAAGTCGCGCAGCTCGCCATCGACCTTCGCCGCGAGCGCCGCCTTGGCGAGCCCCGGGCCGATCGCCGCCGCGATCTCCCCCGGGGTGGTGCCGCGCGCGACTTCGCGAACGGCGCCATCGGGGAGCGTGATGCGAACGGGGGCGGACATGCAAAATCACCTTTGAGTTGATGTCGCCGGCTTACGCTGCGGCGCGGCATCAAGGCAAGCGCGGCGCGGGGTCCGCCGTCGCTGCCTAGAGCGTCGCCCCGGCGAAAGCCGGGGCCTCGACGAACGGCGCGCACCGATCGCGCGAGGCCCCGCCTTTCGCTGGGGCGACGCTTGGTTGCGGGGCCTTACGCATCGCGGCTTGCCGTTCGCCGTCAGCGGTTTAGGCTCGGCGCGCCCGACTCACCCGCCAAGGAGCGCGCCATGCACCTCACCCGCCCTGAAGGTACGCAACCCGCCGATCTCCACCTCACCCGCCGCGCGGCGGTCGGCTCGATGTTCTTCGCCGGCTATGCGCTCGCCGCGCTCGATGCGAACGCCGCGCCGATCACGACACCCGCCGATGACCTGGTCATCGAGGAAGCGCTCATTCCCAATGGCGCCGAAAAACCGCTCCCGGCCTATGTCGCACGGCCCAAAAAGGCGGGGCGGCACCCGACGGTGATCGTCGTGAACGAAATCTTCGGCGTGCATGATTACATCAAGGATATTTGCCGCCGCTTCGCCAAATTGGGCTATGTCGCGGTCGCGCCCGAATTCTTCTATCGCTCGGGCGTGAACCTGCCGGCGCTCACCGATTTCGCCGAGATCCGCAAAGTCGTCGGCCAAGCGAGCCCCGAGCAAGTCGATGGCGACGTCAAAGCGACTTCTGCCTGGGTCAAGGCGCAGAAATTCGCGAACGGCGCCAAGATCGGCATCACCGGCTTCTGCTGGGGCGGCGCGGTGGTGTGGCGCGCGGCGATGGTCGATCCCGACATCAAGGCGGGCGTCGCCTGGTATGGCCAGCTCAAACCCCTGATCGCGCGCGCGGGCGAACTGAAGGCGCCGGTGCTCGGGCTTTACGGCGGCAAGGATCAGGGCATTCCGCTTACCGATGTCGAGGCGATGCAGGCCGCGCTCAAGGCGGCGGGGAAGACGGGCTCGTCGATCCACGTCTATCCGGATGCGCCCCACGGCTTCCACGCCGATTACCGCCCCAGCTATGTCGAGGCCGACGCCAAGGACGGCTGGGCGCGGCTGCTCGCGCATTTCAAGGCGAACGGGGTGGTTTGAGGGGGCAGCTCACCATTTCCCCGTCACCCCGGCCCCCGAGCCGGGGTCCCGCTGCCTTTGCGACAGATGACGAAGAAGCGGGACCCCGGATCAAGTCCGGGGTGACGGAAAGAGTAATCCCTAAACCAGCCCGAACGGCACCACCTTGTTGTCGACATCATGGCCGATATCGGCGGCGCCCAGGAATGGCACGCCCATTTCCGCGCACCAGCGCGCCAGCATAGTGGCGAGCGGCTCGCGCCACGGCGGCTCGTTGGGCTGGATGTCGCTCACCCGGCCCAGCCGCACCCCGGCCACCCCTTTCAGCTGCGTCGCATGGGCAAGCTGGAATAACAGCCGGTCGATCCGGTAAAGCGGCTCCGACACATCCTCGATCAGCAGGACATGGTCGGCGAGATCAGGGAGCCAGGGCGTGCCGCACAGCCCGGCCAGGATCGCCAGATTGAACGCCGCCGCCGGGCGCTGGCCCAGCCCGCCCTCCAGCGCGGCGCGATCCCCCCGCGCCAGCCAGGCCAGCGCGCGCGCGACCGCTTTCTCCCCGCCCTCACGCGCCAGATCGCCCGGCATCGGCCCGTGCGCCACCCGGCCCAGCCGCCGGGCATAAAGCGCGCCCATCAGGAACCCCATATCGGAATAGCCCAGATAGGCCTTGCGCGCCGCCGCCGGCCCCAGCTGCGGCATCACCGCCGCCAGGATGCGGCCCGAGCCATAGCCGCCGCGCGCGAACCAGATCGCGTCGATCGCCGGATCATTAGCCATAGCCAAAAACGCGGCGGCGCGCACGGCATCCGGCCCGGCAAAATGCCCGTCGGAGAGATAGCATTGCGGATCGATGACCAGCTCGACCCCGGGAAAGCTGTTTGCCGCCAGCGTGCGCAGCCGGTCCGCCAGCGCGGCATCGATCGACTTGGCCGGCGCCACCACGCCAATGCGCATACTTGCCCTCCTGGTCTTTTGCCGCGATAGCCGCCGGCGATGGCTGGAAACAACTATTTCTTCGTCGGCATCGGCGGTTCGGGGATGATGCCGCTGGCGATGATCCTGGCCGGCACCGGCGCGACCGTTGCCGGCTCCGACCGGGGGCTGGACCAGGGCCGGGTGCCCGCCAAGTTCGACGCGCTGAAGGCGCTGGGCATCGCGCTCCACCCGCAGGACGGCAGCGGGATTACGTCTGCTGATCAGATCGTCGTCGCTTCCGCCGCGATTGAGGAGAGTGTGCCCGACATGGTCCGCGCCGCCGAGCTGGGCTGTGCGCGGCTGAGCCGGGCCGAGTTGCTGAGCAAGCTGTTCAATGCAGCCCCCCTTTCAATCGGCGTTGCCGGCACCAGCGGCAAATCGACCGTCACCGGCATGATCGGCTGGATCCTGCACAGCGCCGACCGCGCGCCGACGGTGATGAACGGCGCGGTGATGAAGAATTTTGCACGGCCCGAAGCACCCTTTGCCAGCGCGCTGGTGGGCGATGGCGATGTGTTCGTGAGCGAGGTGGACGAAAGCGACGGCTCGATC
>FRDC01001399.1_pt1 | contig 20154 bp, 14 predicted proteins | sample 1106171 | NCBI WGS metagenome assembly FRDC01 (sample SAMEA3930566, study PRJEB13176) | freshwater metagenome | biome: Drinking water system; feature: drinking water; material: water | place: Singapore | collected 2014-12-20 | reverse complement strand
GCGCGGCCGCCGGTCCACGCCGCGGGCCGACGGATTGTCCGGGCCGAGGGCCGCGTAGTTGATGAAGATGTGGGAGAACTGGTTGACGAACAGGGCGCCCGAGTATGGGAAATAGACCATTGGCCCGGCGGGCTCGGCGGTGCCCACGCCGCGGCGGAGGTTGTAGTACGCATCGGAATGGATGCCCTTGGCCACATCGGGCGCGGCGACAGCGAGGAACGTGACGAGCCGGTGCTCGCAGCCAGAGTCGAGCCAGTAGTACGGGAGGAGCCGGCCGGGTCCGGAGGGAAACGAGATGGACTCGGGCTTCCAGCCCAGCGAAATGAAGCCACGATTGGCTGGCTCCGCATCGTCGCCGCCGGCAAAGAAAGACCAGTCGGCCGCGGCCACCATGGCATCAACACGGGCTTTGATCTCGCCGCCGAAGTACTCGCCCGCGACAATCGCGCCGCAGAAGAGCAGGGCAGAATCGACCGTGCTGACAATGTGCTCGAGCCGGAGCGTGTGCTGACCGGCGGTCTGCGCATCGATGAAGTGGTAGAAGAGGCCGGCCTTGCGGATACCGGGGTCTTTGAGCAGCGCTGCGAGGATCTGCTCGCAGCGCGCTTGCCCTTGTTCGCGGGTGATCCACCCCCGCTCGACACCGACCGGAATGCCCGCGAGTTGGAAACCGACACCCGCCACACTGATGACGGGTTCGCTGGGGCGATCGAGCACCATGCCGTTGGCAGCGCTGACACCGTTCCAGATGTAGTTGAAGGCCCCGCGTTGTACGTCGGTGAGGAAGGCCTGATCGTCGGCAGAAAACTCAAATGGAGGGCGGGGNNNGTCCCGGGCGGAGACTGGATGGTGACCGACTCGATCTTGGGAGGAGGCGGCAGCGGGGGTGCGGCCCGAGTGGATGAAGCCGGACGGTCGCACGCGGCTCCAAGAAACCCTGCGACCAGCGCGAAGACGGCAAGGGATCGGCGAAGGGGCAGAATGGGCAAAAAGACCTCGGATGTAATCGCTTGCATCAAGATTTGAGCATAGCGTCGCTGGCTGAACGGTGTTGAACGTCCGAAAATCAAGGCTACTTGTGAAGACCCGCAGAAACGCATCCATCCAGGACGTCGCCGTCGCCGCGGGGGTCTCTACGGCCACGGTGAGCCGCGTCATCAACAACCCGTCGCTGGTGGCGCAGGGAACGGCCGACCGGGTGCAGCGTGCGATCACCGACCTGAGCTACAAGCCCAATCTGTTTGCACAGGGGCTGACCACCAGCCGCAGCCGCGTGCTGGGAATCGCGCTGCCGGACATTCACGGCGAGTTCTACTCGGAGATTCTGCGCGGTGCGGATGAGGAAGCGAGCAAGGGCGGGTATCACCTGCTGGTAAGCCCCGTGCATCGGGTCAACAACGGCAACGGTGGCGGCAACCTGGTGTTTGGGCTGGTGGACGGGCTCGCCCTGATGATCTCTGAGCCCAACCCCGCGCTGCTTGCGGAGGCGGAGCATTCACGGCTGCCGATGGTGGTGCTGGATGCGCACGTGGAGGCCTGCGGCGTGGACCGCGTGCAGGTGGACAACGTGCCGGGGGCAACCCAGGCCGCGGATCTGCTCATTCGCGCGGTAGGCGCGGAGCGGTGCTCTTTCGTCGGCGGCCCTGCCGAGAACTACGACTCCAAGCAGCGGGCGATGGTCTTTCGCGAGACCGTGCGGCCCGGCGGTTCGGCGGGGCAACTGGACGGACAGGTATCGTTTGGCCGTTACGATGTGGAGTGGGGCCGCCAGTGGGTGCAGGAGCGTGTAGCCAAGAACGGCGCTGGTGCGTTGCGTGGCTGCGGCGTGATGGCGGGCAACGACGAGATCGCGCTGGGCATCTTGCAGGCGGCGTTCGATGTCGGTGTGCGCGTGCCCGAAGACCTGCGTGTGATTGGCTTTGATGACACGCGCATGTGCGAGATCGTGCGGCCGCGCCTGTCCAGCGTGCGTGTGCCGATGGCCGAAGTGGGCGCGGCGGCGGTACGAGCGCTCATCCGACGTCTGGAGCAGCCCGAGGCCCCGCCGGTGTGCGTGCGGCTGCCCACCAAGCTGGTCATCCGTGAGAGCAGCGGGAAGTGAATCAGATCGACGCGCCGTTGTTGGCGATCACCGTCTGGTACCACTCGGCCGAATCCTTGAGCGTGCGCTTCTGCGTGGCGTAATCGACGTGAATGAGGCCGAAGCGCTCCTTGTAACCCTGGCCCCACTCGAAGTTGTCCATGATGGACCAGTGGAAGTATCCGCGGCAATCGGCACCCTCCGCGATGGCCCGTTGCAGGCCGCGCAGATAGCGGCGTGTGAAGTCAATGCGGTGCGCGTCGTGTACGCGGCCGTCGAGGTGAACCCAGTCGTGGGCGGAGAGGCCGTTCTCAGTGATGTAGATGGGCTTGGCGTAACGCTCGGAGATGAACCGCGCGCCCCAGTAGAGTGAGGACTCTTCGACGGGCCAGCGAAGGGCGGTCTGCGGATGGCCCGGAGCGAGCTTGCAGTTGGCGAAGCCGCCGGGAGCCGTGGCTAAGGGCTCGACGGGATCGCCCCAGTAGATGTTCACGCCAAGAAAATCGGTGGGAGTGGAGATGACCTCCATGTCGCCCGGACGGATGGTGGGCATGTCGCCGCCGAACAGGGCGAGGCCGTCGGCCGGGTACTGGCCCTTGAGGATGGGGTCGTAGAACCAGCTGTTGTTCCACACGTCCTTGTTGGCAACCGCAAAGGACGCACGCCGGGCGAACTCGATGTCATCGGGCGATTGGGAGCGCGGCAGTTTCATGAAGGCGCACGGGGCCCAGCCGACCTGCACCGGCATCTTCGCCGAGGCGCGGATGGCCCGTACGCACTGGCCGTGCGAGAGCAGGCAGTGGTGGGCAGCACGCAGCTGATCGACCATGCTGTGCCGGTAGCCCGCGGCCTGCTGGCCTTCGCCATGCACCCACTTGAGGAAGACCTGCGGCTCGTTGATCGTCATCCAGTTCTTGACGCGATCACCGAGGCGATCGACAACCACTTTGGTGTAGTCGGCAAACCACTGCGGCGCATCTGGGTTGAGCCATCCGCCGCGGCAGAAGAGTTCGTACGGATAGTCCCAATGGAAGAGCGTGCAGAAGGGGGCGATACCGGCGGAGAGGAGCTGGTCGACGAGGCGGTCGTAGAAATCGAGCCCTGGACAGTTGACACGGCCTCGGCCCTCCGGCATGACGCGCGGCCAAGAGACGCTGAAGCGGTAGCCCTGAAGGCCGATCTGCCGCATGAGCGCGACATCCGCCGCGGAGCGGTTGTAGTGGTCGCAGGCGACATCGCCGGTGTGACCGTCATACACCGCGCCGGGGGAGCGGCAGTACATGTCCCAGACGCTGGGACCGCGGCCGTCTTGCGTGGCCGCGCCCTCGATCTGATAGGCGGATGAGGCTGCGCCCCACACGAACTGTTTCGGGAAAGTCATGGCAGGCAATTGTCAGTTGGCGGCGCAGTGGAAGTCCGAAGCTGCGGCGATGCGGGCAAGTTGCGAATCAGGGTTGGTATTCAAGAACGATGCTTGCCGGGAGCGTATCGACCCGCACTTCGCCCGTCGGGGTAAGTGCAGATGGCTTGCCGTTGATCATTGCCGCGTGCAGCTCGCGGGACGAAGGCAGTTGGATGACCATGCCACCCTTTGGTGTGGCCGAGCCCCCGAGTTCCAGCGTGCGGGTGCCACCCGCGGCACCCGGCCGGATGCGCATGGTGAGCGTGCCGAAGTGCGTGGGCAGGTTGCGAGCGGAGACGCCAGCGGGGTCGGCGGTCCACTCTTCAGGCAGGCCAGAGCCGATGACGAGTTGGCCCGCGGCTTCACGCTCGTAAACAAACATCGACCGGGCCGCGCTGAGGAAGTCTGACCCGCACCACGTGTGGGGCATGTCGCCGATCATGCGCGGCGCCAGCGGATTTCGCCAGACGACCTCGGCCCAGTGGTGCCAGCCGCGCGGCCGCTGAAAGGTCAGGTACCAGCGCATCGCGGCCCAAGCACGGTCGGCGTGGCCGAGGCGAAGGTACGTGCCAACGTGCCTGAGTTCGTAAGGCGTGTACGCCTCCCAGGATGGGTTCGGATCGTCGCGACGCTTGACAAACTCGCTCCACGCACGGTCGAACGTGGCGTCCACCCAGGCGCGAGGGAGCCCCACGGCATCACCCAACGGCCATACAGCGACGGTGCTCGAGGTGGAGTCGAAATCGCCAAGTTCCACGCAGCCGGGGAGGTAGTTGATGCTGTGCGCGCCCTGCGCGGCACGGATGCTGGCCTCCAGATCGGTGCGAAACTCGGAGGCGAGCCTCTGCCACGACGCTGCGAGGTCGGCTTCGCCGACGAGTTGCGCGACATAAGCGGCATCGGCGAAGCCGCGCAAGGCAAACAGGTCGTCCCAATAGCTGTGCATGGGCTTGGCCGAGTAGCCCTCGTGGCTGATGGACTCGGGCAGCAAGCCGCGGAAGGCGATGGCGGGCACGGCGGGCTTGCCGGGCTCCTGGCGTGAGGGACCGCTGCTGGAAAACTCGGCCGTTTGACGCGTGGCCCGGAGTGCTTGCATGTACGCCACGGCCCTGCGCACGGCGGGAAAGTGACGTCGCACGGTGTCGATGTCGCCGGTGAAACGGTGGTAGGTGGCGAGCGTGTAGATGAGCTGGCCGTGCGAGTCGTTCTCGGGCACGGGGTCGGGCCCGCGGCTATCGACCACGCAGGGCACCTTGCCGCTGTCGAACTGAAAAGGCGTGTACCAGTCGATGAAGTCCTTCACGAGGGCGTTATGGCCGAGCGCGAGCATGGCCGACGATGTGAGCGCGCCGTCGCGGATCCACGAGCGCTCGTAGGTGCGCGAGCCGGGCTGGAAGCCCCTCCCGTCGCGGTTGATGAGCACGTACGCCTGTTGAGCGCGGAGCGTGTCGGAGAAATCGCTCGCGCGATCAGGCAGGTCGATCGTGACGCGGTTGACGGCGGTGCGCCAAGCCACGGCGGTCGCCGCGGCGAGACGGTCGAGCTGCTGCGATGTGGCCGGACGGAGTTCGGGCGACGCGGGCGGCGTGAGGCCGTGGAGGGGGATGCAAAGGAAGTAGATCGCTCGTTCGCCGGGCTTGAGCTCCCAATCGAACCTGATGATGCCGGAGGCTTGGCCTCGCGAGCACCGTGCGGAAGATTCGCTGGGCAACGCCCCGTTGGAGAGCAGTTCGACGGCATCGCCCTGATCGGCGGTGACCGCGGAGACTTCGTGCAACTGTGCGGGCAGAATGGCCGTGGAATCGTTGACGATGATGCCGCGCTGATCGGTGGCGATTGAGCGGATGGGCGTGAAGCCGCCGGTGATGTTGAGGTCTTGCCACGGGGGCAGAACTTGAAATGGGCGTATGGCAAGCGCGAGGCTGCCGCGTTGGACTGCGCCGGACGTATTGGTAATGGCGTAGGAGGGGTAGAGGCAGGATGAGCCGCCGGGCCCGGCCGCGAGCGCCGTGACCTGCAGCACAAGGCCGTTGTCGTGCGTGCGCGTGACCGAAGGGATGGGCACCCAGCCATCGCGGAGCGATTGCGTGTGCCTGCCATCGGCCCACGAGAGCAGGCGTCCATCCACGACCAAGAAGGGTTCGAGCGAGAAGGAGTGACGATCGACCTCGATCTGACCCTCTTCATTGATGAGGGCCTCGCGGTCATCGTCTGCCGCGCCGGCGACGGTCCAGTAGGACTGTTCACCCAGCAACATGCGGGGGAATGCGCCACGCCCAGCGCCGCGCGCTCGCTCCGACCAGAAGGCGTTGGGCGAGTCTGCCAGCGCAGGGGGCAGAAGGCGAACGCGGGTGATGCCCAGAGGCGATGAGGAAGGCTCGGCGAGAGGCTGGGCTGCCGCGGGCACATCGGGTGCCGCACGTTGCAGCGTGAGACGGAGCAGGCGGGCCTGCACGCCGGGCAGGGCGAGCCACGTGGATGCGGACAGTGGCTGACGGACTCGGGTGACCGATGTCCAAGCGACACCGTCGGATGAAGACTCAATGCCCAGCGCGGCGGGGCGCGCGGCGGGCCAGTCAATCACCATGCCGCCGATCTCGGTGGATGCTCCGAGGTCGAGCGTGAGCATCGGCGTGGGATCGTCGGCCGCGCCAAGCCAGCCACCCCCACCGCTCGCGTCCACAGGCTCACCGGGTTGAGCCGCCATCACGCGAGAAGCATCGTGCGCTGCGTCCTGTGATGAACTGGCCGTGGCGTTTGCCTCGCCCGTGAAGGGCCTGACCGGAGGAAGAGGATGCAGAGTGAGGCCATCGAGCCAGACTGAGCCCGTGCCACCCTTTGACGAGGCGATCACGATCTCGACGCGCCCGATGCGGCGCGGGCCCGCGGCAGGGTCGGGCCCCCATGCAAACTGGAAGTGGCGACGCTGGTTGCGGAGCGTCGTCCAGTCTGCGGGCCACTCGAAAGCGCGGCGGTTGACCCACCAGACATTGAGGTTGGGAGGGTCGGCGAGTTTGAGTTCAAGGTTGTTGGCGGGGCCGGTGCCGCGGATGGAGAGGTCGATGGTGAAGTTGTCGGGAAGGTCAATCGAGATCGGAAGCACTACACCGCAGAACCCAGCGCCGCGTGCGAAGTTGAAGTCGATGCGGAGGGAAGGATGGCCTGAGGGACCTGCGGAATCTGGCGCGATCTGGACCTCGACACCGTCGGATGCCAGCGGCTGCCAAGGCGAGAGATCGGCGAGGAGGTTGCGAGGCTCGGGCTGAGAAGCTGGCTCGGATGCTTCTTTGGAGGCAGGCAGCGCGGTCTGAGCGCCAGCGCCACGGACACCAAGGCACAGGCCCGTGAGCAAGACAGCAATCTGAATGAGCGAGGGAGGGGGCATGGGAGATAGGGGGACCCTGATGCAAGCGGTTACAAGGCTGTGTGTGACGAAAGCCGCCGCGCATGGAACGTACGGCGAGACTAGCAGCCGGCGAAGTACTGGGTGATGTAATCCCCGAGGTTGTCGGGGTTGGGTGGGTTGCACCATCGCGAGCCGTCGGTGGTGAAACCCGCTCGGTAGCCGGTGTCGTAGGGTGGCGGGAGACCGATGCATGGCGTGGCGTAGCCGAAGGGGCCGGGAACGTGAGGTGCCGTGTAGTAGTCGGTGATGAAGTCGCCCAGATCATCGGGGTTGAGCGCGCCGTCGGTGTTGTAATCCACCACGCACAGCGTGGTGCAGGTGCCGTAGGGCGGCGCGAGGACGTTGGCGACAGAGCCGGGCGAGAGCAACTCGGCAAGGCCCAAGGCACCCATGCTCACGTCGGGCAGGCCCGCGCTGTCGGGCAGATACGCCGGATCGACGCTGGATCGGCGGTAGAGCAGTGAGGCGCCAGACTTGAAAGTCTCACGTGCGCCGACGCGATAGGCCTGATACGCCGCGACCGCCGCCGGGCTAAAGCCGGTGTTTGGCGCGCCCGTGCCTGCGCACAATCCGAGCAGCGCGGTGAAGGTGGTGAGGTTGCCCGCGCTGTTATTGATGGCATCGGTGTGGTAGCCGCCCCAGATGCCCTTGGTGGTGCCGGCGGAGAAGACCGTGTTCCACACCGGGCCGTTGTCATCGGTCCAGGCCATGTGGGTGAGGCGCAGGTTGAGAATCTGCGTGCGCCACGAGGCGTTGTTTCGGTAATCAGGAAGCAGCAGCAGCGGGTAGATACTGATGAAGGCGGACTGGAACGAGCCGCCCGAATCGCCGGTGACGGGGCGCGTGGTGACGTACGTGGCGCTCGGCCACAAGAGGCGCGTGAGCCAACTGGTGTACACCGATTGGGACGTGGCCCCGCCGAAAAGGGCGCACTGGTTGACAAAGATGATTCCCTCGTTGATCGGCGAGGCAGACGAAGAGGTGTCCGCTCCACCGCCGAGCAGGCCCTTGTAGTAGTAGCGTGCGTCGACCGCGTTCACGTAGGCATCGTGGTTGTGGACTCCGCAGATGATGGCCTGCGCCGCCGCGGCGATGGCCGTGTCGCTCGGGTAGAACTGCTGAGCTCGCGATGCCGCGAGCACGATCTTCATGGTGCTAAGCGTGGCGAACTCGGGGTCCCACCCGGGCTTCACACCGCCCGTGTACGGATCGATCCAGTGCCGGAAGATTCCATCGGCCGTGCGCGAAGGGGCGATGCCATCGGGCGCCAGGCCCGCGTAGCGCTGGAGAATTGAACGCACCAGCGGCTGCGCATCGGCATCGCCGTAGAGGTAGTCGTTCATCAACAGCACCAGCACCGCCCAGCCCGCGCCGTCGGGTGTGGCCGGGTGAAACCGCGACCACGCAGGAATCACATCGGCATCGATCACCCAGCCGGGGGGCTCCCCGTCGGGTGAGATCAGCCCCTTGGCAAAGCGCACGTGCTGGGCAAACTCGTCGGTCAGGAACGCGGCGTACCCAAGACGCGAATCCGATGCGTCGCTGATGACCGTGGCGCCCACCGACGAGGCCCCCGTGGTGCCACCAACAAAGAGGTGGCCATCTGCAGAGGCTGCGAGGCCACGGTGGAATGAAGCCGTCGCGTAGTACTGCGTGGCGCCGAACGCGGCCGTGCCACGCGCCTGGGCGGGCGTGAGAAAGTGGATACGCGAAGATGCAGGGGACACCGTCGTGTCCAGAATGTAGAGACCGGCGTTGGCCGCGCCGCCGTAGTGGTCCGTCCACGCAAGCGAGCGGGCCGGCGAAGCGCCGACAAGGGTGAACGTGAATGAGGAGGCCCCGATGGTGGACCGGAACACCTGATTCGCCCACGCGGCGTAGATGGTGTTCGTCAGGCGATCGACCGTGAGAGCCTCGACCATCTGCCCCGCGGCGGACGCGGGCGAGGAAGTGAAGAGCGTGACCGCGCCCGTCTTGTCGTTGGCCGCGGCACGGAAGCAGATGATCGACCCCGTCGTGCCCGTGTACAGGCGGCCCCTGAAGAAGCACAGGCCCGGCGGCTTGGCGAGCGCGTCGGTTGCTGAGATTTCAAGGCGGGCAAAGAGTGTCAGTTCGCCGGTCTGGGTGTCGTAGCGCAGGATCGCGTCGCTGGGCTTGCCATCCACCGCGGCCGCGGCATCATGAACGGCGATGAAGAGCAGGCGGCCGGAGTCGGAGAACGTGAGCGCGTCGGGGCCGTCCTGCGAAGCGTCGAGCGACATCCACGTGCAGAGGGCGGCAATCTGGGCTCGCGTAATGGTGGCGAGCAGTGATTGGTCAACCAAGCGGACCTCGACCGTATCCGTGGCACTGTCGGCCACGGCGAAGTAGCCCGAGAGCGGTGCCGCGGCGACTGCCGTGGGTGCCGCAGCAGTGGTGAAGGGCCAAGTGGAAGCGATAGGCTGGGCGTGCGCGACCGGTGAAAGGGCTAGACAGATGACCACGAGCGCGGCCAAATGAGCCACAATCGCCCGCCCCGAGAGCACGCAATTGACGCGACCCCACCCATTGAACAAACAAACCATCGGTGTAAGCGTACGTCATTCCCGCCGCGCGGCCAGCGAAATGCTGCGAAGGGCCGTGTCTTGCAGGGCGAAGCAGCGACCCGAGCGGGGCCAAGCGGCGATAACCGGCGTGCGCGTGCCGGCACGCGGGCGGCGGGCAAGTGTCGTCTGCAATGGGCGCGGAGGGATTCGAACCCCCGTAGGCGTTAAGCCAACAGATTTACAGTCTGCCCCGTTTGGCCACTCCGGCACGCGCCCGGGGAAAAACCTAGATCGGCTAGTCGCCGCGAAGGGGTGAGCCCGTGGCCGCGGCGTGGCCAAAGGGCTGAAGAAGGGTGAGAGGATACGCGGGGAGTGAGGCGAGGGCGAGTGTCAGGCTCGCTTGCGCAACCACGCGCCCATGGCACGCAAGGTCTCGGGTCCGGCGTGTGGCTCGATGCCACGAGCCTCGTCGCGTGCCGCGCCCTCAGCAACGCCCACGCCCCGAAGGAAGGCTTCGATGCGCGCTGTGCGTGCCTGCGTGCGTTTGGCAGCGGCCAACCCCCCGGCGGTGAGAAAGATGCTGCGGTAGGGCTCGCGTTTCACCAGTCCATCGCGGTGGAGACGGTCGATGGTCTTGGTCACGGTGACGTGTGTGACGCCGAGTGCCGCGGCAAGGTCGGTCACGCGGGCCTCGCCGCGCGTGGCGATGAGCTCGGCGATGGCAGCGCAATAGCCGGTGGCCACCGTGGCCGGCCGTGTACGGCGCGGCGAACGGGAGCGTGGCTTGCGGAGGGAGGGCGAGGGCACGAAGAGAGTGTAGCCGTTGGTACAGACTGCTCCAGGGCGCGTGCCGGGAAATGGCACTCACCAACGAAAAACGACCCCCCGGGCTCGGGAGGTCGTTTGGGAGTCAGAAGAGATTTGTGAGCGGCCGATCAGCCGCCGACGATAACGATCTCAACGCGGCGGCTGGCGGCATCGGTCGCCTTGAGCTTGGTTGAGCCCATGCCGACAGAGTCGATGCGGCTGGAGGAGACACCCTTGGACGTGAGGTACTTGCGGACCTCATCGGCCCGTGCCTGGCTCAGGGCCTCGTTGCTGCCCCACTTGCTCTTCTTGATGGGGTTCTTGTCGCTGTAGCCCTCCACACGCACGTTGTTGCCCGACCACTTGCTCTTGATCTGCGCGGCGATCTTGTCCAGTTCCTTCTTGCCCTCGGCCTTGATGGCCGTCTGGCCTGAGCCGAAGAGCACATCGCCCGCGACTTCGATCACCGTGTCAGCGCTGCCGTTGGAGCCCTTCCGAGCACTACGCGCGCCGTCGCCGATGTACCCGGTGTCGGCCTGGCGCGGCTGAGCCTGCGCCGCAACCTGGAGCTGCTGGATCTGCGCATCCTTGCCCTGCACGTTCTGCGTGAGCGAGGCGTTCTCATCCTTGAGTTGTTGGACCTCGGTGGTGAGACGGGCGTTCTCCTCCTTCACCTTGTCGTTGCAGCCGCCGAGCCCGAGGGCCAGCGTGGCCGCGGCGAGCAGAAGCCCGCCACGAAGGAAGTGAGAAGTTTGCTTGCTGGTCCGGCCGCTGAACATGTGAACCTCCGTGCTCCGCACAAGATGGGTGTCTGCCGACGGGCTCAGCCCGCGCTCAGTGCGGCAACCGTAACCGCCTGAGCGCCGGTGTCAACTTTGCACCACGAGAACCCGGGGCACTCCCACCAGTCCGTGCCCCGAGCGGCTCCGTCAGGGGAGGTCTATCGGCCGGACACCCGGCGGAGCGTGCACAAGTCGATTCAGGCCCATCTCGATGAGTGGCTTGCAGAGGACGACCAGAAGCGTGGCGATGGCCAGGCTGGGGCCGTACGAGAGGGTGCGACGGACCCGGCCCCCCGCCACACTGGCGATGATCGACCACACCAGCCCCACGAACGCGGCACCAAAGAAGGCCAAAACCGCGTCAATCCAGCCTAAGCAAGCCCCCACGGCCGCGATGAGGTGGACATCGCCCATGCCCATCGCTTCCTTGCCGAAGGCGATGCTCCCCCCCACTCGCACAGCCCAAGCGACGCCGCCGCCCACGACATAGCCCATGACCACGCCGCCCAACGCCGACAGCCAGAGCGGCATTGGAGCCTCTACCGGGGGCAAGAAGGGGTCCGGGTTGGCGGTAAGGTGGGTGAGTGCCCATTTGGAGGCAAGAACACCCCCAATCCAAAGAAGCAAGCCGGGAAGGGCCAGAAAGGCCAGTTCACGCACCATTTCACGCCGCGCGTGGGGATAGGCCACCCACATCGCGGTTGGATCATCGCCGGCGACCGTGGCGGATGAGGTCGTGGGTGCGGGGGCGGTCTGGGCTCTTGCCAGTTGGTCCTTCTCCCACGCTTCGTAGTCCGCAAATGAGCGGCGGATGAGGCCCAGCCTCATGAGGAGCAGGGAGAGGCCGATGCCCAGAGCCGCGCCGAAACTGGCGCCCAGCCACCACCAATCGGGCGTGGCGATGGTCCAGTTCCATCCTCGTGCGAGGAAAGTGAGGCGGTGGGTGTCCGAGCCGTACTGGACCCACAGTGCATGAAGAGGGTGGGCGACGAGGGCGAGGATGGAGGCGACCCAGGGAAGCACAAGCGGGATGGTGAAGGTCTTGAAGTCGATCAACGTCATGGCCGTGAGGCAGGAGAGCAAGCCGAGCAGAACCACCATTGCCGGCCATGTCAGACCGGGCCCGTTGGCGGCCCACTCGGGGCGGATGGCCCCGATCGGCACACCGACGAGCGTGGCCGAGCCGGGCACGACGTACCAAAGGGTGGCGAGCGCCATGTACAGCACGGCCACAAAGGCTTCGACGGCGGGGTACTCGGCCGAAATGGGCGACTTGCAGAAGCGACAGCGCCCCCGGAGAAGGAGCCAGCCGAAAATCGGGATGTTCTCGCGCCATGTGAGCTTGGTATCGCAGGCAGGGCACCTGCTCGGGGGCGAGACGACATCGAGCCCCTTTGGAAGCCGGTATACGAGCACGTTGATGAGCGACCCCACGCACGCGCCGAAGGCCGCCACAAAGAGCAGTGGAATGACCTTGGCGAGCAGGAGGACGGTTTCGTAGTTCATGGCTGGTGCCGTCCGTGGCAAGAGGCCTGCTCCGGTTCGCGGGCCCGGGCACCCGGCGTTAGTCCGGCCCCTCTTCATCGGGCCGGGCGGGCTTCGCTCTCGCGTCCAATCGAGCATCCTTCGTCGTCGCGGAGCCCTCTACGCCTGCCTTCATTTGTTGGGTGAGGTCGGCCACGCGTTGCTCGACCCGGTCGAGCACGGCGCGGCACTGCTTGATGAGGGCTACGCCGCGCTCATACTGGGCGATGGACTCTTCAAGCCCTACCTCGCCGGCCTCGATGCGTTGAATGATCGACTCGACCTCGGCGATGGAACGCTCGAAGTCTGGAGCGGCGGCGGGGTTGGCAGTGGGCTTTGACATGCGGGGGAGAGTCTACACGGGCAAAGGCGCTGGAAGTGGCGGGGCAGCACGGCGTGGGTTCTTCGCACGCACGGGAGCGAGCCATTTGGGCTCACCGGTGCTGGTCGGGCTCTTTGGCGCACGCCCTCGCTGCGCGGCATAAGCCCGGGCTTGCGCCCGGACCTGTTTGAGCGAAAGCGAACGTCTCAAACCCGACCGACTCGATCATCCAAACAGGCTGGGGCCAGAGTCGGCCGCCGTCGGACGGCGCACGCGCCGTGCGGACGGTGCGGGCCGCGGCACTGGCGGCGGCACCGGCACGCTGGAAGGTGGCGGGAGCGGTTCGCTCACGCCGGTGCCGCGCACCACCGACTCGACGCGGCCATCGGCAAGGCGAGTGGTGAGAGCCGCCCCGGCACCAACGGCTTGGGCGGAGCGGAGCACGCGGCCATCGGGGCCGAGGGTAACGGTGTAGCCGCGTGCGAGAACGGCTTGTGGACCGACGAGTTCGAGTTGGCGGGCCGCGCTGCGGGCGCGGTCTGCGGCACGCGCGGCGTGCTCTGCCACCGCCCGGCCAAGCGCCTCGGCCACGCCGGGAAGGTCCACATCGGCGAGCCGCGTGCGCATCGCGCCGGCGAGGCGCTGTTCGAGTTCACCCACTCTGGCGCGCCGGCGTTCGTAAACGGCCGCGGGGCGGTGCGTTTCGAGGCGGGCGCTGGCGCGGTCGATGCGCGAGCCGGCGCGGGAGACCGACCCACGCACCACGGCAACAAGCTGGCGAGCGGAGGAGAGGCCAGCCCACGCCGCGGCCTTGAGCCTCGCGGCAAGCGCGGCCTGGGCCCGATCGCCGAGCGCATCAAGCTGCTCGGTAAGCGCGGCAGAATCCGGCACGCAGCGCATAGCGGCCTGCGTGGGTGTGGCGCAGCGCAGGTCGGCGACGAGTTCGGCCAGCGTGGTGTCGGTCTCGTGGCCGATAGCCGCGGCAACGGGGACGCAGCAGGCGACGACCTGCTCTGCAACGCGCCGGTCGTTGAAGGCCCAAAGGTCTTCCATCGAGCCGCCGCCGCGTGTGAGGATGACGGCGTCTATGCCCAGCCTTGCAGCATTGGCCGAGACCCACGCCAGAGCCGCGGCAACCATGGGGGCCGCGTCTGGCCCTTGCACGAGCGCGTCCACAAGGGCCAGCTCGACCCCGGGACAGCGGCGGCGCGCCGTATCGATCACGTCTTGAAGAGCCGCGCCCGTGCGGCTGGTAATGACGGCCACGCGGCGCGGCACAAGGGGCATGGGGCGTTTGCGGGCATCGGCGAGCCAGCCGAGGGCGCGGGCCTCCTCGACGAGAGCTCGCAGCGCGGCTTCGAGTGCGCCTTGACCTACCGCCTCGATGCGGTCGACGCGCAGGGTCGTGCGGCCCTGGGGTTTGTAGAACTCCACCTGGCCGGTCACGATGACTTCCTGACCGACTGCGGGGATGAAGCCTGCCTTGCGTGCCGCGGCGGCGAACATGACGCAGGAAACGACGGCCTCGGCATCTTTGAGGGAGAAGTACCAGTGCGTGCGGTCGGTGAACTGGCCGACCTCGCCGCGCACACGCACCGGCCGGGCAACGCCGGCTCGCAGCGCCGAGTCGATGAGCGTGGCGAGGTGGGAGACACGCATGGGCACGGCCTCGCCGCTGGCGGGTGACGGGGCCGCGGCGGGGCCGGCCGGTGGCGCGGCAGACAACACGGGCGCAACCGGCGCGGCTTGCTTCATCTTCTTCGGATCGAAGGGCAGTCGAGACATGCGCCCGCAGCATACGGAGAAGCGGGCGGCCTCATCGTGGGCGGGTGAATGGGCAGACCCTAGGGTTGCCACGATGGCTGATGAAGCAAACAAACAGGCGGCATCCGCACCGCCCGCGTGGAACGCCGAAACTCTGGGGCAGAATCCGCACACGCGTGGCGACAAGGCCGACCGCGTGCAGCGGATGTTCGCGTCGATCGCGGGTTCGTACGACCGCAACAACGAGGTGCATTCGTTCGGCGTTCACCGGCGCTGGAAGCGGTTTGCGGTGAAGGCCGCAGCAGTGAAAGCGGGCGAAAGCGTGCTGGATGTGGCGTGCGGAACGGGCGACCTGACCGAGCAGTTTGCCAGAGGAGTGCCGCGTCCGGGACGGGTCGTGGGTCTTGATTTCACGCGCGAGATGCTGGAGGTGGCACGCCGACGGCTTGGCCAGCGCGCCGGCAAAGGGTGGGCACCGATCGAGTACCTCGAGGGCGATGCGATGAGCCTGCCGTTCGCGGATGGCACGTTTGACGTGGTGTCGATCGCGTTCGGCATTCGCAACGTGCAGGACCCCGCGGGCGCGCTGGGTGAGTTCTGGCGTGTGTCGCGGCCCGGCGGGCGGCTCGTGGTGCTGGAGTTTGATACGCCCCGCGTGCCAGTGCTGGGGTGGATGGCCCGGATGTACACGAACCACGTGATGCCTTTGACGGCGACACTCTTGAGCGGCGACCGCTCTGGCGCGTATCGCTACCTGCCCAGATCGATGGAGACGTTCCTGGACCACACGCGCCTGGGACAGGCGATGGTGGCCGCCGGGTTCGGCGAGCTGCGGCAAACATCCTTCCTGTTCGGGCAGTGTGTGTGCAGCGTGGCGGGGAAGGCGTAGAAGGCACTCTGGGCACGGAGCACAGGGCACGGGGAGGGCTGAGAGCCTCACTGCTGATGCCTTCGTGCACCCTCTCGGACTCAACCCGGTGGTTATCTTGACCGATGGTGGTGGTCTTGGACCTGTAACACGCGCCCCTTGCGGAGACCGCCATGACCACTCTTCACGCCCGTCCGACCACTGCCCGCTTCATGTGTGCAACCCTGGCCCTTGCGGTCGCGGCGGGTTGCAGCACATCCAACTCGACCCCCACAGCCTCGCGCTACGCACCATCGGCTGTGGGCGGCGAGCGCGGCGGCAGTTCCACGCTCAACGTGTCCGACGAGCAGGCGACACCCGCTTTCCCGAGCGACGGCCCGGCGTACGAGACGTACGAACAACCCACGCGCGTCGGCTCATCGGGATCGGAGGCGAGCTTCAACGCAAACCAGCCGGCCTTTGTGGCTGTGCCCGGCACCAACGACACGGACCCGGTGGGGTATGGCGAACTGCCCAACGAGAACACCGCTCTCCCGGGGATCGATGCGCTCAAAAACCTCTCGCAACTGACCTTTGCGCAAGAGGGGGCGGACTTTGACCCCAAGCTCTCTCGCGACGGCAAGTGGTTGGTGTTCGCCAGCACGCAGCACCGCAATACGCCTGACATCTACATCAAGGCCGTGGGCAGCCGCACCGTGACGCAACTCACCAGCGACCCGGCCAGCGACGTGATGCCCACGCTCAGCCCCGACGGCACGCGCATCGCCTTTGCCTCCAACCGTTCGGGCTTCTGGAATGTCTATGTCATGTCCGCCAAGGGCGGCCAGGCGATTCAACTCACCACCTCCACGGCCCACGAGCTGCACCCCTCATGGTCGCCCGACGGCAAGCACCTGGCTTTCTGCCGCCTCGGGCAGGTGAGCGGGCGCTGGGAACTGTGGGTGATGGATGTGTCGCGCCCGCAGGCGGCAGAGTTCATCGGCTACGGCCTCTTCCCCGAGTGGTGCCCCATCGCCCAAACGGGCGCCAACGAAACCGACAAGATTCTCTTCCAGCGCGGGCGCGAGCGCGGCGACCGGGCCTACAGCCTGTGGACCGTGGACTTCACGCCCGGCATGGCCGACGGCTTCACCGAAATCGCCAGCCACAAGGGCATGGCCGCCACCAACGCGAGCTGGAGCCCCGACGGCAAGTGGATCGTGTACTCGACCAACAAGCCCGGGCTCACGCCTATCGGCGGCAAGAGTGGCCCGAGCGACCTGTGGGTGGCTTCCGTGGATGGCAACAGCCGCGCGGCCCTCACAGGCGGCAGGTTCGCCAACGCCCTGCCGACGTGGGGCCCCGACAACCGCATCTACTTCGTCTCCAACCGTGGGGGCGCGGAGAACGTGTGGTCGATCGGCGCGGAGAAGGCTCTGGCCGCGGCCGGAGCGCTCACCGAGAAGCCGGTTGCGAACGCACCAGCGGAAGAGGGCAACTGAAACGCACCCGCTCGTCGTAAGCGGCGATGCCGCGAGCGCGGCACGGGCGTTGCGGTTATCGGGACGTATGAACAGAATCCACGCTTGTGCAGCGCTGGTGTGCGCAGCCGTTGCGGCTCTGGGCGCATCTTGCGCCAAGCCACCGGAGCTGGTTGCGCCCGAGGTGCTCGTGTCTCCCTACGCCGGGCGTGTCCAAGCGCCCTTGTGGGCGGTGGCTCCCCTCGCCAACGAGAGCGGCGCGGGCGTCGTAGATAGCCTGGCGATCACCGACGCCGTCGTGGCCAAGGTGGCAGAGGCCCGTGGTCTGGCGTGTGTGCCCACCAATCGCGTGCTCGCCGCGATGAGGGCACTCCACTTGGCCAGCGTGGCAACGCCCGCCGACTCGCGAAGACTGGCAGAGGCGCTCGGCGTTGATGCAGTGGTGGTGGGCACGATCACGGCCTACGACCCCTACGACCCCCCCACTCTGGGCCTGACGCTGGGTGTGTTTCACCGGTCGGGCGGGCAGGCGGCCATGGTGGACTCAAGGGCGTTGCAAGCGTCCGGGTCTGAACACGCGACGGCCGCCACGGGCGATGCACCAGCCGTGGTTGTGGCCGAACACCTGGACGGCCGGAACCACGAGGTGCTGATCAACCTGCGGCGATATGCGGATGGGCGGCACAACCCTGAGGGCGCGCTCGGTTGGCGCAGCTATCTGGCGAGTATGGACCTGTACACGCAGTTTGCCACGTATCACACCGTGGGCAGGCTGCTGGATGCCGAACGGCTGCGGATGAGCCGGGCTGGGCTGGCCGCCGCCGCACCGCCAAAGGGCGACGTGCGTTGAGCAATCCGCTCCACGCGCGGGGTTTGCGCCTGCAAAGAGGGCCAACGGCGAGGAAAGTCACCCCCCGGTCATGCCGATAACACCGACGAGGCACCCATTGGTGCCGGACCCAAAGGACCAGCCATGAACACGCTCCCTGTTGTTGACGGCTTCATCTCGTACCTCACGGATGAGCGGCACTTCTCCGCGTACACAGCCCGTTGCTACGGGGCCGACCTGCGCCAGTACATCGAGTTCCTCACCGAGCAGACAGGCATCACGCCCAGCGCCGATGCGGAGCGCCAGGCGTACGAGGCGCGGCTCACGCGGGCAGCCACCAAGGGCGAGGGTCTGGCGGGCAGCATCGGCCCCAAGACGCTGTGCATGGCCATGCTTGACGCAACCACCGAGGTGATCCGCGGCTTCCTGGGGCACCTTGGCGAGAACAGCTACTCGGCCGCGACGATGGCCCGGAAGATCGCCACGCTGCGGTCATTTTACAAGTGGGCGGACCGGCGCGGCGTGGCCCCCGGCAACCCCATGATCGCCATCCGCACGCCCAAGCAGGGCAAGCGGCTGCCCAAGGCCATCACGATCGAGCAGATCGAGAAGCTGCTCATCACGCCGGGCGAGCGCGACGTGCTCGGCCTGCGCGACAGGGCAATGCTCGAAACGCTCTACTCCACCGGCATCCGCGTGAGCGAACTGGTGGACCTCAACGTTGACGACCTTGACGAAACCGGCGAGGCCATGAAGGTGCGCGGCAAGGGCAAGCGCGAGCGCATCGTGCCGCTCGGAAGCCACGCGCTCGCCGCGATCAAGCGGTACATGGACATGGTGCGGGCCGACCACCGCTACAACAAGCTCTGGGGCGATCAGCCCGCAGGCAAGCCCATGTTCATGAACAAGCACGGCAGCCGCCTTTCGAGCCGCTCGGTGCGCCGCAAGCTCGACAAGTACCTCAAGAGCGCGGGCATGGACCCGACGATCAGCCCGCACACGCTGCGGCACAGTTTCGCGACGCATCTGCTGGAGAACGGCGCGGACCTGCGCAGCGTGCAGGAGTTGCTCGGACACCAGAGCCTGAGCACCACGCAGGTGTACACGCACCTGACCACGCAGCGGCTGAAGAACGCCTATGACCAGGCCCACCCGCGGGCCCAGGCGAGCTGAGGCAGTGCAGGTAGCGGAAAGGACCCAGGCAGCCCGAAGCCCGCGACCGAGGGCTACACGAGCCCGTACGCGCACGCTCGCCGGGGAATCCGAAGGCCGTCCGCTGTCCCCCAACCCCTGCCCCCTAGCTCACCCACACCAGCTTCCACTGGCCCTTCTCCATCGTGATCCAGAGCTCGCTCAGTCGTACACCCCGCGCCGCGGTGCCGCGTAGAGCGAGGCGGAAGAGCTTGCCGTCGGACTGCTCCAGCATCACGCCCGGTGAACGCTCGGCCATGGGCATTCGCCCGAACAGCGCCATGATGTCCTCGCGGTTGTTCTTGAGGTACGCCAGCGATTCGGCTCGTGCATCCTTGCCCTGCGCCGCAAAGTGCGCCTTGGTGTAGTCGGCCAAGAGTTGGCCGAAGAGCGTGTCGTCATCACCCTCGCTCAGCAGGGTCGAGAGATGCACCATGACGTGCCGGATGGTGCGCGAGACAATCACCTTCTTGCCATCAGGGCCAGCCTTGACAAGGTCTTCGGGGCGAGCGTCCGAGGAGGCGGTCAGGTCAACGGCCGGCCCGCCTTCAACCCCTTCGCCCTCCGCAACCCCGTTGCGAACCGCCTTGGCCCCCACCGCCCCCTCTAAGCCATTGAAGAACGGCGTGAAGTTCATCACCCGCGGCTCGTCCTTGCACGCCACCCCGAAGCACGCGATGCACGCTGCCATCACCAATGCACAGCCGCCGCGCCGAGCGTTCACGCGCTCACCACCGTCGCGGCGGCGGGGTCGGCGACCGAAGAGCCGAACACGGGCTCGGTGGAAACGGCCGTTGTGCCACGCCGCCACACATCGTGAACGTGGAACGCGTCCGAGAGGCCCGGCCGATCTGTACGCAGGTGGCAGCCGCGGCTCTCTTCCCGCCACGCCGCCGAACGCGCGATGAGGGCAGCCGCCAGCAGCATGTTCTGCACCTGCCAGCCCGACGGCTCATCGAAGATCTTGTCGAGCGTGTAGCGGGCCCAGAAGTCGATCATGTCCGCCGCGTCGTGCAGGCGGCTGCCGGTGCGCTCGATGCCCACATTGCGCCACATGGCCGAGCGGAGCGACGACTGCACATCGGCCATGTCGATCTCGCCGAGTTCGCTGGGGCGGATATCGGAAACGATCGGCACCGGCGCGGCCCGAGGCGGGAGCAACCAACCCCCCCCGCCCCCCCCGCTCCCCCCGCT
>FRDC01000021.1_pt2 | contig 20155 bp, 11 predicted proteins | sample 1106171 | NCBI WGS metagenome assembly FRDC01 (sample SAMEA3930566, study PRJEB13176) | freshwater metagenome | biome: Drinking water system; feature: drinking water; material: water | place: Singapore | collected 2014-12-20 | reverse complement strand
CTGAAAGGCGCTGGCTCGATATCCATCATAAGAAGCCCTTGTCACAGGGAGGGGAAACGACGCTCGACAACCTCACCCTTCTTTGCAAAGGACATCATCAACTCCTTCACCATCCTGGTTGAAACAGCATTGACACATTGCATTACGATGAATTAGAAGTCTCATTCTTTGAGGTGATTTCATGAACATCCGACTTTGGGCCTTTGTGATTTTGACGACTGTTTTCTCGGCAACTCCGGGATGGACTTGGCCGGGGGACTTAGAACTGAGCGATTATTTTGCTCCTGAAAAAGAGGCTGGACGATCTGCCAGTTTTGCATTGAGCCGGGCGCGTGAAGAAGCCCAGGGCGAGAATGACGGTTACTGGTTGGTATTCTATACCGATGATTTTCGCAACAGGCTGCCTGATTCAAAGCAGACTCCAGAGTACTTCGGCACAGCACGACTGCGGAAGAGATTTCTGAGTTATCGAAAATCGGGCACACCCGTAGAGCGGCTTCGAGCTTGAGATTCGCAAAAGACGCCTTAGCTAATAGTGATCAGAGTATTTGGCTTTGGGCGACTATCTATTTGAGCGATTTTGAATCTCATCAACCTCTTTCCGGCAAACCCCTGAGTTTTTTTGGAGTCACGGAAGCGGATATTGAAGCCATGTACGGGCAGATGAAGGGCCAGTAGCCTTCGTCTTAGCAGGATTTTCTCTAAGCCGCTTTCTTGCGATAAGGCTCAATTCGGTACTGATTTCGCCCATTGTGCTTGGCCTGGTAAAGCAGCTCGTCTGCTCCTTTATAGAGCTCGTCGAAGGCGGGGCCATCCCCGCCCATGCAGCCCACAAGGCCGGCGCTGACGGTGACTTTCAATGGATTCGCTTCATTTCCAAAAGACTGCGCGGCAATCTGCTCGTAGACCCTCTTCATAGCAAGATCCGCATTCGCTAGTTCGAGTTCGCTGAAGATGATGGCGAACTCTTCGCCTCCCAAACGGCAAATAATATCTGTCGGGCGCACGCTGGCTTTTAAAGTTGCAGCGAGCTGAATCAGAACTAGGTCGCCGATGTCGTGACCGTATTGATCGTTAATCTTTTTGAAGAAGTCGATATCCACAATGGCCAGCACGAACGAACTCTTGTAGCGATTGCTATGAGAGATGCTCTCTTTCATGCGTTCCGTAAAGTAACGGCGATTTCGCAGGCTGGTGAGAGGATCGGTGAACGCCAACTCGGTAGAAATTCTTTCGCGCTCGGCAAGGGCTGTCTTTTCGATCTCAAGTTGTGCTGCTCGATTCGACTCCAACGACGCAGCTAAAATTCCGGCTGCTGCCGCAATGTAAACCTTGTCCATCTCCTGAAAGAGGCCGCGTACCGCGCGATTGTCCAAGTAGATTGCCCCAAGAATATGATCTCGGTGCATCATCGGTGCGACGAGAATACTGCGTAAGTTGTTGAGAATCACGCTGTCGCTTTCGGATTCGACGGAGTTCTCACCAATATTGAGAATCAGGGGATTCTTATTATTGTAAGATTTCTCGAGCGCCTTCTTACTGAAATTTCCAGCCAGTGAAACATCCACCTGGCCATTCGTTCGCCCGACTAAGAATTGCGACTCTGCAGACTGCGCCTGCTTGGTGAAAACGAATCCGCGATCGGCACCGAAGAACTTAATAACGTGATCCAGCAGGAGTCGGCTCTGATCCTCGACTCCAGTGAGACCTACGGAGTTCGTGCAGATTTGGATCAAGCTCTTGAGCTGCTCGTCGCGACGTCCATCCACCACAGGAATCATCGAAGTATTCAGGTAAGATCTGTTTTGAACCAGCGAACCAGAAAAATGTCCTGCTTGGAATTTGAAATATTTAGAAACCTTCTGAGCCTTCAACTTCCAACCGTAACCTTGGGCTAGGAAACTGGCTGATCGAGCCAGAGTCTGCGCCGATTCCAATAGACCCTGATCTTTGGCAAGGTGGGCCTGCTGCAGTAGAACCTCATACAAGACCAGCGGCAAGTCCTGAGAGCTAGACTGCTTCATCGCCCGCGCCAGACTCTTTTCAGACTGACGCCAGTTTTTTCTGATTCTGAAAATCGCCGCCTCAATAATGAAGGCATGTGCTCTCACTGCATTCCAACTGGGAAGAAGCCCTGAGGATTTTAAAAATCGAAGCTGCGTTTTTAGATTCTTGAGAGCAAGCGCCTGCTCTTCTTCTGATTTTGCCGAAAGATACTGCTCCAATCGCGCATACGCTGCAAACACGTAGAAATATTTGAAGTGGGGCATACAGAGAAAAGATAGGCTCCCCGTTTTCTTCAGCCCACTTTCAATGGCCTGATCGACTGCGGAACCGGTCTCACCCACCTCGCAATAGTATCCCAAAATCGACCCGTAATAACCAATCGCTCCGCAGATGTCTTCGGGCTTGGACTCCACATAGGTTTTCATGGGTTCAAACATGTTCTGAGCTTCTGCCACGCGCCCCAGACTGGCGTAGATCTGAACCAGCGTACTGAGAAAGGTATGCGATTGCCCGAGGCGTTTACTCGCGTCCACACGATTCAGGTAATCCACCGCCTTTTCCATCGCCATCAAGCCTTCTTGCTGATGGCCGGAAAGGATGGTCATATTCGACATTCCGCCGAACGTCGCATTCATGATGTCGTTGCCTTCGAGGTATCGAAGCTGATGAGAAATCAGGTCATGGGCCATCGCTCGAGCCTTCGCCCACTCATTCCCAAACTGCAGAATATAAATGTTCAGAAGTCTCACGCGCGTAGCCAGAAACGGATCGCCCATGCGCTGAGCTACGGCGGCGCTCTTTCGAATATAATAGAGTGAAAGGCCTTTCAGTCCCACTACCCCTAGCCCCGCTGAAAAAGCGGCATAAGCAATAGCTAGTTCCTTGGAATCCCCCATTCGTACGGCGAGATAGATGCTGGGCCCCACGACGGCGATGAACTTGAAAGCATCGTTCAGATGGTAGGCCGTGACGCCGCCCACTTCAGAAAGTTCTGCAGTGACTTCGTATTTCCGTCTTTTCTCGGAATTCCGAGAGGGACTGGTTCTGAGGAAATCTGAAACGAGACCTTTGACGGTATCGAAAATAACCTGAATCCAAAAGAGAACCGGATTCTGATACTTCCAGACTCCAAGCGCACGAAGACCCTCGCGAACGTGAGTCCAGGATTTCCCGATTTCTCGATGAAACGCGTGGATTCTAGCCAGACGATTGTGCACTCGGGCTTTCTCAATAGGATCTTTCAGTTCATTCAAGAGCTGGTGAAAAAGAGTGAGGGCTTCGTCGTACTTTCCAACCTGAGCACATACTTCTGCACGACTTCGAACCACATGAGCATCCAGCTTGATGCCCAACTTCTTTGACAGGTCGAAACCCGTTTCGAAATAGTTGAAAGCTTCTTCCGGAGCGAAATCCGCAATCGCTCTTTTCGCAGCGCGAATACAGGTCGCGATCGTTCGGTAAGGATCGTCTTCACCACCAAGCCGATAGTGGTCCGCTAGTTCGTACACATACTGTTCAGTACCGTGGGGTGCTTCTTCAATCGACTTCGCAATAGCAAGGTGACCATTTCGAGTTTCTTCTTCCGAGAGATACGTGGCAAAGGCCTCTTGAACTTTGTCGTGAATGAAGTCGATTTCGTATTCTTCTTCAGTCGACTCAATCAAGCTGGCGTTTCGCACTTCATCAATCACGCGGAGAAGCTGGCGATTCTCAAACCCCAGCGAGTTCCCGATGATGGACGCAGGAAATCTGGGTCCCCAAAGGGCTGCCATCGATAAAAAACTCTTGGCGGATGGGGTGAGCTGCTTGGAACGCTCCAAAACAATATCGATGGCGTTGGACGATACTGCGACTTTCGAAAGACCCACGCTATCCAGATTCCAACGTCCCTGAACTGGAAAGAGCAGGCCGGCTTCGAGAAACGTGCGAACATACTCGTTGATAGCAAACGGGAGACCCGCACTGCGGGAATAGATCTGGTCGACGATTTCTGGACCCACGGGCCGAATTCCCAGGAGCTCTTGAATCATCAAGGCCGAATCCGCACGGGTAAACGGAGACAGCGAAATATCTGAAGAGACCTTGTCACCCAATTCTCTCTTCAACATGTCCAAACTGCTCTGGCTCGATCCGTCCTTTCGGCACGAGCAGATCACCAAAAACTTCAGTTCAGAAAGGGAGTTCTTAAGAATGCGAAGAACTTTGAGCGAGCCTTCATCGATCCACTGAATATCATCGATGAAAAGAACCAGGGGCCCTAGTACTTGAGGAAGCTTGCTCAGGAACTGAGATAAGACTCCGTAAAATTGATCGGGAGAAATTTTTGCAAGCTCAGTCTCTTCTCCTGGTTTCCCACATATTTCTGTCAACGTGCGCGTAAAGCCTTTCAAGACTTGGGCGTCGTTTTCAACGGCTTCCCGAACTTTCTTATAAAATTCCACACTTCTTTCGGCGGAGAGTTTCTTTCCTCGCGATAGAAGATTTTCAATCGCCTCTCGGAGAGGAGCAAATGGAAGGGGGGTTCCATTTTGTGCACACTTGCTGCTCAGCAGGAGCGCGCCTTCTTTTTGAGCCTGATAGAGAATTTCGCGAATCAGTCGAGTTTTCCCAGCACCCGACGGACCCGACACCAAACTAATGCATCCACTTCCAGCGAGGGCACTTTCTAGGTCTTTTCGAAGCTGAGCAAGAAAATCATTTCGACCTACCAATTTGCTTTCTTTGGAAGCGGAATCGGAAAAGGGATCCTCTTCGGCATCGGCATCTTGCGAATCCAAGACCTCCGGAAACCGAGTTTTAATTTCCTTCAACAGCGCCCAAGCAGAAGAGAATCGATTGTCCGGATCTTTTTCAAGAAGCTTGAGAATGATGTCGTTCAACGCTGCTGGCGTTTTTGGATTCTTCTGAATTGGCGGAACGGGCCGCTCCAAAGTGTGTCTTCGAATCAACTCCGGAATCGAATTACCGACGAATGGCACCTGGCCCGTGCAACATTCGTAAAGAAGCACGCCGAAGGAGTAGAGATCGGATCGATGATCTACAGAACGCTCGATTCCCCCACCCTGCTCCGGAGATGCGTAAAGAAAAGTACCAGCCACTTCTTCATCCGAATCGGTGTTCAGGGAACGAACTGCAAGACCAAAGTCGATCAGCGACGCTTTGCCGTGCGTATCGTAAATCACATTTCTAGGTTTGATATCCCGGTGAACGAGATTCTTCTTATGAACCCGATCCAACACTCGCGCTAACTGGACAGCGATGGAAAGAGTGTCCTTTACTTCGAGTGGGCCGAGCTCGAGTGTGTGGCCCAAGCTACGTCCGGAGAGTAACTCCTGCAGAATGTAAGTACGACCCTGACTTTCACCGACGTCGTAGATTTCTGGAATGCCGGGTCCGTGCAGAATGGAGAGGTAAGCGGCTTCTCGCAAGATGTGAACTCTTGAAGTCGCCAACGAAGCATCTTGGATTTTTTGAAGCTTCGCCGCGACGGGCTTGGAATCAAAAACTCCCTCAAACACTTCGCTTTGGCGACCCTCGCCGATTCGACGGAGAATCTTCAGCCCGTCGATTTCAGGAAAGTCTTTTTGCTCAGCCATTCCGCCCCTTTAGTGAATGTTTGCCACATTCTGTATCGGAATGGAGACGGACCTTCCTGAGTGATTCTACATGCAAACCTCGCATTTCTAATACTTAGGCATTTTGGAATAAATATCTGATGAGATATCGCCTCATTGGAGAAGGCGCTACCTCGACCTAGGTCACCCTAGACACATACCTAATATCGTTCTAATTTAGTAAACTATAACTAGGTACTCATTGCGGAACGTTGGGAGTTTTTGTGACCTATTTCAGATTAAAAACCAGTCAGTCTTTTTACATGGTCGCCGTTTTCGGCGCTCTAATTGCCCTGACTGCCAGCGGCTGCGGAAAACGCGGCGGAGGCGGCGGTTCAGGTTCTAGCGGAAGTTCGGGTTCCTCGGGATCCAGCGGCTCAGGCGGAAGCGGCAGCGTCACCGGTTCGGGATATTCGGCCGTGCTTACAGGCGCCATATTCGATTCCACCAACAATATTTATCGACTCGGCAGCAGTAACGGCTGCGACGGTTCTTCCGTCGACTGCACAGCGACTGCTGTTTCACTTGCCGAACTTGCTATTGGTTGGACTCCGCAATACTCCAACATCGTCGGCTACTGGAAACTCAACGGCTCAGGTTCCATCGCCAACGGTGCAACGATTTCTGCAACGATTGGTCCCGATGGTACGGCTTCCAACTCCAACGGTACTGGAATGGCTTACACCACCGGAAAACTCACCGACTCGATCGTATTCGACGGAACCGACGATCGAATTACTATTCCGAAACAGGCCGGAAACTCTTTCGGCACGACCAGCGCCTTCTCAATGCAGGCTTGGATCTATCCCACTAGCACTCAAAAGGGCACCATCCTAGCGGATGGTCAGAACGGCGGTTCTTGGACGGGGCACTGGATTAATTGGGGTACGAGTTGGTCACCCAACAGCGTTATCGCTGTATCCATCACCGACAACGGCGGGAACACTTTCATGGTCCACAGTTCCGACACGCTCGCTCTGAACCAATGGCATCACATCATTGTGAGCTATAGTGGAAGCAACTCTCCCTCGGGCGTTGCCATTTATCTCAACGGAAAACGAAGCGGCGTCACACTCGCAACTGGCACAAGCAGTTCTCTTCCTGGCTCTACAGTGAATGCCTTGGACTGGGCGATCGGTGGTGAATCCAACGGCGCTGCTTCTCAACTCTTTCTGGGAAGAATCGATGACGTCGCTCTCTGGAACGTCGCACTGACGTCCACCGAAGTGGCTTCTTTCTACATGGGTCAGTTTCAAAAACGCGTCGGCACTATCGTGTCCGAACCCAGTGATAGCTCCAACACCGGCACCATCTGGGACTCCCTCTCGTGGGTAAGCCGTCTGCCTTTTGGAAAAGAACTTCCGGATTACAATGGCTCAATTCAAAATGAAACTTCTACAAACTACTCGAGCCTGAGCACCAATACCCTCATGACTGGAATTATCGGCCTCTGGCACTTCGATGAAACTAGCTCGGGCACGGCTCCTGGTAGCAAGGATTTCCGAGATCATTCCGGACAAGACATTCACGGCAGCGCGGGGTGCTACTGCTGTTACCTACGGAGCGACAGGTCGGTTTGCTTCTGCGGTCACGCTTCATGACACCACTGCCGATGCGGTGACATTCTCGTCCTCCCTCTATGGCTTCGGAAACAGCCAAGACTTTACTGCGAGCATCTGGATTAAATCGACCCAGTATGCAAAACAGAACTACTGGCCGAACGTCATCGGCGCAGAAACCAATCAGGCCACGCGAAGCGGTTGGAAGATTCTGCTCCACGATGCCAACTCGAATGCGAAATGGCTCGGACAGATCTTCGTCTCAGGTTCTTCTTTCGTATGCTACGGCTCAACCGATGTAGCGGATGGCAAATGGCACCATCTCACGATGGTCCGCTCGGGTTCAAACTTGCTGATGTATGAAGACGGTGCACTCGCCAACACCTGTGCAGCTTCTAACGGCGACCTTTCAAACGCAGCAAATAAACTGGAATTAGGTACAAACACGGGTTGCGGCAGCTGCGAATACGATGGCTCTGCAGATGAACTCGCCATTTGGAGTCGCGCTCTGGGCGCCACCGAAATTGCTCAGCTCTATCGTCGCGGTGCGAACCGAATGAAATTCCAAGTCCGCACCTGCACCGCGTATGATTGTTCGGATCAAGCCAGCTTTCATGGCCCGGACGACACAGCTTCCACTTATTTCTCCGAGCTTCACAACAACTACTCTCAACCTGAAGGGGGAGACGTCGGTGCTTCAAACTTGGTACTTCCAGGCGCACCGACGATGACGTTCTCGAACTTCACGTCACTCCTCCTCACCAATCGTCGTTACTTCCAATACAAGGCTATTCTCGAATCAGATGACCTTGGCACGAGTTGTAACTACGGATCGGGTGCGGTGGGTTGCTCACCGGAACTCAAGTCCGTGACTACGGCACAGCACTAATCACTTTGTAGGTTGCTCCCTACACGTCAAAGTAAACTGTGGGGGGCCACCTACACTTCTCCGATCTCTCCACTTCTCGTGCAAAAAAAATTTTAACTACAGTTTCATAGAGTTACACCATCAATAGCACTTCTGGGCCGACATTCGGACCTCTGGTCCGGGGCTTGCTCTTGCACCCTCCACGAGTGGGCCTATCCACTCAAAAAACCTACGAGGGGCAAAAAAAATGAAGAAGGTATTTCGATTCACGATGTCGACCTTGGCTGTGTTGATGACTTCCCAAGCAATGGCCGGAGGTCTGATTCACGACCGTCGCTGTGACAACTGGAATGATAGTTTGACCGGTCCAGAGGCGACTCCCCGTTTCGAGTGGGCCATCAAATGCGAGATGGATCGAATTCGAAAAAACGATATCACGTCGGCCTATCGAAACGGTCTTCCTGACGCTGCTGGAAACGTCTCGGTCGCTTACCCAACGTATGGGTATTTCAATCCCGCTTCCAACAACTATGAGAATCCGGCGAACTGGTTTGCCCCACCGAAATCGGGAGCCTCCAGCAGCAGCTGCGATATCCGTCCCGCGAACTACGATCTCGCCTTCTACTGCGCGGCAGGTTGTATGACTCCCGAACAGAAGATTCTCACTTCTCACGGCGAAGTGGCCTATGAAGAAGCCTTCGATCAAGAGGTGGCATCCGTCCGAACGCTCACCGCCGATTCTTCGTTGGAGAATCTAAAATTCCAAGACAGCAAGATCGATCAGATCGTCACCGACATCAAGGCCGGCCACCAGAAGATTCTCAACTTCAACATGGCCAGCGGCGGTTCGCTTCGAGTGACCGTCCATCACCCACTCGTCAACCGAGACGGCAAAGTGGTGAAGGCTTCCGAGATTCAAATCGGCGATGACCTCGTGAAGGAAAATGGAGAACTCGACGCAGTCGTCTCTATCGTTCCCGAAGATTACTTCGGCAAAGTCTACAACGTCAAAGTCTCTGACAACGGACTCAAAGAAAACATCGTCGTCGCGCAAGGCTATCTCAATGGCTCTGTCCGCTACCAAAACGAATTCGTGAAGGACCTGAACCGCGATCTCTTAAGAAGCGTCGTTGCGACTCAATTGATGAAGTAACCACCGCGACCACACGCGGCCAAACACAGGTAGGAGGGTGCAGTATGAAAGTCTCAAAAACTCAGATTCAACCTCTCGTCCCATTTCTCCAAAGTTTTTCGAAACTCTTGATACTGACCCTCTTTGCCTGTGATTATCCGGTTCAAAGCTCCAGCGCGAAAGTTCCGACACCTCGTCCAAGGCCCTCGATCCAAAAACCAGCGCAAGATCCTGCCCTGACCTGCGAAGGCGCCGGAGGAAAATTCGATTCTGCACGCCACCTCTGCATCTGCGACAGCTACCAAAGCTTTTCAGCTTGGAGTTCTCAGTGTGCCGATCTCCGAGACGCCGAAGGAATGATCACTCTCGGAAGCAGCACCCTTTCGACGATTGCACTAAAAGAGGGAAAGTGGATCGATGCGGATTTGAAAATCAACCGCCACTTCGGGGCGCCCTCTTTTCAAATTGCAAGCCTTCCCGGACAGATCAACTACCGCCTCATTCAAAGTTCGCAAGGTTCGGCTCCACTGAACCCTCTTTTAGAAACCGAATTTTTTTATAAATCTCTGACGAACTCTCAGATTGCACTCGTTCCGCGCGAAGGAAACGCAGCGGTCAGTCAGATTTACTTTGTTTCTTCCAAAGAAACCGATCCGATGGCTGTTTTGGCTACTCCGATGACTTCACTTCTTGAGAATCTGCCACAGCCAATGGATGTTCGCGCCTCCTACGACGAGGATATGAGCCCGATTTTGAGTGTGCTGGCTCAGATGACTCGATTCGATTTGAGTGCGATTCCACCGACAAGCCATTCCGCTGCCCAGTGTGGGGGGATGTGCGAAATCCAAGGGGGGCAGTCGTTTCCGGACCTTGGCTTGATCGGGACTCGCTATCAGTCGATAGTGGGTGGCGCGATTTTTCAAAACAGAATCTGGGTGACGTCGCCAGATTCGCCCGACTTAGCTCGTGCGCTGGCTATCTTTACTCCGTCGGGAAAATTCTCTCACCTCTATCTCTTTTCTAAACCGTCGATGGATAACAAAGGGAATCTCAGTCTAGAAGTTTCACTCTTCGACCCCAGCCTGAAGCGCGTGGGTGCGCCGCACTCTCGTCCGAGAATGCTGGGATTTCGCACGCTTCAAGCCATGATCGCGACAATGGATCACTCTCCTTTAAAGAATCGCGCCCCTCAGATGGTGATCTGTGAGTCCGGGTTCACCCCTCAAACGATTCAGTACTTCGACACCTCAAAATTCTTAGTCGGACCTCGACCCAGCAGCCTCTTCGGATGGCTCAATCCTCCTACTCCACTCGGACTCTATGGTTCTGGCTATTTTTCCGGAGCACTCAGCATTGACGTGATTGGCGGCGTCACCGTCGCTGGGGACCTTAGCCAGCACACTCAGAACGTCGTTGGAAATGTTCAGACGAGTGTGATTCCGATAGGTCTAGACTCTTGCCTCGATCGCCCAGAAACATGGATTCCCACAGTTCTCAGCAACTCGAAAGCCCGCACGGTGTCTCTCTCAGCCACCAGTGATTACGATCGCAGTGAGTGCCCAAAGACACCACTCGCAGCCGGTATTCGTCAGAGTAAAAATGAACTTCTTTGGGTGGTCGCAGCAGGAAATGATGGCCTGAATCTGGATACAGAGGAAACCCTGTCCTGCCCGCTCACCTTACAAGAATCCAATCTTCTCGTAGTCGGCTCCGGCGGTGCTCGCTGGAGAGATTACTTCTCCAACTTCGGCGTCAAGACTGTCGACATTCTGGCGGATGGCAGGTCGGAACAGAATTTCGAAGCGACTTCATTTGCAACTCCTCGCGTCGCTGACCTCACCGCATTGATTCAGAATCAATATCCACAATTCGCTCCCGCAGAGGTCAAAATGGTTCTACTCGCTTCAGCAGATACCAACTTTGACTATCCTGCTCCGGTTCGAAGTGGGGGCTCACTCGACTCTCCGAAAGCAAAAGCACTCGCCAAGTCTTACTCCAAGAATCGAAACATCTATTCCGCCCTCGAGGATGTCTACAGCTCCTACACGTACAAGAAACGAATCGCCTTTATGAAAGAAAGAGGAATCATTCCATGAAACCCATTCCCTTGTTTCTCATTCTCACCGGAATCTCAGTCGTCGGAGTTGCAGCGTTTTACTCGGCGCTCGTGTCACAACGTGCAACCCGAAGTTCCACAGCGGCACTTGGCGCGAAGATTCTCACCATTCCGACGGGAACACCGGCTCCAGCGACTTCTGCTGCGGAACCATCCCAATCTGAAAATGCGCCGGTCCTGAGCCTCGATCGCTCTCGCACGGTTCAAATCTTAGCTCGCTTCAAGGACTCTTCTGAAAAAGTAATTAAGACTCAATTAGAAGACGCTGAAGAAAAGGAACTTCTCAGCAATCGTGAACTCATTTCAAAAACCGTTCAAATCCTCCTCGAGATTCCTTCGCAAAACAGTGAGGGAGTTCGCCGGGAGCGAATGAACGCGATTGATTTCTTGGAACAAGCCTTGGCTTGGAACAAAAACCCGGAGAAAAAGCTGCTCGTCTCAAAACTCGTCGAGTTCATCAGCATGAAAGTCAGTCAACTGCCTGCCAGCCCAGAAATTCGGGGAATCTGGATGGGAGACAAGATCGAAGCAATCGGACTCTTAGGAGCAGTGCAACCTCAACTCGCAGCACGTTTACAGAAGTCAGCCCGAGGAAGCATCGACGAGCGGCTCTTTCAGTATGCAAAAAACATGTATGGCCAAAAATTCTAAAGAAAGGAATGCAACGTTATGAAACCGTATTCAAGATTTGTTTTATTTGTCGGGGTGATTGCGATTTCGTCAATCGCTTCCGTCTTTGCAGATTCGGTCATCGACACACCTAGTGCCAACTATCAAGCCGTGCTGGGCACCGGTTGGGCAACGGACAGTCAGAAATTCAAAGGAGGTTGTATCGAGGGCACCCAGGTCTCTCAAGGGATCAGTCAAGCCAACCTCAGCTTCAAGCAAACCATCAGCCACGACACGTTACAAAAAGAATTCGGCTTCGGGGCCGGGGGTCGTGCTCGTTACGGTGCGGTGGAAGCGAGCGCTGCTGCTCGATTCGTCTCTGAATCCAAGAGTGATTCCTTCTCCATCGCAGCCATCTACATTGGGGATTATCAGTTCAAGAACCTGATCATGACGAAACCCAAGCTGAGCGAGGTCGGGAAACTCAATCAGGTGAACGATGAGCGTTTTATCGACGGCTGTGGCGATGAATTCGTCGAGCAAGCCAAACTCGGCGCCAAGATCTTCTTCACCATCCGCATCGACTTCACTTCCGAATCCGATAAGAAGGCCTTCGAAGCGAACTTCAACATCAGCGGTCCAGCCTGGAGTGCGAGTGGTGAAGTAAAAAATGCGGTGAATCAATTCAGCCAGAAAACTCAGGTCACCGTCGGCGCTTACCAGATGGGGGGAGATGTCTCTCGTCTTTCTGAAATCTTTGGCAATACGGATCTCTTCGTAAAATGTTCCTTAGGTAAATTCAGCGAATGTGAAAGCGTTCTCAGTGCCGCGCTCAAGTACGCCACGAAAGACTTTTCCTCTCAGCTTCAAGCCAAGGGCGACGATCCGGCTCAGCAAGGAGGACCCGTTGTCCTTCGCTACCTGACGAAGCCCTATGCGACGGCAGGAATTCATTTGAAGAACCCGCCGCTTGTTCGCGACGAAGTCAAGGCGGCTCGTCGTACTCTGGAATCGTACATGAACTCGTTCTACACCCAAGCTACGCAGGTATCGCGCTACATCGGCAACTCCAGTCGTCGTTGGAGTGAACGTCAGCGTGAATCGCTTCAAGAAATTGACGTGAAATTGAAAGATGCTCGTCAACGCATCTTAGATACCGCTCAGCTCTGTTGGGATATCGGAGGAATGAAGTGCATCACCGAAGTGACTTCCCTCAACCCCAACGCGGCGGGGGGATTGTATCAGGTTCCAGCAAAGAGTCTCGTTCTCGAAAACGAGAGCTTCGCCCAGTTCTGCGATGAAGGGTTGAGCCCGCAGTCGCCAGAAGGATTGGCGGCAAGCATTCGAGCCTCTCTCAAAGTCGCCAAAGATGAGAAGAGCGAACTCTTCAAACCGGTCGTAGAAGGTCAAGTCATGGATGAGTGCTTCATCACGGAAACCTACTTCTTGAGAAAGGACTCGCTCAATCTCAGTAAGACAGGTGTGAGAGATTTGCGTCCCTTCATGGAATTCACCCAGCTCGAATCCCTGATGTTGGATGACAATTCCATCACCGATCTTTCACCACTAGCAAGTCCAGTTTACGGGGGTTTCAAGAAACTCACGAAACTGAACCTCGCCCGTAACAGGATCGTGGACGTCTCGGCACTGGCGAAGTGTCCGGCGTTGCAATCTGCAAATCTGAGCGGCAACCGTATCGTGGACCCAAAACCTCTCGGGGCTCTGACCGCTCTGTCGCGTTTAGACCTGCGCAATAACAGCCAAGACATGAAGTGTCCGATGAAGGATCCGCGAATCTGTCTGACGGCCGACTATGGCAACAGCGGCTCGTTCGTTCTTTCGGAACGTCGCACGGGGGTTCGTCGTTACGGCTCCTCCGCAACGGCACTTCAATCGATCCACGGAAATCACGAGGTCTTGATCGTGGGTGGCTCATTCGGCAGAGACTCTCTGGCCGAGCTCTACGATTTCGACTCGGGCTCATTCTCGATCTTGCCCGGTCCTCGAGAAAGCCGCGTTTATCACACGGCTACTCTGCTTCCGGACGGGAAGGTCTTGATCGTCGGTGGAATCGGAAAGGACACCGCGCTGGTTTACAATCCCCTCACCCACTCCTTCACGGAGGTGGCGAAGTGGATGCACTCTCAGCGTGCAAACCACACCGCGACCTTACTCAATGACGGCCGCGTGTTAATTACTGGAGGAACCACTACAGCCACGTTGGAAATTCCCACTCAGAGCGCGGAGATCTTCGATCCCAAGTCGATGACCTTCCAAGAACTGAGCACGGGCTTAAGTGTGCCGCGATCGAACCACACGGCGACCTTGATGGCCGATGGCCGAGTCCTCTTAGCTGGCGGACACAACGGCAACCGCAGCGTGAACACCGCCGACATCTACGATCCGAAGACGGGCGAAATTAGTCCCATCAAGTCGGCTCGAATGAACGTGGGCAGAGGCGCTCATCAGGCCACTCTGCTTCCGGATGGACGCGTCCTGTTCACCGGCGGATTCAACGGCACGGAGAGTTTGGCTTCGGCTGAGTTCTACGATCCGAAGAGCAACCGCTTCGTTCGTTCGATTGCGGATCTGAATGACAAACGCGGCAGTCATCAAGCCAGCTTGCTGGACAACGGCTTGGTCATCCTCACGGGTGGACAAGCCAAGATCGAACAGGACTTCTCAGGCGCATCCTGCGAATCCTGCCTCATGACTGCAGAACTCTACGACCCCACCACGGAGGACTTCACCTACGTCAATATGACCATGGAAACTCCGCGTTCGGATCACTCCTCGGTACAAGTCGTACCGGGTTCGATCTTACTCGTGGGTGGGATTGGGAAAAAAGCAGGTCTCACGGCTGAGATCTTCAGCTACGGAATGAAGTAACACGAACGTTTACTTCACACACGCAATGGCCCAGAAACCAAGAGGACCTGGTTTCTGGGCTTTGCATTTTTTAGAATCGAAACGTCGCTCCCATGTGAAGCGTTAAGAATGTGGTCGAATAGGTTCCCAAAAAGCCCGAGGAAGTCCCACCCGTGCCTGAAGCCGCGGAGTATTCGAATGCGCCATCGACTTGCGTGCTTCCAATCATCGTTCCAGCTCCCGCTACAAACGTGTTGTAAGCGCCGGGAGAAGAAAGGATTGCCAATGCCGTTTCTTTGGGAACGACCTGTGAGGAGTAAACATAACCCGCACGGAACGCCCAGTTTTTCACAGCCGTGCATTCAAATCCGATTCGCGCTTCCGATTGGTTCGCCCAATTGAAAGAGACGTTGGACACTGCAACCCCGCCCGGACTCGCTTCCACGACCAGGGTTTTGTTTTCAGAGTAATTCGTCCAAACATATTCCACCATCGTGCGAAGGTGACCCTTGATGAGTTCATAGTTTCCACCCACCACAAATTGCTGTGGCAACGTGAGGCCTACTTTCGCCGGTGCTTCAGCTAAGGTCGAAGTCGCACCTGGGCCAGCAGCTTGAACACTTCCAGTAGACTGTCCGCTGGCGATGAAGTCGAGCTGATTTCTCCAGGCCACGCCGAATCCCCAGGTCTTATCTGGAGCGGTGTAGCTGAGACCCAATTTCAGTCCACTGAAACGGGTGGCTGAAAGATTTTTCAGATCCACGGCAATCAGGTTACTTCCCACGACCTGAGCCATGGAGAAAGACCCCTGTGCCATGACCACGCGAAAAGCTGCTCCCAAACGGAGGCCATCGGCGATTTCGTAACCCGTTCCAAGCGCGACTTCTGAAACGTCCAGATAGGATTGAAGTTTCGGTGTCATGTCAAAGCCGGTGATTCCCAGCGAAGCCGCATTGAAAATGGCTCGCGCACCCGCACTGACATACATGCCGATACCCACGCCCCACTTGGGTGTGAGTCCGTAGCTTCCGACCACGCCAAACACCGGCACGAGATTGTAGCCCGACTTCATCTTCGCTGAATCCGAATAGTTGGGTGCACTGAAATCGTGTATGCCCGGCGAAAAATTGACGCTGACTTCGGAGCCTGCTTTCCCATTCGCGATTCCAGCTGGGTTGAAGAAAACAGCTTCAGCACCATCGGCTGTCGAAACCGCTGCTCCCGCTGCCCCGGCATGCTTGCCTGACCACATGATGTTTTTTTCTAAGCCTGCGCCAAAAGAAGACCCGCTTCCAAGAAACAAGCCCATGGCAATCACAACTGTAATGTTACGGTTTCGCATTTTATCTCCTTAAATTTAAGACTAGAGATAAAATGATAGTGCAGCCTGGCTTCTGTGCAAACCCTAGAATGATTTTATTGGAATTTTTGCGTCCAGATTTTCTGTTAACTCACCTGTTGCAGTTGAAAACGAACCATCTTTCGAAAAATCTCGATCATCTGATCGTGTTCTCGAAGCGGTGGAAGCGTTCCCCAGTTTCGCTCTGCAAGGATTTCGACGACCCGATGCACCCCTTCCACACTGGAAAGGCAATCGGGATGAGGCTGCTGCTTGAATCCATATTCCGAAGGACGGGTGGTTTCAAAACTCACCCGAGGAAGGGACCGAAGCAACCGGCTCTGATTCAGCATTTTTCGCGCCTGATTCCAAGTACCATCCACTACAATAAAGACCGGGCGCTTCGACGAGGGGACAAGAGCTTTCCAGGCTTCGTCGGAGCCCTCACTCAGATTGAGAGACCGCGGGCCCGGAAAAAGAAGAAGCGGAACGACATCGGACGCATTGAAAAGATCGAGAAAGGCAGGATCCCGATCCAGATCTGCACCATAACTCCGAATCCACCGACTATTTGAAATGGATCGCCGCAATATCCAAGCGGTTCCGACCGTACTTTTGAATTCATCCGGATGAACAACGAGAACAAACTCGGCCGATGTCGCAAAGGGCCGGGTCATAGAGCAAAAACAGGTGATTTGAGGGCGATGGCAAGCCCAGCAAAAGTCTCTCATCTCGAAGCGCAGTATATCCTATAAATGGGAACCTGCAGCACTCTTGATTTCCGGAGAGCATGCAGTGGCACCCGCTCCATAGTTACAACCTGTCGATCTGTCGTCAGACTCAAGAACCGCCCGATATCTAAAGTAGCGGTTGTTCACGAGCGACAAGGAACCAAAATTCGAAAACAGGATATTCGGCAACCCCGGCAAGACTAGGTTGGTAGCGCCAACATCTCCTCCAGTACTTTGATCAAAGTTATTGTGGAGTTCAGTAAAATAAGTCTGATTGGTCCCATCCGGTCCTAACCAAGTACTTTGATCCGAACAATCTGCGATAGTACAGGTCTGCACCTGAAACTTCACTCGATTTGCCCCGCGTCGGTAAACCTGAAAGAGTTCTGCACTCGTGAGCACTCGATTCCAAATCCCCATTTCGTCGATCTTTCCTTCGAATTCGCAAATGCTTCCACAGGTCAGATGAGCTCCTAACACCACTTGGTTCGAGCCGTTTCGAATATCGGCGTTAGATGCGGCACAGGTGTTCGACAGAATTCCATCCTGATAGAGCAGAAGATTCGAGCCCGATCGTTGAACAGCGAGGTGGTGCCAGCTTCCGTCCGCGACGTCACTCGTGCCCGAACAAGTATACTGAACACCTGAAACCCAAAGTTCCGCAAACCACGCGGCGTTTGCGGTGCTATTGTGCAAAGCAATGTTCCAACCCATTCGAGGCGCGGAACTGCCTTCGCTATTGGCGATATTGGGCCAAGTTCCGCCGTGGGATGGTTGAGTCGAGTTCACCCAAAAACTCACTGTAAAATCTTGACCAGCTCCAAAACCCAAAGCAGCCGATGGCAAGTTCACATAGTCTGCAGTGGCCGAATGCAGTCCCACTCCGGAAGCGAATCGACCGGAGGTCCCAATCGTCGCTGCCCCGGATCGAGATCCATGAATGCCTTGGCCGGAGTGATCCCGAAAATCTGTTGCTCCCGGCGCAGTTCCGGCACTGGTTTCGTCAAAGTGCCAGAGCCCCAGAATCCCGTTCATCAGAGTTCCAGTACTCAAGCTGGTGTAGTTGGCGATGGATTCGTTTTCGATCGCGCCGTTGTAATCCGGAAGTTCTTTGCCGAAAGGAAGTGTGGTTACCCAAGCGAGCGCATTCCAAATAGTTGTGGCATTGCCACCATCCACTACGCCCGAAATAACGGTTCCCGAACGGCGCTGAAGCTGAGACATGTAGAAGGATTCCACATCCGTCGCCGACAGCGCCAAATCCCAAAGTGCGACTTCATCAATTTTTCCAGGAAAGAGCTGAAGTGGCGCCCCGTTTGAAGTGCCACCAATAGCCCAGTCAAAAGCATTGAGCACACTACCAGGCAAGGTGGCACTAGAGCTCGCACCGCGGATAGTACCTCTGCGCCTTCCGTCAACGTAGATAGCAACTCCATAGATAGAATTGCTTCCGTCGTAAGTCACGAGCACGTGATGCCATTGGTTCAGAGCAAACACATCCGAAGTATGTTGAGTCAGTGTATTTCCTGCCGCATCGGTAATGGCTACAGCAATACTTCGAGGGATAGCCCAGCTAGCCCCCCAGTGAATCCAATGCCCCGTGTATGGAGCGCCGTTTAGTCCGTCAGAAAAAATCGCACTGTCTTGAGCAGCTGTGGGATAAATCCACGCCTGAACTGAAAAAGCTTCGTTCGTGTCAAAAGTATTGTTCGCTTGCTTTGGAATAAAAACACGATCGTCGACTCCATCAAAAGTAATGGCGTTGTTCAGCTGTCCGGTGGAGTAGGCCATTCCCAGGCCGTCGATATTATCGGCAGTTCCATCCGGACCAATCGTTGCGGGAATGTTGGCAGCATCTGCGATACTTCCAGTTCCCTCCAATTTCCAATAGCCGACAATGTTGGCGTAATGAGGAGTCCAAGTAGAATTTATTTCTGCAAGGGTAGGAACGCCGCTCGCACACGAAGCAAGCGTACCGTCACATCCCCCACTGCTTCCAAGCCGAAAAATGCTGCCACCAGAATCCCAAGCAGCCCCCACCAAAGCCGCTGAACCGAGTGCTACCGCAGGAGTGGAGGGAGAACCAGTCGATGTAGAAGGACGCGCACTAATGAGTTGCACCGTGCAACCACTCAAAGTGGACAGTGCTAAAGGCAGAACCAAGAATAAGAGGGCGTTAACACGGTAATTCATAGATAGACGTACTACTCAGTCCATCTATCATTATAGCACGTGGAACAGCCCTGAAGCACGTGTCAGAGCGGACACACTCCATCTCTGTCGAGATCTCGCCTATTCGAGCGTCGCCACTTTCTGCATTCGTGGCTCGACAATATCCCAGGGCAATACGCAGAGAAGTTCAAACAGCCCTGCACTAATCATTCGTCCGGTCACGGTAAGCCGAAGGGGCTGAGTGAGATCGCCCAGCTTCACGCCGTGCTGATCGCTGATCTGTTTCATCAAATCATTCACGTCTTGATGAGTGAGACCCGCATCCCCGAGCGATGGCGAACTTCCCCAAACCGAGTCAGCGCCCGAACGAGAAACGGGTTGAGCACCCGCGATTTTCTGAGCAAACGCTTCACAAGCGTGCTGAGCAGCTTTCTGTAATACAGGCTTCAAATTGGGATCCTTATTCCACTTCAATCCCGAAGTATCCACCTCTACTGGAGCAGGAGTACAGAGTGGCACGAGCTGCTCGGCCACTTCTTTGACCAGCTTCACTTTTTGCTGAATCAACCCCACCAGCTGTGCGCCCAAGGTCGTTTGCACTCGAGAAATCTGCGCGGGTTCGCGGAAGAAATCCCCGTAATCTTCGGCAATGATGGCTGCCATTCGCGCTGGATCGGTTTTACGAATATGCTCGCCGTTCAACCAAAGCAATTTTTCAGAATTAAATACGGCCGAACTCTTTTGGACATGTTCAAAAGAAAAGAACTGAATCATTTCAGGAATCGAAAAAATTTCCTGATCACCATGACTCCAACCCAAGCGAGCCAAGAAATTCAAGAGTGCTTCGGGCAAGAAACCTTCCGCACGATAGAGATTCGCCGAAACAGCACCGTGGCGCTTCGAAAGCTTTTTCTTATCCTGCCCCAAGATCATCGATAGATGCGCAAACTTCGGAACAGGAAATTGCAGCAGATGATACAGATGAATTTGCTTGGGGGTATTATTGATATGATCGTCTCCGCGCACGACGTGAGTCACGCGCTGATATACGTCATCGACCACCACTGACAGGTTATAAATCGGCGCACCGTTGGAACGCACGATCACGAAATCATCGATGTCCGTATTTTCAAATCGGAT
>FRDC01000258.1_pt1 | contig 20175 bp, 19 predicted proteins | sample 1106171 | NCBI WGS metagenome assembly FRDC01 (sample SAMEA3930566, study PRJEB13176) | freshwater metagenome | biome: Drinking water system; feature: drinking water; material: water | place: Singapore | collected 2014-12-20 | reverse complement strand
AGATGACTGATCAGGACGAAGTCAATTGGGCCAAGCGTGCCGCCGTAGGCTTCACCCCGGCGATCATTGAAAGTCCATTCAAAGCCAGCACCTTCAATTCCGAAGAAGACCATCGCCAATATGCCATCAGGGCTATGCGACATGCCCTCAGCATTGGCTTTGCCCCATACGCTTCACATCTTCTGTACACCCTTTGCCTCGATGACTCCATTCGCGACCAGCGAATGGCCGGCATTGCCGCCGGCCACGAGTGGATGGTTTTGGTCAAGCATGTTCTTGTTTACACGGACTATGGCATCAGTGAAGGAATGCATCAGGGCATAGCCAAGGCCAATCAGCTTGGCCACATCGTCATGTCTTATTCAATCGGAAAAAATCCGTAGGCCCCCGCAATGCCAACAATCAACACCCGTCAAGGATGGGACCCCGAGGCCCAAGGTCGGCCTTTGGACTCCGAAATCAAATTATGGATTTACAACTCGCTTGATTGCTGCATCACCCGTGAGGTCCACGATGTGCTTGAGGGCCTAAGCATCGCCCATCGCACTCAGGCCGATCAAATCTACGGCTTCAGCCGGGCTCTGCAAGGGCCATATTTGGACATGATGCTGCGGGGCTTCCGCACCAACATCCAGGCCCGAGCCAAGGCCGCCCGCGCCATTACCCGGCGCCTGCGCGTTTGCGGAACAAAGCTCAATCGCCTGGCTCGGGTCGTGTGGGACAAAGACCTGAACCCTCAGTCCCCACCTCAGTTGAAGAAATTTTTCTTCGAGGCCATGCGCATTCCGCCGATCTTTGTGTCTCAAAAGGGCGTCCGACGAGAGAGCGTCAACCGCGAAGCCCTGGAAAAAATTGAAGAATACTTCTTTGCCCGGCCGTTTGTGACGCTCATTCTGCACTATCGGGACTTAAAAAAGCAGTTGGAAATCTTCACCAGCGAAATCGACTCCGACGGGCGCTTTCGCGCCGGATACAACATCGCCGGCACCGAAACCGGCCGGCCCTCGTCAAACGCCAACGCCTTTGGCACAGGCCGCAATGCCCAAAATATCCCCGCCTCATTGCGGTATCCATGCGAAGCCGATCCGGGCTACAAGCTCGTCTACGCGGACTTGGAGCAAACCGAGGCTCGGGATGTGGGTTTTTTGCACGGACTTCTGTTTGGGGATTGGTCGTTTCTTGATGCCTGCGAAAGCGGCGATTTGCATACCCTCAACGCGATGAAAATTTGGCCCGATCGGCGTTGGAGTGCCGACATGGCCGAAAACAAAGTCCTGGCAAATGAGATTTTCTACCGGGAGTTCACCTTCCGCGACATGGCCAAACGCGGAGGGCATTTGAGCCACTACAGTGGCACCGCCTGGACCGCCTCCCGCTCTTTGAAAGTCCCCATTGAGTTCATGGAAGACTTTCAACGCCGTTATTGTCGTGGGCCGACTTGTGCTTATCCGGCATTTGAGCGGTGGTGGCAATGGACCGCCGAGCAAATCCAGCGCCGACATTGGCTAGAAACGCCCTTCGGGCGCGTAAGGCACTTTTTCGGCCGGGCTTCCGACCCGGCCACCTTGCGCGAAGCCATTGCCTTCATGCCCCAGTCCATGACCGCCGATCGCATGAACCTTGGCCTGTTGCAAGTTTGGCTTGCCATGCCCGAAGCGCAGTTTTTGGCCCAAACCTACGACTCTATCACCCTGCAACTTCCCGATGATTCCCAGTTCGACGCCCGCGTGCAACGCATCCTTCGCTTGCTCGAAGTCCCGCTCTCTGCCCCCAATGGCCGCAAGTTTGTCGTCCCAGCCGATGCCAAAGTCGGTTGGAACTGGAGCTTCGCCACCGCCTCCAATCCCGATGGACTGAAAAAATTCCGCTCCAACGACCCCCGCAAACGCACTGACGACCCACGCACGAGAATTAACAATTTGGACCTATTGAGCGGGCGCTAGCAGGCGCCCTTCGGGGGCTCATTTGGCGGACTTGATTACTGATTTTGCCGCACTGGTAGAAGGCGGCAATACACCAGAAATTTATCAAACATGGGCAGCAATCGGCCTTGTTGCGGGGGCGCTTGAGCGTCGGGTGTGGATGACTTCTAACAAAGGCCCGGCGTTTCCGAATTTGTATACCCTGCTGGTGGGTCCACCCGGCAGTGGCAAATTTGTGATCGAAATTGTCCGGGAACTGTGGCAAGACACCGTCGAGCCCGGAACGGACATCAAGGCTTTTAGCGTCAGCCCGGACAATTTAACCAAGGCGTCGATTTTGGACTTCCTGGCCGAAAGTCGGAAAGTCAAAATCATCCCAGGGGCTTCGCCCATTGAGTACAGATCGGTTTTAGTTGCCGCCGAGGAGTTCGGTTCGTTTCTTCACGCCTATGACATGGAATTTATTCATCTCCTCAACGCCCTGTACAACAACAAAGCCTTCTACAGCGAATGGCGACGGACTTCGACTGTGAAGCGCCTGGAATTAGAATTCCCCCAACTCAACATCATCGGCGGAGCCCAGCCGGCGTATTTTGCCGGAACTTTTCCCGAAGAAGCCTGGTCCACCGGCCTCGCGCGGCGAATTGTAATGGTTTATTCGGACAATGAGTCCATTGTCGATCTGTTTGCCCCGGTTGCGGACAAATCCAGCGTGAAGCGCCAATTGTTGGATCAGCTTGGATGGCTAAGCGCCCTGTGGGGCGAAATGCGCTTCGGCTCCGAGGCCCTGGCGGCGTTTACAAAATGGCACATGGCCGGGGGATTGCCAAAGCCAACGCATTCCCGACTGGAGTCTTACAATCGCAACCGTTCATTGACAATCATCAAGCTTTGCATGATCTCCCGCGCGGCCCAAATGGGCCATCGCCGGCCAAGCCCAGCCGAGTTTACAATTCAACTTTTCGACTTTCAAAGGGCTGTGGGCTGGTTGCTGGAGGCCGAAGCCCGGATGCCGGATATTTTCCGAGCCATGCGAGGCATCAGCGATGCGTCCATTATGGAAGAAGTCCATCGCTTTGTGTTCAAGTGGTACAACAGCAACAAACAGTCCCCAGTGCCGAAGACTTTGATTATGCAGTTTTTGATACCGCGGGTTCCAAGCGAAAAGCTGGAACGGATATTTGTTGGAATGGTGTCGGCGGGACTGCTGGAGTATGTAGGGAATGATGCGTATGTGCCGCGCCCGATGGTGGGGTTTGTGGGGGTTTGAATGGAGCGACGGGGAAAGGCGTACAACGGCTTAAACGCCCCCGGCGCTACCCCAACATCCCCCGCCCCCTTCCCCGTTGTATTGCCAACCCATCTTTTGTACATCAAAAATTCGTCGCTATTGCATACTTTGGTAGACTCGTGAAATTCACTCCGCTCATCCAGCCTGCTAGTTCCGTATTCACCGACGCAAGTCCAGTAATTCCAACTGCCGTTGCGTAGTTGTAAGCTGCGTAAGTGCTTGTCGCGTTATTGGTCTGTGTCGGGGCACCACCGATACCACCGGCTGCTGCTGGGGCACTATTCGTGGTGACAAAGATCGAATCGCCGGGGACACTTCCGGTATTCGAGGTCGGAAGAGCTGCTCCACCAGGTGTTGCCGCGAGATTGAACGATAGTCCGTTTGGATTGACGACATAGAACGGAGTGTTTGTGTTAAAACCTGTAGGAGGACTGATCGGAATGTCTTGGACTGTTAGAGGCTCGAAAATAATCTTATCACCAGCAGTAATAGTCCAAAGCTGAGAATTGGCAAATGTAAAAACTCCTGGAGAAGCATTGGTCCAGCTCAAGTTTCCGTTGTTTGGGTATCCACCCCAATCAGCGTCTGTCGAAATCATAATTGTGTTGGTGTTCTGGTTAGTCCAGACTCTTTCATAGTACGCATCAAGCATGAAGCTGTTGGTATAAGTGGTCTTGACGTAAGGTGGCCACTTTCCAAGCTGCTGCAGAAGAGTCAGCACATTTGCGTTTTCGCTTAGTGCATACGAATGGCAAAGCGCGATTACGCAGTAATTCACCTGCCAAACCGAACGATAGCCCTGATTCTGCGCAGGCATAAAAAACCCATTGTTCTGATACCAAGAACTTTGCAGAAGCGTAAACGCATTGTTCATTTTCGCGTTGTCATCGACGAGATCTCGAAAGTACTTGCCGACTTGTATTCCATCTGCCATTGTCACAGGAATCATCCCGGCGGCCTGGGCGACTTGACGAGAACTCCAAGCGCAAGCTCGAATGGTATCCCGACCACAGAGCTGTCCGCCGTAGTAAAGAACCGCGTTGACAGTTCTGTTTCGATCGCTCATGGGATAGGCCAGCAACCCCATGTTACCTTCTTCCGCGAGAATGTCTTCGTAAACAGGTTCTCCAGTAATCAAATACGGATAAAATCCAAAAGATGGCATGTGCTCGGAGGTATTCGCACTTGTGGAAATGAGATTTCCAATTCCACCAGCTGGACTTGTCGGTACGGTTATTCCTTGCAAAGCGCTACTTGGCCGAAACTCCATCGTCGTAGCGGTCGAAGACGGCATTCCGGAATAAGAATTTCCAGGATTGCCAAGATTTACAAGACTTTTTGAGGTCCAATCTCTGCAATTTGTTGACAGACAAGTAATAGCGAGACCGTGAATTCGTGCGTTTTGCTCATCAACAAGAGCCTGAGTCCAAAAATGTCTAGCTTGATACATTGAAATGACGCCGATTTCGTCGCGTTCGCCACCAGATCCGACAAATCGAAGATTTTTTCCAAATGAATATGGATTCCAGTTAATTGAAGTATTTGATACAACAGTTCCTATTGTGGTATCGTATGGTGGAATAATTCGAGTAGATCTTTGATATGTTTTATTAAATTGAATTTGAGTTGTTGAGTCTGAGGCAACGGAACCTTGGGCTTGCAGATACCACCAGCGACCATCAAGTTTTGCGCCAAAATAACTTCCAAAATGCTGCAAATACGCAGTTGGAGTAATAGTAAAAGTTCCAGTACCAACATCAGTCACAGCAATCTGAGCGCCTGCATAAGGTCCTGTTAAAAGTTGAAAAGTATTTGCAGTTAAAGGATAAACAAAATAAGTGTTTCCTGCTATAAACCCTGTTGGAAGTGCTCCACTGGAACTTAACCTAATCGGCTGCCCCACTTCATAACCGTTTGAGTTCTGAGTCCAAGTAATTGGACTCCACGTCATATTGACCGTGAAACCAGTGCCAGTTCCACCAGTTGTTGCTAATCCGTTTGTTCCAGGAGTTACAGAATAAGAACCTGCGAATGCGAAACTGATAATTGCTGTAATTACTCCGCTGCTATTAGTTGTTACATTAAATTGTGTCGCAATAGAAAAAGTTCCACCACTCAAAGTCATGACAAATGAAGAATTTGCGGCAAATCCAGTTCCACCATTAGCAATTGCAACATTAGAACCGGAGATATTTCCAGCAGTTGGATTACCACCAGAAATATAAGTTGAAATCAAATCAACAGTAGTTGGACCTGCACCATATTGAAAATTAAGCGCACTAAATCCTCGCCAAGATGCAGCCGGTGCGGAGTTTAGCGCAGCCGCGTTGTACCAAGGTTGTGTAATTCTAGGCAAATACCGGAAGCCACCAAGTCCTCCAGAATTGTCATTCAAAACCGCTACGTAATGATCGGTTACGAGTTGTTTATGGGGGCTACCAGCTTGCTTAAAATCCGAACCAATTTTGAATATTCGACCAGCAGCACCATCAGCATAAGATGTGACTCGAGTCAGATCTGCAGCCGCACAAGTCCAAGAACCAGAGATATTATCCAATCCTGTAGCATTGACAACAATTCCAGCATTAACAACATCAGCCGTAGAACGGCCACTGGCCGTTGGAGCAGATCCTCCATTGAATATGCTAATGGTAATTGAGCCGTTTCCGGTGATCCCTGCGGTCGGAACGCGGATAAGAAATCCAGCAAACTTGAGCGAGCCATCAGACCAGTACACCGGCTCCCACATAGTCATGGGACAAAGTGTTGTATCGGCCTGCTTAAACTGAGGATACTGCCCGGCTGGAATGTCACCTTTCTTGAAAGCGTGCCCAAACATCGGACTGACAAACGGCGCACTCTGCGCAGAGCCAGAAGTATTTGCGATCGTCATAGTCGTGATCAGTGAAGTCACGACCCCTGCAAAGCTAACAAGTGGAACGGCCTCAGCTGGAGCCGTCAGGCTTCCCAAGAGCGCCGAAGTTGCTAGCAAAAAGCTCCGACGAGACCAGCAATTTGAGAAGTTCATTTGGCTATCGTCCTCAGAAACAAGTTGCAGTCAGTCCGGTAATCAATGCAGTTGCAGTGACAGAAGACCTCGGATAAACCGAAACCTTGGTTTGTGAAGTAAAAAACGAATCCGTGAACGTGGTCAGCACAGTGCCTGGTGGACGCTCGATTGAGACCGTCGAGCCTGAGGCTTTGAATCGAACGGTCTGACCACTTACTGCCCCTGCATCCACAACATTGATCATTGTCGACAGGGTGTCGATACGCAGGGCTCTCCAGCCTCCGTTGGTGATGTTCCACTGAAGCAAATATCCTCCGTTGCCACGTGTAATATCTCCACGGATGACAACAAGTGGAATAGCTTCAAGTCCATTCGATGCAGTAGTTTGAAAATTAGTTCCTAACGTAATATCTGCATAGTGATTTGTTCCTCCAGTCTCATGGTAAACCACCATCGCATTTGATGTAGTGTCAGAAGTTCCAAGTCCCCCACTTCCATCGTCTTGAGCAACGTCAACTCCGGTCGATCCGACATTAGACCAACCAGACAAACTTGAGATTTTCGTTCCATTAGTTCCACTAAAATTGGCAGTAAAACTAACACAATTGGAACCAGAAGTTCCTTTACCAGCTCCAGTAATAAGAAGCTGAGCAAAAGCAAATTTAGCACATAGCGTAAGAGTAAGTGCTAATCCAAAGATTAACTTGCCTTCAAATCTGAACATACGTCAACACTCCCTGAAAGCTCGCGCTCGCGCCGATTGCAGTGATAGCACAGAGAGCCTGCCCAGCCGTGGTTTTGAAGATCGTCGCGGATGGCGGAACAGCAAGAACAATCGGTGGTCCTGCCGTAATTCCACCTGCGCCGATGACTCCAGTCAAATCCGTTGTGCCGGTTCCACAAACAGCACCAGTGCCGTATTGAAACTTGATGGTATTTGCGGTTGTAGCCACCTGAGAAATTGTCAAAGAATATCCACAGACATAAATCACTGTGGAGCCGCTAAGTGCCACAAGTTGTGTAGTCGTTGCAGAACTTATCCCAATTGCAACGCTGGACTTAGCCTGAGCAGGATTCTGACAAGGGTCAACAATGTTCTGCGTAACCCGGATTGCTCCACTAGTATCACAGGAGAAGAAATTGTTTTGAGCTGTGGTATTCACCGGCGCGCTCGTCGTCGTCGCGCACATTACGAGCGAACCACCTGATCCACTCGTCGTCGACCCGGCCAGCTGTGTTCCACCAGATTTGATATTTATATCCAGTGCTTGGCCGGTCGACGTAATGCCTATTCCACTGGAATCTGTTAGTCCGACTTTTGCAATTCCACTTGCCGCCGTTGCTACACTTACACCATTAACTTGAGAGAGATTAAAAGCTCCAGTGCCCGTAACCGACACTGATCCACTGATCGGAACAGCAGTACCCGAGGCAATACCCTGGATACTTACAACATTCGCGTTACTTATCCCGGCAGTTCCGTAAATTAGTGCGCCGGTGGAGTCGGAAAGGCCGACCTGAGACATCTGGACGCCCGCACCAACATCCTTAGTCTTGAGAGTCACCCCTGACCCGTTGGTCACCACGACGCCGTTGTCTGCGGCCAATGACGCAGCAATTCCGAAGACCAACAGGACTGTCACCTGTCGAAGTATCGAAGCGAACTTTGCAAATTTGCTCATAGGATCACCGCGATATAAGTTGAGTTGCACGCTTGCGAAAAGTTCAGTGAAGCCGAACAGCCTCCGCCGCCGCTTCCAGATCCAGGCTTAAACCAGGCGCTGGCAAGCGCTAGCGCGGCCAAGAGCAACACGGCACGAAGTGCTTTCATTGTTGAACCCACTGAAGAACTCCAGAAACCTGGACTGCTGCGGAAGTAATCAAACAGAAGTCTACGTTCGTTCCCGCAGTCGCGGCTTGGGCATAGCCAGTATTTGGAAGAACAAAACCCGTTTGGGCTGTCAAATTCGGTCCTGTCGCCGCTGTTGTTCCACCAATCACTCCGGCGGTGCTCGTGCCGCAAGTCCCCCCAGTACCCTCAACAATTCCGACATTCTGAGTACCAGCAGAGAACAGAAAAAGTCCGCAGATATAGGTCTTCTTTGCTGCAGCCGGAGCAACCAATCGAGTTGTCGTTGCAGTCGAAATATTTATAGAGGTAGAAGTCCGAGCATTGAGCTGACAGGCATCAGGAGCAATCGCAGTTCCGCCAAGTTGAGAGATATTTACACCACCAATGAGATTGGAGCCGGCTGGAATTGACGCAGCGGCTTGAGTGTTCAAAAATTTAAGTAGAGCAATAACACTACAAGTCCCGGTGGGTGTTCCGCAGGCCGCGTCGGCTTTCGCACCTTCGGCACTGTCCGCACCGTCTGCAACTGTCACTGCACCACCACCGCCACCGCCACCAGTGCCGCCACCTGCAAGCGCCGGCAATCCAGTGCCGGTGCCGATGTACAGCTGTGCTGTGGACGAGGCCGTGATTGCGGCCATGTTGGTGTTCGAGCCGACGTTGAAGGCAATTGACGATCCGGCTGGAACACGGATGCCGGTGGTCAAAGTAGTGGTGACTGATCCGTTGCCAAAGGCCACAAAGGCATCGACCGAGGTCGAAGCATTGCTGACAATCGCCGTTGGTCCAACCGAGCCCAAAGCGACGTTTGAAGTCGTCACGCCGGCATTGAGCGAGGCCGCGCCGGTGGGTGCAAAGGCCACAACTGTGGTCGAGGCCGTGACCGGCATGGGATTGGAATTATTGACTGGGCACCATGCACCTTGTGGATTGCTTCCGGACGGCGCTACGCACTGCCAATAATTTTGCACAACTTGCGCTGAGGCCTGGGGTGCAAACCATAGCCCCAACAGTGTGCCCAAGAGCCCCCAAAAAGCCTTGTTCATTTTCCGATCTCCTTCGAGCAAATGGGACTTGCTACGGGCACATTAGGACTGTGTAGTGCAAACCCAAACAACAAAACCGATGCGAACCACGACACCAGCAGAAGTTCTTTGACGATTTTACTCATTGTTGCTGTCTCCGTGCATTGAGGTCATCCCACTCAAGCCGCAGTGCGTTGCGCTCGCGGGCATCGGCATCGGAAGCATTAAGCCCAGCACTGCCACCCAGCCCGGCGCTTCGCATCAGGCCCCCGGACTTCTGGGCAAGGCGACTAAGCCTAAACACCGTTGGCAGCGCGGCGCCAAAGGCGGCGCCCAGGGCGCTTTGTGAGTCCATCCCGGTCTTAGACGCAATCAACTGACCAAGCTGATTGCCCACGGCTTCGCCTTGGCCCTGAACGGTCTGACCCAGTTGCGCAAGCGCCGGACCGAACTTTTCACCCAGAATAGCGCCCAAAATCCGAGCAGATAAAATGTCCCCTGCTGGTGCGTTGGGCGAAAACATGGTGTCCAGGGTGGAGCGAATTTTTGCATCCGGGAAAAGACTCCATCGGGTGTAATCAGGCATCTTGGCCCACTGCTCGGCAAAGTCCGGGCGGCTCAGCATTGAGGCCGCAACAGGATCGATGCCATTGGGGAACACCCGGCGGAGTTCAGCCAACTGCTCAGGGGTCTTGGTTTCCACAATGCCTTTGTAGACGTCCAGGGCATCTTTGCGGGCTCCGCTTCCGGTTTCCAACAGGGGCCGCACGGTGCGGTTGATGCCCTGGGTGGCATCAATATGATCCAACAGGGCCTCGGTTTGCGGCCCCAGCCGATTTTCATGGGCGGCATTAAGCAAATCCCGTCGAACCGCACTATGCACATCGCCCCAAGTAAGCGAGGAATTTGGAATTTTGGTCGTTGGATTGTTCTGGAGCATTTTTTCATACTGATTTATCGCCCCACCCAAATCAGTCGGGTGCAAAGACACTATGGGGGGATCGGTGTCAGCGATGACCTGCTCGGTGTCCTGAACAATTCCTTGACGCATATGACCAGCCCTGGTTTGGCCTGTGATGGTCCGATTAGTACCTTGCGCCTTGCCAGCGGCTCGGGTATCCCGCGCAAGTAAATTTTTAGTTTGATCCCAAGTCATTTGCTTAGGACCACCAATTAGGCCACTAGCACCAGACCCAGTCGGAACTTCCATAAACGGCTCAACCGAGGCCGAACGCAAATCTCCAAGCAGTTCGCCCTTTCGGGCTTCCTGTTGCGCGGCCCATCGCCCGTGCTCATCGCGGAAAAATCGCCCGGCATCCAGTTCCGAGCCCGGAACATCCGTCCCGGCAATGTCGCGCTGAAGTTGGCCAATCTGCCTTGCCCGAGATGGATTGCGCACGGCCTGGGCCAGCGCCCCGGGCACAAGTCCCGCCAACGCAGCCTTGGTGGGGTCTTCCACAAACGCTCCTGTGGCACCACCGGCAGCGCCGGCCAACTGATCCACGGCAAAATTCCGCATCACTTGACGCCCAGCTTGACCCGCCGCCAAGCTGGCTCCGCCAGTTGCTACTGTGAGCGGCAAATTGGCCCCAACGCCTTCCGCGGCCCCAACCAGGCCCTTAGTGATCGGATTTTGCCGGTCTTCTTGGCCCTGAGGCGAATCATCCACCACCCCTTTGCGTCGAAGATTGTCCACCAGCTCGGTTCCGGTTGGAAAAATTCGACTATAGGGGGTGTCGTAGCCGTGTCGCAGGCGCCAATCATTAATGGCCGGCGTCAGCCCGGCTTCAATGTCCCCCGGCATTCCCATACCCAGGCCAATGCCCTTCACCAAGGCCCTACCGGGCTGGTCCACCAGCCGATCGAACCACCGGGCTACGCCCGAGCGGGTGTCGGGCGAGGCGGCGCTTGCACTTTGGGCAAAGCGGTCGCTTCCGGCGCCCTGCGGCGCATTCGGCCCCTCACTACCGCGAGGGTCACGAGCGCCCGGCACAACCGAGCCCAACTGGTCCATCATCCGTGCATGGGCATCCTGTTGGGTTTCATCGGGCAACATCTCAATTTGGTATTGTTGCCCGTCATAGTCGGTGTAGCGATAAAGCCTCGGCATCAGGGGGCTCCATTAGGACCAATGATGATGACCTGGCCACGACCGCGCGCCGGAGCCGGAGCATTGTCCGGTGTCGCTCCCGAGTCATTTCGCCGACCCTTTTGGCCAGACAGCCGAAGACGTTCTTGCATCTTCAATTGGTCCGAGGGGCTCAACTGAGCAAAATCACTAAACGCCGTTCCATACTGATTGGCATCCAAGCCAAATTCCTTCATGTGCTTGGCGTTCCACCAGGTCCAAAAATCCCCGTACTTTAGCGGCTCGCCATCAAGTGTGGGACCTTTGCCCTTTGAAATCTGGTTTTTATAATAAGTCCAATCCTGGCCAATCTTTTGATGCAATGACGCCAAGGACCCGGCTTGTTCCAGCATTTTGAGCAAAGCTTCAGGCGTCTGGGCCTCGTTGATGGCATTCATATACGTCACCACTTCGGGCAACATAGCGCGACCAGTGCCCTGAACGGCGGCTTTCATCTGATTAAGCGCGTAGGTGGCAATGGCACTGCGGAATGCCTGGTTGGAGTCCAAACTCCCGTTGGCGATTTGGTTTTTGACCTGATCGGAGATAATATCCTTGCCGACGATCTTTTGCAGGCCATCAGTGAATTCGCCCAGTTGACGGCGAATTGGCGCAAGCCCATTGGGCTCGAATTGGGTCTTTTGGATCAGGCCCCGGATGTGATTGATGCCAGCCATGTTGGTGGCATAAGAGGCAGCACCAGCGGAAATTTCTTTATCTAACTCCTCACGGGCCTTCACATCCGCCTTTTGGTCATCTTCAGCAGCTCTAGACATAACACGAATGCCACCGGGACCAGGGATGGGGGCGGAGCCCTGGACAGGACTTGGCGCGGAGCCCTGGACAGGACTCGATCCCATTCCCGGCATCGGTCCAATACCAAGCGACCCGCCCAACGGTGTTCCAGCAATCGGCGCCCGTCCAAGTTGGGTAATGGTCGGCCCACCACCTCCCACCGACATGATACGCCGATCGCCCGGCGCAAGGTCCACAGTTTGCATCGAGGGCGCGGCAGATTTGCCGATGACGGTGGCCGGATTGAACGTCCCACTCGCCGGATCGGTCAGTCCGATTGTGATTGCCCCGCCCGAGTCGATTTCCTTGGGCATTCCGAACATCTGTTCGAGTTGTTCTCGGCTAAAGCCTGAGGCCATAGCTTTGCCCCTGATGCGGTTCGCCACAATTGCCTGACGCTGTTCAGGCGTTGCCTCGGGCGGAATACCGCCGAACAGTGACTCTTGCAAAATCGGCGCATATTGAGCCAACGCACGCCGGCCCTCAGGCGTCGCGCCAAGCATGGCCCCACTCAGCGCGGCGTTCCAATTTTCCATCGTCGGATTGGCCCAAATTGACGGCAGGGTTTTGTCAAAAGCCCCCTGGGCTTCGCCGCGCTGCTTGGCCAACCCCGCCTGGTTTTCCAACAGGGTCTTTGTGGCGGTGCGATTTTCGCTCACCGCCTGGGGATAAAAAGCCATCACCATCGGATCGGCCATCAAAGCCCGAGTCCCGGCCTCCGGATCAGCGTTCCCCGCGTGGAGTGAAAGAATTTGCCCCGCCCTGTTCCGGGCCTCAAAGGTGTTCCGGAACATATCCAACTGGTTCTGCTTCGCCTGCAAATCCGATATTTGGCTAAAGAGCCCAATCGGATCGACTTGCTGGACGCGCGGGTACTGCAACGAGGTCGCGGGATTGACAAGATCAGCCAAGAGCAGGGCCCTCCATTTGGGGCGGCGCCGGGGCTTGGGCCTGTGTTCCGCCCTGATCGCCACCAAGCGTCGTCAATGGCGTGCCCGGCGTAGCTTCACCTGGCCCCTGGGCCATCGGCTCAAAGCCCATTTTGGAGCCCATTGCCCTCAGGGCACTCACGCCCATTTCATGCCGCATGAGTTCATTCGCACCCTGCAGCTTTTGCATCGCTGCAAGTTCTTTCTGTTCCGCGGCCTTAACCCAAGCCGCAAGTGCAGCGCCCCCACCATTGGCCGGCACAGTGGCCAAAATCCCTGCCATCTGCTTGGCCGTCACAGCACCCGACGCTACCAGTCGCCCGGCACCGTCGATAATGTCCTTCATCTGCACGGTGTCGGCTTTGGTAGCCAGGGACTTTAGCACCCCAAGCACATTCTGCATGTGCTTCATGGCGTCATTGGTCTGTTTGAACAGCGCCTGGGCCTGTTGTGTCGGTCCAGCCCAATCAACCGGCTGCGGGGGCTCCAGTCCCATAGGGGTAGAGGGAGTTCCCGCCAAGGAGGGGGTTGTATCCTCCTGGGGCAAGTTGAAGGGATTGCCAGGGGATTGCTGCTGCGCCAACATTGTAACCTCCGATAACGGGAGCGGCGACCTGGGCGGGGCCGGAGTTACTTCCGCTGCCACCCTTGTCGTCCTTTGATTTGTCAAACCAGCCAAACTTGTTGCCCAGCGCGGCGGTGATGGCCGCATTTGAAGTCGTCGCGGCCAAATTGCTCAGCCCAGTCGTAAGGGCATTGGCCGAGCCAATTTCGCCGCCGGCTTGTGCCGCTGCGGCCTGGGTTGTAAATTGGCTCGTCTGGGCCGCACTCTGAACCCCGCTGGGCACAATGCTCGTCGCCGCGGTCTGGCCGGCGTTTGCCCGACCAGAGAGCATATCAAAGATCGACTTGTTTTGGTTCCAATAGTTGTTGAATTGCTGTTGGAAAGTGTTGGACGCCAAGCCCGAGGCATAATCCGCAAGGCCCTTGCCAAGTGCTCCGCTGGTGCCCAGACCCATCCCGGCGAATTTGTTCGCCACGGCCTTCTGGCCCTGGTCGAGTGTGAACTGATAACCAGGGGTTTTTTCCAACTGCTCAATGGTCGGATTAAACGGCGCGGTAAGGGCGGCGGTTTGTGGACTCGTTCCCGGTGCTGTGCCAATCATGGGCGCCAGCGCATTGAGGGCGTCCTTGCCGGCGTTAATAAACGGCTGAACATCACCCCGCAAGGATTGAAAAGTCGCATCCTGTCGCTGTGCGGCGGCGGTGGCGGCATCGGCCTGGATTTGTGCGGCATTCTGCGCCGCGTCGGATTGAGTGTTGGCGCTGATGAGCGAAGTCACCCCGCCAACAATGGCGCTGCCAATAATTGCCGGGGCAATGAAGTCACTCACTTTGCAGTCCCTCCACCGGCTTCAAGTCCTTCACCCAGACAGTTTCATGTTGCGCAAAGCCTTTGCGGGCAAACAGAGGCCCAAGCGGCTTCGCGATTTTATCCCCAATAAAAAACCTTTGTGCATTGACCATTCTGGCCAAACACTCGGCCTTGGTCAAAAAGGCATAAAACAACGAGGCCGAACGGGCTTCAGGCAGAACATAAAAAAGGTCCTTGTACGCGGCGATGGAATTTTTGTTATGCAACTCCGGCCCAATAAACATCCACCAAAAACCAATCGGGGCACTGGCCAGGTCCCTGGCTACCAGGCAAACCAGTCGTTCTTTTTGGGCCTTGTAGACTTCCCAGTCCGGAGTCATGGGCATTGTACTTTGGGCCGAAAGTTCCGCCCAAAGCGCCCGCACCAGCGGAAGCAACTCCGGCAGAACAATCTCAAAATCTTCGGCCCTGATTGTGTACATTGGCCTTAGCCTGACCCCGGATAAAAAACAACCCCCGGAATTGTCCCTCCATACCACGTAACACGTACTTTATCAGAAATAGTCAAACTAATCAATCCCCCAACCCGCGAAACCGTTTGCCACGTCGAGCCGTTGTTACGGCTGATTTCCACCAGCCCCGAGTCAATGCCCAGCCGTCCCGTTGATGGGAAGGTGAACACGAAGGGTGAGGTAGTGAGGGTTTGCGGTTGTGCTGCGCCACCTTGCGTGTTACCAAATGACAATTGACCCAACACGGTGCCAGTGGCGTCAATAACATCAATAAATCCGGTGGTGGGGTTTTTGCTCAGTGTAATAGCATTCGCCGTCGAAACCGAGCCACTACCAGTGCGTTGCCAAAGTGTTTGCAAAAACCTATGCCAAGGTTTTGCAATTCGACCATTGGAGTCCACAAACGGAGATTCCAACTTCGGAAACGGTTGAAAGCCTTGGTGGCTAGTAATACTGGTGACCATTAGTTTTGCCTCAACACGGCGTCAACCCAAAGGCCATTCAGGGCCACGCGACCATTGCAGGCCCAACTAATTTCAAAGCACCGATAACGTGCCTGGCCGAGGCCAATCCACAACGGCTGTAAGCCATGTTCGCCAATTCCACCCAAAGTCTGAACAACAAAATCCCCCCAGCTCTGGCCGTGGTCGTCCGACACCCGCAAATTGAGTCCAGCCTTGTTGCCCTTCGAGTCCAACGGCACCTGGCCTGTTTCCACATCCGCAACCAGACGCCGAAATTCAATCATCTGTCCGTTGGACGGAACAATTTGCCCCAGGCGCTCATTGAGCGCACTGGTGATGCGAGCGGAAGATTTGATGCACAGCATTGGGTCCCCGGCGTCGGTGTAGGCATTCATTGACATTGCATACAACTTGCCGTTCGAATAATCCCCCACCGTCAAAAGCCCATTCACCACGGCGAAACAGTTGGCCCGATGACGGCCCATCAGCCCGGTCGCAGGGTCCGTCCAGCCCCACTGGTGCCACATTTCAGTCGCGTCGTCAAAGACCCAAGTTTGGTTTCCGGTTGGAAAAGTCAACACATAAAATGCATGACCGTCTTGCTGGAAGCAAAAACCAATCGCGTCGGAAATGCCGACGGACTCTTTGATTTTCCGAATGGTATCGTCGAGCGCAAAGTCGCTGACCTTTTTGACGTCGTAGCCCTTTTGACGCAGCACAACGCCATCGCCATTGACGTCCTGCGAAAGCCAAAAAACCGAAATGTCAATCGCCGCGACAGAATACTGCGCAGCAAGCCCGTGTTCAATATACTGCCCCGGCATTTCCGCAAATGGAAACCCAGCGTTGCCGGCATCGTACCAACTTTCGGACCGCTTTGCGCCAAGCAACAGGATTTCATGGCGATTGACAATCAACCAGACAAGGTTGTCAACCCAACCATTTTTTGCGGCCTGATAAGTAGCATCGAAAGTCGGATACCCACCAGACAAAGCCGAGGCAATGGTGCTGTAGAAAACGTTCGTGCCAGGTTTGTTGAACAAAAAGAAAGTGTCAATAAAATCAACAACATCCGCGCCAACAAAGGTCCCAGTCGAGTCAGTCAACAAAGCAAAGCTGTTGTCCGCCAATTTGATCGTGTAGCCCTGCGTTGAGCCATCGACAATAACCAAATAAACCCCATTGTCAGATATACTAACCGGGGTGGACCGCACGGCATTCAAAGTTCCAAGCTGCGTTGTAGTCCAATTAGCATTAATGACAAAGACCTTTTGGTCCACAACACAGTAACTGACCCCGTTGGAGGCCGTAAAAATCCGTCTCACAACCTGACCCAAAGATGCAACTTTTTGCACCAGCCCTGGTCGAGGGTAAAACGTATAGGGCCACGGGGAGTCCTTTGGATTGGACTCCCCGTACAAATTCACCGACCTTTGACTGCCAGCAATAGGGCTTCGAGCGGCATAAGCCCCGCTGGTGAACGGAACTTTGTCCACATCAGCCCGTCAACATTTGCTTCCACTGCCCGTCAGCAATGGCCCGATAAGTGGCAATGCGGCCCGATGCCAGCGCAATGCCGGTGGCGCTGGCCGTCTGCGCTGTGGCCGTCGACGCCGCAATGGTCTCGGTGGGTTGCGCGAAGACCTGAAGCGAGTTCGCGCCGTGGTTGATAATGGTGATTTCCAGGCCCACAATAGACGGCGGAAGCATCACCGAGTCCGCAGCATTCGCCACCGTCGTCACCACGTTGACCGCGGCATTCAGCACGGTTGCATTGGTCTGACCACCACCGGCTCGGGCGATGATGCCTGTGGCAAGCGAAAACAGCGAATTGACCACGAACATAAAGTCCGAGCCGGCAATCATCCGCTCGTCACCGACTTGATTGGTCTTCAAATAAGCCGTAAATGCCCTTGCCATCTTAGTGCTCCTTTAGAAGTTGTCCGAGTAGATATTATACGTTCCGGTCTTGATGATGCCAATCGGGAGACGATTTTCAGGCATCGTGAAGCCCACCAACTTCAATGTCTGAAGCGACCGCTTGGCCTGTTGGATGAGCGTCGTCGAGGGCTCTCGACCCAACTGAGGACAAATTTCCACCGCCAAATTCTTGCGGATGGCATTGTAGTACACAGTGGGCAGTGTGATGATCGTCGACAAATTGGCAAAGGCAGAAACAAATCGAACGCTGTAGGACACAAAGAGAGTGAATTGTCCCGATTGGGGAATTGGATAGGGGAAAATGGTTCCAAGAGGAAAAGTTGGTTCGTAGTAAAAATGGTCAGGCCACGAGACCAGGGATTTGAGTTTGATCAGATTGTACTGTTCCCGGCTAGCGATCCGTATCAGGTCAAAGTCAACCGGAAGCGAACCACCTGGTGTGAGGCGAATGAACGCACTTGACAAATCGTCTGGTCGGACTGTGTTGATGCCGGTGTCAATGTTGCCACCAGGTCCAATGGTGTAACTTTGCGCCCCGGTTGCTGCGACCGATCCAGTTGCAGTAACATAGGCCGAAAACGGCCTTGTTTGCCACTCCGCCAACATCAGCTGCAACTGAGACCAGACTTCATTCACATCATCTGCCGCCGGGGTCTGGCCTTTTCCCACTGCCATACAGTCCCGCATGGCCTGCAGGCACATGTCGCGAACTGTGAAAGTGGAAAAATCTACATCAGACACCGGCGGGGGCCTTTCACTTCTTCGCGGGGACGGGGGCGTTCAGCTTGGCCAGGGCCTCTTCTAGCCGCCGCTTCAGCTCGGTGTTTTCGTCCACCAAGCCCTGGTTGACCATTGTGACCTCAACCAACTGGTTGCTGAGACCCTTCGGGGGCGGGACTTCGCCGCGGGCCTTGAGGGCATCTGCCGGATGCAGATGCCAACCTTCCGCCAGTCGCGCCGCTTCGGCCTCGGCATCAAGCACCGTCACGGTGATCATCTGTTTTTGGACACCAACTTTTTTGGCGCCCTCGGGAGTGGAAATCCACTCACCAGGATTGGTGACGATTTCTTCGCCCTTCGGGTGATACATGATCTTCGGGTATTGCACGGGACCTTTGTAGGCATCAGTACCATCCGGATTGCGTGCTCCGGCGTTGGCTGGATTAGCAGCAAACGCCCCGTTCCGCTCCATCACGTCGTAGATGGTCATTCGATGAGAAGAGTTCATTGGCCCGATCCCTTCAGCTGAGCTTCGGTCTTGGCGACTTCCGCCGCCCGGGCGGCTTCCGGCGAGTCATAGGCATCCGGCGGAACCTTATCCGCGGACTCGACAATAAACCCGTCTTTCTCACCAAACCGATACATGTACTTGGGCCACTCTTGTGGCACATAGCCCGGATCGGCGCCAAGCGCAACGTGGACCTGAATACCCATAGCCGCGAGCGTTCCAATGGCCTCGCTGAGCGTCGCCATTGCAAGTTGGACTCGCGGGTCGGTTGAAGCCTTGATTTCATCAAGAGTTGCCATTTGGGTTCCTTTGCATTGTAAACAATGGGAAGGAGGGGGCGTTCACCGCCCCCACCCCCTTAGATCGAGTCCGCTACCACCACAGCCCATTCCGGCCTGATCCACAGATACCCATACAGGACGTCCAGTCGGGTAACCATCTGATCAGTGCCCGGAATATACGCCGTCACCATTCGCATCGACACACCGTCAAACGCCTCACGTGCGGCCTCATGCACCCCCTGCGGGAGTTCAAGGTCCGCCGTCGCAAGAGTCACCGCCTCAGGCGCAAAAGCGATGTTCTTGCGATACGAGGTATTAGCCGCGAAGGCATTCGTCGGATTGACCGCCGCGCCATTGGCGGGGCTCGCCGTCACAGTTTGATACTGAGTCGGCTGACCACCAGTCGGCGGAACAATCGCCGGATAGATCGGAATGGTGACCGAGCCCGCCGCCACGTTGGCGGTCACGACAAACTGCCGAAGTTCACCGGTGGTCTGCTTGGTGATGCGATTGACAGCATTCACACCGGCGATGGTGATAATGTCGCCGATATTGAGCCCCGCCGCTAGCGCGTTGACGGTCAAATTCAGCCCAGTCTGGTTGGCCCCATTGACCGTCGCCGAGCCCTGCGCAAGCGCCCCGTTCGTGTGGATCAGGGTGGTGGGGTCTTCCATCCACTCCAGCCCCAGCGCATCATACATCTTGCCGGTGCTGTATTGGCGACTAATGGCGCTGCTCGGATTGAGCAGACCCGCCAGCGCAGCCACCACCCTCGCCTGCGTCCTCGGCCCGTTGACCACCTTTCGGTTCGCCGTCGGGGCCGAATTAAGCGTCAGCGACGCCCCAGCATTCAGATACGTGCTGGCAATCGGAGTGATGATGTTGTTTGCGCCATCCTGGTTCACCACCAGATTACAAACACCACCTTCCGATCCAGACATAATGTCCAGGGCCACCGCACCGGCCAGGTTGTTGATCATCGGCGCCAGTACGCGCTTGGAATAATCATCCAAGCTCATAGTGCGCTCGACAGTCGAATACCCAACGTCGACGTGCTTTTGAGTCGAAACCACCAGCGTAGTGTTCTGTTCCGTGGTGTCCTGGACCTGCAAGGCCGGACCCGTTGCCACAGTGAAGTCCGACGGAAGCCGAATACGCAGCGCGGTGCCAATTTTTGCGCCCTGTTGCGCAAAGGCCGAGTCGTACTGCATGTCGACATTTTGCAGAAAAGCATTCGAATTCTTCCAGAGCACAACCGCCTCGCGAGTGATCTGGTTAGGGGTAAGAAGTGTGTTTGGCACTTTGGGCTCCTATTGAGTGAAAAACAGCTGGACCAGTCTTAGGCATGACCGTTACAGTCGTCAGACACTGGCCTGGCTTAGGAGCCCAAGGCGACTCGACAGGGTTACGATCCCGGAACGT
>FRDC01004056.1_pt2 | contig 20192 bp, 27 predicted proteins | sample 1106171 | NCBI WGS metagenome assembly FRDC01 (sample SAMEA3930566, study PRJEB13176) | freshwater metagenome | biome: Drinking water system; feature: drinking water; material: water | place: Singapore | collected 2014-12-20 | reverse complement strand
AGCGCGGTGGTCGGCTCGTCGGCGATCAGCAGCTCGGGCTCGCACAGCAGCGCCATGGCGATCATCACGCGCTGGCGCATGCCGCCGGAGAACTCGTGCGGATACTGGCGCAGCCGCGTGGCGGCGTCCGGAATGCGGACGGCATCGAGCATCCGGGCGGCTTCCGCAAGTGCGGCCGCACGGGACAGGCCGCGGTGCTGCATCGGCACTTCCGCCAGTTGCAGGCCGATGCTCAGCGCCGGATTCAGCGTAGTCATCGGATCCTGAAACACCATGGTCATGCGGGTGCCGCGCAGCCGGTCGAGCACGGCTCGCGGCTGGCCGAGCAGTTCCTGCCCGTCATGGCGGATCGATCCTGTGATCCTGGCTGACGCGGGCAGCAGGCCCATCGTCGCCAGCGCCGTCTGGCTCTTGCCGGAGCCGGATTCGCCGACCAGCCCGAGCGATTCGCCGGCATCGAGCCGCAGGCTGACGTCGTCCAGCACGACGACATCGCCGCCGGACGCGGGATGGCGCACCTGAAGCCGGTCGATCGCGAGCCGGGTCACGTCCCTACCCCGCCATCCGGCGCAGCGCGGGCGCATCGAGCGCGTCACGCAGCGCATCACCGAGCAGGTTCAGACACAGCAGCGTCAGCGCGAGAAACGCGGCCGGGAACAGCAGCCCCCACGGTGTCGATTCCATCGCCCGCGCACCATCATTGACCAGCGCGCCCCAGCTGGTTGCAGGCTCCTGAATGCCGAGGCCGAGGAAGCTCAGGAACGACTCGACCAGGATCACCTGCGGAATGGTCAAGGTGGCATAGACGACGACCACGCCGAGCAGGTTCGGCACGATGTGGCGGCGAATGATGGCCGCCGTGCCGAGGCCCGACACCACGGCGGCGTCCACGAATTCGCGCCGTCGCAGCGCCAGCGTCTGGCCGCGGACGATGCGTGCCATGTCGAGCCAGCTGACCGCGCCGATCGCCACGAAGATCAGCAGCCAGTGCCGCCCGAACAGCACCATCAGCAGGATCACGAAGAACATGAACGGCAGCGCGTACAGGATGTCGACGATGCGCATCATCAGCGCATCGACCCGGCCGCCGACGAACCCGGCGATCGCGCCGTAGACCACGCCGATCGCCAGCGACACCAGCGTCGACACGATCCCCACGGCCAGCGACAGCCGCCCCCCGACGCAGACGCGGGCGAACAGATCCCGGCCCAGTTCGTCGGTGCCGAACCAGTGCCCGTTCGCGGCTGACGGAGCGGCGCCCCAGTCGGCTTCGAAATCGATCGTGTCGAAGGCATGCGGCGTCAGCCATGGCCCGATCAGCGCCAGCAGCAGGATCAGCAGCAGCATCGCGGCCGGTGCGGCGATGCCCGGTTGCCGCAGCAGGCGGCTCACGTCGGCCGCACTCGCGGATCGAGCGCGCCGTACGCGAGATCGACGAGAAAATTGAACGCGATCACCACCGCGCCATAGAACAGCACCACGCCGAGCACCAGCGTGTAGTCGCGGTTCAGCGCGCCTTGCACGAAGTAGCGGCCGATCCCGGGAATGCCGAAGATCTGCTCGACCACGACCGAGCCGGTCATCAGCCCCGCCGCCGCTGGCCCGAGGTAGGACAGCACCGGCAGCAGCGCCGGTTTCAGGGCGTGGCGCAGCACGATCACCCGTTCCGGCAAGCCTTTCGCACGTGCCGTGCGGATGTACGGCGCCGCCAGCACGTCGGCGAGCGAGCCGCGCGTCAGCCGGGCAATCGCCGCCACCTGCGGAAGCGCCAGCGCGATCGCCGGCAGGATCACCGAACTGACCGTGCCCCAGCCACCGGCCGGCAGCCAGGCCAGCCCGAGCGCGAACAGCAGGATCAGCAGCGGCGCCGTGACATACGGCGGAATCGACAGGCCGGCGAGCGCAAGCAGCATCACGCCACTGTCGATGGCACGACCGCGATGGATGGCCGCCACCGCGCCAAGTCCGACACCGACGCTCAGGGCCAGCAGGAGTGCCGTGAACCCGACGATCGCCGATACCGGCGCACCTTTGGCGATCAGCTCCGAGACGCGGAAGCCTTCGTACTGGAACGAGGGCCCGAGATCGCCTCTTGCGAGCCCGACGAGATAGCGCCCGTACTGCCGCCACAGTGGCTCGTCCAGATGGAACTCGGCCGCCAAGGTCGCTTCGATCTCCGGCGGCAGCACGCGCTCGCCATCGAACGGGCCGCCGGGTGCTGCGCGCATCAGGAAGAAGGTGACGGTGACCAGCACCAGCAGCGTCGGCACGGCCGTCAGCAGTCGACGCCATGCGTGGTTCAGCATGGCACGGAAGGGGCGCAGTTCAGCCGCAGATCCTTCGAGTAATGCCAGTCGAGGATGTTGTCGTGCCAGCCTCGAACGCGCAGCTTGACCAGATGCTTCGACGCATAGAAGTAGATCGGCACGATCGGCGCGTCGTCGAGCATGGCCCGCTCCGCCGCTTCCAGCGCCGAGCTTCGTGCCAGCGGATCAGCAACCGACGCGGCCGCCGCCAGCCACTGCTCGTAGGCCGGATTGTCGTAGCCGGAATCGTTGCGCGGATGGTTGGCCGTCAGCAGCGCGGCGAAGTCCATCGCGTCGTTGGCATCGGCGATCCAGGTATTGCGGAAGGCCTGCGTCACCCGTCGCAGCTTGCGATTCTGCAGGAACACCTTCCATTCCTCGTTGACTAGCCGCACCCGCACGCCGAGCGCCTGCTTCCACATCGCGGCGACGACCACGGCAATGCGCTTGTGGTCGTCCGAGGTGTTGTAGCGAAGTTCGACCGCCAGCGGCCGCGCCTCCGTATAGCCGGCAGCGGCATACAGTCGTCGCGCCTCGCTGAGCTGCCGCTCGCGCGGCCAAGCGGCCCATGCGGGGACCTGCGGCGTGTAGTCGCGCGTGCCCGGCGGCACGAAACTCCAGGCCGGTGCCGCCAACCCGTTCAGCACCTTGTTGACGATGACCTCGCGATCGATCGCCATCGACAGCGCCCGGCGCAGGCCGGGCTGTCCCTTGAACGGCGCTTGCGTCACATTCAGTCCGTAGAAGTAACTACCGAGATAAGTCGCGACATGCAGCTCCCCGCCGAGATTGGCGCGGATCCACGCGGCCTGCGTCGCCGGCACCGAGGTCGTGACATCCAGCTCGTCGGCCCGGTAGCGCTTCAGCTCGGAATTCAGGTCCTCCGTCGGCAGATAGACCACGCGATCGATCGTGGTCTGCGCGTCATTCCAGTACGCCGGATTGCGAACCAGTTCGAGCTGCGACTGCACGACCCAGCGCTGCAGCCGGTAGGCGCCATTGCCGATGCGGGCACCGGGCTTGGTGGCCGCGGCAAGATCCAGCCGATGCACCGGCGAGGCGGCCGGGTGAGCCAGCAGGGCGAGCAGATGCGGGGCCGGGCGATCGAGGCGGATGACCAGCGTCTGATCGTCGGGCGCATCGACGCCGAGCGTGCTGGCTGGCTGGCGCCCGTCCGCAATGGCCGTGGCACCGGCGATGACGCCAAACATCCGCGCATAGCCGGACGCCGTTGCCGGATCGACCACGCGCCGCAGACCGGCCACGAAATCGCGTGCCGTCAGCGCATCGCCGTTCGACCAGCGCAGTCCGGCGCGCAGCCGGAACGTGACCTCCAGACCGTCCTCGCGCAGCCTCCAGGATTCCGCTGCGGCCGGGATCAGCTCGCCCGTCGGCGAGATGCCGGTCAGTCCTTCGTAAAGATCGCGCAGGACGTTGCCGGCGCTGACGCCGGTGGCGCGCTGCGGATCGAGCGATTCGGGCTCATTGCCATTGCCGATGCGCAAGGTCGTTGGTAGCGCAGCGGCAATGGCCGGAATCCAGAGCAGCAGCACCGCCAGGCAGGAAACGGCAAGACTTCCGGCGGCTCGCCTGTCATGACCGGTAGCCACCGACTACTGAATACGCCGCACCTTGAACCGCGGGCCGCCATCGGTGAACCTCATCCAGAAGCTGCCGATCAGATTGCGATCGAGCTTGACCGGTGAATTGGTGCCCACGTAGTCGTAACTGCGATCGTCGGTGACTTTCCAGCGCTGGCCATTGTCGAGCACGAAAACCTTGCCCTGGCTGATGCCGTCAATGGTCCCGACCACCGTCGCCGTGATGACGCGAGGCTGCTCGATCGGCGCTTTCGGAAGCGCTGTCGCACCGAAATTCTCGTCCGGAGCAGGAGGTGGCGCTGGCGTGTTGATCACCGCCGCCAAGCGGGGAGCCGGGCCGGCGGCAGCGGCGGGGGCATCGGCTGCGGCAGGCCTCGCTGCTGTTCCGATCGCGTCGAAGCATTTCAGCCGCTCGGCGTCGTCCGGAATTGTCTTGCACGCTGCCACTGACTCGGCAACGCCAGCGCTGGCAGGAACGTGAGCCAGGATTGACAGCATCAACAGTGCGACGCCTGCCTGCATCCTCTGCCTTGGACGTCGTTTCTGCATATCAGACATTGCAATGTGCTCTTGAACGGAAACCGCAACGCGCCGGGTGCCTTGAATCTACAGGTTGCCACTGCTCGCAGATTCTATTCCGTTGAAACGATCGATCGATGCCATGACCGAGGCCACCATCCGCCGCTCGGCTTCGCTGAGCTGCGGATTCCAGACATCGAAGATCATCACGACGCGATCCTCGTCGCTGTTGTTCCAGGCTTCGTGCTCGATCGTGTCATCGAACACCCAGGCCTCACCGATTTTCCATTCCCGAGTCACATTGCCAACGCGAAAGCCGCAGCCCGGCGGAACGATCAGCGGCAAATGAACGACCAGCCGGATGTTGGCGACGCCGGTGTGCGGCGGAATTCGGGTTCTTGCGCGCAGCACCGAAAACATGGCCGCCGGCATCCGACCCTGAACCTGCGGCTGCGGCAGGCGCTCCAGCAGGCGAGTCGTCTTGGGGCAGCGATTGCAGTTCTCGACCTCGCGTCGGCCCATGTTGAAAAAATGGTATGCGCTCCACCGCGTCGAACGATTAAGGCCCGACCATTGATCCAGCGGAACGCCGTCCGGGTACGACACATAGGGCGTGAAATGTTCGGACCGCCCCATCACGGCATGCAGTTCTTCGGTGATCTCGCCAGTGCTTGCTTCAAGTTCCGCAAGCCACGGAAAGGCCTTGCGGTCATGGAATTCAACCGCAGGCAACCCCGGATAGTGGTAATCCGTCGGTTCCTGTCGATAGATGCGACGCACGCTCAAGGTGGCATCGACGAATAAATCGACCCGCCGAGCCTCGGCGTCGGTCACCGCGCCCTGGTCCACGTCGAGGGCATCCTTCACGAACTCGCTCAACGCCTGCACGTATCGATGGTGAACCTGGCGCGCATGTTCCACGGCACTCTGCGTTGGCGCGTCCAATCGCATGCCTTGCGGCAATTGCGCCAGCGCACGGCCATACGTGATGGCAGCGGCTCTTGTCTCCCCTACCCGCTCTTGCAACGAGCCTTTCATCAGCAAGCCGAGAAAGAGCTTGGGCTCCAGCGCCAGCGCTCGTTCCAGTGCTGCAAGGGCCGCAACGTGATCGCCGAACGCACGATATGCGCCGGCAATGCTCAGATGGAGATACGGATCGCTACCGTCCAGTTCGGTGGCTTCACCCAAGGCCTGAATCGCTTCGGCAAGCCGCCCCGCCGAAAGCGCATGGCTTGCAATCGTCTTCAAGCGCTGCAGGCTTTCCTGTCCGGAAATCTCTCTCGACGAATCGTTCTGGCTCACGACTGACGGTCTCTTCTGACTCAAGACAAAAAACGGGCCGGTTTCCCGGCCCGTTCTTTTACAGCTGACTGCGTCCTGCGCCGTGCTTAGAAGTCGAGCACGATGTTGGCGTACAGGTAACGGCCCAGCGTGTCGTACACCTGCGGGAACGTGTTGCCGTTGACCACGACACCCGGCGAAACGGTCTGCGACAGGATCGGCGGATCGTTGTCGAGCAGGTTCTGCACGCCCACACGGAACGTGTACGAACCGGCGAACGTGACGGCAGCCGACAGGTCGACATAGCTCTGAGCATCGATCCGACGGTTGAGGTCGTTCGGGATCGACGCTTCATCAGCCGTGACATGACCAAAGTAACGCCAGGCTGCCGAGAACGTCAGCACGCTGTCGAGGATCGGCGTCGGCACGGTGTAGGTCGTGCGGAAGCGGTGGCGCCAGAGCGGCACCGGGACACCGCACTGAATGCCGTAGTTGCCGGCACACGAATAGTTCGCCGACGGATCGCCCGGAATCGGCGAAACGTTCTGCTCGATCGCACGCGTACCCTGCAGATCGAAGTTCAGCGAGCCCGAGCGGCTGCCGAGGCCAAGATCCGCCAGACGCAGGCGGTAGTTGACGCTGACATCGACACCGGTCGACGTCAGAGAACCCGTGTTCTGCGTGGTGTTGACAACAAAGCCGCCGTTGCCGATCCACAGGCTGCCGAATGCTGCACCCGGACCGCTGTCACGCTGAATCAGGTTGCAGAGAGCGCCACGGCTGTAGCAGGAATCGATGATCGTGTCGCCGCCGTAGCCGCCGATGAACCCGTCAACCTTGATGTCGAAGTAGTCGAGCGCAACCGTCAGCCCCTTGACGAACGTCGGCGTGAACACGAGGCCGGCCGTATACGTGTCGGCCTTTTCCGACTGCAAGCCCGGCGACGTACCGATCTGCTGGTTGTACTGGTTAGCAGGGTTGGCCAGGATGTTGCCGTACAGCGTCGGGTTGGCCGCGATCAACGGATCGTTGGCGCACTGAGCGCGGGTAGCGCCACCTTCGACAATGCCCGTGGCCGGGTCGATGGCTCCGGAACAAGGATCCGCGTTGACACCCAGCGCCACGCGCGTCGGGTCGACGATTTCGCCGATGGCCGGCGCGCGGACGGCACGGTTGTAGCCACCACGGAAGCGCACGTCCGGCACCGGTGCCCACTCGCCGTCCACCTTGTAGGTGTCCGTCGACGACGTCTGCGTGTAGTCCGAGTAGCGATAAGCGGCGGCAATACCCAGTTCATGGAAGCCGGGGAGACCTTGCGCAATCGGAACGCGGACTTCGCCAAACAGTTCCTTCACTGCGAAAGCGCCGGAAATCGGCAGCGTCGGCGCACCCTGACCCGCGAGATCTCCGGTCTGGAACGAGATGTCCGTGTCGAGGTTGCCGGTTTCGCGACGGTACTCACCACCGAACGCAATCGACAGGCCATCCTTCGCGAATGGCGACTGCACGCCATACTCGCCGAGGGCGCCCGTGATTGAGCCGGTCGCGACCTGCTGCGTCGTCTGGCCGTTCTGCAAGCCCGGCACCTGCAGGTAGTTGATGGCGGCAGCGCTCTGACGCTGCGGGCTGAACGCGTTGAACGGCACGCAATTCGGATCGGTTCCGTCGATGACCGAACGGCAAACGATCTGACCGCTGTCGTCCCGAACCACGTCAAGCGCGCGACGGGCACGAACCAGCGAGAACTCGTTGCGGTAGACCTCGCTGAAGATCGTGGTGCCGTACTGAATCGAGGTGTCGTAGCTCCACGCCTTGAGGAACTCGCCCTTGACGCCAAACACGGCGCGATAGGCCGTATTGCGAAGGTTGTCGTCGCGACCACCGCCTTCCACGTTGCGGCGAAGAACCGTGATGTCGAGCGAATCCTGCCCGCCGGCGAACAACTGATTGCGCTGCGTCGGCGTCAGGAAGGCGTAATCAGGAGTGATGGTGATGGTTTCACCGAAAATACCCGACGGCGCGATCACCGCATTGGTGCGCGTGTCGTTGAACAGCAGCTGCGTGTACACGTCGGCCGCGTCGTTGAACTTGTAGTGCGCGAAACCGCCGAGGCCGTAGCGCTCCTGGTTACGCTGATAGAAGTTGAACGGGGCAAAGTTGAACGCGTCTCGTGCACCGACGTACGGCCGCACGCCATCGCTATTCGGATCCGGCGTGAACGAGCCGAGGAACGAGGCGCCGTCGAACACGAAAAGCTGGGACGGGAAGGTCGTACCGGAACCGGCGCACTGGTAACGCGAAGACCCCAGATTGTTGAACGTACAGGAACTGAAGTCGCGGCGATCCTGCGTGACCGGGTCCAGCTGCAGGTAGTTCGCGAACACGGTCGCGTTACCCTTGCCATCACCGGAATTGACGCCCAGCGTGATCGAGAGTTGGTGACCCTGGCCGTCGAACTGATTCTTGTCCGGCGTCGGGAAGCCACGCGCATCGACCACCGCGCCGAGCGCGTTGTTGTTCGTGTGCTGGTAGCCGCTGCGCTGGTAATCAACGCGAACGCCTTCGTAATCCTTCTGCAGCGTGAAGTTGACAACGCCGGAAATGGCGTCGGAACCGTAAATTGCGGATGCACCACCAGTCAGAATTTCGACCGACTGGATCAGCTGTGTCGGGATGAAGTTCAAGTCCGCAGCGGTGTTGCCTGGAACACCCGGCTGCAGGCGCTTGCCATCGACCAGGACAAGGGTGCGTGCCGGACCGAGGTTGCGCAGATCAACCGTCGCGGTGCCGGTGGTGCCGTTCGAGAGGTTGCCACCGTCGCCGGCGAACACCGCCGGGATATTGTTCAGCAAGTCTTCAACGCGGGTCGTGCCCTGAAACTTGATTTCTTCCTTGCCGATCACCGTGACCGGGCTGTTGCTGGTGAGGGTCGGCGATTTGATTCGGGAGCCCGTGACCTGAACACTACCCAGCTGCTTGGCAGCACCGTTGGGAGCCGCTGCATCGTCGGCCTGCGCCACTTCCGTCGCTGCGGCTGCCGCTGCCGGAGCTTGCGCGAGCTCCTGAGCCATCGCATTTCCAGCTATCGCGCTTACACCGGCAACGAATGCCAGCCTTGCCGCCAGCCGCAACCTACCGTCTGCACTCAGATTCATCGTGATTTCTCCCTACTGTTTTTTGACAAACCGATCGAACGAGTCTGCGCTCGCCATATCGGGGAATGTGACCATTTGAAGAATAGTCTTGCCCTTGAAGCAACGTCAACATTCGATCGCGGATTCCGCAGGTAAAGCAGACGTTACGATGCTGGAAAGCCGCGCAATACCTGTGCCATTCAGCTTCCCGAACATGCGTGAAAGTAAGTCTTGACTTCCGTCGGCCACTTCGATGAACACTGAAGAACTCCAGTGATATCGGGCCTTTGCATTGACTTCTCGGTTCAACTGGCCCTTCAGTCGCATATCCGCTGAGACAAGAGCCGCTGGCGCTGGGCGACATTTAGTTTGAATTTTTGCCCTCCCAGCATAAAAAAGGGCGCCGAAGCGCCCTTTATTTCAACTATCCCGCCTGAGAATCAAGCTTCCGGAGCTTCCGCTGCCGTGGCGGTTGGACGACCCACCAATTCGACATACGCCATCGGCGCATTGTCGCCCGCGCGGAAGCCACAACGCAGGATACGCAGGTAACCGCCCGGGCGCGCCTGATACCGCGGGCCGAGCTCGAGGAACAGCTTCTGGGTCATCGCACGATCGCGCAGGCGGCTGAACACGATGCGGCGATTCGCAACGCTGTCGGCCTTGGCGCGCGTGATCAGCGGCTCAGCAACGCGACGAAGTTCCTTCGCCTTCGGCACGGTGGTCCGGATCAGCTCATGCTGGAACAGCGACACGGCCATGTTCTGCAGATCGGCCTTGCGGTGGCTCGTGGTACGGCCAAGACGGCGGCCGGCAACTTTGTGGCGCATGGTTTAACTCAGTTATCGATGGCGACCGGTACAGCACCAGTTCGCGCGGTTGATGATTTGACGCTGACGGAGCACCGTGCTCCGCCAAGCGTCTTCAGGCCGAAACCTTCGGCGATGACCAGTTGTCGAGTTTCATCCCGAGCTCCAGGTCGTGCGCCTTCAGCGCTTCCTTGATCTCGTTCAGCGACTTCTTGCCCAGATTCGGGGTCTTCATCAGCTCGGTCTCGCCACGCTGCACGAGATCGCCGATGTAGTACACGTTCTCAGCCTTGAGGCAATTGGTCGAACGCACACCCAGTTCCAGATCGTCAATCGGACGGAACAAAATCGGGTTCAGATCAGGCTTCGATGCCTTCGGGCTCGTTTCGAGATCCGGGTCCAGATCGACGAAGATCGCGAGCTGGTCACGAAGAATGCGAGCGGCAAAACGAACAGCCTCGCCAGCATCGATGCCACCATTGGTATCGACATCGAGAATCAGCTTGTCGAGATCGGTACGCTGCTCGACACGCGCGCGCTCCACGGCATAGCTCACACGGCGAACCGGACTGTACGACGCGTCAAGCTGCAGCGAACCGATTGCCGAACCTTCGTCCTCGTTGACTTGGGCACGCGCCGCAGCCGGCTGATAACCACGACCACGCGTGACTTTCAGGGTCATGCTGATCTTGCCGCCGGTGAGATTGGCGATGACCAGATCCGGATTCACGATCTCGACATCATGGTCGAGCTGGATGTCACCGGCAGTGATCGGACCCTTGCCGCTCTTCTCGAGCTTCAAGACGGCCGACTCGCGTGCATTCATGCGAACAGCGATGTTCTTGATGTTCAGCAGGATATCAATGACGTCTTCCTGCACGCCTTCGATCGCGCTGTACTCGTGAACGACGCCATCGATCTGCGCCTCGGTGATGGCAGCACCCGGCACGGACGACAGCAGAATGCGGCGAAGTGCATTACCCAGCGTGTGGCCGAAGCCACGCTCAAGCGGCTCAAGCGTGATCCGGGAGCGATGCGAAGAAATCTGCTCGACGTCAACAACGCGCGGCTTGAGGAAACTGGCGACGGAACCCTGCATGTAATGACCTCTTGAAACAGTGGCCACAAGCTGGAGGCCCGTGGCAAAGCGACGCAGCACAAAACCGAAGGCTGCCTGAACGGCAGCCTCCGATCTCTACTTACTTGGAGTAAAGCTCGACGACCAGATTCTCGTTGATGTCCTGAACGATCTGATCGCGTTCCGGAAGGGACTTGAACACGCCCTTGAGCGCCTTCTCGTCAACTTCCACCCACTCCGGCAGACCGATCTGCGACGCAACGGACAACGCCTGCGCGATGCGCGTCTGGTTGCGCGACTTCTCGCGAACCTGGATCACGTCGCCGACCTGGACGCTGTACGACGGAATGTTCACGCTCTTGCCGTTGACCAGAATAGCCTTGTGACCAACCAACTGGCGGGCCTCGGCGCGCGTCGCCGAAAAACCCATCCGGTAAACGACGTTGTCGAGGCGCTGCTCGAGGAATCGAAGCAGATTCAGACCGGTAGCACCCTTCGAACGGGTAGCCTTCTGGTAGTAGTTGCGGAACTGACGCTCCAGCAGACCGTACATCTGCTTCAGCTTCTGCTTTTCGCGAAGCTGCAGCGCGTAGTCAGACAAGCGCTGCTTGCGCGCACCATGCTGGCCAGGTGGTGTGTCGAGCTTGCACTTGGCTTCAAGCGAACGCCCACGGCTCTTGAGCAGCAGGTCAGCGCCCGCGCGGCGGGCGAGTTTGCAGGTAGGACCGATATAACGTGCCATTTCGATCTCTCCTTACACGCGGCGACGCTTGGACGGACGGCAGCCGTTATGCGGAATCGGCGTGACGTCAGTAATGTTGGTGACCTTGAAACCGGCGGCGTTCAGCGAGCGCACCGCCGACTCGCGACCCGGGCCGGGGCCCTTGATGCGAACTTCCAGATTCTTGACACCGTGCTCGGCAGCGGCCGTTGCAGCCCGCTCAGCGGCGATCTGCGCAGCGAACGGCGTCGACTTGCGCGATCCCTTGAAGCCGCAGGCACCGGCAGTCGACCAGGACAGAGCATTACCCTGACGATCGGTGATCAGCACGATGGTGTTGTTGAACGACGCGTGCACGTGGGCAACGGCGTCGGACACGTTTTTCTTGACGCGCTTGCGAGCCTTGGCGGCTGCAGCAGCGGCGGAGGTATTGGCCATGAGTCTCTAAATCCTGCTGGGCTTACTTGCGGATGGCTTTGCGCGGACCCTTGCGGGTGCGGGCATTGGTGCGAGTGCGCTGGCCGCGAACCGGCAAGCCACGCCGATGTCGCTGCCCACGGTAGCAACCCATGTCCATCAGGCGCTTGATGCTCATCGAAACCTCGCGACGAAGATCGCCTTCGACTGCAAACTTCGCGATTTCACCGCGAAGCTGGTCGAGTTCGCCTTCTGTCAGGGTCTTGATCTGAACGGTGGGGCTGACCTTCGCGGCCTCGCAAATCTTGCGAGCGCGAGTCGCGCCGATTCCGTAGATCGACTGCAGCGCGATCACGGTGTGCTTGTTGGCCGGGACATTGACGCCCGCAATACGTGCCATCGAAAACCTCGTTACTTGTGCCAGCGGCGCAGGGAGCCGCAAAGTATACCGGACTAGTCCCGAATCTTGCAATTCAAGGACGTTAGCTGCCGAGGTCTGCGCTGTGCGCGCCGGTCCTCTCCGAAAACGACAGCATTCCTAACCACGATCCCACGACTTGAGGTGAGCCCTCAGGTCCTTCAGCAATCCCCGAATCCGGCAGCTACCAATTCACCGTGGAGCAGGGCTTCAGGTTTAGCCCTGGCGCTGCTTGTGACGCAGATCCGAACACATCACCCGGACGACGCCGTTACGGCGAACAACCTTGCAGTTACGGCAGATTTTCTTGACGGAAGCTCGAACTTTCATGGCGCGATCTCAACAACCGGTTGCCCGGCAATGACAGGATGGAAAATGCTCAGCTCGGCCGGACGACGCCCGGACGACCTGCGTTATTGCTCAAGGACTTCAGGTTTGCCTTCTTCAGCAGACCGTCGTACTGGTGCGACATCAAATGCGCCTGCAGCTGCGCCATGAAATCCATGACCACCACGACCGTGATCAGCAGCGACGTACCACCAAACGTGAACGGAACGTTGAAGTAGGTCACCAGAAACTCAGGGGTCAAGCAGACAGCGGTGATGTAGATAGCGCCGGCAACCGTCAGACGAGTCAGCACGTTGTCGATGTACTTCGCGGTCTGTAGGCCCGGACGGACACCCGGCACGAATGCACCGGACTTCTTGAGGTTCTCAGCCGTCTCACGCGAATCGAACACCAGCGCAGTGTAGAAAAAGCAGAAGAAAATCATCATCAGCGCGTACAGGATCGTGTACAGCGCCTGACCAGGCGACAGCGCATTCGCCAACGACTGCATGAAACCGCCATTCCCTTCGCCGCCAAAGAAACGCACCATCGACGCCGGGAACAGGATGATGCTCGACGCGAAAATCGGCGGAATCACGCCCGCCATATTCAGCTTGAGCGGCAGGTGCTGTGTCTGGGCGGCAAACAGCTTGCGGCCCTGCTGGCGACGTGCGTGGTGAATAGGGATACGACGCTGTGCACGTTCGACGAATACGACAAACGTCGTGACGATACCAACCAGTGCAAGCACCAGGATCGCGATCACCGGGTTGAGTGAGCCTTCGCTGATCAGCTGAGCAGTGGCACCAACCGCGGCAGGCATCGACGACACGATGCCAGCGAAAATGAGCATCGACATGCCGTTGCCGATGCCGCGCTCCGTGATCTGCTCACCGAGCCACATCATGAACATCGTGCCGGTAACAAGACTGACGGCAGCCGTGAAAATGAATCCGAAGCCTGGTGCCAGCGCCACGCTGGACTGCAGCGCATAGGCCGCGCCAACTGCCTGGAACGTGGCCAGTCCCAACGTGCCGTAACGCGTGTACTTCGTCAGCTTGCGCCGACCGGCCTCGCCTTCCTTCTTCAGCTCCTTCAACTGTGGCGTCGTCGCCGCCATCAGTTGAACGATGATCGACGCCGAAATGTACGGCGTGACGCCCAGAGCGAAGATCGACAGACGATGCAGCGCACCACCTGAGAACATGTTGAACATGTCCAAGATCGTGCCCTTCTGCTGATCAAAGAGCTGTGCGAGCTTGACAGGATCAATACCAGGCACCGGAATGAACGAGCCGATGCGATACACGATCAACGCGCCCAGCAGGAACAGCAGCCGGCTGCGCACTTCGCCGAGCTTGCTCAGATCCGGCATCATGCCGCCAGCACCGGGAGTCTTGGCCATCTGATTCGCCTGACGAGTGTGAAAGCGGGGCCTGCTTATTCTGCGACGCTACCGCCAGCCGCCACGATCGCTTCGCGCGCACCTTTGGTGACGCCAACGCCCTTGATCGTGATCTTGCGGGTCAGCGAGCCGGACTTGATCAGCTTCGCCTGCAGAATCTGCGACTGGACGACCCCTTCGGCCTTGAGCACGGCGAGATCGATTTCCGTTGCCGACATCTTCTCGAGGTCCGAGAGCCGAACTTCCGCGGTCAGCTTGCCGATCGCCGAGTTGAAGCCGCGCTTCGGCAAGCGACGCTGGATCGGCATCTGGCCGCCTTCAAAGCCGATCTTGCCCCGGCCACCCTTGCGAGCACGCTGACCCTTGTGGCCACGGCCCGCAGTCTTGCCGATGCCGGAACCGATGCCGCGGCCGACACGGACGCGCTCAGTCTTAGCGCCATCGGCAGGCTTGATCGTATTGAGTTTCATAGCAGCACTATCCAAGAATTCAGATCAGAAAACGTGATTCGACAACGGGCAATTGATCAAGGGCGAGCGTAGCACCCACAAGGAATCAAACCTCTTCGACCTTCAGCATGAATCCGACTTTCCGGACCATGCCGAGATTTTCCGGCGTTGCCGCAATCTGCACCGACTGGTGCATGCGCGACAGACCGAGGCCCCGAACGCACGCGCGGTGCGCCTGCAGGCGGCCGAACACGCTCTTCACGAGGGTGACTTTGAGTTGCTTGTTCGCGGTCATGACAGGTCTCGTTGAGTTAGCCGAGGATTTCTTCGATCGTCTTGCCACGCTTGGCAGCGATCAGGGACGGCTGGTTCAGCTTCTGCAACGCATCGACGGTTGCACGAACCATGTTCATCTTGTTGCGCGAACCAAACGACTTCGCCAGCACGTTCTGCACACCAGCCACTTCGAAGACCGCGCGCATCGCGCTTCCGGCGATAACACCGGTACCGTCCGATGCGGGCTTCATGAATACGCGGGTCGCACCATGAACACCCCAGATCTCGTGCTGCAACGTCAAACCCTTGAGCTCGACGGAAATCATGTTCTTGCGTGCCTTTTCCATCGCCTTCTGGATGGCAACCGGCACTTCACGCGCCTTGCCGTAGCCGAAGCCAACGCGGCCGGAACCGTCCCCGACCACCGTCAGCGCGGTGAACGTGAACTGCTTGCCGCCCTTCACGGTCTTGGAGACACGATTGACAGCAACGAGCTTCTCCTTGAAGTCGCCGCTCTGCGAATCGTCAAAATTGTAGTTCGGGTTTGCCATTTAATTAAAACTCCAGGCCGGCTTCACGGGCGGCGTCGGCCAGCGCCTTGATGCGGCCGTGATACTGAAAACCCGAACGGTCGAATGCAACCTTCGTGATGCCGGCCGCCTTGGCGCGCTCGGCAATCGTCGCGCCGACCTTCTTGGCAGCATCGACATTGCCGGTGGCATCGAGGCCTTCAGCCACCGACTTCTCGACAGTCGACGCAGCGACAAGGGTCACACCGCCATCACCCGCGATGATCTGCGCGTAGATATGACGCGGCGTGCGATGCACCGACAGGCGATTCGTGCCCAGTTCGGCGATCTTGGCGCGCGTCCGGCGCGCGCGGCGCAGACGGGATTCTTTCTTCGGGCTCATAACACTAATTCCAATGACAAATTTCAGTGACCGACCGAGCGGCCGGGCATCGAACGATCAGAAGGATCTCGATGCTGACCGCTGCTTCACTCCTTACTTCTTCTTCGCTTCCTTCAGAACGATCTTCTCGTCCGAGTAGCGAACGCCCTTGCCCTTGTAAGGCTCCGGCGGGCGGTGGCTGCGCAGGGTCGCTGCGATCTGCCCGACCAGCCGCTTGTCAGCGCCTTGGATCACGACCTCGGTCTGCGTCGGGACGGTGATCGTGATGCCATCCGGGACCATGAAATCGACCGGGTGCGACAAACCCACTGCCAGATTCAGCTTCTTGCCAGTCAGCGTTGCGCGGTAACCGACACCCACCAACGTCAGCTTCTTTTCATAGCCCTTGGTCACGCCAAGCACCATGCTCGCCAACAGCGCGCGAACCGTACCCGACATCGCCGGCGACGCCTTGATCGACTCCTCGGCGACGGTCACGACACCGTTGTTGAACTCGACCTTGACTTCCTTCGGCAACGGCAGCGACAGGCTAGCCTTCGCGCCCTTCACGCTCAATTCAGTGGCGGAGCTCTTGAACTCGACGCCTGCCGGAATCGTCACCGGCATTCTTGCAACTCGTGACATGTTTCCGCTCTCCCTTAGGCGACGATGCAGACGACTTCGCCGCCCTGACCCGCTTCGCGAGCCTTGCGGTCGCTCAGCATGCCTTTCGACGTCGAGATGATCGCCACGCCAAGGCCGGCAAGCACGCGCGGCAGCTCATCGCTGCCCTTGTAGATGCGCAGCGACGGCTTGCTGACGCGGTCGAGACGCTCGATGACCGGCTTGCCCTGGAAGTACTTCAGGGTCACTGTGATCTTTTTCTTCTGACCCTCGGTCGCGACCGAGAAATCACCGATGTAACCTTCGTCCTTCAGCACGGCAGCAATTGCTTCGCGCTGCTTTGAAGACGGCGAGGTGATGAACTTCTTGCGGGCCTGCTGACCGTTGCGAATGCGGGTCAGGAAGTCACCGATGGGATCGTTGATGCTCATTCAATTCATTCCAGTGGGGGTTGGCCGGTGGTCCATCGCAAGATGCGTCGCGATGCCTCGCCGACAACTGGTGCAGATACTTACCAGCTCGCCTTCTTCAGGCCAGGGATCTCGCCGCGCGAGGCAGCTTCACGGAGCTTGGTGCGGGACAGGCCGAACTTGCGGTAGACACCGCGCGAACGACCCGTGACGTTGCAGCGATTCCGCTGGCGAATCGGGCTCGAATCGCGTGGCAGCTTCTGCAGCTTTTCGACAGCCGCCATCTTGTCGTCGTAGGACGCGTTCGGATCGACGATGGTCGCCTTCAGCGCCTTGCGCTTCTTGGCGAACTTCTTGGCAAGTTCAGCGCGGTTCTTCTCGCGCTCCAGCATGTTGGTCTTGGCCATGTTTCGGACTCGGTCTTACTTGCGGAACGGGAAGCTGAACGCATCGAGGAGCGCACGGCCCTCTTCATCGTTCTTCGCCGTGGTGGTGATCGTGATGTTCATACCGCGGATCGCATCGACCTTGTCGTAGTCGATCTCCGGGAAGATGATCTGTTCGGTGATGCCGAAGTTGTAGTTGCCCTGGCCATCGAAACCGTTGGCCTTCAGACCACGGAAGTCACGGATGCGAGGCAGCGCGATCGTGATCAGACGCTCCAGGAATTCGTACATCGTCTGGCTGCGCAACGTCACCTTGACGCCAACCGGATAGTTCTCGCGCACCTTGAATGCGGCGATCGAAATACGGGTTTTGGTCACCACCGGCTTCTGACCGGCGATCGCTGTCATGTTGGCAACAGCATGCTCGATGACCTTCTTGTCGGAGGTCGCCTCGCCAACACCCATGTTCAAGGTGATCTTGGTGATCTTTGGAGTCGCCATCGCATTGCACTTCAGCTTTTCGCGAAGTGCCGGCGCGACGACGTTCTGGTAATGCGTCTGCAAGTTGGCGGGCATGACTCTGTTTCCGTGATCTGTGGCTGATTCTGGCGAGGTCGACAATGATTTGCCGCACTATTCGCTGGTCACCAGCAACTACTGCAAATTAGGCGTCGAGAACTTCCTGATTCGACTTGAAGAAGCGAACCTTGCGCTTGGCATCGCCGTCACCAACAAACTTGAAACCGACGCGATCGCCCTTACCAGTCTTCGCATTGAAGAGCATGACGTTCGAGGCATCGATCGGCATTTCCTTCTCGACGATCCCGCCGCTGACGCCAGACTGCGGGTTGCCCTTCTGGTGCTTCTTGGCCAGATTCAGGCCTTCGACAACAATCTTGCCGTCATCCTGAACAGCAGACACGGTTCCACGACGACCCTTGTCCTTGCCGGTAATGACGATGATCTCGTCGCCTTTCTTGATCTTGCGCATAGCTATGGACCTACGACTTCAGAGGACTTCAGGAGCCAGCGAAATAATGCGCATGTACCGCTCGCGCAACTCACGAGTCACTGGTCCGAAAATACGGGTACCGATCGGTTCAAGCTTGGTCGTCAGCAGCACCGCCGCGTTGGTGTCGAAACGAATGGTCGAGCCGTCCGAACGACGAACACCCTTCTTCGTGCGGACAACAACGGCATCGTGCACTTCGCCTTTTTTCACCTTGCCACGCGGGATCGCGTCCTTGACCGTGACCTTGATCAGATCGCCGACGCACGCGTAACGGCGGTGCGTAGAACCCTTCACCTGGATGACCTGGACAGTCTTGGCACCGCTGTTGTCAGCGACCACCAGCATTGATTCCTGTTGCACCATGACGCTTAGACTCCGGCCTTGGCGGCAGCTTCGCGCTGCTGCAGTTCGCTGGCGCTTTCAAGCACTTCCACGAGGCGGAAGAACTTCGAACGCGACAACGGACGAGTTTCGACGATGGCAACGAGGTCTCCCTCGTGGCACTGGTTGTTTTCATCGTGCGCGTGCAGCTTCGTCGTCTTACGCAGAAGCTTCCCGTACAGCGGATGTTTGACCGTACGCTCAACGGCAACCGTGATGGTCTTGTCCATCTTGTTGCTGATCACACGGCCGACGATGCGACGCGGGGTCGCGACCACTTCATTCACTTCGCTCATGACGCCTTCGCCTGCTTTTGGGCCTGCTGCTGCATGACGGTCTTGACGCGCGCAATCTTCTTGCGCACGTCACGTACCAGGTTCGACTGGGAAAGCTGACCGACAGCTGCCTGCATGCGCAGCTTGAACTGCTCCTTACGCAACGCCGCCAGCTCGGTTTTCAGATCTGCTGGGGACTTGTCCCGCAGCGTCTTCACAAATTCGGTGGTCTTCATAACTCTTTTCCAGTGACAAGTGGTACGTGGCTACTGAACGACGTTGACGTCAACCAGGAACCACAGGCCGCTGCTTGCTTACAGAATGGTGCGCTGCACGAAGGTCGTCTTGACCGGAAGCTTCGCTGACGCAAGACGAAACGCAGTACGAGCCTCGACTTCAGTCACCCCTTCAAGCTCATACAACATCTTGCCAGGCTGTATCTGCGCCACCCACCATTCGACGTTGCCCTTGCCCGAACCCATACGGACACCGACAGGCTTCCGGGTGACCGGAACGTCCGGGAAGATGCGAATCCACATCTTGCCGCCGCGCTTCACGTATCGCGTGATGACACGACGGGCAGCTTCGATTTGGCGCGCCGTCAGATGGCCACGCTCCGTCGACTTCAGACCGAATTCACCGAAAGAAACAGCATTGCCGTTCTGGGCGAGACCGCGATTGCGACCCTTCTGCTGCTTACGAAACTTGGGGTTCTTGGGCTGCATCATGGCAGCGCTCTCCTAATGACTGCGTGAGGAATCAGGCGGAAGCCGGCTCGCCAGCTTCGTCCTTCTTGCCGACCTGCCGATCGGACTCGAAGACCTCGCCGTTGAATACCCAGACCTTGACGCCGATAACGCCGTACGTCGTTTTCGCTTCGGCGGTGCCGTAATCGATGAACGCCCGCAGCGTGTGGAGCGGAACGCGGCCTTCGCGATACCACTCGGTACGCGCGATTTCGGCTCCGTTCAGGCGACCGCCCACCTGAATCTTGATGCCACCAGCGCCCAGACGCATCGCATTGGTCACGGCACGCTTCATCGCGCGGCGGAACATGATGCGACGCTCGAGCTGCTGCGCAACGCTTTCCGCGATGAGCTTGGAGTCGAGCTCCGGCTTGCGGATTTCTTCAACCGAGATATGCACGGAATCCGGCTTCAGGGTCATGATCTTCGAAACCTCCTGCCGGAGCTTCTCGATGTCCTCACCCTTCTTGCCGATGACGATGCCGGGACGCGCCGTGTGGATCGTGACGCGAGCCGACTTTGCCGGACGATCGATCTGCACGCGCGAAACCGACGCCTGCGCCAGCTTCTTGAACAAGAACTCGCGAACGAGACGATCCTTGTTCAGGTTGTCGCCATAGGCACCGCGCTCTGCGTACCAGTTGGACGTCCACTGCGTCGAGACGCCAAGACGGAACAGATTCGGATTGATTTTGTGACCCATGAATACTCTTCCCGTTAACCCTT
>FRDC01000053.1_pt1 | contig 20209 bp, 24 predicted proteins | sample 1106171 | NCBI WGS metagenome assembly FRDC01 (sample SAMEA3930566, study PRJEB13176) | freshwater metagenome | biome: Drinking water system; feature: drinking water; material: water | place: Singapore | collected 2014-12-20 | reverse complement strand
TTTCAGCCCGCCTTGCGACGCGGCATGTATCTCTCCAGTGGCAGCACTTCTTGCCGATCATGCAGGACTTCCCCGCGACAGATCAGCACGTCACGCGGACCGGAAAATCCCAGCTTCACGCGACCATGTTCCAGTCCGATGACCTTGAGCCGGACTCCACCGATTACCACTTCCTCATTGGCCAACCTTGAAAGTACCAACATGACTTGCCTCGGATCGTTAAAAGAAAACTTGCGGAGTGCCCTGCGAGTCATGCCTGACTCAACACTTGCATCGTGCTCGATCCGTCCAGGGCACCCCGCCCCCTTGTGATTTGCTACGCGGCGACCAGGCTGCGCTTGTGAAACTCCGCGATTGCGGCCTTCTCCATCAAGTCTCGCCAGTCGTCCTGATCGTCAATTTGGTCGTTGAGCCAGTCGATTTGCGCCGCGTCGTATTCTCGCTCGGTTCGCTCCACGACGCTGCTGGCGATGTCAAACCGTGCCGCACCGACGTGGATCTCGGACGCTCGCACGTCTTCAATCGCGTAGTCCTCGACCAGCAGTTCGGGCGGTTCGGTGAATGACCCGGTACTGAATCGCACCCGAGCCGTGGCTGCCACATACCAATTGACGTACAGGTCTTCGACGCCCGAGCCGTTCAGTCGCAGAATGACGTTGAATTCGACAGTTTCCGTGAGTCTCATGGTTTGCCCTTCGTGGTTTTGAGCCGCAGGATCTTTTCTCGCAGCTTGTTTGGATGCCGCCCCGGCCTGCTTTCCAGTGCCCAGCCGAGTTCGATCAGTTCGGCCCAGCCGCTGACCTCACCGACCTTGATTGAGTTTCTTGCGGCTTGGTAGTGCGTCTGACACAGCCCGCGTGCCCGTGCGGCGGCTCGGCAGTGCAGGCACTTTCGCGGCCTTGGTGGCGTGGCCATCGTGGCTGTTCTCCGTCGTCCGTAGATGTCGTTCGATGCGACCCAAGATGAACTGCTCAAGAGCCGCGATCACCTTGGATTCTGTCAGGCCAGAACACGTGACCGTCGGCGGGTTGCGTCTTGCGTCAGGAGTCGTTTTCGTGGCTGGCATGGTGTGTATTTTACACATCGTTCGCTAACTTGTGCAATAGATGTAACCCGATTTTCGACAAGTTTGCGGACAATTATCGAGACAAGTCTTGACAACATTGATACAAGTCTGCAAACCTGTAGCCGTTGCGTCTTTTGAAAGGAGTTGACATGACTGAGAAAAAATCTTCCGCAGCCCCCAAAAAATATGTCCGCAAGAGGTACGTCACTGTCCAGGAGATCAGAGAAGCGGTCTCGCAGATTGATGATTCCCGCGCCATGATTGACGCTGCCCTCATGGATTTGGACAAGGCTCGCATCGTCGGAATGTCGTTCGACGGCGTGGGCTGGGCCGCTCGGGCCATTGATGCCCTGAAGTCCTACGGGGCAGCGATTCGCGGGGCGATTCACGGTCCGCGAAGCGAGAAGGTGATCGCCGAACGGGAAGGCGACAGGCCGTCGAAGGGAGTCAAAGGCTCGCGATGAAGTCATGGTATTCGGCATCGATTTCTTGGAGTTGCTCAATGTAGGCGACGGGCGTCACGACCAGTGAACCGATTGGGCCGACTCTGAGGAGTCGCGACAATGTCCATCACGATTGAGAATCTCGACCAGCAGCCACCCTGTAAATACTGCGGGCAGCATCTCCGCGACCACATGCGGGACGTTGAAGGGGTGCTCTATTACACGCCATGCACCGAGTGGCTGCGGACCCTGGGCTGCGAGGAATGGCAGGCTCAACTGATCGACGGGGTCTGTGAGGCTTGCGGGCATCCTGTCACCGATCATGTCAGTGTCTGGAATCCGCAGGCGTCGATCCTGATGGGCAAGAGCACCACGACCGTTCACGCGGCGGGCAAGATCGTGTGGTATGTGCCGCGTCATTTCACGGGTTGTCCCGAGCCAGCAGAGTCGTAGAGACGCCGGGCACGCGGGGCACGAACACGACGCGCTGAACGTATTGCACGCCGGGCAGGATCTGGCCACGGTAATCGTCGCCGAGAACCAGCACGTCAGGCTGGATGATCGACAGGATTGCTCGGGGCGTGTCTTCCATGAGCACGCTGACGGTCGTCTTACAGGGCAGCCGTTCGGCGTAGGCTCTCAGTGCGTCGATGCGTTCAGTGAGTGGCTGATACGGCCTGTCGAGTCCCTTGAACTCGCGGCAGTATCGGTCCCGATTCACGTAGATATGCAGCGTGTCGCACCAGTTGGAGGCGACGTTCAGGAGCTTCCTGTGGCCCGCGTGAAGGCCATCGAAGCAACCTGTGACGACGGCGGCGATCAGGGGGCGGATTGCCATTGCGAGACCTCGTGGGCGAGTTCAAATCTGTTGACCGGGACGCAGCCGTGACGTTCGACTTGCAGTCCGGCGGCAGCGTTGGCCAGTTCGGCAGCTTCGAGCCATGAGGCCCCTGCGGCTTTCGCACAACCGAGCACGGCGAGGAACTGGTCCCCTGCCCCGGTGACATCGTGGACGGCTCGGGACTTGGCGGGAATCGCGTGCGTGAGTGGTGAGATATTGTCCTGTAGCTGACATCCGTCTTGATCGAGCTTCACGGCAGCGGCGACCAGATTGTATTCCGCGACCAGGTCCAGCGGGGTTGATCCGTTCGCTTCTTCGCGATTGGGAACCAAGCACGACGCGTGGCGGTACTTGTCCCAGGAGCGGGATTTCGGCGGGTCCACGATGGTCAGGCACGGGGCGTCCACGCAGGCCATTGCGATGTCGGTCGTCATCAGCCCCTTGTCGTAGTCCGCGACCAATACCAAGTCAATGCCGTCCATTTCGCGAATCATGCCCGTGATGCGTAATGACAGGTCGTGACAGATGGGGGCGGTTGATTCGGTATCGAGTCGGGCGAGTTGCTGACGGTGACGACCGCTGGCCACGGCACAGACGCGTTCCTTGCGAGTCGTGGGCCGGGTATCGTCTCCGATCAGATAGCAGCCGACGCCGAAGGCCTCCAGCAGATTGATCAGCCGCTGGCCGTCGCGGTCGTTTCCGGTCACTCCGAGCAGCACGGTTTCCGCTCCCAGTGCCGAGCACATCGCCGCGACAGCAGCCGCGCCACCGGGGCGGTATTCGGTTCGCGGGTTGACCAGAATCGGGACAGGGGCTTCGGGGCTGATACGGACCGCGTCGGCGACGGTGTAGACATCGAGGATCGCGTCGCCCACGACCAGCACCTTCAAACCGGCGATGCGGGACAGGACATCGGATTGCGGGTTTTGAACCATCGGGTTAGCCTTCGCGTTTAGCGTTTCATGCGGAGCGTCTTTTACTCGGAGGTGTCACCGTTACGAAATCGACTGATCGGCCTGCTGCCGCGCGGTTCGTTCGTCCGCATCCAGCCAGGTTTCACGCGGCCCGCGACGAATGGCGATTCCGACACTGGTGGTCCAGCGGTTGCCTTCGCAGCCGACCTTGACGTGCGTCGGTCCCAGATAAGGCGGATAGTCAATCGCATGGTCTTCTCTGTCTGATCCGAGATGCCAGTCAATCGGGGCCATGTGATGCCCGAGCTTCGCGGCCAGGAGTTGCAGGTCGTCCAGATCGGCGGCGGTCAGGTAGCACGTCGGACCACTGCGGGGCATGTCAGGACAGAGCGAGTATTCGGCCGTATGGACAGCCACGCAGCCGGGGTGCAGGACGTTGACCGAGTTCAGGACGAATCGTTTCAGCAGCCAGACCGATCCGAGATGATCCATCGAGCAGAGCGACCAGCACGCGTCAAAGTCCCGTTCGTGGACGTCATTTTCAATCCAGTTCATGTCCACCCGCCGCGTCGTCAGCCCTGCGTCGGCCATGCCGGACAAGCCCCCATGCACGTGTTGCCAATCGTTCGACTGTAGATCGGTCGCCAACACCTGATGTCCCATCGACGCCAGATGTTTCGCCAGTGGCTCGTCACCCACGCCAAATCCGATCAGGTTCATGGGCTGATTGCAGGCGGCCCGCAGCGTGGAATAAACGAAGGCGTTTTCCCATGCCTTGCGGTGCATGGTGTAGGCTGTGTTGTGCAGGATCGGGGACTCGCGAAACCAATCAGACCTGAAGTCGCGAGCGGTGCAGATGCGAGTCGAGAACATTACTGATTACTCCGTTGGGCGAATCCGAGCCCGTGCAGGAACGTCGAATTGGGGACGGCATCACATCGCCAGCGGGAATTGGCTTTCGCCCATTCATTCCAGCCCTGGGGGACACTGGACGAAAACAACTCTGTGTCGTGAACCAGGATCGTCCCGTCTTTTGCCAGACACTCAGCGGCGGTGTCAAGGTCTCGCATGACCGCTTCGCGGGTATGTTCGCCGTCGATGAAGATCAGATCGTAGAACCGCATCGCGTGAATCTTCGCGATGACGTCGGGCCATTGGGAGCTGCCTCGAATGTGGGTGAATGTCCGCTGGAATGCCCCGTATTGAGTCCCGCAAATGTTGCGGTAGATCAGGCTGCCATTGTCCCGGTTCGCGTTGTAATCGGGGATGTCCAGATCGCAGATCGTGATCGTGCCCAGCCAATCTCGCCCCCCGTGGCATTGCAGCAGGCAGGTTTCGAGCGTGCCGTACAAGGCCCCGATGGTCAGGATGTTGATGGGCCGCAGTTTGGCAATCAGGGCGGCCAGTGCGGGCAGGTAGCGTTCGTGAGTGACCTGTAGGACTTCGCCGTCGTGACGCGGGTTGTCTCGATAACGGTCAAAACGGAACTCGGGCCGGGGGAGCGGGTTCGCGTCACAGTGTTCCAGGAACGAGCGGATTTCGGGGATGTTCATATTAAGGCGTTATCCTCGACAGAGAAGACGGGACGGGATGTGAGGCGTTTGATTTCGCGGGCTTCGCGGCCTGATGATTCGATAAACAACCGGGCGTGATCAACAGCCAGATAGCACGCTGTCTTGCGATTCTGCTGGCTGTTGGCGTTTCGCTCGGCCACGGTTCGCCACGGGGACACGACCAGGGCGTGGTATTCGATGCCGTGACGGGCCAGCCAGCGGACTGTTTCTTGTTCGTGTTGAGCCAGGCGGTTCGTGACGATGCCAAGCAGCGGGTAACTCGGGATGCGAAGCGGCTTGGCGTTGCGAACGTGCTCCGCGTAGCGTTCCGGTTCGGCCTCTTCGTCGCCGACCCAATCCTCACACAGCACGCCATCCAGGTCGCAGAGCGTGAACTCAGCGTTATCGTCGTGCAGGAGTGTCCATTCAAACGACTGATGCAGTTCCAGATCGAATCTGACACCGAAGTAGTCCGCATGTTCGCTGCCCTGAATGACCCCGATCTTGACGTCGGGATGCAGACGGGGCCTGATGCTGTCGATCTTGCGACCGCTGGCACACGTGTCGTCGATCACCAGATAGATGCCCTGCCCGGTGTAAGTCTCGCGTTTCGTGCGTCGCAGCGAGGGCACGTCTGGCAGTTGGCCGTCGAGCAACGATTCCAGAGGGACCATCGGGACATTGAGTTCCAACGCGACCAGCGAAGCAGCCAGCAGGCCGGAGCGGGGGACACCAGCGATGGCCTTAATCGGCGGCAATGAGCGGGCGAACGCGATGCACTGCCGTTTGAATGTCTCCAGTGACGTGTAGCCGTACTCGTGCTTCCGGAAGTTGACAGCCGGGGCTTCTGACGGCGTATCGCAAGAGACCAGATCATTCCGCGTGAGGCGGACAGGCACCGAAATGGCGAGCGGAACCAGTTCGATCGGCATCCGTTCGTAACGCAGCCAGCGACCCCGGAACGTGCCGTCAGCGTCTCGTTTCAGGTGGCAGGTCGGGTTGCCGTGGCGGTCGCTGATCGTAAGCACATGGCCGATGGGGAGCGTTTCCACCTGCCATGTCCGTTCGCAGTCGGCAGCCCCTTCACCGATGTGGCCACGTTCGGCCATGACCATGCGACGTTGATCGTGACCAACTCGGTGGTAGGTGTAGTCGCCGGGGATGTCATCCGCGTGCAGTGTGTCGTGCCGGGCCTGTTCCGCCGGAGCGGCGAGCATGTCAAACGCGGTCACTGTGATATCCTTCACGGATGCCTCGTCCCCGTTGAATTCGCAGAATGTCCACTCGGGTCCGCGTGCCTGCCAGTGCTGATGCTGGGCGGCGGGAACCAGATAGCGAGCCATTGGCGATGGCAGACAGCAACGTACCGGGGGAATCTTGCGAGTCACGAACAACGTCTGGATGCCGAACCATTGCGCGAGATGGAACGGGCCGGAGTCGATACCGATTAGCAGGTCGGACAGTTGGCACAGTGCTCCGAAGACTTCGGTCGTGATACGTCCCGCCGGCCGAACCCGGGGATGATCCAGTGTTGGCGACCGTCCATCCCAATCGAGCGTCACCACGGACCCCTGACAGTTGGCGACCAGCTCGCAAATCAGGGCAAAGGCGGTCGCGTCCGGCATCGACTTCTCGACCTGCCAGTTGGTCCCTTTCGAGTGCAGGAGAATGATCGGCTTGGGCAATTCTTCGATCAGCCTGGCCGCTTTCGCCAGCGACTCCAGCGACAGGGCTTTCGCTCCCTCGACACATTCCGAGCAGACACGCCGCCAGACCGTTTCCTTCGACCCAAGCGTCGGGAGTTCATCCACGTCGAAGAATCCGGCGATCTTGCTGGCAGAATGGTCCGGCAAACTCAGATCCCAGAACGCATTCATCGACGGCAGGTAATAGTACGGGTGAATCGGCAGCGAGTCGTGACCGTCATAGAGCGGGATCGCAGCAGCTTGCCAGACCCAGCGTTTGTTGTTCTCGACTTGAATCTGGACGTCGTAGCCGTCGGCGATGTAGAGACGCAGGGCTGTTGCGGCATGCACAACATCGCCCAGTCCATGTGTATTGAACGCGAATCGAATCGGCGGCTTCATTCGACCCCCTCGCTGTCGAGATACTTTTCGATTTCGAGAATCACAGATTCCGGCCTGATCATGTTCATGCACTTCGGCTGGTCATTCACGACACGTTCACAGAACCGACGTTGATCGTCCTGTCCATCCAGTACAGGGACGACGTGCGAATGCCAACAGCCGCCCGTGGAGCAACAAGACAGCGTGCCCACTGATTCCAGGATGCGATGGGTTGGGTAGCCATACCAGGTCCGCGGCTCGCGTCCCCCAGCGATGACGACGCACGGCTTGGGTCGCTTTTGCCATGTCGGCAACGGAACCGCTGTGGCCAGATGGACCAGTGATGTGATGCCACATAGAACTCCGCAGGACGAATGAACCAGCCGGATCAGTTGCCGAACGTCGGTCTGGCCGACCAGATTCAGCACGCCGTTCAAGGGGCGGTGCATGTGACCGGGTGTATTCGATCCAACTTGGACGAATTGGATCCTCCCGCGAAACCAGTCAATAACTCGCTGATACGAATCGTGGGACCAATGCTTGATCGGAAAGTCATCCTTGCCGCCCGAGCAGACCAGCCAGAACCGCTGGCAGTTGAATCGCTCATGCGGGATTGACTTCCAGCCGTATTCGTCTTTCGACAGGTGAATGTCGCCTGCCAGCTTGGACGGCCGTAACGTGATGCCGAGCGAATTGGCCACGTCCTGACAGTACGCGGTGATCAGGTGGGTCGGGTTCTCGTTGGACCGATTCACTGACTCCCATTTGTCGCGGTGGTATTCGCACGGGACGACTTCGAAATCGTCGCCAGCGGGGACCACGTGCGGATTATATTCAAACAGCGACGGGAACGGAGTGTCAACCGCGACCTGGTACTGGTCGGGGTATTGGCTGGCCAGTTCACGCGGGATGGCACTCAGAGCGACGATATCGCCGAGGGCCAGGCCGGATTTGAGGATGACGTTACGTGGCACGTTTTCGCTCCGGTCCCGGAAAATACTGTACTGGATCAGCTATTGAAACGACGGTACCAGGACCGTAGCGAATGACGCGAATCGGTTCTGTCAGGCGGACTCGCTCGCATTGGACGTCGTATAGAACCGCGTTGGTCTGGCCCCACGGATTCAAGACAGGCTTGGCGATTGACGCCCCTACGCCACCAATAGCCACCCCAGCAACCGCTCGAAAGAATTCGCGTCGATTCATGGTTCACCAAAAACAAACCGCCCTCGCCGTCACTGGCACGGTGTCACGCGAGCCTGAAGACGGAAGGGCGGTTTGGTTCGCTCGCGTGACGCGGGGAATTCTACTGATCGACCTAAACGGCACAAAATCAGCTAACGGGTCTTGATGGCGTTCCGAACCACCTGCGGCACTGACCGGGTTTGAATCTGATAGGCTTCCGGCAGCCGTTCCTGGCACGTGGTACAGCCCTTGATCTTGGGCGTCAGGCCAGTGTTATTGATCGTGCATTCCGTGTGCTTCGGGCAGTGGAAGACATCGACCATCAATTGGCCGTTGGCCTGACATGGCTTGCATTCGACTTGTCGTTTGCGTCTGCCTCGCAGAATGCAGGGCACTTGTTCCGGAGTCTTGGGCGGGGCGGGTGGCGATTTCGTCAGATGTGGCTTCATCCGGGCCACGGTTTCACGCAGCAGGGATTGATCGCCTGTGGATTGGGCCGCGTGGATGCTCATGGAGGATACGACGCAGTTCGGCGTCTGCGGGGCAATCGGCAGCGTGAGACAGTGAGCACATGCCGAATCGTTGACCCGGCACTGATTCAACGGCAGGCCGATCAGGTCGGACACGATATGGCAGCACGGGTGACCGTCATGGACTGATCGGGAGGGGCACGTAATCTCTGAAGTGTCCACTGTCGCCTCACGGGATCGGGGTGTACACGGAACATTCGACGGTGCGGATATCGCCCTCGAAGCTGGACCCTGATGGCATAGAGCACGTGCAGGCCTGGGAGCAGGTGTTGCTCATGATCATCCACGATCCGCCGATATAGGTGATCAGACATTCGCCGGTACTGCACTGCGAAGGACGGGACGATGATGAGGAACTGCCCGAACTGGACGACCCGGCCACGCCGCCGCATGTGCCTTCCCGCAGTTCGCCGTAGTATGCCCCTGACCCGGCTGGTTCGGTGCAGTCGCAGCCGTTATTGCCGTCGCAGGTCGTGGTTGGAGCGTAGGGCACCCATTGCATGTTCGTGCCGCTGCCGAACGGCACGTCGTACCACTGCCACATGCAGACATCGAGGGAGCAATCGTGAGAACTGCTGCCCGATGAACCGGACGAACCAGAAGACGATCCAGCGGCGGAACTACTGGACCCTGACGAACTGCTGCTGGATGCCTGCGACGTGCTGGAGTTGTGCGAACTGCGGGAACGGGCTGACGATGTGCTGGACGGCACGACGAACCACGATGGCTCCAGCGGGCCGGTGAACGGGATGCCGGGGACCTGGTCCGGGATCTGAGGCACGACGCCCCACAGTCGCTGGATATCGACGTGATTCTGAAGCAGGGCCTGTTCGACACGTCGCATCCAAAGCGGGGTGCCTTGCGGCGGAAACTGCAACGCCATTACAGGGCCTCCTCGACGGTGCCGAGATTGGCGTCGTAGAACAGATCACGATCGGTATAGACCACGCCGGACCAGACATCGATTCCGCCCGGCTTGTTCGCATAGACCGTGTTGACGTGCCGCCAGGTGTAGCCGATCTGAACGTCGCGGATCTTTTCCACGTAGCCCATTCGCAGCCGCTGCTTGAGCAGGTCCACGTTATCGCCCCACGCCTGCAAGGCTTCCTGACTGAAGGTCAACGTCGTGGTCTGTTCCGCGAAGTTGTATTCGACGTCCGAAACGACGGCCTTGATGCTCTCCCAGCCAGTGGTCACAGTGCTGCCGTTTTCATCGACCGCGGCGATGTTGATGCACCGATTCAACCGGCAGAAGTCGTAATGCAGCCCGTCCAGCGTACAGCCCCCGGAATAGACGATGTCCTTGTGGGCGGCCAGATAGGCATCACCAAGGGCCTCGAATTGAGCGACGCGTGAGGCCGTGGTGACCGGCGTTCCGGCCCGGCTGTACCCAACCGCCAGCATCTCGTCATAGATGGCCTTTTCGGTGGTCATGCCCGCCACTGTGTAGCACGTGCCGGTATAGCCGCTGGCTGGGCGTCGCACCGTGATCGGATCGACGTAGTAGGCCCAGTGGACTCGGTACCCGGTGGGTGCCCAGAACTTCTGCGTGTTGCCGTTTTCCAGCGGGGGATCGGCATAGAAGTACGGATAGACGCCGGTCGGGATCGTCACGATGCCGTATTGAAAATCGAACCAGATCGATTCCATCGCCTGCCAAGTCGCCCCGTCATCGAACGTGATTTCAAACGACGGGGATTGAGTGCCGACATAGAACCAATCCGTTTCGCGAACGATGTAGGTGGCGGGGAACCGCTTCGCCCCGCGTCGCTTGTCCGCGCCTGTGATCTGAAACTGGGTATAGACCACGACGTCGAAGGCCCCGCCTGTGTCGGTTGCGGTCTCCAGTACGACGGGGTCTGAGATGGCCACCAACGACCCATCGAGCGTGGAGAATGTGTCCGTGACTGTCGTTTCTGGACCGTAGTATTTAACCGCCGTCGCGCGATCTTCCAATGAGCGGTGCAGCTCCATCGTCAGGACGCAGTACGGAACCAGCGGCTGATTCAGGGTGAGCGTGACCGGGGTCGCCGTCAGTCGCGAATAGAACCGCCATTTGCGAGTACCGGGGTTCCAGCGGAAGGCGTACTCGGGATAGTGCTGGCTGATCAGTCGCTCGATCACGGAGCGGATCGATTCATTGGTGGCGACGAACTTCTCCTGGGGCTGATACGTGAAGCCCGTCATATCAGCGGCGGTATAGGCGACGGCAGCCGGGGGAGCGGCGGCGAACCATCGCAACGGTTGCAGGGCGTCATCCAGCACGGTCTGAATCATCGTGGCGACGTCGGTGTTGTCCGACCGGCTGAAGGCGTAATCCACATCATTATCGATGGTCGCGTTCATGATCAGTCGCGGCAGGGCCCCGGTCCCTGGGGTGGGTGGCGAGCCGTTGTCCCACGCGGCGGACATGACAGCGATCTCTTTTCCGGTCAATGCCGACGGGTCATAGCAGACATAATGCACGCGGTTCGATTCGACCGGTTGGACTTCCCACACGTAACCCTCAAACAGCGGGTTGGATGACGACTGTGCCCCTTCCGGCGTCGTGCCCGCATCGTCCCAAAACTTGATGTAGTTCCGAATGCCGATGGGGAATGAATGCTGCTCGGCGATGACGTCGAACTCCAGCACGGCGGGATGACTGTCACCGATCTTGAGCGTGAACGGGCCGACTCGCGTCGTGGTCAGATTGACCGCCACGAACGAGCCGCCGAGTGTCGCCTGATATTCCAGATTGAGTGCCATCGTGTGAGCCGAATCATGTTCGGGTGCCCTGGATCAAAACTGCCGTTGTGCCCGTTGCTGGGCATTGTTGCCCCGGCCTGCCAGGGCTTCCTGGGTTGCCTTGACCTGCTGCATGTCCTGCTGGAGCCGCTGCGTCTCGCGTGCTTGGTCAGCCATATTCTTGGTCGCCAGCTTGAGCGTGTCCGCGAATTCCTTGTCAAGCCGTCCCGACTGTTGTTGGTTGTCGATCATGCGGTTAGCGAGATGCTGCTGAGCATTGATCACTTCTTCGCTGCCCGCCCGGCCTTGAATCGTGTCACGGAACCCCCGCTGACGTGCCGCCGTTCCCGCTTGTTTCTGCTCTTGATAGAGTTCCCGCATTCGGTCCTTGTCGCCCCGCTGCTTCGCTGCTGCGAACTCCTGTTGATGCTCCAAGCCGAACTTGTCCCGAGCGTCGCGTTCTCGCTGTTCGGCCACCTGGCGTGCCACGGCTCGCGGGCCCATACGTTGGATCATCCCGGCCACATTGTCCTGCTGCTGGCCTGCTCGCCGTTCCATCGCCTGCCGCTTGCGTTCGGATTCCTGTTCCGCCAGCTTGACCCGTTCGTCGGCGGCCTTCTTTTCCTCAGCCTGCCGCTGTTCGATGAACCACTTGTTGAGAGCGATCATGTCAGCCTGTGCCTGACGCTCGATTTCGACCCGTTCGTCAGCCGCCTTCTGTTCTTCGTCGATCTGCTTCTGTGCCTTCTCCCGCTCCTTGGCCATTTCTTCGGCTTCGATTTTTCGCCGCTGCTGGTCGAGCATCTGGAGTTTTCGGAGCGACGCGGCCTTCTCCTCGTCGGTAATTTGTCGCGTGGCCGCCAATGCCCGAAGCTGCTCGTGCTCGAGCTTTTCCAGTTGAATGATTTGGTCGATGTTGTTGATCGATGCGATACCGGCGGCTTCGTCGGCTTCGTGCCGTCGCCTCTTTTCGGCGGCGATGACCTTTTCCGCTTCCTCTCGCTGAGCCAGCAGCTTGGCCATTTCCGCTTGCTTGAGGGCCAGTGCGTCGGCCTCGTCTTGGGCACGACGCATGTCAGCGATCATCTGAGTCGACCCCTCTTCCATTACCCCGAAGAACTCGCCTGCCGATGTGATGGCCATCGAGATTGAATCCGACGTGGCGTTCCATGCGGCCGGAATCTTTTCGATGGCTGGCACCACGTATTCCTCGATCCCCTTCGAGACCTGAGTGATAAACCGCGTTACGGTGGGGCTGTTCGACAATCCGACAAATGCCTCGCCGATTTTTCCGACAGCACCTTCAAGTCGTTTCATGGACTCGGAGCCGTTTTCGCCGAGCCAGCGAACTGTTTCCCCGGCCTTCTTGGCGATCTCGAACCCGGCCTTCATCGCCGTGAATGCCGTGCTGACCTTGGCGTGGAAACGATTCCACTGGGCTTCATCGATCTTGAGGTCTTGAATGCGTTTCGCCTCTTCGGCCAGCTTGCGAGCCTCATCGGCGGTGCCGTCCAGTTCGCTGGCCAGTGCCTTGATTTGCTTGCGGTACGCTTCGGCCTGGCGCGCGTCCATTTCCTCCTGCATCGCTTCCAGATGCTTTTCCAGTTCCGCAGCGTCGCCGCCTGCGTCTAGGAACTGCTTGCGGATCGCGTCGGCCCACTCCTTCGAGTTATCGACCAGCGTTGTCTTGATTGTCGCGGCCATTACGCAGTCTCTCTATTTCCAGGTCCGTCACGGTGTCCAGGATTGTCAGCAGGCCGTCAATGGTGTCGACCGGCATGGATTCGTATTCGTCGTGAGTCAATCCGTAACTGTCACAGACGGACTTTCGCCGGATGCACTCGTTTGATAGTCGGAAGAGCCACTCGAAGTCAGGTGGTCGCCGGGGGTTGTCGTGCCACCATTTACGGGTGGCGTCGGCCAGTTTTTTCGGTCTGTCTCCGTCAGTCCGTGCATCACATCCGACACCAGATTGGAGACGGCCCAAATGGCACTCGGGATCTGTGTGAGCAGATGGACCAGATTGTCGAAGCTGTATGGCACTGGCTGGCCAGTCCCTTCTTCGACCACGCCTTCCCAGTCCACGATCAACAGGCTGATTCGCCGCAGCGTGTAGTCGCCGGTCGCGTCATTTGCTTTGATCGCCAGGTCGTTCAAGACCTGTGACGGCGTCGGACGTTTGGCCTTCAGTCGGATCTGCACACCGTCCGCCAACTTGATGTCATGCCACTGCGGCTCCAGCTTGTTGGCCGGAATCAGCGTTACCATTACGTTACCCCCTCATCTCGCAGTTTTTCTTCAACGATGCGACCGCCGACCGTGGCGACCATGTCTTCCAGTTCCTTCCGCCACGGATCCGGCAGGACCTCGGGCATCAGCTTGCGATGCTTGTCGAAGTATCCCGAATACGAGCGACCAAACCCAACTGTGACCGAGTCCTCGGTGTAGGTCGTCACGTTGCCCCCCTTGCCGTCTGGGGCACTGTATCCGGGGCCGGCCGAGTTCAATTGCAGGCCGGTATCGACGCCGATCTGATACGAGCCGGGGGCCAGATTGACGGACTTCTGGCGGACGGCTTTCGTGGTGCCGACCGTGTTGCCCGCTTTGGACCGGGGGCGGTTGCCCTTGATCGTGTTGCCCTTCTTGTCGCGGAACTTCACACCGGCTCGGGCGAGCTGCTTGAACAGCGCTTCGTTGGCCTTCACGGACTTGGCAACGACGCCGATTCTGCGATTGGTACCGGGAACGGGTCTGGACTTGAGGTGTCCCGCCTTGCGCAGCCGGGCCAGGATCGTGCCCACCTTGATCGGTGCCCATTTGATGCCGTCGGTGCCGGTACCGCCGCGAGACTTGGCGATGTAGTCCAGCTTGACGAACGACAGGATCTGAGTGCCGATCTGTTCCAGCAGGTTATGCCGGAACTGCTGAATCCCCTGCTCGACGGCTGCCGCGGCCTGGGTCAGTTGATCGACAGGGAATTCGACGCGTGGGGCGACCATGTTCCGCTCTCCTACCGGGGGTCCGGAGCGTCGCCGATATCGAAGAATCCGAATCCGCCCAGCGTCCAGTCTGTCTCGCCGCTCGGCTGATAATCCAACCACCATTTGTATTTGCCGTAGAACGTCGGCACGTAGTCAATGCTCACCTCGTTATTGCTGGCCCCGCCAACGGATAGACCAGTGGTCTCGGTCAACGTCCAGGTGTCTGTCGGGTCCGTGGTATTGACGCATCGCAGTGTGACTGCGGCAGCACTCAAATTGATCGCGGTTCCGGCTGAATTCACGACCGTGATTGGTCCTGTCGGCAGTGGGCGATAGCGAAACGCCTGCGTCGTGCCGGATGAAACGATGTTGTTTCCGATGACGGTGGCCACGACGGGAGCCACGACCAACGTGTCGCCACCCGTTGTGTAGTTATCCCGCAGAGCCTGCTGGCTGTCGGTGATCGCACTGTAGTCGCCACTCCCCGCACCGGTGGCGTTGATCTCGGCCAACGCGGTTGAGTTCGGCGTCTGTTTCCCGGCCATCGCTCCCAGCCACTGGGCCAGCAGGGTAATGCCGGTGAACTTGCCAAGGATCGTCGCGACGTTCGCGGCGGCTGTGGTGAGGGCACTGGAGACAGACGACAGGGCGGAAGCCGTCGCCAGCGTTCCAATCTGCGTATCGAAATTCGCGGATGCCATTCCTATCGCAGACCGCACGCCAGCAGCGTCAAGCGTGCTGAAGCCAGTGGCGGTGATCCAAGCTGCGTCGCCGCGATCTCGCAACGCTTCGTGACTGTCTGTCGTGTTGTTGTACGTGTCCCAATCCGCCGTCGCTGACTTGCTGGCGAGCTTCGCGATGATCGAGTTGTCCGCGATGTCGGTGCCGATCACGCTGGTATAAACCAGATGATCCAAGCCGTAAGTCACGATGGCTGCGGCGATGTCCCCTGTCGCAGCCGGTGCCGCTGGCAGGTTGTCCGTTTTGGCCTTGATCGAATCCGCCACTGACTTGATCGCAGCGTTGCCATGCGTGCCGCTGTTCACCACGCCATACGCATCGCCGGTCAGATAATCAACGATCCGTTTTCCAATGCTGCCAACGGTCGTGAGTGCTGACGACAGAGCATCCCAGATCGCTTGCACGCCTGCCGCTGAGAGTGAATAGCCGGTCTTGTCGTTGACGGTCGTTACATTCGTGGCAGTGGTGGTCACGGTCGTGGTGTCAACCAACGTCACACGTGCCAGCGTTGCGGCCTTTTGTGTGGTCGTGAAATCGAGTGCGGCGTTGAACGCGAATGAAGCCGAGTTGAGTGCATACGCACCACCTGTCACCTGAGCCTGCGTGAGTGTACTGGTCCCCAGCGTTGCACCCGGATCATGACTCGACAGCGTGTTGGCGTTTGTTCCGTTCACGGCGGCACCGGTTGAGCCGATGTATGCCGACACGGTCGTGACGTTGGATGTGGACACACCGTTTATTTTCGCTGAGTCCGATTGAGCGACACCGCCCGACACACTCAGTTGAGCGGTCCCGGTCCCAGCAGTGATGATCGCACCGGCTGACCCGCTGGCAACATTCGGCAATGCCGTCAGACCAAAGCGAACGGTGTCTTGATAATCGACCGCATCGAGTTCGATTTCAATCAGCACCGGCAGCATGTTGGCGGCACCGTACACCACCACTTCCGCCCACGTCACACCCGCAGACGAAGCTAGAACGGCATCAGGCAACCCCAGTTCATACGTGCCCGTGACAGGCCCGCCATCAGTCACGAATCCGCCACTGGCCCATGTGCCCAGCGTCATCGTGGCGAGCGTGATCGTGGTCCAACTTGATTGCCCTTGGCGTCGGTATTTCGCTGCGAGACTGGCAGTGTTATAGACCAGTGACCCCAGACCGGCCCCGGTTGTGCTGGATGTGTCCTGCACGAAAATCGGGACAGATTGCGATGTGGAACCGGCTTTGAGTTTGCGCTTCATCCGGCGAACCCTCCCACGAATTTATCAACGAATCCGCCATTAAAACCGCGCGGGACTAGCAGACCAGACGCCAGCGGCTTAAACGTCGCGATACTTGACGCGCTTTTTACCGACGATGTCCAGCTAAGAGTTGGATTCACTGCCGCCGCCGATGTCTGGATTAGATATGCCGATTGAAGTCCAAAGTTTGACCCCGCGCCGTAAGCCACTCCGGTCCCCAGCGTGAACCCGCTATTGACTGACGGCGATGTGATCCCTCCGTACAGCGACCAACCCGCAACAAGCACCTCTCCGTTCGCCGCTGGAGTCACAGACCCAACCGCCTGACTCGTAACGCCCGACGATGTCGATGTGCCGTTTTCTGTGTCGTAGCTGCTCGCTGTGAGCGTCCCCGAAAATGCTCGGACTTCGGCTGCCGGATAAATTCCAGAACCACTCAGCGTAAACGTGTGACCGCTTCCAACCGTTGGATTTTCGCAATAGGCAATCGTGTGTCGCGTTGTGTCTCCACCAGGAGTGTACGACGTGCGAGTGATCCAGGTATTCGATTTGCTGTCGGACACTGTTGGCACAGCCGACGCACCATAGCTGGCCATGCAAATCACGATCAGCGTGGCACCTGTTGTGTCAATGCTGGTTGTGGTTAGCCCGCTCGCCGTGCCAGCTTTTTGTGTGCTGGAAACCAACGCAATCGCCATTTAGTCGACTCCTGCGATTGCTGTTTTTACGTCAGCCCACGTGCCACCGGCAGACACCATCGGCCCGACGATTTCATTGAGCACGGTGGCGAGCTTTGATTGAACAGATTCAATGGCAATCTCAGCCCGACACGCGGCAATCTGATCAGTCGTCACGGTGCCGAGGTTGCCATCCGCGATGTATGGTGAAACTAGATAGCGACCGATTGACTTCAATCCCGCGACCGCCTGCGCTCCCAGCGTCGGTGCCAGCGCGTCGAGCATTCCCTGCGTCTCATCCAGCGAAAAATCAACGCCGGTTGACGTGAGAATTTCATTGACCAGTGGTCCCACGTTTGGAACCGAATTCAATGCCGCTCGCATCGTCGCGACCGTGACCGTTCCGAATTTCAGGACCAGCCCGGCCCATGTGTAACGAGTCGTGTCGCGTCTCTCGACAGACGGCGTATTCAATTCCTTCGCGATGTCGGCATCGCTCATATTGAGTCGCGATTGAACCAGCGTTTTCAGGCTCATTATTCAAACTCCTCCCGCACGGGAATTGCGCAAATCCACAACCACACGGCAATCATGGTTCACCTCGCGTTTTCAAATAGCCTGCCAGTGGACTTCCTTGCCGATACTTCGTCAGGGCGGCTCGTGTTACCAAGTCGCCTCGGTTCACTGGCAGGCTAAGATTCACCCACGCGTCTCATATAGTCCATCACACCGGCACAGGTTCGACCGCTTCTCCGCGATCAGTGCGTCGATCTGTGATTGCATGTGTTGCCGCTCGAATTCGTGGGCCACGTGCTGGGCTTCGTTCTCGGCACGTAATTTCTTGATCGTGTCGTCCCGTTGTCGGCAGCCCAGGCATTCGTCGCGTTCCATTCGAGCGATCTCCGCTGCGATGGCTGGCCACTCGGCCCACCACATCACGCCGATTCCGAGTACGTCAACGTCTTGGCAGCCGACGCCGAATCAGGCTTGAGCACGTCAAACGACAGGGTCTGTTCCATCAACGACGTCAGGTTGCGGGTATCATCGGGCGAGATGAACGCGAGCCGGTTGAAGTCCACGGTCAGCAGTGTGAAGTTGCCCGTCGATCCAGTTCCGTTGTGCGACGCCTTCAGGACGATCTGACCGGTCTGTTCGACCTCGGCAAACGCCCGCTGATAGGCACTGTAGGTGTCCGCCGTCTTCATCAGCGTGAAGCTGAGCGTCTCGACCAGTTGACCGGCTGACAGGTGACTGGGGGATGTCGCGTTGAGGTACGTGGCTTGCAGGTTGTTCTGCCCCTGCCAGCGGAACGAACGCAGCGACTGAGCCACCCCGCCCAGGGCGAACGTGCAATCGCTGAACTCCATCTGCACGCACAACTCGCGGTCGGTCGGCAGCGTCTGTGCCGTGACCAGTGCTGCTTCCGTTTTGCCCATCAGGTCCAGCGTAATCGTGACGGTGCCCGAGTCGGCAGAGCCTTCAATCGTCCATCCATTGACTCGCAGCCCGCTGTGGCGGACGTTGGCCACGTCGGGGCCTTCCGCCCAGTCCGCTCCCTTGCTGATCTTGTCCACCGTCTCGGGTTCGGACATGGCCCAATCAACCAGATACTGCATGATGGACAGTGAGTTGCTGTTCGGCTTGTAACCGTGCAGATTGGCCACCAGTTGGCCGGCGGGCATTCCCCGGAAGCTCTTGCCGTGCTTGCGTTGCATCAGGCCGACGAACGGAGTCGCGTTGCGACGGTCGCGGTTCATCTTGACCGTGTAGGAATCGACCGGGACTTGGTAATAGACCGGAGTCCCCGGCGTGCTGCCCCACGTCGATTCGGCGAACAAGACGAGATACGATTTAACGCCATGAATGACTGGCATGTTGCGGCTCCTCCTGCCTCACGGCGGATTTGAGCGATGTGGAAAAAACCAAGACAGAACGCAGGTTAAGGCTCGGGCGGTGTCTCCACCAAACGGCACGCGATCAGGCGGTGAACGGGTCTTGCCGGAGCCGCAGGCCGACATTGAACTTGAACTGCCAGCACCTCACGCTTTTCGTGTCGATGGCGGTTCTCTGAATGGGTCCGATGGCTTTGGGCAGGTGCCCGGTGGCAGCTCGCACATAGCTGACCGTGGGCGTGAGCGGATTCGCAGCCTGATGGATCGCCTTCCAGACCTTCTCAACCAGTTCCTCGCACTTGCTGAGCTTTTGCGCCCGAATGTCGATGGTGTAGCCGTCGCTGAACTCCATCATCACGTTCAAGGCCCATTGAGCCTGCACGTCGATGGGGATGACGGCGATGGCTGGCAGGTCACCGATTCCAGCCCGGTCGATTTGCTCGAAGGCGTGCCCGATGTCCGTGTCGAATCGCCACTTCGACTTGAACGCGCTCTGGAGCGTGCTGAAGTTGTCGATAGCATCCCACAGGGATTCGCGGGCAGCGGTGAAAATGGGTGTCGTCACGGGATCAGTTCCGAGATGTTTTCAAACACGTACTGCTGATCCTTAACCGCTTCGAGGACGCCCCCTGACAGGCCAGGCACGATATCACCGTCCTCGCGGATTGCGTTCAGCATCTCCATGTCACGGTCGTAGGCGGCCTGGATCGATTCGGGCACGTCGCGGCCACCATTGGTAAACACGGCCCACGCCGCGATATCGACAGCAATCGTTCTCAGGAACGTGTTGCCAGCCGCTCTGGCTGACGAAAGGTCGTATGGCGGTTCATGATTGACCAGGGCATAATCAATCTGTGCCCCGGCCCATTCGATGCACGGAGTGATGTTGGCCGTGATTTCGTCCGCTTCCACTGACCCGTCACCATCGTCATCCGCGAGATGAGCGTACCCGGCGGCCTTGAGCCGATTCGAGACTTGCGCGGCGGTGCAGTATTCGGTCATGGTTCAGTCACGACTCAGACGGGGTTGATGGTCCACTGCTGTGAGCGGTCGCAGATACCGTACTTTTCCATGAAGGCGTACTTCGCCCCGCTGGCGGATCGGGCTTCGATGGTTTCCGTTCGCTCTCCATCCGACACGATCCACTTGCCACTCGGCGGCAGGTCGGTTTCCTTCGCGGACTCGGCGCGACGGGTTGGTTTGCGGCGAGCAGAGCTGGCCGGTGGCTGTTCCACGACAGGCGTTTGTGGAGCGGAATCGGTCTTGGCGGATTTGATCGGCTTGACTTCAGCGACTTCGGGCATGATGGACTCGATGAGTGTGACACGTCTCGGAAAGAAAAACGGCAGGAT
>FRDC01003859.1_pt2 | contig 20220 bp, 30 predicted proteins | sample 1106171 | NCBI WGS metagenome assembly FRDC01 (sample SAMEA3930566, study PRJEB13176) | freshwater metagenome | biome: Drinking water system; feature: drinking water; material: water | place: Singapore | collected 2014-12-20 | reverse complement strand
CGCAACTCCGCATGTGGCCGTAACCGTTCATAACAACCGCGCCAAAGTTGAAGGCGGCTATCAGATCAAGTTGCCACATCTCGATACGCCGGAAAAATGGTGCGAGTTCTACGGCGTAGCGGTGAATGATGGTATCGCGATTCTCTTCAAGGCCGTTGACGAAAAATTCATGTCGCCGCGGGGTATGGCTTACATGCCTGGCTCGACTCCCGAAGCTCCCGATTGGGATGGAGGTCATGCAGAATGTGGCGGCGGACTGCACTTCTCACCGCGACCCTACATGGCTATGGAGTTCAACCGCGATGCGGTGAACTTTGTGGCTTGCCCGGTCGCGCTCACTGACATCGTTGTCCATCCCGATGGTACGTATCCACAAAAAGTGAAAGCGAAGCGCGTATGCGCGCCGTGCTGGCATTGCGATATTGACGGCAACCGCATTGAGAACAAGGAAGCGGTGAAGGCGGCATAGTGCTTAACGCGGAACAATTCGCAGCAGTCAGCGCGAACACGGGCGCATGGAAAGTGGAATCGTGCGCCGGGACCGGCAAGACGCGCGTGATTACCGAACGCTACAAGCGCCTGCGCGCGGAAGGCGTTCCGGAAAACGAAATCATTTCCCTGACGTTCACGCGCGCGGCGGCAGATGAAATGCGCGAACGCGCCGGAGCGGCCAAGGGCGGTCGCGGCGGCTTCCGCACGTTTCACAGTTTCGCGCTCAACCTGCTTCTGGAAGAACGCATGCATCTGCCGTTCCGGCTGGCCGATGATCCGATTCCGCATGACGGAAAAATTCCTGCCTTACTCAGAAAAGTGCTGCGCGACTATCCGTGTATCCGTTTTCGCGAAGCGCGGGAATACATCTCTCTGCAAAAACGCAGCGGGCGTTCGCCGGCAGAAGCGGTGCGCGAGGCCGGACTGGACCCACACGCTTTCCGGTTTGCACAAGCTTACGCCGAGTATGAGCGCCGGATGCGCGCTGAGGGCTGGCTTGACTTCGACAGCATTCAATTCGAAGCGCTGCGCCTGCTGCAAACCAATGGCGGAGTAAACCGGCGATGGAATTTCAATTTCGTACAGTGCGATGAGGCGCAGGACTGCGAGAAATCGCAGTGGGAAATGGTGCGGGAGATCGTTTGCGCTTACGGAAACGTGTTTTGTGTGGGAGATAGCAACCAGGCACTGTATGGCTGGCGCGGGGCGGCTACCGAACTGTTTTTGAATATGGAAAGCATGTTTCCAAGCCTGCGAACGCTTTACCTCGGCCTGAATTACCGTTCGACCGCGCAAATTGTGGAGTACTGCCGCGAAATCGCTCCGGTGCGCACGCCGCTCATTGAACACATGCGGGCCAACGGGAGCGATGGACCGGCGCCGGAATTTCGCCGTTACAGCGATGACCTCACCGAGGCTGAGGAAGTAATCGCGGGAATGACCGTGCCCGGAGAATGCGCTGTGCTGGTGCGCACTAATCGCCAGCTCCGCGCGTTTGAAGATACGTGTATCCGAAGAGGTTTACGCTACAACCTGCTGGGCCGCTCCGGTTTCTGGCAGCGCAGCGAGGTGCAGGATCTGCTGGCTTTCCTGCGGTTCGCGGTTGCTCCGTGGGACGATGCGGCCATCGCGCGCATCATCAAAAGTCCCTACGCATGTGCGAAATACCTGGGCACGGCCTTCCTGAAAAAACTTCCCAAGCCGTATTTCGCCGCGCTTAAGACGTTCTATGCAGACGATGTGAAGCCGTTTCAGTTAACGGCGGCGCGCAAGTTGCACACGTTTCTTTCCGGCTTGCGGGCTTGTGTTACGCCGCACATGAGCGCGGAGCGCGCCACGCGCATCGTGGCCGAACAATCGGGAATGCTGGCGCATTACATGCGCAAAGAAGATGACGCGGAAGAATCCGCGGACAACCTGGCCGCTGAAAATATCGAGGAAGTAGCACAAGCGGCCACGCGTTTTCGTAACGCGGATGAATTGCTGGCGCATGCCCACCGGGCCGTACAAGCGGCGAAGAGCCAGAAAGGGCTCACGCTTTCCACGGTGCACCAGGCGAAGGGCCGCGAATGGGCGGTGGTGTACGTGTGCGGGGTCAGCGATGAAATTCTTCCGCACGCCAAGGGTGATTACGAAGAAGAGCAGCGGATTTACTACGTGGCATGTTCGCGGCCGGCGCAACGGCTCATCGTGACCTGTCACGGCAGGCCCTCGGTGTTCATCGCCGAAAGAATTCCAAATTCCATTTCAGTTTCTGAAATGGCTGGGACGGTGACCGATGTTGCGTGAGTGCCGTTGCGGATTGATCTACGCGGTCGAATGCCCGGAGTGCGGGGAGCGCGGGCAGGTGGAATACCTCAATTCAGGCGATTTGCATTTGTGCGCGTGCGGCAAAACGTTTGACGCGGATGAGGGCGGCACGCGACCGGGCGCGTGCGCGGACTGCCTGGCAAAGCAAATTGTTCCCGGCCCGCGCCTGGTGGTGACCGCATGAAGGCGCTGGCGTTCTTTATGGTCTGGAAAATCGCGGAGTTGTATGTGTGGGCGTTACTCGCGGCGGCAGCAAAGCCGTTGCCGCGCAAAGGGGTGTGACGTGGAAGGCGTTGAAATGAAGAGCTTGCGTATCGCGCCGTATAAAGTCGGAACAGTGCAATTCGCTTCAAAAGAAGCATGGGCCATCGATGCCGGGTTCATAAAGAATGAACTGCGCATCAGTTTGAGCACGTGGCTGGCGCGCGGCGTGCATCCGGCTGAGCCGCGCCGACACGTTTCCGCCTTCGAATTCCCTACAACATGGAAGCAGCACTTGAAACAGGATTTTTATTCCTGGCTCTACAGCAAGCGTTTCGGAAAAGTTTCCGACTGGCTCCAGAAGAAATGGCCTGTGCACAAGACCCGCCTGAGCGAAGAATTCAAATATCTCGAAGGCCCCATTTACATCTGTCCGCACGCAAATGTGCCGTGGCCGAAAATGGAGCACATAAAGTTTCTTCGGTTGCCTTACATCGAAAACGCAGAATCGGTCTATCGCGAAGAACATGAGGGGGTGTGACGTGGGCGCGAAACTGTACATCAATCCGAAAGGCCGGGGCGTCACCTACCACAGTTACAGCGCGGGCGCGGACTGGGAATATTGCAAGCGGCTTTACAAATTGAAGCGGCCCGAAGGCTGGCGTGAACGGCGCAGCGGCGCGTGGGCGCCCTTTGGTAAAGCGATCGAGGTAGCGGTTCGGGCGCATTGCCTTCGGGATGAATCCGCGCCGGCGGTATTTGCCAACGAATGGACCAAGGCGAATCCCGAGTTTTTGTGTATCGCGTGCCGCGACAAGCACGCGACAGAAGAAACCCTGTGCGCGGCATGCAAAGAGCAGCGCAAGGCCAACCGCGAACTGGAATATTCGGAAAAGGAAAAAGACTGGGCCACGCTGAGCACAATGGGCGATGGATTGATGCGGCTGTTTGAGGCAACACGGCCGTCGCTGCCCGGCCTTGCCGCGAACGCCAAAACCAAGCCGCGTTTCAGCGTGAAGCTCGAGCGCGAAATGTTTCCCGGCACGCCGCTGGCCGGCATCAAGTTTACCGCGGAGATTGATTGCCTGGCTGCGCCCGCGGCGGATCATCCGCTACTGCCGCGGATTGCGAACGCCCTGCCGGTGGCCGGCGCGACGCGCCCGCTGGTGATTGACATCAAAACGTCGGCGCGCGCCTACACCGAAGATACGGGCATGGTAGCACTCGATCCGCAACTGCACAGCTATGCATGGCAGACCGGCGTACCGGATGTGGCCTTCCTGGTGTTTGTGAAAAGCGGACTGGAACTGAAGCGCGGAACGCGCGTGCAGGCATTTGACGCGGTGAAGTTTCCGGGAATTGAAATCCTTCCCAGTGCCGCACCCGACAGTTTCTATCTGGAACTGTGCGAACCGGAAGGCGAAGACGCCTGGTGGGTGTTGCCGCATGGCGTAACCGATGCGCTGCACGAATACACGAAGGGCCTCAAAGGCAAGGCGCTCACCGAAAAGCGCATGGAATTTTTACGCAACGCCGGAGCGTTGCTTTCCGCGGGCGCTTTCACTACGCAGCGAATCCAATTTCTGGCGGCGCGCGTCAGCGATGAAGACATGCGCGGGAGCGGGGAGCGGATTGGGCAGCAAGTGGCGGAAATCGTAGCCGCGCAAGAGCGGGATTTTTATCCGAAAGAAGGAGGCATTCGCTGGCCGAATGACAAATGCCTGAATTGCGCGATGCGCGGGATCTGCTCCGGCAACGATGCATTGCGCGATGAATTACTGGTGAAGCAGGGCGAGGAATGGCTGGAGGACGCGGCATAGGTTTTTGCCGTACCGAGGTTGTTACGGCTACGGCCGTTGAAAGCGGGTCAACGTAGAAAGGTCTCGGCGGCAAGAAACGCAATTTGTAAGCGGTTGTATTTGTAACGCCGTGTTACGGATAAGTCGGCAGTTTTGACGTGTCGCCGGGCAGCGACACCAAGGCAAGGGAGACGGGATATGGGCAGATGGCCGGAAAACGAATGCTGCATGAGCGGATTTGCCGCTCGGAAAAACTGGGAAAGGTTTCTTTCGGCGCAGAGGCGTGCTGGGTGCGCGTACTCACGCTGGCCGATGACAACGGCAACATCGAATTCGACCTTGATGTGATCCGGTCCCTGGCGTTTGTAAAGCGCCGCGTGACCGATGACGAAGTTTCCGGATGGCTGCGGGAGTTGATTGACGTGCGAAGCGAAGGCAATGGCGGCTGCGGACTGTTGCTTCCCTACGAAGCGGGCGGGAAGCGATTCCTGCATATCGCCGGTTTCGAGGAATATCAGGTGATTCCGCGCGGGAAATATCCGCAGGTGGAATGCCTGCCGCATCCGGAAACGATGGGACGAGTGCTAAAGGATCATGGCGAACCTATTCTTCCCGATAAGTGGAAAGACCGCTGGGCGCACGTCGCGCCGGGGAAAGACGGGGAGTTGCAGGGGAATGCAGGGGCCGTCAAGGGAATGCAGGGGCCGTCAGAGAATAGAAATGAAGTGAATAGAAATGAAAGGAAGGAGGCGGCGGCCTTCGCCGCCACGTACCTTACCGTTCCGGTTTCACTCGATAAAGACCTGGCGGAAGCCTTTCCGTGGGTGAACCGGCAGGCGGAATACCGCAAGGCAGAAGCCTGGTTGCGCGTAAATCCGGCGAAGCGTCCGAAAAAATACGACCGCTTCATTCACAACTGGATGCGCAATATCCGGCCGCCGGCGGGCGCGGGCACCGGGATGAGCCGCGAAGAACTCGACGCGCGCAGGAATAAAAGGGAAGTGACCGAAGCGGATGAGAAATTGATGCAGAGACTGAAGAAGAAGCCCGTATTTCAGTAACTGAAATGAAAAACCATAGCAAACCGCCGAAAGCGAACATCCCGCCCGCGCCGAGGGCGAGCGGTGTTCCGGAATCCTTGTTGCGCGAAGGCCTTCCGAAAAACACGGATGCCGAACGTTGCGTCATCGGCGCAATTCTCCAGGAAAATTCCTATCTCGCCGCCGTTGCCAATCTGCTCACGCCGGAAGATTTCTGGCTGGGACAGCACCAGGTGATTTTCCGGTGCATTCTGGAAATGGAAGTGACGCGACAGGCGATTGATCCGCTGACGCTGCCGGATGAATTGAAGCGCCGGGGAGAACTGGAGGCGGCGGGCGGCATTGCTTATGTTTCCGCGATTACCGATGGCGTACCGCGGGTGATTAACGCGCCGCACTATGCGGGCATCGTCAAAGAGTGTTCGCAACTGCGCGGCATCATTCACTTAACCGATAGCGCGCAACAGATGGCGATTCGCCGCGAGCGCGTAAGCGATGTCCACGTAAAGGTGACAGAAGGCCTTGCGGGGATTCTGGAATCGGCGTTGACCGGACAGGGTGCCGTCCACGTCGCCGACATCGCGAAGGAAACCCTTCCGCGCATCGAACTGGCCGCCAGCGGCGGGAAAATCGCGGGCACACCCACAGGGTTTTCATGGCTCGATGCCACGCTGGCGGGATGGGTGGGCGGCGAATACTCGGTTCTGGCGGCGCGGCCTTCACAGGGCAAGTCAGCGCTGGCGATCAAATTTCTTCTCCAGCAGGGTCTTCGTAAAAACGCAGCGCATATGTTCAGTCTGGAAATGGGCCGGCAATCGGTGCTGTTGCGCATGGCGTGCCTGATGGCGCGCGTGGATTCGCACAAGTTGCGCACAGGAAGAATTTCCGGAGAAGAATTGCGCGAGCTCACCGAAGCGCTTTCGAAGATTGCGGACATGCCGATTTGGGTTGATGACCAGCCGGGATTGCGTGCCACGGAAATTCGGCGGCGCGCGATAGCGCATGCGCGGCGGCACGAAACCAAATTGGTTGTTGTGGATTATCTGCAACTGGCGCGCGCGCAGGGAAAAGATTTGTATGAGCAGGTTACGGCCGTATCCAAGGAAATGCAGGCCGTGGCGCGCGACCTGGGAGAGGCTAGTGGCGGACACTTACTGGCGCTCGCGCAATTAAACCGGCTGGCGGACAAGCGCCGGCCCAGACTTACAGATTTACGCGATTCCGGCTCAATTGAACAGGACGCCGATACGGTGATGTTCATTTACACCGAACAGAATGAAAAAGAAGCCGGGCGGATCGAAGAGTTGGAGGATGACGAGACGCGCGGACAAAAAAAACCTTTCAACAAGATTCTGGATATCGCCAAGCAGCGCAACGGACCGACGGAGTTCAGGTCATTTTTGTTCGTACCGCGATGGATGGATTTTGTGGACGAAAAGGATCTGGCGGAAGAAATGCCGGAGGGCTATCGAGTGCGCGCGGATGAAGACTGGCTGGAAACACCCGGGGAGGCCGCATGAGCATTGAAACATTGGCGCGGGAACTGGCGGAGATTTGTCTGGCGGAGTGTCTCTTTCCGGGGTGCGGATGCGCGCGCTGCCGGAAAGCGCGGGAAGTACTGGCAGCGCTGCACCAGCAAGTGTTTGATGACGTGATTGAAGACAAATTCGTCACCTCGCCCAAGTTTGATGCCGGCGATTTTCTTTCGAAGTCCGGTGCTTTGTGCGTGGAATGCCGCGCGCCGGTGAGCGCAGATGAGCGATTGTGCTGGGCATGCGATCAGAAAGTGCGGACCATCGAACCATCATTGCCGTTTCGCGAAATGGAAGCGGGCGGCTGGAAAGTTCAAAGCGAAGCAAAAGGAGAAACACTGTGAAACTCATAACGGAAACAAAAAAGCTGGCGGCTACGCTGAAAGAATTGCTGGCCGTGACGGACCGGAAAACGACCATTCCGATTCTGAGCTGCTGCCTGGTGAACGCCAAGGCGCAAACGCTGGCCGCTTCGAATCTGGAATTGTCGCTGACCGTGCCCTTTGACGCCGAATTTGCCAACGGCAAGGGCGGAGAGCGCGCCGCATTGCCGCTCAAGAAATTGACGGAACTTTCGGCGCGGCTGGAGCCGGGCGAGATCAAGCTGGAATCGCTCGAAAACCACTGGGTACGCGTTACCTCGGGCGGTGCGAAGGCAAAACTGGTGGGCATGGCGCCAGAGAATTTTCCTGAATTGCCCAGGCCGAATGGAAAAGGGCCGCGGGTCAAACTGCCCTTGGCGTCGCTCACAAAAGTGGCGCGACTGGTGATGCCGTGTATTACCGAAGAAGAGTCACGATATACGCTGCGCGGCGCGCTACTGGAAGCAAACGGCAGCGTGTTGCGCATGGTGGCGACGGACGGGCACCGGCTGGCCCTGGCGGAGACGGCCTGCGCGGAGAAAGTCGAACCGGTATTGATTCCCAAGGATGCCTTGAACGTGCTGAGCCGCCTCGAAGGCGAAGCGGTGGAATTTTCCCATGACGATGTGAACCTTTTCTTTGACGTGGAGGGGACGCTGCTGACGGCGCGCAAGTTGACCGGGCAGTTTCCAAGTTACAGCGCGGTCCTGCCGCAAGCCAAAGACGCGAATGTGCGCGTGAAGGTTGCCGCCGCTGTACTGGAAGCGGCACTGGCCCGAACGATTCCGATGGTTGACGTACGCAACCATGCGGTACGCGTGAGCGTGTCGGCGGGAGCGGTAAAACTTTCGACGGCGAGCGCGGATTACGGGGAGTTTGAGGAAAGCGTGCCGGCGGAAACCAGCGGCGCATTGACCATCGGCTTCAATGCTGCCTATCTGGCCGACGGCCTGAAATTGGCCGAAGGCGATGTGACCATCGAAATGAAGGATGAAAACAGCGCGGCGCTGTGCACGACAGGCGCGGGCTTCCAATACGTGATTATGCCGATGCGGGCGTGACAACGGCAGAGGCTAAGTGGCAAGAGCAACCCATTTCAGAAACCGAAATGGAATTTCATAGGAAAAGGAACCCATGAGCGAGACCGCAATCATTGAACGCGAAGAATCGCGGCTGGGCGAAACACTCACAGCGGAAGCGGCCACCGATCTCGATGCGCGCATCGTGGCGGAAATGGAATGGCTCAACACGGCGCGCGGGCAGGTGGATAACCATATCGCCACGCTGGGCACGCTCCTGCTGCGCTTTTCCAGCGGGGAAGGCTACCGGCTGGTAACAGACGGAGATGGCCGGGCGTTTCATTCGTTCCCTTCGTACCTGAAGGCGCGCGTGGAACCTTTTGCCAACCTGAAAACCACACAGCTCTACGCCTATCGCGGCGTGGCTGAACACCTGGCGCCGTATGTGAGCGCGTCGCAAATCGAAGCGATGGGCATTACCAATGCCAGCGTGCTTTCCCGCGCCGTGCGCGATACCCAGCGCGTGCCGCCCACGGAGCTGGTGGAGCAGGGAAGCCTGTTGCCGTGCGCGGAATTCGAGCAGCGAGTGGCCGAGCATTTTCGCATTACAGACAACGAGTTGCCTGCGGGGAAGTGGCGCACGCTGCCCGGGTTTTTTGCCAGCCACGATGAATGGGCGGAAATTTCGCGGGCATTTGATTTGGCGCGGCGCACAGATCCGCCGGTTTCGATGGAAGGAAGCGAAGGCTCGCAATTCAAGGAAGTCATGCTGCGCCTGGCGCGGGAATTTATCGGCACGCACGAAGATGGCGAGGGCGTAGTGCTGGGCCGGACGGGAAGGAGTGTGTAATGAGCATGGGGCGCGACCTGCGTTGCCAGATGTGCCGAAAGCCGGTGCATTGCCTTGCGGTCTGCAAGGAGCAGGGTTGCCGGGCGCTGGTTTGCGGGGATTGCAAGGGCGAGCATTTGACGCTGTTTCACGGATGGCGCAAGCGCGCGATTACCTCGGGATCTCGCGCGAAAGGAAAGGCGGCATGAGCAGACAACGCACATGCTGGGCGGTTGCAATCTCTCGGTTTCCCGATCCGCCTCGGGTAGTTGCCGCATTGAAATCCGAGAAGCTTGCGCTTCGGTGGATTCGTGACCATGAAAAACCCGGTGAAGAATTAATGGTGGGCGAACGGACGCGCGCGGAAGCCGTGGCCGAGATTCGAAGGCAGGTGTATGAGCGTGACGGACGGACCTGTGTGCGGTGCGGACGGCCGGTGACGTGGGAACAAATGCATTTGCATGAACGCAAGGCGCGCGGCAGGGGCGGGGAAATCAGCGTGGAAAATTCAGAGACAAGTTGCGCGGCGTGCCATATCGGTCCACAAGGGGCGCATGGAAACCGCAGGCCGCAGTTCAGCCGAAACAAAGCGGCGAGCGATTAGCGGCGAGGAACGCGGCCATTTCAGAAACTGAAATGGTTTTTCATAGATTTGTTTTCAGGGGGCAGTGGAAATGACTTGGGAGCAGAAGGCGAAACTGGAAGAGGCTCTGGTGACAGCGCGCGAGATTGGACGCGACCTTGCCGCGCTGGGCGAACGAGCCTATCGCGTGGCGCGGGCGATTCAGGAGTTCACGTCGAACACGCCGGCGGAAGAGCCGCCAAAAGGAGAGAACCATGCTTGATTTGACCCAGGCGCCGGATGGTATCGCCGAATACGCAGAGACGTTGCGCGGACTGAGTGATCGCGAAGTGTTTGACCGCGTAAGCGAAATCGAGCACGTCGCGTTTATAGGCGGGGCGGACATTCAGGGCGGCGATGAGCACTGGAAATTCCGGTGCGATCTGGCGGAACTGGAACGGCGATTGGGCGGCTGGCTGGGCGTGACGGGCCTGCCGGGGTACGGTCCACAAAACGGATGTCCAAAATGCGGAAGCCAACGCGAAACAGTCAGCACGCGCTATTGCGTGGGAGGAGTGGGGGACAATCGCAAATTGTGTTACGGGCGCGAGGAGGAGCATTTTCATCGCGGGTGTCCGCGGTGCGGATACGAATGGTTGGAAGCGGTCTTCGAGAAGGAGCAGCCATGAACCTCATTCGGGAAATTGCGCGGAAACACGGCAAGGCAGGAGAGGGTTGGTATCGCCAGTCGGACGTGGAGGCCGCCATCCGTGAAGCGGTGGAAGAATGCTATCAAATAGCTCGTGGTGGAGACAGCCGCTTTGAGAAGCATGGAACACGTCAGTTGTATTGGAAGGGCCGTTGCGATGTTGCTGCTGAAATCCGCGCACACTTCGACAAGGAGAAGCAATGAGCAAGCGCAAGCCTAAGTTTCGCATGGGGCAGGTGGTGTGGCTGAAGTTGCGTGGAGAATATCAGCGCATTATCCAATTCTGGACAGGCAATAGGGGCTGCCGTTGCATTTCGTTACCGCTACCTCACCGCGCTTGACGGAATTACGTTCTGGTGCGAGACGGAAAACGCGCTTACTTTTTCGGACGCGCTGACGGTTATCGAAGCAGACGAGATCAAGGTGCCATCCGATATTTGAACCGCCAAGGGAGAACCTGAGGGGGTGGGGGCAAGTGGGGAGCGCGGGGCGATTGCCGAACACGCATGCGGCGGGGAATGGCGGGCGTCCGCCGAAGGTAAAACTGGACGCGGCGCTCAACGAAGCCTTGGCGGAAGCCGGCGCATGGCTTGCCGAACATCCCTTTAGCGAAGTGACCATTACGAAAAAAGCGGGAGTCTTGAACCTACTGAAATCAGTGACGCGAAGAATGGAGACGGAGGAATAGCAAGGGCGCATCCACAGATTACACAGATTTCGCAGATGAAGACGGGGGAGGGCAAAAGCATGGGCAAAAAGGCGCGCTGGGCGGACAGGGTGAGCGAGACAGAAATCTTTGAATTGTTGGAGCGCATCGAGCGCGGCGAACTGCAACTGACATTCGAGGAACACCCGAATGAAATCTTTGCGGGCAACGTGACGTATAAGACTCCGGACGGATGGACGCTGCGGGTATTCAACGACGCGATGCAGTGGGACTCTCTCGATTCGGTGATGGCGCCGGACGGGCGAACGCTGGACTTCGATGAATTCACGGACGCCCTGATGTTTTACCGTCCACCAGAAGAAGTCGCACGAAAGGCGTACAGCATCGAATAGAGGCAAGGGCTGAGCGACAACGCAGGCCGGTCATCCCGGTGAAGGGCAGCGGGATGCAAAGAACGCAAAGCTTGTGAAGTAACGCGCGAGGCTGAGCGACAACGCAGGCCCGGCGATCCCGAAAAATCGGGACTGCCGGGCCTTTTTGTTTTGCGCGCAAAGAGGAAAAGAGCCGCGGGTTCTGGCCCGCGCCACGGGAGACGAACATGGCGGTGATTACCGGAGACGGACGGCGAATCGCGGTCGAGGAAGCCGACGTGATTCAAAGCGGGATGCAGGTGCATGTGATGGATGTGCGACGGCGCCGTCCTGTGGTGCTGAATTTCGAAGCGTTACGCGCGGAGATAGTGCTGCGCGGGCGCATCGGCCCAAGCGAACGGATCGAGCGTGCCCGGGCCAAAGGCGAGGCCTGGGCCATGAACGTAAGCGCGGAAACGGTGACGGCCCTTCCGGAGCGCCAGTTCATAGCCTTCTTGTGGTTTTACTTCGGAGGTCTGAATACGGAAGAAATTGCCGAGCGAATGGAAGTGGCGCGGCAAAGCGTGAAAAATTTTCTGGAACGGGCGCGAAAAAATCTGGAAAAGAGTACCGCGAGAGTATCACCGAACTAGAAAAGGGAGGGCCGTTGGTCAAGAGGGCTGACAATGATGGCGAACATGAAAAACGCCGGGGCGCATGCCCAAATGACGCAACGCTCTAACCAACGACCCGAATCTATGAAAAACCATTTCAGTTTCTGAAATGGCGGCTGGGGCTCCGGAAGGGAAGGACGTTACCCGGGCCAGACGAAAACAGCGAAGCGCCCTTTGAGCCTCACGGGTTCTCAGGGCAAACCGGACGCGGCGGCGAGCGGTGACCGCGACCCGAGCGGGCCAGGGACATAGCCCGCAGCGCGATAGTGCGATGCGCTTCCCTGATGGCGGTAGCCCGCCCGATGAGCAGGAAGTCTAAATCGTTCCGCCCGATTCTGGTTCACACGTGCCATGATCCTCTCACAGAGAGCGTCCCGAAGTATTGCGGCTGTACGCGAAGATTTAAGCGCGACGCCGGTGTTGAACTTTTGATGAAGGGTTGGGCCGTTGAGATCAATGGACGCAAAAACGAGCTAGCTATGAAGCGGTTGCCGTCCGGAAAATTTCCACGTTGGTGTACGCAGCGCGGAAGTCATCGCCCTAATCAGGGCGGCCTTATCAATCCGAGGTAGTTACCGTGGCAAAGAATCGTCAAAAAGTTGGAGCTTTTGAGACGCTGGCCGTTTTTCGCTCAGTACTAGTACACAAGTGCTTCAACCCGGAAGTGGCAACAGCGCCGCCGGCGATTGGTTGCAAGTGCAAGAAGTTCATCTCCACGCAGCGACGCGAAGAATTGCTGGCCCGCGGCGAAATCCGATACGTGATCGAGCCGGGGCGCAAAGGCACCCCGGTGAATCGCACCAGTGAAGTAGTCGTTCTGCGCAAGGCCACGCAGACCCCGCGCACGGCCACAATTGAAAAGGCGCACATCGAACGAGCCTTCTGCCACGGCAATGAAGACCATGAAATTAAGGCCGGGCAACGGGAACGCGAACGGCTGGAAGCCTACGGTGCAATGACCGAGGCCATGTGGGCCGGTGCGGGAAAAAGCGGGCAGAGCGCCGCCACAAGAATTCGCGGCAACGTAAGCCAGCCGGTGAGCATCGCTCCGCCGATACCGGATGAGGGCGCGGTGATTGCGCATTTTGCAGACCCAAGAACCAACGCCCACAACTCAACCGGCAGTAACGTGTCAGACTTGTATCGCTCTAAGTTGGTTGATCTGTACAGGCTCGGCAGTGCTTGCCCGGACTCTGGTGAGGTTGAAGCTCTGACAAAGCTAGCAAACGCCAACAGCCTAGACGCGATAAACAAAAGACGAATTTCGGTTTTGCATTTACGGCACTGTGCTACGGCTGACGACAAGAGGGCGGCATGATTTTTGGCGGAACGGCGCTGGCGATCCTTTTTGTGATTTTGCTGCTGCGTTGGAGCAAGTGTTCCGGTCGCGTGGACTGGGGCGATGAAGGAGAGTGACGCAACGACCCTGGAAGGAACCCTATCCCGATGATTGCCCTGGAGACCCCGGAGCGCGAGCCTGAAACTGCTACGCTGGCCGATATATCGCGCCACGGTATAGTGCAGCCGTTGCAAGCCCTTGAAAAGCCGCAGACTGATGGGGAGCTTTTGGAAAAGGCCGAATCTTTGGCCGATGAATCAACTGGCAACGCGCCCAAACCGGTGGAATACCGGATGTTTGTGGCCTGGCTGGCCTTGCCGACGCAATTCCGCAAGCCGCCGACGCTGAGCGCGCTCGCGAAGGTGCTGAAGGTATCGCGGCCCACGCTTTGGCGCTGGCAGCAAAAAGGCGCAGCACTGGAAGCGGCAAAGATTGCCGACCTGACGTTGATTGCCCGTCATGGCGAAATCATGCAGGCGCTGGGCGATAAGGCCGCATCGGGCGACGTGCAAGCGGTACGCACCTACCTTGAATATGTTTTGCGGCGCGGCGCACCGGCGCGCGTGGAAGTGAACACCTCAGGTCCGACGCAAGTCAATTTTGTGGACGTGGTTCGCGAAACAGAAAAAGTGGACGCGCTGCCGGGATGGTTGACGGAGAGCGTGGAAACGGAGAACGAATCGTGATCTCCCGTAGAAATATGGTGGGCGCTGCCTGCCTGATAAGCATAGCGATTGGCGCCGGGATTCTTTCCGGGACCGTTGCGCCCGCCGCGCCCATGCCGCCCGCCGCGCCTGTGGTGGACTACAGCGAGCAGAGAGTTGCGCTCTATGACGCGGCACGCGTTTACGGAAAATTCGGGTGCGGCGATTTTGATCTCGCGGAGATTACGGCGCGCTACGCCGTCCGCGAAGAATTGCCGGCCGGCGTTGTGGCCGCGAAAGTTGCGCTGGAATCGAGTTGCAATCAGTTTGCGATCTCGAGCAAGGGCGCTGTGGGGTTGACGCAGGTACGCGTGAGCGCATGGAAGACCGAATACGATTTTGCAACGGTGAATTTGATGAACCGCGAAGATTCGGTTCGCGTGGGCACGGAGATTCTGGGCGCGCTGGTGCGCAAGCACGGGTTGCGCAAGGGATTGCGCTGCTACAACGGCGCGCACTGCGAAGGGGAAGAGACCGCGGAATACGCAGACCGGATCCTGAAACTGGCCGGAGTCAACGCGCGATAAATGACGCGTGGCCCGGAGTACAAGCGCATTCTGAAAGAGGAATTGGCGAACGGTGAGTTTATCCGCTGCCGGTTTCCGAGCTGGTGGGAATACTGGCATCCGGAAGAGGAGAGGCAGCGGCAGAGGGGCGAAGTGGCAAAGCAAAAAGCCTGTCGCGCAATTCCAGATTGGAAATTCCAGATTGCAAAGACGGACAATCGGCAGATTCCAAATTCCATTTCAGAAAATGAAATGGAGTCTGTGAACGCTTACGTATGAGTGACGCGCTTTCCGTGCGGCCCGTATCGGTAGCGGCTGCACAAGAGATCGTTCATCGTTGGCATTATTGTAAGTATCTTTCGTCGCAAACGCGCCTTGCGCTGGGACTCTTTTGTGGCAATGAGGCCGTTGGTGTGATTACGTGGGGATGGGGCGTTCGCCCGCTCCACACAATCAAGAAACTCTTCCCGTCTCTTTCCAGTGCCGATTACTGGGAGTGTGGCAGGCTTTGCGTTTCTGACGCAATGCCCCGAAACACGGAAAGTCGCTTTCTATCCCTGGCTGTAGCTCACGTCAAGACAAATCACCCAAAAATCAGGCTACTGTTCACGTGGGCCGATGGGTTGCTCGGCAAGCCGGGATATGTTTATCAAGCGGCAGGATGGCTCTACGGCGGATTCATTTGGACGGATTCATATTTTACGGCCGAAGGCGAGAAGGTTCACCCTCGCCAATATCAGACCAAGTTCGGCGAGGGCCGCAATGAGGGATTGAAATATGGGCGTCGCCCCCCCCCTCAACGATGCGTCGAGTTGGGCCTGACGCAGTACTTCGGAAAGCAATTCCGTTACGTGAAATTTCTTTGTGGTCACGCGGAGCGCAAGCGCCTGCTTGGTGAAAGCACGGTCACATGGTCACAGAAATATCCTAAGCACGCAGATTTGGAATGGAAGCAATGGGCGGGGAAGGGCTCAAGGGTGAGCTGTGAACGTCCCATGTTCACGGGTTCGGTTCGATTCCGAAGCCCCGCTCCACTTTTTGAAGGAGTCGCGTGAGCGGCTCCAACATACTGCCGCACCACTTACACTGCACGTAAAACCGTGAACGTCACCCAGCAAATAGACTGCCTGACGCGCCTGGGTGCGCGCCTGGGCGATTGGGTGAGGCGGGAAGACCTTGCCGGAATAGACTTCTTCGGCGACCGGCTGGGCCGCGGGCCGGAAACGCATCTGCAATACCCGGCGCTGTTCATGGACGTGCTTCGCGCGCGCCTGGTGCGCGTGAAAGACCATACCACGCAGAAGCCTGTGCCTTTGATTGTCGGCCCCGCGCAACGGGATTTTTCGCGCCGCGCAACGGACAAGAACATCATCCTGAAGTCGGGCAAGACGTGGTTCACCACGGATATTGCCACGCGCAACTTCATTCGCATTATCACGCGGCCGGGGCGTACGGCCCTGCTTGTGGCGCACGACAAGAGTCTGGCCAGCGACTTTTTCTCACAAGGTATTCACTTCGCGCTGGAAAACATTCCCGGCAAACTGGGCGAAGTGTTGCGGGCGGGCGCATTGCGCACAGAAGAAGCCAGCGCGCGCCAGCTCTATTTTCCCGAACTCAATAGCCGCTACTTTGTGGGCACGGCAGGCAGCAAGGTTGCCGGCCTCGGGCAGGGCTATCAGCACCTGCAATGCACCGAAGTGTCGCGCTGGGAAGGCAACGTTCAGCAGCTTCATGCCACGCTGACATCGCACTTGATTGGCGATGTGACCACAGAGGATTTGGAGGCGCGTCCGTTTGGTGATCATGGATTCTTCCACGACACGTATCAGGAGGCGAAGGCTGGCGCATCGAGTTTCCGGGCGCACTTTTATGAGTGGTGGTGGAATCCGGCGCACATCGCAAGGCCGGTTGCGGGCTTTACGGCTACAGAGGAAGAAGCGGCCCTTTGCAAGCGGTATGCGAAGTGGTTCGAAGCGCATACGCAGAGCGGACTTAAGCCGCAACTGACAAACGCGCAGTTGCAATGGCGGCGCGACAAGGCCGTGGAATTGAAGGATCTAGCCGGACAGGAATTCGGCGAGGATGACATCGCCTGTTTTCTAGGAAGCGGCGATTGTCCATTTCACGCGACGAGCATGGCGAGCATCCTGGAGCGCGGCACGGCGCCGCTCGAAAGCGAAATTGTTCCGGGCGCGGAAGAAAACGGCCTGATGATCTGGGAGAAGCCGCACCCTGGCGAAGATTACATCCTGTTCGCGGACGTAGCCGGCGGAATGGGCACATCGCGCCCCGCAATCGAAATCATCAACAAGATGACCGGGGAACAGGCCGCCGAATGGACGGGCCGGGAAAGCGCGGAAGCTTTCGGCGCGCGCGTCAAGGAATACGGCCGCCGGTGGAACAATGCGCTGGTTGCCGTGGAAAACAACCTCGGCGATATCTCGGCGACGGTGCTGGCCGCACTTCACGATTACCCCAAACTGTTCTGGCATGAACTGAAGCGGCCGAATGGAAGCATTGAGCGCCGCCGCGGCTGGCATACCGATGCAGCCACGCGACCGATGATGTTCGAAACCCTGCAAGACGTGCTGATTTGCGCGCCACACCTGTTTCATAGCCGCCGGCTGGTGCGAGACATGAAACTGCACGTCCGCAACGGAGATCGTATCGAACCCAAGAAGGGCAGCAAGGCCGGCGACCTGACGATTGCGATGGCCGGAGCGCATTCGGTTCGCGCCCGCGCCGGGCGAACGGCCCAACCGTGGGCCATTGTGGTGAAAACGTGACGGTGTTTCCCCGCGGGGGAATGAAACATGCGAGAGATTATCTGGAACGAAATTCCTCAATGTTACAAGGATGAGGCGATTGACGTTCTGTTCTCCGTACGCGCCCGGCGCATTGCCCGCTTGCAGCAGGGTCCGGTGATTCCCGCGGGAGCGCTGCGATTCTGCGCCCGTTGCAAAAATCGCGGCGTCTTTGCCGAGCAGGTCAACGGGCCACAGAACACGCGCACGGTGATTTGCACGTGCGGAACGTACTTCGAATATCTGGCGGGAAGCCGGGGCAAGAAAGCACACAGACCAATTCCATGAAAACAGCCTTCGTTCTTTTGCCGCTGGGCGCGCTGGCCGCGCTCACCGGAAATCACAGCGTCATGCTCTGGGCGGTATATACGCTCGGTCAATTTTTGCACACGGCAACCAAGGCCGATGCGGCCGCCGATGTGGCCATCGCCAAGGGCGCAACGTATCGGGAAGGATTCCGCGCTTATCTGTTCAAGAACCGCCGGCAGATCATTGCCCGTAAGTTTCTGGGCTTCTGCATGTTTCCGATTGTGTGGGACAACCCATCACTGGTGGGCCTCACGGAACTGTTCGAAAAAATTGGCCCTGCGGCGCTGGTAGGGGCGGGCGGAATTCTCGGATGGTTCTCGGATTCGGTGGGTGACAAGGTATTCAGCCGGTTCTTCAAGGATGTGCCCATTGACCCGCCCTCTGAGGCATAACGCACTGTTTTCGAATCAGCAACGAATGGGAGGCGCATTGTAAGCGCTTGAACCATGAAGGCGGCAGCAAAGTTCGGCGGCGTGCTGGTGCTGCTCGGACTGATTGTCGTGGCAACCGCCGCCCCCGAAAAACGTCTTGACAAGGAACGTCTTGACAAAACCACGTTCATCGTCAAAACGGAAAAGGTTCTGGCGCCGCTGATTCCTGTAACGCTTGAGGTTGAATTGCTGGAACGCGGCAAAGAAGGCAGCAACGTACTGGCGAAGGGTGACGTGCTGCAATGCAAGCCGTTCACGCGGGTAAGCCGGGTGATTGCGACTGACAAGACGGCTCACGTGGTGCACCAGATGGCGCTGGAATGTGCCGATGGGCAGATTTGGATTGTGAAAGGAATTTTGTTTGAGAAGTGATCTTCTGCGGGGTAGCTCAGTGGCAGAGCACCGGTCTCATAATCCGGTCGTCCTGGGTTCGACTCCCAGCCCCGCTCCCAACATACCCCCTGATGACGATGATACGGGCGGTCGCCCACAGGGCTTTGGCAAGTGCCGCCCGGCGCAGTAAAAGCAAGTACGGCGGGGCCGTTTCCGTACGACGGCCCCGAATCTTCCAAATCCCATTTCAGTTTCTGAAATGGCTCCTCACAGGGAAATAGATGAGCAAATCTCCGTTTATCAATGCGGCGCTGGTGGAAGGATCCGCGCCGCCGCCCGACGATACGGCCATGCGCGATTTTCTGTACAGGTCGCACATCGCACTGCACCAGCAGGCTGACGAGCAGAACGAAGCCCTCACGGAATTGCGCACGCAGATGCGCAGCCTTCTTGGGAATGGACAGCCGGGCCGCATCGGGATGCTGGAACGCACGCTCGAAGGACACAAGAAATTTATTTGGGGCATGGGCGGCGCTATGGCGCTGGCCTTCACGCTGATTGGCTGGCTTATCGGCTACGCCAAGTAAGGACACAAGAACATGATCAAACGATTTCACGCGGCGGTTCTGGCGCTGACGCTTCTGGCCGCAGGCTTTTTGTATGCGCAAGGGCGCCAGGCCATCAAATTCCCGACGATTACCACGGCGGGCTACGCCGATGGCAGCGGCAACAGCGACTGGGTTGTGGTGGATAGTAACGCAACCCTGACACTGCAAACACGCAAAAGCGGCACGGTAAGCGGCTGCTCGATCCATTTGCAAGGCACCACGCTCGCGCGCGAAGACGCGCCAACCGATAGCGACGCCTTCAGCTTGAGCGGCGCGCAGGATTGCACGTCGAACCTGATGGTGCACATTCCCAACCGGCCGGTGAAGATGATTCGTATCCACGTGGATTCGTTCAGCGGCAGCAATTCTCCCAGTGTGCAACCGCTGGTGTACCGGTAATTCAAGTTTGCGCTGCCCGCGTACCCACACATGCTGGGCCTCCTTGGAGCGCAAAACCCGAACACCGCGGGGCTGTGCCTATACGCGGGATGGGCACGGCATTCGGTCAAAAAAATAAAAGGGGCAAAAACATGAAAGCACCAAGCAAGGCAGAATGGATTTACGCAGCGATTGCGATCCTGGTACTGGCGTTTACGGCGTTCGGGCAAGATGCGAAGCCGCCCGAAAAACAGGCCGAGGCTAAAGCAGAAGTGAAGGCGGAAGCGAAGGCGCCGGAACTCAAGAAGGAAACACAGCTCAAGCTTCGCAGCCTGCAATTCGAGCAGGCGCAACTGACGATTGAAATGCAGAGCGTCATTGCGCGCTACAAGGAATTGATCGCGGAATCGCAACGCAAGGCGGAGGAATTGCAGTTGGCGGTTGACGAGGCCTTCAAAGAAGCTGGGACGGACAAGGAAAAGTACGTCATTGACCTGAAGTCCATGACATTTGTTCCAGCGCCCAAGATGGTTCATGCCGACGGGTCCAGCGCCCAGAAGCATAAGCAGTAGAAAATCTTCCATTTTTCATTTCAGTTTCTGAAACGGCGGGCGCTCTGCCCGCTCCGAAGGATTCACGCACAGATGAGAATTCGACATTTGGCCCTTGTGGCCTTGCTGGCCCTGGTGTGTGTGTGGCCGGTTTCCGCACAGACTCCGGTGATTGGCGGCGGCGGTATCAGCGCGGGCGCGGCATTGCCCGG
>FRDC01003875.1_pt2 | contig 20255 bp, 34 predicted proteins | sample 1106171 | NCBI WGS metagenome assembly FRDC01 (sample SAMEA3930566, study PRJEB13176) | freshwater metagenome | biome: Drinking water system; feature: drinking water; material: water | place: Singapore | collected 2014-12-20 | reverse complement strand
TCAGATTTGGATTTCTTGGACTTCTTTGGGGCAGCACGCGCCTCTTCGAAGCGGGCACGCGCCTCACGCTCATACTTGACAAGTTCTTCAAGATCGGCTGGAGTAATATCTTCTATATCTTTTTCTAAGATTTTGGTGTACGGTGTACTCATGTAAGCCCCTTTATCATAAACCACAAGGTGACGGCCGCCAGCAAAATATATATGGGCGTCAAGTTCATGGCTTAAGCTCAAGGATTAGGGTGAAGTCACCCTTTAGCTTAAGCTTGATCCTGTCGTAAGATTTATCTTCGGTGATCTGTTTGTGGCGCGCCTTATATCTATAGAGTTGAAGGCGGGTGCGCACAGCTTCTTGGACAGTTGCGTGCTTTAGTTCCATATAGCCCTTGACAAGGCATTCGTCAAGGATATTCCCCAGGCTTTCATGTCTCTCTAAGTAGCTCAATGGATTGTTTTCCTTTCGTGCTCATCTTCAAGGATCGAATAAATTTCGGCGATCCTTGCTAGGAGATCGTTAACAGGATACCCACCATACTTCATCATGCCAACCAAATAGTACACTAGGAAATTTCCCAAGATGGTTGGGTCCTTGTTGTCAAATAAGGCGCGCATCCCTGCAATAACTTCATCAACTTCTTTCTTCTTTTCAGGAGCGGCTTCCATGAAAAGAAATCTTATGTTGTCAATCAGGGTTTCATTGACCATAAGTTGCTTCCGCCATGAAGGGTGGGGGGTTTAACCCCCCATCTTCCTAGTGAGTGTATACATCTTGTCTAAAAGAGAGACTGCTTCGAGCATGTTCGTGAACTTTTCTTTGCGGTAGGTCTGCACAAGCGCCGCGAAAACGACTCCCATCAAGTCGGGCATATCACTTTCTCTGGTCAGCAAGGACTTCTTTTCATAAAGAGTGTCAAACATTTCACGCACATGAGTACGCGCCTCGCTGGGAAAGCACTTGTCAACTAGTTCACCGAGAGTAAAGTCAGTCCAGTTCATAGGTTGTTTTCCTTCTTGAAATTCTCCAGCATCTGATCGCGCTTTTCACTGATAATGGCACTCATATATTCTGCGGCCAACTTGAGACCGGACTCAAAGATTTCAGGACCAATTCCGCGCTTAACAATTGCGGCGGCTGCAATAAAATTTCCGGCTGCCTGTTGTGCGGGAGTAAGTTTCTCATTCTTTGCCGTGATTTCTTGCATGTGCTTAAAGGCTTCGAACAACTCGTTGTTGCCTTTACCTAGATAGTCGGCCATCAGATCATAGAGAGATTTCATGTACGGTATCCTTTGTGTCTGTGGTGAAATAGACTTTGGAAATTCCTGCGCGCCTTATAGCTTCGGTACAGGCGGGACAGGGGCGCGCCATGGCCGTGAAACCCGAGCGGGTGACACGAGCCACGCTTAGCACGGTTCCGGGGGTCCTGTCAAGCCCCACGGCAAGGATTGCGGCTACTTCCGCGTGCATAAAGGGGTAGGTGCCACACTTAAGCATGAAGGGATGGGTCTTGTACGAGTTGAATCCCGTTCCTAGTACGCGCTTACCTTTGGAGATGGCGGCGCCCACCCTTGTACCGCGCCTCTTACCTACTCCCGGAGAACTAAAGGCAGCGCCAATTGCTGCATACATGTGTTTCTTCACCTGGAGAACTCCAAAGCCTGATAGTAGAAGGTGTGAAGAAAACCTAGGCGCGCATCCAATCCGTTGTACTTCATGGCCCACAGCCATAGAAGGCGGCCCGAACGCCCATTCCCATCCATATAGGGGTGTAGGTCCTCATATTCAAGGTGCATATGGTAGGGGTGCCTGAATTTAAACATGTCATTGAGAATTTTTTGCAGCATATCGCGGATTTCAGGGCGGCCACTTGGCGCTATATGGTTGCCCACCTCGACATCCATACCATGTTCCACGCGCAGGGCGGCGCCCGGCTGGAATACATGGACGGCATTGCTGATGTCCGCAATTTGTGGGCGCGGCAGATTAAGGAAGAGCCGGGTAACTTCGATCTCGTCTTCTGTAGGTGCCCGCAAGATGCCCTCAATCTTGTTACTTTCGCGGACAAACTCCTTTAGTGGTGGCATAAGTGGCATGGAAGTGCTCCGTAAGTTGTTGAAAAACCAGGGATTATCAAAATTATCAGCGGGGTTTGGCCCGAGGGTGGTCCGTAAGCCCTTGAAAAACCACGACATTATCAATATTATCAATATTATCAAGATTATCAGCCGGGGTCACGGCGGCGGAGGGGGGTGTCTTCTTCCTATATACGATTATATTTTAATATATATATATAAAAATCAATAACTTAACTAAAAAACAGGGCCGCCCAATGACCTCAGATGACCCCAGGTGATAATATTGATAATATTGATAATATTGATAATATGCAGGAATTTCAAGGGCTTACAAGGTGCCTCCGCGCCAAGTGGTTTTGATAATTTTGATAACGGATAATCTCACTCAGTGGAACAAAACCCAAAGTCCAATCCAAATAAGGCTAGTAGGTATTACCCATACAACCCACGGGTAATTCTCTACAACCAAAAATAGAAGCATCGCGAGGACGGCGATTGGGTACATAAAGAATTTGCGCATGGTTAAACCCCCCACCAAGAATTGCGGAAGCAACTTAAGCTTCTACAGGCCATCGTCTTTTCTCCATTTCCACTTCATAGAATTCTTCATTAAGGTTGATTGGGTCAATTGCATCCATCTCAGCTTCATCACGGGTGCCAAAGGGACCGTGCGGTACATCATCCTTGCCGACATGCCAATACCAGCCGGCAGGAAGCAAGTGACCTACCTTCTGGTGAAAGATAGTGATATCTTCATACATAGTTGTGCTCCTGGTTATTTCTTGCGAAACGGCAGATTGATAAAGAACCAAGAAATACCACCATAAATAGAAAGTCCCAGCCACACTAAAAGTGGTCTACTAATTTCTTGTGGCAAATGATTATTTAATAGAACAATACCCGTACCCAAACCAAACAATACAATAATAAACAAGTTCGTGGCAATAGCTCCTATAATAAAGTCTTTCATGGTTGTGCTCCTGGCTGTGGTCGGGGAAGTGTGGCATGCCGGCGACCGGGTGTCAAGCGGATTTTTCGGCTTGACAGGCTGGAAGTTTTCGGGCAGGGTCCCCTGGAAGTTTTCCCAGGAAGGACCCAATGATGACCACAAAGAACGCGCTTCTACGTCGATACGCAATTGAAGCTGCTCAGAAGAAGAATTCTGAGCGGTGGTCCCACGTACCATTTGTGGGGGACAATCTCGCGGATACAAAGGCCCAGCTTCTAAGTTGGGTGTCTACTTTCGTGGGCTCCAATAGAGCTTACAAGATGAAGTACGATACTCTGCAAAAGATGTGGACAAGCTCCGCTTACTTAGCGGCCACAATTGCTTACAATACTGCGGACAATCTGCCCAAGAATATGGATGATGTTTATCGCGAGGAAAAAGAAGTTCCTCGTGGTGATTCTGTTGAGAACAAGGATACTGGGGTTGATCTTGAAGTTGAACTTCCTAAGGAAGAGACATGGATCAATAAGTATCATAATTTGCGCGCAGCAATCCACAATCGTAAGTGGGTAGCATCGCCAGGTGTTGCGACAGAACTTAAGTCCTTGACCAAAGAATATGGTTGGTCATTTGACGTTAACGATATTATTCGTGACCAGAATAATCTCGTTGAGGAAGTAGTTTCGCTTGAGCGAGAGCGTGATAAGTTGCGCATCGAGATTAGTGAGCGCCCAAAGTTTGAGCTTACCTATTCGGATGCAGAATGGGTGGAGCCCAGCTATTTCAAGCGGCTTGGCATTTATATGAAGGCGGGCCGCACTGTGGCACTAGTTGGTCCTGCGGGCACGGGCAAGACTAGTGCAGCAATTGCCGCAGCGAAGGCCCTAGGCTTTGTTCCCTACGAAGCAGATGTGACCCACCATACTTTGCCGGAGCATCTGGTTGGGCGCGTGGGCTTCAATGGGAAGGAAGATATTTTCCGGCCAGGAATTTGTGCCCTTGCCTTGCAGGACCCAAAGGGTTGTATCATCCTTAATGAGTGGGATGCGGCCAATCCTACGACGGCCATGGCCTTACAGAGCCTATTTGAGCGGCGTAACCCGAAAACTTTGTCGGCCATGGATAGTGACAAGATCAGAATTAAGGCTGAGGGAACTTGCCCCATCATCCTTACGATGAATACACTTGGGGATGGGCCAAACCGCCAATATGTGGGCCGCAATCGCCTTGACTATGCCACAATGGACCGCATCTCTATCATCAATTGCGGTTATGAGAACGAGGACAAGATTTTGGCCTCGCGTAAATTCAATGAGCCCAATATCAAGCGGATTATCAACTGGACCACGAAGGCGCGCGAAGTTATTGCTTCAAAGAACCTACCTATTGTGTTGTCTACACGGCGTCTCCTGGATATTGGGGAAGCTGTGGAAAACTTTGGCAGCACAGTCTCCGAGGCTATTGAGCAAGAGTTTCTGGCGCGTCTTCAGCCTGAGGATGCAAAGCTTTTGCGGGGGATCGGCCTATGAATGTATTCGAGTGCTATATGAAGGATGTGGCGGCCTTTCGTGATCCCGTGATTATGACCATGCATGAGTTCAAAAGTTGGACTAGTTCATGGGCCACCACAAATGGCAGCAAGTACTTTCAGAAGAGGGTAAGTAATCCTGTCGAAGTTAGGGAGGCTTTGGCAGGATTTAGCTTGCACCACGAGATCAGGGATTTGGCCCGCGCTATTGAACGGGAACTAATCTCGTACTTGTGGACTGTGGGGAAGCCGCAAGTCGAGAGAAACTTGTATAGTGGCAACTTTGATCCATATAAGATTGCCAAGGTGCAAACATCTTTGGCCGCAGGAACTTTCTCTGAGGACATGAATATATATCGGCGCACAGAATTTATTACGAAGAAGCGGCCGCGCATCGTGATTGGGGCCGGCATTTCTTGGGCGCATATGTGGAATGACGCGGAGTATATTCCGTCGTGCATGGCGGCCATGCTGGCCACAACTTATGCCGCACAGGCGCTTCAATGTGATGTAGTATGCTTCATGGGCTTGGACCTTATGCGGTCAAAAGACGGGATTATGATCTATAATATTACGGATGAACGAGGTAATGTGAATGAAAGTTATATGGCGCCGGCCTTTCATAGGGATATCTTCAGAATTGGGACACTGTTGGCTCCACTTGATTCGTGGGAACATTATGAGAGCGCAATGGCTGCTTGTGGGCGAAAGGTTGAAAGGGAACCTCGTAATAAATTAGCAAGTCATTGGAATGGTGGGTGCATGTCGGGTTCGTTCAAAAGAGTTGGAGCGTACCTAGATAGTTTGGAGGGCGATTTTAATATCTCTTTGGGGGATACTAAGAGCGCAAAGGCGCACTGCATGATTGAGTATCCGAAGATTGCAACGCTTAAGGAACAACTGGTGCCGGCTCTTGTTGCCGGTGCTAAGCAATTTCATCAGGAGTAGAAACTATGCTCACAGAAAAGTATATCACTCAAGTATATGGATTTAAACAAACACAAGAAGATTTGAAGGACATTGATTTAAGTTCGGAGGAAAAGATTTTTGAGCAAGTAGGTTCAATGGTGAGTAAGTTCAAGGTATTTTACATGCGAGGGAAACACACACAAGTTTGTGTGACGCGCGCCCTTGAACACTTTGGATTGGTTAGAGGGGGCGGGAACCTTTTGGCGCGCGGAGAGAATGGTTTGTACCGAGTCGTGAATACTTTTACGGGCGGCGAGGGGGCTTGACAACGGCGCCGAGACGTGGGAAACTTGGCTTTCGTCGCAGTGGGCAGGAGATAGATAATGATCATTATCATGCGGGGGTTACCTGGAAGTGGCAAGTCTACCCTTGCCAGGCAATTTGCGCAGATTATTCCGAACACCATGATCGTGTCGGCGGACCACTACTTCGAGGGACCCAATAATGAATACAAGTTTGACAAGGCGAAGCTTGCTGATGCGCATCAGCATTGTAAGGACTTGGTGACCAAGTGGCTTCCGCTGGGAATGGATATTGTCGTGGACAATACCAACACCCGCAAGTGGGAGTACGCTTTCTATCTTGAATTGGCGAAGGCACATAATATTGCTACGGCAATTGCGGTGCCTACTACAGAATGGGCGTGGAACCCGGTAGAGTGCCACAAGCGTTGCACACATGGGGTTCCTTTGGAAGCTATCCACAAGATGTTTCAGCGATGGGAGTGGTAAATGGAAAAGTCTGTGATGGCAACTCAAAATGGCATTGATATTGTGCACAGAGACCAGCACACCATTACAATGGTGATGCCCACATATTATGCGGAAGTAGTGATGGCCGCTTTGAGCAGACTTGAAACTACTTCTGGCGCCTACAATGTGGTGGAGCGCATTATTGATGATGCAGTGGAGTGCCTTGATAAGGTTGGCGTAACGCTATACCCTGATACGTTTACAGGGTCTTACAAGACAGGTGAGTGATGCAAACTTTCTTGCCGTATGCCAACTTGAAGTTGTCTGTGGGATGCCTTGACAACAAGCGCCTAGGGAAACAGCGTGTTGAGGCGAAGCAAATTCTTAATGCGCTGTGGGGCAAGAGCACGGGATGGGTTAATCATCCTGCGGTACGCATGTGGCGGGGGCACGAGGCCGCCCTCATGATCTATCATGATCTGTGTATAGAAGAGTGGGTTAAGCGCGGATTTAAGAACACGATGCCCAAGTATGGGTTGGTGGACGTGGGGGTGCGCCCCTTGTGGTTTGGGCGAGAGGATGTGTTTCTGTCCCACCAGAGCAACTTGCTGCGGAAAGATCAGTACTTCTATATGAAGTATGGTTGGCAAGTGCCGCATGACTTGCCGTATATCTGGCCTGTGTAGGAGAAGGGATATGTGGCTTGTAAACGTATTGGTAAATCGGAATTATCCAGGCGTTTTGCGAGCGATTGTTTCCCCACAGGCTGGTGGGTGTACGATTGCTGAATTACCGGCAGAAAACGATGGGATGGCGCGATTTCATGCATCGTTGCAGTGTGGTGGAAGTCCGCACGATTGGAAAGTTGTGCGCCGTATCGGAGTATATGAAAGTAGTGAGACGGCCAACTTAATAGCAGACGCCTTTGCATTAGGAATGGCCTTGAAGATTTGAAATCTGACAGGAGGATGCTATGGGTGTGACAAAAGAAGTTAATGTTGCTTTGGAAGAGCTTTTGAAGGAAATTGCCGCTGAGAATAGGCGGCTAAATAATGTTATCTTGGTGTTAATGGAACACATTGAAGGTTTAAGGGAAGATTTGGCGAGAGCGAACAGCAATTTGGATAATACGAGGGTTGAGCTTGAAGATTTGAAGGCTGGCCGTGAAGGCTAGGGGCTGGATGCAGATAAGGGGATTTGAAAAAGGGGCCGCATAGGCCCCTTTTTCTTTGTCTTAAGGGGTTAATTTTAATTGGGCTTGGGGAAAATGGGCGCGCAAGGTATCGGTAAGTGATACTTTGGGCGCGTGGCACTAAGGGGCGGCGACCAGGGGCTAGGGCAGGGCTGGGGCTGGGAGGGGTTGCACGAGAGGGCTTGACAGGTGGGCCGGGCTGGGCTAGGCTTTTGGGGTTGGGCCGCAATGGGCGACCCTCTTTGGAGTACAAGTCATGGCAAACTTCGATCCGACACCTGCAACGCCAGTTGAGGATGTTCCAAATCTCAGGGCGACGGCCTTGAAGGATGGGACCATCGCGTTGATCTTCAATCCGGCGGAGAAGGTTGCCACATCGAAGGGTGGCACGGTTTACGCGGTACAAAACCGCAAGATCGACCTTGGCGCCGGTCTTATGGCGAACGTGACCATCTGGAAGTCAAGGCCGGCGGGTTCCAAGGGTTCGAGCGTTAACGCTGCACTCGAGGCGCGGCTTGCTGCCACTGAGGCGGCACTTGCGCGCCAGACTGAGCTGCTCGAGGCGATCGCCAATCAGGGTGATCGCAAGGTCGTGAAGCGGTAGTTGACTTGGGGGGAGCACCATGCTCCCCCTTCTCTTTGTTTCCTGTGATGAAACAAATGTGAATGAGGGTAATCATGGAACCGAACACTCTCAACGACGTTGAACATGAACAGGCGATGCGCGCTGGCCTTCGGCGCTTGGGCTATCGCGAGCGCAGCTATCGCCAATTCACACGCGATCGCGCACCTCTCTGCCGCGCCGATACGATCCTGGTGCTCTCAGGCGATGGGCGTAACTTGTCCTACCGCACCCATAGGACAATCGTTGACTGCCACCCTGCCGTGATCCGCGCGGTTGCCAAGCTAGGGCACCGGACACTCGAGGAGCCGGTGAAGGCTCTGCGCGAACATTTGAAGGCCTTCATGGCCGAGTATGAGGAGGGCACGCGATGACTGAGCGCAAGCGTAACGATATCGGCAGGCTGGTGCCCAATGGGTCGCATCGGTACCTGACCGACCAGGACCAGCGCGGCCGCTTGGAACGGGCGTGCGCCATGGCACGTCAGCATGAGATATGGCGCAATCGGGCGTATGATCGGGGCGAGCATGTGAAGGCCGCGCGCCACGAAATGCGGGCTCGCCGAGTGTGGTCGCGTTACGAGCATGGCGAGTACGTAGATACCTACGTACGCGACTAGCTGCGCCTAACACTGAAACCCCTAGGGCATCGTGCCCTAGGGGTTTTTTCTTGCCCGCTTCCTACCTTGGAATGCGTCTAATGTGCAGTCGCAACGGGCCTTGCGCGTACCTTGGAATCGTTCTAAAGGGGGCCTTCGCGCGAGGGCGGGGGTGGAAAACTGGGGAGGCTGTGGGTTTCAGATACCCCCTCCGAGGATTTTTGGATTTTTGAGGAACTTTCTAACCCATTGAAATCATTACAAATTCCCCGCAACCCCTCTACCAAGCCCACCTGCGCGGCCCGCACCTCCCTTACTAACCCCTTGAATTCCTTATATTTTTCCACGCCGCCCACCTTACCGCCCCAACATCTGAATCCGCGCATTCAACTCACTCAGCACGGCCACATTCCCCTTCACAACCTCATTAACCTCCTTAATTATCTCCTCATACCTCTTCTCGCACGCCTCTTGCGCCTTCACATTCTGCCGCCACAAAAACACCACGGCCACCCACCCCAGCCCGAGCGCCCCACTCTCCAGAACCAACTTAACCACACTCTTCAAGAACTCAAACTCCATCCAACCCTCCCCTAAAAAGGCGGCCCCATTGGGGCCGAGTTAGGAGCGCGGTGCGCACCACACCCACAATACCACACCTGCCCCCTAAAATCAACTTGACATCAACCTCTTGTACCCCCTAAACTATTCCCATGACCGAAGAACCAGAGCGTAGGCCCATTCGCAAGGGCAGCGCCTTACGCGCCAAAAACTTTTCATCCCTGAACCCCATCGAGGAAAAGTTTTGCCACGAATACATCAAAGATTACGACGTAAAGGCGGCCATCGGGCGCGCCGTTCCTGAGCACGCCAACGACATCGAAAACAAAAAATACAAATTCCGCTTCATGAACAACCCGGCTATCCACGCCCGCATCCGGGAACTCCAACTAGAACTCCGCAAAGAAGCCAAAATAACCGTAACCGACGTTCTCCGCAAGCTCGAATCCGCTTACGCAGGCGCCATGGACGCCGAGCAATATGGGGCGGCCATCCGAGCCGCCGAACTCCTTGGTAAACACATCGGCATGTTTGTAGAAAAACAACTCCACATAGTACAAATTGCCGGCATCAATGGAAGCCCCGATGAACAAGTCGCCCACGCCGATATCAAAAAACTCCTCGGAGTACTGGGAGAAGCGGCGCCTGAAACTTACTCCGACAATCCCCTACAAATCGACATCAAGCCCGAACTCTAACACCTTCGAACTCAATGGCAAGCACTACTGCCTCGAAAGCCCCCAAGAAACCCAAGAAGCGCGGCCCCATTCCTGAGCCCACCTTCGCAAACCTAAGCGCAACCGCAGTCGGCCGCAAATCTTCCGGCAAAAAAGTCTTCTCCTCAACGGACACACCACTCTTGACCCAAACCAAATCCATCATAACTTCCCACCCCACCCTCACCCAAAGCGAACTCGTTGATGCGCGCCAAACCCTCCTGACCCACACCCTTAATGCAGCGCGCGAAAACTTCCTCTTATTCGCCAAACTCGTCTATCCCGACCTGCGCATATCCGCCCACCACCGCCTCCTAGCTCGCGCCCTAGAAAAACTCGATCGTGGCGAAATCCGCCGCCTGATCTTCTGCCTGCCGCCCCGTTCCACCAAATCCCTATTCGCAAGCCGCCTCTTCCCGGCATGGTCCCTAGGCCGCCACTTCCAGAACTGGCAAATCCTGGCCGTAGCTCACAAGATCGAACTCGCCGAGCAATGGGGCGGCCAAGTGCGCGACCTCATGCTCTCCCCCACCTACCGCGCCATTTTCCCCCTGGCCGGCCTAGTCAGCGACCGCGTAGCGGCGGGTCACTTCCAAACCAAGGACGGCTCCACCTACATCGCGGCCGGCACAACCTCTCGAATCGCAGGCAAGGGTGCCAACATCGCCATCATCGACGACCCCCTCTCAGAGCAGGACGCCTACTCGAAAGCCGAGCGCGACCGCGTAATCCAATGGTACCCAGGTGGTCTTCGTTCCCGTCTACAGCCCGCCGGCCGCATAGCCCTCATAACCACCCGCTGGCACGACCGCGACCTAGCCGGCTACCTCCTGGAAGAATCGCGCCACAACCCTGCCGCCGACAAGTGGTACGTCATAAAAATTCCAGCCATCCTTGACGAATCCTCCGCCTCCCTCCTAAAACTTCCGACCGGCACTTCCTACTGGCCGCCCGCCAATGCGGCCGACCGCGAACTCGCCATCAAGGAAGGCATCCACACAGGCTGGCCCCTTGAAGAACTCATGGCCACAAAAGAAAACATGCCGCCCTACCAGTGGGAAGCCCTCTACATGCAGCGGCCCGTGCCCGAAGGCGGCGCCATCATCAAGTCCGACGACTGGCAGGAATGGCAACATCCCGATCCACCCTACTGCGCCTACAAGTTCATCAGCCTGGACACGGCCTTCTCCACAAAGTCCACAGCCGACTTCAGCGCCGCTATAACCTGGGGCGTCTTCATGGACGAGCGCGACATCCCATGCCTCATAATGCTTGGGGCGCGCAAGGGCCGCTGGGAATTCTCTGAACTCACATCCCGCATGCACTCCCTCTTCGAACGCTACAAGCCCGACGCCTTCCTCATCGAACGCAAAGCAAGTGGCCAATCCCTAATCCAAGAATTACGGCGCAGCGGCCTCCCCGTAATCGACTACAACCCCGACCGCGACAAAGTGGCCCGCGCCCACGCCGTTGCCCCCTACTTTACAGGTGGCCGCATTTACGCCCCCAGCCACAAGAAATGGGCACAAGACGTAATCTATGAGTGCGCCGCCTTCCCCAGCGGAAGCAACGACGACTACGTAGACTGCACGACCCAAGCCGTCCTGTGGGTCACAAGCGGCAACTGGCTGAGCCACCCCGAAAGGCGTAGACACGAAACTTACGACAATGATACAATAGAGCGCCCCACCAAGGAGGATGACTACTAATGACTTATGTTCGACCAATTGTCACTGATGCCCCTCCAAAAGCCCAAGATAAGGTTGGCTGGATTTGCCCCGCCTGCGGCCAAGGCGTCGCGCCCTCCGAAAAAACTTGTGACCACCAAGCCTCCCTCTCTAAAAAAGAATCACCCCTTAACCCAACATATTACGACTGGGAAAAACTTTACAAGTTACCAGGCGATATCCCCACCTACAATCCTGGCCCTTCGTATGTCGCCCCTTCCCCAACATGGACCACAAATAACACGGCCCCAACAGGTATGCGATAATGGCAGTAGAGCGCACCCCCATAAACTATGCACAAAGCGAGGGGTTAAACCCCCCACCACCTCTGGCGGAAGCAGGCCCCGAGCTTGAGATCGAACTCGAATCCGAGGACGGTTCCATGGAGCCAATGGAGCCTGCCGCCCCTGAAGCCGAGCACAGCGCCAACCTAGTAGACCTTCTAGAACCCACCGAACTCACCAAGTTGGGCCAGGAACTCCTTGAAGGCTACAAGTCCGATTGCCAGTCTCGCAGCGACATGGACGAAATCTTGCGGCGCGGCATCGAATACCTAGGCTTCAACCCCGACTCGACAGACAAGCCATTCCGCTTTGCCTGCGAAGCCACCCACCCACTCCTTGCCGAAGCGGTAATCTCCGCGCAAAGCGAAGCATACAACATCATGTGCCCGCCCTCAGGCCCCGTCAAAACCATTATCTACGGCAAAAAGTCCCACGAACTTGAAGCTCAAGCCAAGCGTGTGCGCGACTTCATGAACTGGCAACTCACCGACCAAATGCCCGAATACTACGACGAGCACGACCGCCTCCTTCTCCGCGTCTTCCTTGAGGGTACCGGCTTCAAGCGCCTCTATTACGACGCCTCCCTTCAGCGCCCATGCGCCTCCTTCATCAAGCTCGAAGACTTCTTCATTGACTACCACAGCAAAAGTCTTGAGACCGCGCCCCGTTACGGCCACCGCATGAAACTAAGCGACACCGACTTCTTACGCGAAGTCAGTGCAGGTTTCTTCGCCCCCATCGACATCGCCAAAACTTCTACACCCCTCTCCACAGAAGCTTCCGACGAAGGCGATCGTGCCCACGGCATCCAGCCCACAGGCGAAGTTTTTGAAATCCTAGAAATGTACGTAGACCTAAACCTGAGCATCGACACCTACGACCACCCTATGCCCTACATGGTCCATCTAGATGCAAGCTCAGGCCAAATCCTATCCATCCGGCGCAACTGGGACGAAGAAGACCCAACCCACAAAAAGCGCACCTACATCGAAACCTACCGCATGTTGCCTGGTCTCGGCTTCTATGGCTTCGGCTACATCCACATGATCGGCGGCCTTGCCTCAACAGCCACCAAGACCATGCGCCGCCTAGTAGATGCCGGCACCTTCGCCAATATGCCGGGCGGCTTCAAACTAAAAGGTGTGCGCACCGTCAAGGACGACCCAATTGACCCAGGCGAGTGGCGCGAAATCGAAGGGCCAGTCCAAGACGTAAACAAACTCCTCATGCCCAACCCCTACAAAGAGCCCTCGCCCGCCCTCCTTCAACTTCTGCAATTCGTCATAACCAGTGGCCAGCAATTCGCGAATGCGGCCCGCAACGTAGTGGCCGACAGCAGCAACTATGGCCCCGTCCAAACAACCCTTGCCCTCCTGGAAAAGGGCGGCACCCTCATGGCGGCCGTATACAAGCGCCTTCTCCGCTCCCAAACTCGCGAATTCAAAATTCTTGCGCGAATCAACCGCGACACCATCGGTGAAAAATATCCTTTCCGCACCGTGGGCGACGACCAAGTAATCGCCTCCAGCGACTTCGACGACCGAGTTGACGTTGCCCCCGTGGCCGACCCCGACAATCCAACCGAAGCCCACCGCACAGCGCGCGCCCACCTTGCCCTCCAAATCGCCCAGCAATTCCCGCAAGAACACAACCTGCGCGAAGCCCTCTTACGCCTCTACTCGGCGGCCGGCATCGACGAGCCCGAAAAACTTCTTGCCCAGCCACCGAAGCCCGGCGAACCTCTCGACCCCATCTCCGAAAACATGTACATCTTGAACGGTGAGCCAGTTGCCGCAGCCGAACACCAGGAGCACGCGGCCCACATCAAAGTCCACTCGATGCTCCTCAACAACCCTCAATACAATAAAATCCCACAAATAGCCTTGGCGGCCCAAGCCCATATCCAAGAACACCTAGCCCACAAAATGCGTCGTGACTTCATGCAGGCCATGGGTACAGAACTTCCACCCCTTGGTGAAAAACTTCCACCCGAAGTCGAAAACCAAATCTCTGTGGCCGCTGCCTCCATAGAACCCGCAATCACCCAAGCCAACATCTCTGAGGAAACCAAAGAACAGAATGAGCAAGCCATGATGGACCCTGCCGTAAAACTCCAGCTTGAAGAACTGTCCCTTCGCCGCATGGAAACAGAAGAGCGCCTTAAGGATGCCGACCTAGACCGTGCCCTAAAACTAGAAGAGCTAAAACTTAAAGAACGCCTTGAACTGGCAAAGCTCTCTATTCAAAAGGAGACCAAGCGTGCCACTAACTAAAAGTGTAAGCAAGAACATGAAAATCTTGGACGAAGAAAACAAATCCAAAACCAAGCCGCGATCCCGCCCCCAGATGATCGCCATAGCAATGAGCGCAGCAGGCAAATCCAATGAACGTAAAAAGACTCCAAAGCGCCCTAAGCGATGAACGCGAAGCCCGCCTTAAAGAACTTCTAGGCCACCCCGACTACTCAACAATGTCCATGCTTGTGGGCACGATAAACGCAATAGACCGCTGCTTGCAAGCCATCAAACAAGAAGAGCGCATATCCCTAAAGGAGCATCTAAATGGGACCGATCTATCCTAAGAACCACCCGAAGCCAGTTGGCTGGCGCATGCTAATCCTGCCCAAACAAGTAGAAGAAAAGACCGCCAGTGGCATCTACCTACCAGACGTAGCCAAAGACATTACCCAATATGCAACCCAAGTGGGCTACGTAGTCGCCATGGGACCCGACTGCTACAAGGACCCTAACCGCTTTCCGGGCGGCCCTTGGTGCAAAGAAGGCGATTGGGTTATCGTCGCCAAATACGCCGGAAGCAAGTTCGTCTTCGAAGGAACCGAATTCAAAATCTTCAATGACGACGAGATAATCGCAGTGGCCACAGACCCATCAGGGGTAAAACCATATAAAAACGCTTGACATTCCACATAGTGAAACGCAATAATCAACTTGCGTAATCAGAAGGACTCGCAACCTATGGAAGATAAAGACAACGACGATCTCACTCTCGAACTAGAACTCGAAAGTGAGGCGGGCGAAAAACCAACCCCTCCCAAGGGTGAGGTAAAGCGCCCGGACCCGGAAGCGGACAACGAAGCGGACATTCTCGACGATCCTGACGATCAAGACAATGACCCTGAGTTCCGCGAATACCTTGAAAAATATGGGAAAAAGGCCAATAAGCGTATCCGTAAACTGGTAAATGCCAGAAAGGACGCCGAAGCGGCCCGGACCCAAGCCTTCCAGCGCCTATCCGAACTGGAGGCACAACTTGAGACAACCCGCGCAGCCTCGACCCAACTGCAATCCATTTCCGTAAAGGAAGCGGAAGGCAGACTCAAGGCCGAGGAAGCCTCAGCCCGCAAAGCCATTGAGGAAGCCCTCACCGAAGGCGACCCCTCAAAAGCTGCGGAAGCATACACAAGGCTGGCGCGCGTTGTAGCAGAAACTGAGAACCTTAAATTCTACAAGCCCGTAGAGCGTAAGGAAACAGAGACAGCCCCACGCCCACAACCACAGCAAGTGCGCCAAGCTCAGCCCCCTGAGGCCACGCCGCGCACAAAGCAGTGGCTGCGGGACAATCCGTGGTTCCGCGAAAACCAAGCTCTTCAACAGGCGGCCACCGTTATCCATCAGCAAGTTGTGCTGGACGGTTATGATCCGCGAGATGACGAAGACTCCTATTTCGAGGAACTTGACCGGCGAATCTCTGAAACCCTGCAAATAAAACCTAAGGCCGCTGCGCCACGCACCACAACCCTCAAGATGCCCAGTTCCATGGGCTCAGGTGGGGCGGGCACAAAGCCTCGGGTAACCCTCACACGGGAAGAAATGGCCACCGCCGAACGCATGCTCTTGGGCTTGCCGGGCGTGGACTCAAAGGAAGCGGCCTATAAACTTTATGCGGCCGAGAAACACAAGAAAGGTATCTCAGCATGACGACCGAAACCACGCGGGAAACCCGCGCCGACGAAATGCGTGAAATTCCATGGGCGCCCCCAAGCACCCTGGACACTCCACCTGCCCCCGAAGGCTACAAGTACCGATGGGTGCGGATGGCAATTCACAACGAAGACGACACCGTTAATGTAATAAACCGGGAGCGCCAAAACTATTCGGTGGTGCGTCCCGAGGAAGTAAAAGGATATAAGCTCCCTACCTCAAAGCACGGAAAACATGGCGCGTGTATCATGGTAGGCGACCTAATCCTCATGAAAGTGCCGCGCACAATTGCAGAACAGCGACGCAAATACTTCGCGGAGCGAGCCGCCGCCCAACAACAGGCCGTGAATTCCAACCTTATGAAGAACGACTCGCCTCTAATGCCCGTGCAACAGAGGCAGAAAACTGATGTAACCGTTGGCCGCGCGCCTACCTTCGAGGACGAAGACTAAGGAATAGCGGGCCGACCCAAAGGAGGACTACATGGCTAACGTTAACGCACCTTTTGGCCTGCGGCCCGCGTTCCACCTTACCGGCGGAGTAATCCGAACTCGCGCCTATAAGATTGCAAGCGGCCTCGCCAAAAACATTTTCAAGGGTGATGTTGTTATTCGCAGCACCACCACAAATCGTATCACCGCTTTTGACAGCCAAAGCGATTCGGCAAAAATTGTCGGCGTTTTTGCTGGTGTTACTTACCCTGACTCAAGCGGCAATCAAATCTACAAGCCTAATTGGGTAAGCGGTACTGCAACCAACGGCACTGTAGAAGCCGTTGCGCATGTCTATGACGACCCCTTTATCGTCTACGAAATTCAAGAAGACGGTGCTGGGGGTGCCGCAGGTCTTGCCGCAATTGGTTCCACAGCGGACCTAGTACTGACGGCAGGCTCCACTTTGACTGGTCAGTCAAAGTTTGAGCTAGACTCAAGCGATGTTGGGACTGGAGCAAACCTTTTCATCCTGGACATCGTTGATCGTGCCGACAATGAAACCGGAGTTAACGCCAAATTTCACGTACTGCTTAACGAGCATTCGTACCGCAATGCTGGCGTTGCTTCCTTCACCGCCGTATAAGGAGCTAAGCAATGACCGCACCAGTAAATCGTACTGCTATCGTAAAGCAGCTTGAGCCCGGCCTCAATGCAATCTTTGGAATGGAGTACAAGGGTTACGAGGACGAGCACAAGTACATCTTTGATGTAGAGACCTCCAGCCGGGCCTTTGAGGAAGAAGTCCTCATGACCGGTTTTGGGGCCGCACCGACCAAGGCAGAAGGCGCTGCCGTTACGTATGACAGCGCCCGCGAGTCTTGGGTTTCACGCTATCACCACGAGACTGTTGCCCTGGCCTTCGCCTTCACTGAAGAGGCCATGGAAGACAATCTCTATGAGCCATTGGCCAAGCGCCTAACCAAGGCACTTGCGCGCAGCATGGCCCATACCAAGCAAGTAAAGGCTGCGGCCGTATTAAATAACGGCTTTAGTGCTTCCTATCTTGGTGGCGATGGTGTTGCTTTGTTCTCGACCGTGCATCCACTCGTGGATAACTCCACTGCGAGCAATAAGGCGGCCACGGACGCGGACCTTGCGGAAGCCTCGCTTGAGCAGGCCCTTATCGACATCTCTCTCTTTGTCGATGACCGCAACATTCCTTCGGCGCTACAGGCAAAGCACATACTCATTCCTCCGCAGCTTGCCTTTGTTGCCGAGCGCCTTCTGGCCTCTTCACTCCGCGTCGCCACGAGCGACAACGACGTGAATGCCATCAAGTCGCGCGGAATGCTTCCAGGGGGCTACCATGTTATCCGCCGTCTGACCGACACGGATGCATGGTTCGTAAAGACTGATGCAATGGACGGCCTTAAGATGTTCCAGCGCATCAAGCTGGCCACGAAGATCGAAGGTGACTTCGAGACCGGCAACACCCGGTACAAGGCCCGCGAGCGTTACAGCTTCGGCTGGTCCGACTGGCGCTCAGCTTGGGGTACTTCAGGCGCCTAACGCCTAGTTACTTGGAAAGGGGGCTTCGGCCCCCTTTCTTTTTGCCCAAAAGCCAAGACGGGCCGTTCACCCCTCTGTTTCTCTTCGCGGAAGCTGCTTAATTGCCTTGACTCCTACAAGCTGTTGTAGTTATACTGATCGTGCTGTCCCACATATAGGGATGACCTTAAAGGAGGTTTGCAATGCCCACTCGTCACACCATTTCCCACGCGGATGAAATCTACAAGGGCGACGTTCACTACGCCCCTTATTCCCCGGACGGCCGCCGAGGCATTAAGCTCGGCAATGTTTTCTTTCATTCATTTGGCGCGCCAATTGCCATTGATGATGATTCGCTTGTCACGGGAGCAACAGGCGCAGCTAAGGCACCTAATGCCAACACCCTGACTTTTACGGTAGCAACAGCTACTTCTTCAAGCATCATTGGTACTAACTCTACTTGGGTTATCGCCACTCCCCGAAACCTTACACTAAAGGTCACTCACGGAAGTTCGATTGTGGCAATGACTGCGGTTGTAACTGGTACAGACCTTTACGGCGATGTCATGTCTGAATTGTTTACCATTACTGCCACAGGTACAAGCAAGACCGCAACTGGCAAGAAAGCCTTTGCCACTGTTACTTCAGTCGCCGTCACTTCTGCAAGCAACGCGGAAGCAAATACATGGAATATCGGGCATGCCGATACTCTAGGTGTTCCTGTACGCTTTGCCACACTTGAACAAGTTCTGGTGATTATGGATGGAGCATCTGTTGCATCAACTACAGTAGTTGCTGATGACACTGCGGCCACCACTTCTACTGGAGATGTGCGAGGCACTGTGCTTCCCGGCACTGCCACTAATGGCACGCGCCGATTTTCTGTATGGGTAGCGCAGCCTGATACCACTTCTAAGGAACGTGCCTTTGGTATAGACAACGCTTAAGGAGAGCTAGATGGCTACAACTGCAACGAAGCGGAAGCTCTTTGAGAGCGAGAAGCGTCTTATCATGATGATTCAGATTAACTCCGACACAACGTCGGAGTTAACTGATGAAGTTCTTGTGGACTTCAGTGCCGATGTAACAATTTCTCCTCGGCACTATACAGCCCCTACAAGCCTTAAGGTGGATCGTATACAGATCGCAGGGGCCAGCGGTTGGCAAGGACGCCTTGAATTTGATGCTACAACGGATGTACCTTTCTTCACATTTGATGTGGGGAATTCTCCAATAGATTTTGACTTCGGAGAATTCGGAGGCATTCCCGACAACAAGGCGTCCGGTTTCACCGGAGATATTCTTCTGACCACAACTGGTGTGACCGCAAACGAAAGCGCCACCATCATCCTTCACATGTCTAAGAGGTAATCTTGTGGAGATCGCAAATAGACTACTAGAACATGATTCTGTCAGCGGGCGCCGTAAACTAAATGTTTTGCAGCTTGCTGCGGGTGTGCGGTTGCTTGAAGCTGGAGTTATAACGCGCACTCAATTTAATTCTGTATTTGACTTGGATGCAGATGAAAGAACTTTTATAACAAATCTTATTACGAAGTATCAAGCTGCTGTAGACAAAGCTGCATTTCTACAAAGATTTGTTGATCTAGGTATTTTGGCTGAACGTAAAATGTTTATCTTAGATGCCGCCCAACTTAAAACATCTTTGGATAATTTGTAATGGCTTTTGCGTGCTCCGCAGCTAGTGCAGCAATTGGAACTCCTTCTCCGGCGAACCAAGCACATAGCCTTGGGGAAACCCCTGCCGGCGCCTTAATTCTTGCCAGTTCTCATACAGCCGCCAATAGTTTCAGCAACACAATAAGTACTGAATGGACATTTGGTTTCACAGATTTTACTACTACCCAAGCTGGCGGATTTTCAGACAGAGATAATGTCTCAACCAATCAAGTAACGACTTATCGTGATAGTAATATTCGTGTGCATGATATAGTTGCGGGTGCTGCTGAAAGCATTTGCACAATGTCGGCAGACTCTACTAATGTGATCTATACATTTAGCGTGGCGCCAGCTTCAAATATTATGCATTCCCAGTTAGCTTTAGCTGGATGTAGCGTCAAAGTAGGTACCTTTGATGTGTCTCTTGCGAGTACCGCAACGACACAAGTGGCAATAACAGGAGTTGGGTTCGAGCCAAAACTAATAATCTTTAATTCTACTTCACGCTACAATACATCGACGGGCGTTTCTGGTACGGAAGATGTTAGGCAATCAATTGGATTTGCTTCAATTCCCAGGAGTATAAAAAATTATTCAATTGCAATGTATGTTGATGATGGCTTGACTACTGGGACCGTTTGCAGAAGCTCACACTCAAATACTGCTTGCATTGCTTGCCCGAATTCTGCTGGAACTGCAATAGATGGTTCTTTTAAGATTGTGTCTGTGGGCTCGGATGG
>FRDC01001694.1_pt2 | contig 20275 bp, 19 predicted proteins | sample 1106171 | NCBI WGS metagenome assembly FRDC01 (sample SAMEA3930566, study PRJEB13176) | freshwater metagenome | biome: Drinking water system; feature: drinking water; material: water | place: Singapore | collected 2014-12-20 | reverse complement strand
GAAATATGGCGTACACGTCGACGGCCGATGCCTTCCAGTGGGGCATGGGAATGTATGGCGGGATGCAAAGATGCCCTTGGGGCTACGGGCCGGCCAGCGGCGCGAACAGCTACGCCGATGACATCGCCGATCTTCGCATGACCGAGCGCGATCTCAAAGAAGAGGAGCGCCACCTCAAGCAAGAGCTCAAGGAAGCGAAGAAAGACGTCAACGGCTATCGCGACTCGATCAATAACGTCGTCGATCCGCGCTGGGCGAGCTTGATCCTGGGACACATGGATGCCGGCCTCAACTGTTGCCGTCAGCCGCGCGCGCCCGGTCCTCGTCGCCAGATGCCTCCGGGCGGTGCCGTGACGAGAATCGAAAGCGAAACGCGAGTGATCCATCGTCAGGTGCCGACTCAGGCACCCCCGCCGGAGCAGGCTCCTCCGCCGGAAACCGCTCCTCCGCCGGAAGAAGTTCCGCCGCCTCCGCCGAAAGTCGGACCGCCGCCCGCGCAACGTCCCCCGCGTCCTCCGGGTGGCGGACGTGAACCTAATTCCGTCGATGCTACAGTCGTCGTTGACCGCGGTCCAGCGGCCGATCTTCCTCCGCCGCGCGTTCCGAATGCCGAAGTTCCCGCCGCGACCGCGTTCGAACAAGGCGAGCCTCCGCCCGCCGGAACCGACATCGGCGGCGAAAACACCTGGGGTGTTCCCGACATCAACGAAGTCGGAGGCAACACGGGCTGGGGACAGAAAGAGCATCACTGTAATTCGGGCGATGGCGCTCCGCCGAGAGCTTGGGCGAGAATTTGCCAAGACGGCGGCCGCGTTTCCAGCCTCGTATGTACCTTCCGCTACTATCAGAAGGGCAACGTACAGAGCGCTCTCCAGAGCTCTTGCAGCCGCGCGCTCGACCGCTATCGCAAAGCGATCGAAGACGAAACCCGTATCTCGAATCGTCTGGCCGCGATCAAAGAAGAGTTGAAAGACATCAACTCGCAGATCCGCCAGGTCACCCGCGACGCTCGCCGCGAAGCCCTCGAAGGCTCGGCATGCCCCGAGTGCGATGTCGCGCGCCGGACTTCGCGCCGCTCGAGCTCGAACAGCTTCAACGTGCTGCCGCTCATCACGGGCGCGCTGCTCGGCGCGGGCGTCGAGTATCTCGGCTATCGCAGCTTCAAGTCGAACAACGACAACCTTCAGAAGATGGGTTATCCGACACCGAGCTATCAGCCCGGCAGCTTCGGTTTCCCGTTCTTGACGGCGGGTCTCTACGGCTCGATCGCCAGCGGCTCCAACGGCGGCTTCGGCTGCTCGGCCGGCATCGGCGGCGGTGGAATGCAGTTCGGTCCTTTCGGAATGATGAGCCCCTATGCGGCCATGAATCCGATGGCGGGCATGATGAGCCCGTACGGCTTCAACTCGATGACGCCTTGGGGATATCCCGGGATGAACTTCGTCAACCCGATGATGGCGGGCGGCATGTACATGCCCGGTATCGGCCCTTGGGGCATGGCGGGTCCGTGGGGTAACGGCGGCTTCGGTGCCGGCTTCGGATTCGGCATGGGCAACGGAATGGGCGATCCCTTCATGAACCCGATGATGGCCGGCATGATGGGCGGCCCTTTCGGTGGCATGGGTGGACCGTTCGGCGGAATGGGTGGACCGTTCGGCGGAATGGGCGGTCCTTTCGGAAGCCCGTTCGGAATGCCCGGTATGGGTGGCCCGTTCGGCATGAATCCGATGATGGGCGGAATGCCCGGCATGAATCCGATGATGGGCGGCTTCAATCCGATGATGGGTGGAATGCCCGGCATGAATCCGATGATGGGCGGCATGCCTTTCATGGGAATGCCTGGCGGCCTCGGCGGCGGCCTCGGATTCAATCCGATGATGGGCGGGTTCAATCCGATGATGAGCGGCATGCCTGGAATGATGCCCGGATTGGGTAGCCCACTCTTCGGCGGCAACCCGCTCTTCGGCAGCCCGATGATGGGCCCGATGGGAATGATGCCTTACAATCCCTACGGCGGAATGCCCGGCATGAATCCGATGATGAATCCCATGATGAACCCAATGATGGCGGGCCCCATGGGCGGTCAAATGCAGCAGCAGATGATGCAAATGCAGATGCAGCAGTACCAAACGGTCATGGAGATGCAGCGCCGAGCGCAAGACAACTACATGGCTCGCGTGCGTATCCAGCAGGGCATCGTGCAGGAGATCAGCTCGCTCCAGCAGCGCCTCTACATGCTCAACTCGGGCATGGGAATGGGCACGGGCTTCGGCTTGGGCCTCGATCTCGGACCGCTCACCAACGGTCTCGGCACCTTCAACGGCATGGGAACGATCAACACCGGCGTGCCTGGCGGCGCCGGCCCGGGCCGCACGCGCTGATTCTGAAAAGTAACGACTGAAGGAAAGGCCTTCCGCATCGGAAGGCCTTTTTGTTTCTTAGAAGCCTTCGTGGTGCACGGGCTCCGGCGCAAGCTCCTCCCGCTGCGGCTGCGTTCCTCGCCCGCGGTCGCGCGTGAGAGCCACGGCGGCGCCTACGACGAGGACAGAGACGCCGATCCACAGCCATGACTTCTTCGACAGCCACGGCTCCGGACGCGGCTCGAGCGGCTCGCCGAAAGGCAGAGGCAGATTCGGCTGCAAAGAGAGCGAAGCGGCACGCGTCGATCGGCTTTCGGAACCGAGCGCCGTCACTTCGGCGGGAAGCCAGCCCTGCCCGCTCCGGACCCGAGCGCAGTCGGTATCGAAGACGACGGCATAAGATTCAACCCCGAGAGCTCGCGGCAGGCCTTCGCCGGCGGGCGCGCCGCAGTCTCCTCCGGCGAGCGGGGCGATCGCCAAACGAAACGCGAATAGCTGTGAGATCTTTAGTTTCTCCGTCACGGGCGGATGGAAGTCGGAAAGCGCCGTCACGCGAAAGGTCGCCTCCGCGGGCAGACGTATCCTGGTTTCAGGCTCGAGCTCGAAGCGTTTACCGTTGACCAGGAGCAGTCGATAGCCGGGGAAATGCTCACCGGCACGGTAGTCGCGCGACCCTTTCAAGATCCGCAGGCGCGTCGACGCGAACGTCTCCAGGAGCGGCGGCGGAAAGAGATCGGAGTCCGGATGAAGATCCGGAAACGTCTCGACGGCTGTGTTGATCCAGCGTTCGCGCTCGATCGGCGTCGGCGCCGACTGCGCCAATCTCAGCAGCGCGTAGTGAATCGCCTCGCGCTGAGGCTCGCGCCAATCGGCCTCGAGAGCGAGCGCCGCGATCTCGCGAAACAGGCTTCGTGCGGATTCGATCGAGCCCGCGAGCCATGTCTCTTGAGCGCGCTCGGTGAGTCGGCGAAGCCGGGTCTCGGAGTCGCGATTCGGTCGAAAGAGATCGAGATGCTTCGCGAGAGTGAGCCGCCCCTGCGCGTCCGCGAAGGCCTCGAGCTTTTCTCGAGAGAGTCCAGGACCGCCGACGAGCGGCGGCTCCGAGGGAGCTCTCGTTCGCGCCCCGTCGTCGGAGCGGGCGGTCGGCGGAGCGAGCAGCATCGCCAACGATGTGAAAACCGCTATGAAGAACCTGCTTCGGGAATCAAGACTCATTGCCATCCGACACCTCCACGAAAATGCGCGAGCGACGCGCGCCCCGCTTCCGGGAATCGCCGCCGCTCTCGTCGATCTCGGACGGATTAACAAATCTCGTGCCCGAGCGATTCGGATGTTGGAAGACGACCGTGAACGGGCCTTGATGCGACACGATTCGGGCCGATTCGCTCTCGGGCGCCAGAACCGCGAAATGACTCGGGTTCAAAGGCGCGCGCAGAATCTTGATCCGCTCGGCGACCTTGCGCTGGCGGCTCTTGGGCCCGTCAGCCCCGACGTAGAGATCGACGACTCCGTGTTTTCCTAGAATCGAGTCCAAGGACTCGTAGTTAGCGACTTCGATCGGCACCAGGACGAAGCCCGCCGGGATCATGGTGGAAGTGTTCGCGATGACCTCCGGATCGCGGACTTCAGTCGCCGGTCGCGGCGCCCGCGAATCCCAGTAAAAGGCGAGAAAGCCGGCGATCGCGATTCCGACCAGCCAGAGCGAGCTCCGGGGCGTCCATTCGCCGAAGAGGGTGCGCAGGTAACGAGCGTTCATCGGAGAGGACTCCTTCCGCGGCCGTGGCCGTCTTTGAACCGATGGTTTTTCTGCGCTTGCGAGACGCTGCTCCCGAGAGAAACGGCGAGCGCACAGAATCCGAGCAGCAGGAAAATGCAGACCAGCAACTCGATCAGAGCTTGTCCGCGACGAGCCGAGGCCGCCATTTTTCCTCCTCCTTCTCGAGAGTCGCCCTGCATTCGCCGCTGGAGCGCAAGCTGAACGGTTTCACGAACGGGACGAGCCATTCAGGCAAGATCGGCTCGAGCGAGAACTTCCATGAAACGGACATCACTTGCCTCTCCGCGAGATTCGCGGCCGGCTCGTAGTTCGGCGTCGGAGAATCCGGAGGCGAGGCGAGCAGCAGGAGCTCGGCGCCCACGCTTACCGCCCGAAAGTCGGTGGGGCGCCGGCTGGACCTCTCGAGCCGTAGGGCTGATTCGATCCGTCGCGCGGCCATTCGCGGACCGGCGCTCGAGCGCAGCCTCATGCTCGCGACCAGCGCCCTTTGTCGAGTGGCGAGCACTGCCTGTCGGGCCGCTACCTTAAGCGCGCCGGCCTCCGCGGCCGCGCGCTGCGGAGGCGTGATCGCCGCCAATCGGGCGGCGTCGGAAAGTTTCCTCGCCACGCGCAACCGCCGCGCTTCGGCGTTCAGCGCGATCAAGCGGTTGAGATCCTCGGCGATCGCGTTTTGGATTTTCAAAAGCTCGATGCGACAGGCGTGACGGACGCGCGTGTCGTCGCGAAACACGAAGTAAGAAGCGGCGATCGCCGCCAGCGCGCTCACCATCAAGGGCGCGACGATCATCGCCAGCAAGGTCGCATAGCCTCGACGGTTCATCTCTCTTTCCCCCGAGTTGCGGCTTCCCAGCGAAGCGGCAGGCGTCGCGAGTCCTCGTGACGGATCGCCTCGCGCCCAGCGATCGCGAAGCGCGCTTCGACGCGAACGCGATCGGCGGACCTCACGAGCATTAGATGCGTGAAACGGCCGATCGGGAGCGCGGCTTCAGAGCGCCTTCGCATCTTCGCTTCGCAAGCGTGGGAAGCTCCACGCCGGCTCGCGAGGCAGATCAGCGCCTCGTAGCTTTCGCGCTCGATCCACGCGATTGCGAAGGTGAGATAGACGGCGGCGAGCCCACCGCTGACGATCACGACCAAGACGGAAGCCGCCACCGCCAGCTCGACGAGCGCGGCACCGGACTGCCCGCGCCGTCTGTTCACGGAGCTGCGCCGCCGTCGCCCTGTTTAGAAGATCCGACACCGTCGAAGAAGTCGCTCAAGTCCTTCTTCTTCACGTAGCTGTCTTCGATTTTCTCTTGATGGGCGGACCGCTTCTGTCCTTGGAGCGCGTAAGTGACGCTTGCGAAGCGCGAAGCGACCGTTTGACCCATCACGCGCACGATCGCGATCGCGGCGACGCCCATCAGGGCGACGATGATCAAGTACTCGATGAGACCTTGGCCGCGCTCATCGCGGATCGGGCGAGAGCGACGAGAGGAAAAGCAAAAACCCATTTTCGACCTCCTTCAAGGGCGGAGGCCGAAACGGATCTGCAAACGGGATGACGGACTTCAAACGCGAAAAACTGGCGAACGAAAGGTCGGCCGGTTCGAAGCTCGGACGGGGCTTACTGCTTCTTGGCTCTGCGCGCGTTGCGGGTGGCTTCTTCGCGCTCTTCTTTGCGGCGCTGGATGATGCCGTCGAGGATCTCGGCGGCTTCGCCACGGAGGTCGTTCTCGAAAATGAAACGGTAGAAGCCTTCGATTTCGGGGCTCTGGCGGAACTTCTTGGTCGACGTGGGCAGGCTGTCCGACTGCACGAAGTCGATTGAGCTGCCGTCTTTGGAGAGCTTTACCTTTTCGGGTTTTTTCATCGAACTGCCTCCAGGATTGGGTTTCGCCAGTGCGCGACAAGCCAGGAATCTAGGCGCGAACCCCCGGGCAGTCAACAAGCTCTTGGATTCAAAGAACTTTTGCGCCTATAAGTGAACTATCCAACTCACCACGGGAGGCCCCATGATTCGCTTGAGCGGAACCGACGTCGCGAAACATCGGCAGGGCCTTCTCCAGGAGAAAATTCGGACGTTTACGGCGAAAGCCGGACGGAAACCGGGTCTCGCGGTCATCATCGTCGGCGAGGATCCCGCCAGCCAGGTTTACGTAAAAAACAAGGTGAAGACAACCGTGGCGCTCGGCATGGAGAGCTTCCATTTCGAGTTACCGGCCACGATTTCGGAAAAGGACCTGATCGAGCGGGTGCAGGCGCTCAATAAAGATCCGAAAGTCGACGGCATCCTCGTGCAGCTGCCTCTTCCCAAGCAGATGCGCTCGGAAGCCGTCCTCGAAGCCATTCGCCCGGAAAAAGATCCGGACGGTTTGACGTACGGAAATCTCGGACTCTTGTTCGCGGGCCGGAAGCGGGTCGCGCCGTGTACGCCTTGGGGCGTGATGGCGATCCTTCAGCATTACAAGATCGAGGTGGCCGGGCGCCACGCGGTCGTTATCGGGCGCAGCAACATCGTCGGAAAACCCATGGCATCGCTCTTTCTGGAAGCGAACGCGACGGTCACCATCTGCCATTCCCGAACGCCGGATCTCCTGGCCGTGACTCGAACCGGAGAGATCGTGGTGGCGGCGGCCGGACAGCCGCGATTCATCGGCAAAGAGGCCTTCAAGAAAGACGCGGTGGTGGTCGATGTCGGCATCCATCGTCCGACCACCGGAGACTTCGCGGGCAAGCTCTGCGGCGATGTCCGGTATGAGGAGCTCGAAGGCTGGGCTTCGGCCGCGACTCCTGTTCCCGGAGGCGTAGGTCCCATGACCATCCAGATGTTGATGGAAAACACCGTGCACTTGGCGGAGCTCTCGCTCAGTTAGTTAGCGCCGAGGCCCCTGCGAACGGCTGAAGCCGGATTCGGCTGCGGGTTCCCTCGCTTGACTTGGAGCCGCAGGAGCCGACACCATGGGGCCACTTCAAACCCGGAAGGTCTTACGCGCATGGCACAGAGCGAAGGAAAACCCCAAGAAACGCCCCTCAGAGCGGTTCACGAAAGCCTCGGCGCGCGCATGGTCGATTTCGCCGGCTGGTACATGCCCGTCCAGTACGAAGGCCTGAAAGAAGAGCATCTCGCCACGCGCTCCAACGTGGGACTCTTCGACGTTTCGCACATGGGCGAGTTCCGCGTGAGCGGACCCAACGCCCTCAAGACGCTGCAATGGACGACGACCAACGACGTCTCAAAGCTCGCAGCCGGCCAAGCGCATTACTCGCTCTTTCCGAATCCGGATGGCGGTATCGTCGACGATCTGTTCATCTACTGCATCACGCCCGGAACCGAATACATGCTCTGCGTGAACGCCGCTAACATCGAAAAGGATTTCGCCTGGCTCCAGAAGAACAACCAAGGCGCCGAGCTCGCCAACGAGAGCGCGAAGTGGGGACAGATCGCGGTGCAGGGACCTAAGGCACCCGAGCTTCTCTCGCGCATTTTTTCCAAAGAGATCGCCCTCCTGCCCGTGAACGCGCATCGAGAATTCACGTTCCGGCTCGGCAAAGTGATGATCGCAAAGACCGGTTACACCGGCGAAGTGGGTGCCGAGATTTTCGTGCCCGCCGCGCAGCTCGTCGCTTTGTGGACGGATCTCATGGAGGAAGGCAGCGATCTCGGCGTGAAGCCGATCGGCCTCGGCGCCCGCGACACGCTTCGCACCGAGATGAAGTACAGCCTTTACGGTCATGAGATCGATGACACCACCAATCCCTATGAGGCCGGCCTCGGCTGGGTGGTGAAACCGCAAGCAAAGGACTTTATCGGCAAAGCCAAGATCCTGGCGGCGAAGGACCAGGGCCTGAAGCGGAAGCTCGTCGGATTCACGCTGAGCGAGCGGGGCATTCCGCGCCAAGGCTACGCCTTACATTCGTTTGACAACAAGGAAATCGGCCGGGTAACTAGTGGAACGCTCTCGCCTTCTTTGAATCAGTCGATCGGAATAGGATATGTCGATGTCGCCTACGCGGAAGTCGGCTCCGAGTTCAACGTCGACATTCGTGGACGGGGAGCGAAAGCGCGAGTCGTGGCGACTCCGTTCGTACGTACCAGCCTGAGCGCCAAGTAAGGAGAGCGAAGATGTCCTATCAACTTCCGGAAGACTTCTACTACACGAAGGACCACGAATGGGCGCAGGTCGACGAGAACATCGTCACCATCGGCGTTACCGAGTTCGCGCAAGAGCAGCTCGGTGAAGTCGTGTACGTCGAGCTTCCCGAAGAAGGCGCGAAAGTGAATCAAGGCGAAAGCTTCGGTGTCGTCGAGAGCGTGAAAGCGGCGAGCGATCTCTACGCTCCTGTTTCGGGCACCGTGATCGAAGTGAACTCGGCGCTGATGGAAGATCCCGGCTCGCTCAACGACGATCCGATGAACGAAGGCTGGCTCATCCGCATCGAGATGGACAGCGAGAAAGAGCTCGCCAACCTTGTGCGCGCTCCCGATTACCGCAAGCTGATTTCCGAAGCGAAGAAGTAATTCGACCCACCAAACCGATCGGCGATGCTAGAGTAACGACATGAAAGTCTTCGCCGCTCTTGTTGTCTCCGTCGCCTTGGGATCCGCCACCGCTCTTGCTTGCATGACCGCCGGACATGGTGGTTTGTCCAGGGACCGGATCAAGTCCGTTTTCCGGTCGTCCAGCCGCGCTCCGGCGGCTTCCACGATCGAGAAGTTCGCGGCCGGACATCCGACGCCTTCGCTCGAGTCGAAACTCGGAAACCTTCTTCTTGAGCATGGCGAAAAGTCCGGACGGATCGTGCTGAGCATTCCGGCCGGCATCGCGAAGAGCGGATATCATCCCTTCGGAGACGGACAAAGCAACGCCAAGATGAATCTCGGTTCATGGACGGCGGACGGATTTCCGGTCGTCGGAGTCCAAGCCGCGGATCCGAGCGGCGGAGCCGGTTCACGGAAATATGTTTTCCATCCGAGCCTCAAAGTTCAGAAGTACAAAGAGTCGGATCTCGGATCCGGATGGTTCAAGGTGCAACCGGACGGTTGGGAAGACTCTTTTTACTTTTCGTTCACCCCGGAGATCATGTCCGTGTCCGAGATGACGAAAGGGATTCCGGCCGACCTGCGGACGTTCGCCGGCAATCGGACGGCGCCGGATCCGGCGAAAATCGGGAGAGGGACGNNAGGGACGGGCTCGGACCGGATCGTGAACAAGGATTTGGGTGCCGGATACAACAAGCAAGCTTGGTACGACACCAACGTGCATGGCGTTTTCCCGAATAAAGAAGGCGCGCGAACCGCGCTTGGCGGCGTGCTGACCTGGGGAATCGTCGACAAGGCGTTCGGTCCCTTCAAGCATCTCTACACTTGTTTCGAAGCTCGCGACTCCGCGAAGGAAAAGGAGCTCGGAGTGCCGAGCGGCGCCGGTTGGCATCACATCGGCGACGCGGCCGAGACGTTGTTGAACAGCCTAGACAAGGCATCGCTGCCGGTCGCGGTCGGCCGAAGTCACGGAAAAGAGAAAGCCGCCTACGGTCTAACGGAGTCGATCGTCGCGACATGGCTCAAGTCGGACGAAGTCTTCGTCACGCGCAAAGGCGAATTCCATTGGTATCTGAATCCCCATCCGTCGTCCGTTTGCACCGAGATCTGGGTGCACGGTTGCGTGCCCGATCTCGGGAACAACTGGGGCTTCCGCTGCCAGCAATAGCCCGGCGATCCGGCCGGCCGTTACTTCTGCGGCGTTTACGATCCCGCGGCGAAGCACCAGTCCCAATGGCAACCGATCGCTCCCGGTTGAAGAAGTAGGGGAGGAGATTTTACCGGCGCTGCTAAGAAAGCGGGTGGTCGAAAGGCGGGTGTGATAAATACCCGCCCAGATGAAATCACCTTGGCGGCTCCTGGCGCTCGTCGCGCCCTCCAAATCGAAGCGCGTTTCGCTACTCTTGTCGGCCGGCGCTTTCGTCGGCGTTCTTGCGTGCGCGCTCTCCGCATCCGCGCAGACCAAGATGTTCTTCCGAAACGAGCCGTTTCCCTCGCCCACCCCCGGTACGAGAATCGCCCTCAATGGAAAAGTCGAAGGGATCTACAAGATCCGCATCCAATGTCCCGCTAGCGTGCGAGGCTGCGATGCAAGTCGGTTCGCCGCTTTCGACCGGCTGACGATCGTCGATTCGGGCCGACAGTACGGTGTTTGGGTCACGCTCGCCTCGAAAACGCAAGGCTACGTCCTCGACAACTACATCGCCGTGAACATCGGGCCGGAGAGCCATCAGTTCTCGGGCTTTCCGCGCATCGATACCGGCATGGGCCCCGGCGGCGGCCGTTTTTCCTACATCACCGGCGAGTTCGACCAGCCGAAGGGAACTTTCAGCGGCTCGGTCCTCGATGCCCGCACCGGCTTCACGTACGCGGTGGTCGGCGAGAAGATCCACGCGCTCGGCGATCTCGAGAGCGCGCAGCAACTCTCGATGCCGGTCGAGCAGATTTTAGGAACCTACCGCGGAAAGCTCATCGGTCACCCCGGTAAGCTCGTCGTCAGCATGAGACCCGATAAACAAATCGTCGGCTACTTCGCCAGCGACCAGACTTACCTCGACACGCCGACGATGACGTTCAGCTACCACTTCGGTCACTGGGACCCTGAGTTGGGAACTCTGCGCCTCGTGTTTCTCAACGAGCGCTTCTTCTCGCTCGGTAAGCTCGCTTTCTCCGTGCGCAGGTCGCCGAAGGGAATCGTCGAGCTCTCGGGAGTTCAGTTCACGACATTCGCGGCGGGCGCCGCCACGTTCACGAAGGTCCAAGACGCTCCTTGAAGCTTTGATCGTCGAGCACGCTCGTTGCAATTCCACGCCTCCGAACATTCGCACCCATGATTTCAGGTATTTCCGGAGGACTGCCATGTCGAAGTTTTGGACGTTTCTTGTAGGAATCATCCTTCTCGCTCCGCTTGCGAAAGCCGGCGGCCCCGTGTACGAGTACATCGGACACGTGAAAGGCCACACCAAGGGCGGCGACATCACCTTCGAATATCTGATGGTCGACGCGGAAAACCACATTCTGACGGTGAAGAACAAAAAAGGCGAAGTGATCTTCGACGGCTCTCCGAAGTACGAGCTTTCAAGCGGCGGCCGAAACATCCCTTCGGTGTTCTTCCACAAGTTCTACTTCCGCGACAAGAGCGACGTCCTGCACGAGATCGTGATCAGCACGAAGTACCTGAATTGGGAACGCGACATCACCAAGCCCGAGTACGATTCCCGAGTTCCGCACCACAACAAGGCGTTCACTCATCTCAAGATCTATGACGGATCCTGGTGGCCGTACAAAAACAACACGACCCTTCAGGTGTTCGTCGACGGTAAAGTCTTGAGCGAAGCCGAAGTGAAAGCACCGAAGGCCGCCGTCGCGGGCATGAGCGCCGCCGCTTGCAGGGCCTCGCTCTAAGCCGTTGACGGCCAGCGCAACACGGGCACGACGCAGGCGCCCCGTGTAAGAGAATAAACATCTTTCGTATGGAGAGACGTGCGGCCCCCGTGGTAGTCCACTTGGACCAACCGCAAAGGAGTCAGCATGAAGAACCTCATCGCTCTCGTTTCGATCCTCGTCATCGGCGCCGGCGCATCAGCCGCCGAAGTCTCCCTTAAGGAATGCAAATCCCCTCTGTACATCGAGCAGTTCGAAACCTGCGACGAGTCCGGAATTCCCTGTAGCTCCACCCGCGAAAAAATCGGCGAAGTGGTCTTCGACGTGAGCTTCGACAAACAATCGAAGGTGGGCTCCGGACAAGCCACGGCCATCGACGCGAACGGCGTTGCGAAGCGCTCATCGCTGGCGTGCGCTGCGGCCGAGAACGACGACACGTGGGTTTCTTGCGTTTCGAGCTCGGCGTTGGTCGGCAAATGGAAGATCGCGTTCGAGACCAACGCCAGCGGTCTTTCCGATGGCGAGGACTACNNTCCGATCTTCGTCGGCGACTCGAATGTTCCGAACGGCGCCGTGAGCGCCAGCGAGAACTGCCGCTCGATCAGCGTGAAGTGACGAGCCTGCCGGGTCTCTCGGCCCGGCTTCCTTAAATCGTTGAAACCTCATCTGTTTTAGTGACGCCCCCTAGGGAGCAAGGGGGTGTAATTTTTGCAAAACCCCCTCTCATGCTCCTCCAACTCGCGATTATTGCGGCCCTTTTCCTCGGAGTGACCCTTTCCGCGGTCGCTGCCGACAAGGTCGACAAAGAAACCGCCATGGACGGGGCCGAGATTCTCTTCGGCCAGGAGCCCGCTTACCAGGGCGTCGAGCGGTTTTTGATCGAGGGTTTCCGCAGGCGCGCCGTCGAGAGCACGACCTGGAAGACCTCCTTCAGCCTCGACGTCAGCGCCGTGGAAGTCGAGATGATGGACGAGTTCTTCTCGAAGCACTTTCTGAAACCGTGGCCGGCGAACGTCGATCTCTCGCTGCTGTTCAACGTCGAGCGCCCGTCGGAGCTGCGAGGCGCCTCGGCCCGCAAGCTCGGTCGCGGCCCGTCGCCTGAGCTCGAGACCAAGCTCGCGGAAGCGAACATCTGGCTGCACGATGCGTTCGACTCTCTGTGGGTGGATCGTCTTAAGAGCGACCGGGCCATCGGCGAAGCTCACGCCCGCTCGCTCGCCATCATCGACCTCGTGCTCAATCCGCCGAAGATCAGCGAAGGCGAGTCCCCTCCCTCGCAAAGCGAGATCGAGAAGCGCGCCGTCGAGCGCGCCGTTCAAAGAATGTCGGCGACGTTCGGCATCGACCCGCGCGAAAGCCCCAACGAGCGCACGAATCTCTACAGGCTCGGCATGGTGGAGATCGAGGAAACCCTCCGTCGTCTCGGCGGCAACGCCGAGCTCTTCCGAAAGTTTCACCACTTCGATCCGGTCAATTCTCCAAGTCTCAAGGTCGTCGATTGGGGACGCAAGCGTTACGACAAGATCCAGATCGCGTTCGCGGATGCCATCGTGCAGGAGCGGATCGCTCTCGAGAGCGAGATGAAATCCCGCCGCCGCCCGCGACCGAACGAGAAGGGCGTGGAAATCGAAGTCGATCGCGAGCAGCAGGTGCGACGTATCGGCATGGCGCTCTTGAAGCGCTTTCTCCAGTCGCTCGATCCGGCGAAGTGGGCTCTCTACCAAACGGTCGTGATCCAAAACTCCAACGTGCCCGTGGAGTACCAGAAAGAGCCGCTCGCGAATCCGTCGAGCTGGACGCTGAAACCCACGGGCCTTCTCGGCGCAAGTTTCCGCGCTGCCGAGACGGGTGCTTCGCTCGACGATTTGTACTTTCCGGATCCGTACGTCAAGGAGGCGCTCTTTAAAGGCGTGAACGTCCTGCCTCAGCGCGGGAGCGGCGGATACCAGTACCTCGCTGACGAGAGCCGGCAGAAGTACTACCTCGACCGCATCAGGGAGCAGGGAGTCTCGAGCCAATTGAGGCATCCCGGGCGCTCGAAATTTCTCAGCCAAGAGTTCACTCGCTATGCCGATTTCCTATTCCAGGAAACTAATCTGGGCGCGCAGATCTACGGCACGCTCTATCGGCTGGTCATCGATCTCGAATACGCTGTGGAGAGGCTTCAGGGCGCGCGCTCGGATCCTCCGGGACACAATCGGGACAAGTCGGTCGAGAAGCACACCAAAGAGCTCCTCGAGCTCAAGGCCAAGTTCTTGGACTTCCGGAGTCTCGCCTACGACAACTGGTTCAAGTCGGTGTTCCTCACCTCGTCCGAGAGCAAGTATGACTACACGAAAGACTCCAAGCGGTTGAGATTCTCGCGTCTCGAAACTTTGCGCCTCTTGGGAGCATGGGCGATCAGCCAGGATCGCGACTACTTCGTCGAGCGCGATCGAATCGCCTTAGAGCGAAATCTCGAGCCGGTGACGAAGGAGTTCATCCGCATCCAGGAGATTTACAAGATCAGCGACGACTACTCCGACAGCTTACAACGCAATTCTTGGAGAGAGAAGGGAGAGCGCCAGCGGGCTCCCGAGACGAAGAAGCGGCCGGCCCCCGCCTCGGATCAGCCGGCGCTCCAGGAGCCGCCGTCTCCTCCTCTCACGAAGAAAATGATGATCGAGATGGGGCAAGAAAGCGCCGTCATGTCCGACGTCGAGCCGGAAGGGGAGCGGCCGCGCGATCAGCGGTCGCTGCTTCTCAAGGTCGATTCCTGGATTCCGGGTGAAACGAATCTATTCGTTTCGAATCGCCTCGACCGGTTGACGCCGATGAGCCCGCTTCCCGCTGAAACATTCAATCCCAAGCGCGATCTGCGCGTGAGGATTCTGGAGATGCAGCCCGTGACGGACCGCTTTCTGCCGGTCTTCACGCCGTTCGACGCCGATCTCGCCTCGCTCGCTCTCGTCGACGAGCAGGGCCGCGAAGTTTCGCGCGACCGCTACAAGATCCGCGTGAGCGAGCACGACGGCGGTTTCGTGATCGAGTTCATGGAAGGCCAGCGGCCCGAGAGCGTTCGCTACGAGGCGAAGTTCCGCCGCCGCGAATCCCGCCTGCCCGACGTGACCGTCGATCCGCATCAGATGCCCGCGCTAATTGCGTCTCTCGAGAGCGCGAACGCGACGGTTTTGGCGAATGACATGCGCGCACGCCTGAAGACGGGTCTTCGCGTTTCGGAGATCGCGGGCGTCGTCGCGAAAAAATCGTACTATGCGAAGACCATCGAAGGCGGGTTCCGCACGAGCTTCCAGACGCCGGCCGACTTCCGCGATCTCGTGACGAAGGACGGTCATTTCGTCGCCAACTGCCTGCCGAGCAACCAGTTCGTGAAAGCGGTGGTCGCTCCCCTCGTTCGCGAGCGCAAGGTCTCCATCGAAAGCCGGGCCGTGATCTCCACCGACGGTGGGCGCTACCATCGTGGCGACTCGCTACATGCATCGCTTCTTGTGCGGCACGAATCGGGAGCGTTCGGCTGGATCGACGGCACCGCCGAGCTGGGGCCGTTCGAAAGCGTTCCGCGCCCTAGCTCCGGCACGCTCGCGGAGATCGTCGCCGCCGCGAGGAAGCTTTCCTTCGGCGGGATGGCGATCGGCCTGCCCTCGTTCGCCGGGAGCCGAGTGTTCTCGCGACTCATGTCGATGATCGGCGTCCGCACGACCGAGGTGCCGGTGGCGATTGAAGCGAAGCCGGGAGAAGCGAAGCCAGCGACGGCCGAAACGAAGCCGGTTGCGGCCATGGCGCAACCGCAAGCGCAGCCTGTCGCCGGCGCACCGCAGGCCGCGGGGGCGCGCGGAGCCGTCGCGCCGGCTGAGGTGATCGTCGATCCCATCAAGCGCGCGTGGGAGCGCAAGCTCGCGCCGAGCGAAGCCTCGATGCTGCGGCTCGCTTTCGGCGAGCTGTCGCTCGCTCACTTGCGTTTTCTGACGGAGGCGAAGAAGGCTGGATTGCAGAACGTCGGCGATTCGTCTCACCCCGGCTGGATCGCGGGACGGCTCAGCGGCCCGCTCTTGAGCTTCGCTCGGGGCGAGAAGTCTTTTGACGAGCTGGCGGCGCAGTACGAGCGCTCTTTCGGAGTGAAGCTCGATCGAGCGAGGCAGACTCCGCTGAGCTATCTCTCGCAGCTGGCCGGCATCGCAGATCGCTCGGCCGCGATCGTGTTCAAGGAGCGTGAGCGCCTCAAAGGCCGCCCGAACGTCTCCGAGGCCGACAAGAATCTCCTGCTGGTCGCGGAGGCCATGCTCGGCGAGGTCATGAAGGTCGTGACCTCCTCGAACATGGAGTCGTGGCATCACTCGCGCGGCCTGCTGGAGGCCCCGCCGCTCTCGGCAGCGGCCGTTCGCGCGGCCGCCTGTAGAGCGGCTTTGTGAGCAACGGGCTTACCGGGGAGTTTTAGCGTTCGATCGTACAGAAGCTTCAAGGCATGATGATATTCAAGGGGCGGCGCCCGATCAGCTACCGACTTCGGATTTGACGATTTTCAAATCCTCGATCCATTCGAAACCCAGAAAGCCCTGCCGCAGGCGAAAAGCGATCTGGCTTTGTTTGGGAACCATCTTATCGATTTTCCGGCAGGTGTAGGCCATCCAACGAGGCTCTTCCGTGCCTTTCCAATCATGAACCTGAACTTGGCAGCCCCGGGGTGCTCCTCGCCCGGTGTGAACCTCGAGGACCTTTCTTTCGAGGGCGATTGACTTCGACGGATCGAACTTGACGTTGACGATCACCAGACTCGGCAGAATCACGAACAAGAAGATCACGAAGAAAACCGCGTTCACGCCGTTCAAAAAACGTCGGCCTTGCTCCACCTTGGCCAAAACGAAGGTGTTGGCGAGCGTCGCGACGAGCGCTATCGCGGCGGCGACAAGAAAAATACCGAACTGATCGACCGGAAAAATCACGTCCGATCGATAAGCGTAGGTGAAGAGTCCAAGCGCACCGACCAGTAAGAGTCCCATGACTCAAGTTTACGGAGCTTGCTCATACCAAGCAAGACGCCCACGGAGTCCTTCTTCGATATGACGAAGGAGCGTGGACGAGTCAGGACCAATAGGCATCTATGTTCCGATTTGAAATGTTCTTGTTCATAGCGTTTGCCGAGAGATTCGACACGGCAACGTCTGTATCGAATCGCCTGATTCGACTCCCGTTCTCGCGAGCGCCCTCATTCTTAGGTTGAGACATGGTCTTTCGATTGCACACTGAAAAGTGGAGTCGTGGGGGTAGGTCAAATGGGTCATCGCAATAGGCTTCATTGCATTTTGGTCTCTTTGATCTTTTTGGCGTCCACGGCTTGCGATCAAAATAGTTTCGAGACGAAGGCCTTCGGGCGAAACAGCATCTTCGCTAACCGTGATCTCGATTTCCGAGGAAACGTGACTTCGGAAAACGGCGCAGGGCAAAGAAATCCGTTGATGGCGGATCTCCTCGCCGGCATTCCTTTCGGTTACGATCACGGGTTAAAAAAGAAATGTGTTAAGTCTGTTGATCCGAGTCAGGCGAATTACTTTTCGATAACTGACGACTGTACCGAATCGGGCAACTGGACAACCGCCGTTCAGGTTGAAAGTACGGCCGGAGAGAGCTGCGTGGGTCCCATGAACCAGTCTCTGCCAATCAACTCGGCGGGCAGCCCTATTGTTCAGAACTGGTTCGGCAATTCTTCGAGCGGGTACTCGGTAAATCTCAAAACCGACTTTTCAACAAAGAGAAATGTATGCTCAGGCATCACCTATACGTGGCACGCGCTGCTCGATCACTTTTTCCACGGTGCGAGCTCACTCCCTCGTCCCGACCGTTTGCGAACTGAACTTTCGATCTATTACAACGAATGGAAGCCTTCTAGTTCCGGTGCAACGAGGGCCATTGTCGCTCTTCAGGCGGAGTGGGACGTCGGCTATGATGTCGACGGCGGCCTCAAGCGAGAGAATTTTCTTATCGAAATCAGTTTTTACATCGATGCTTCATGGGGCCGCGCTGCCAACCTTCCCCCAGAAGTCGTTGTTCACAGCCCGTCGGGAGTCTATCCCTTCAACTTCATCATGCTCGATGGCGCCATGCTAAATCCCATCGTCCATGCCAAATTGGCGACTGATACCAATCTCGACATCAATTGGAAGCAGGTGCTGGAGCATCTAATCTATAACAGGGGTCTGCTCAGAGCTCCTCTCGGCGGTTGGGAAAACGCAAGAGCCTTTACCAAATCGACATTCGTAGCTACGGAGGTTCGAAACGATAGCGCTGGCGTCGGCGGGCCAGTAGCGGATCTATGGGTCGCTCGAATCAAGAATTTCGACGTCGATGACCTCCCTGGCGCCAAGATCGAGCCGCAGTCCGAAGGATTCTTTAAAATCGACTCCACGATTTTCTACTCCAATGGCTCTACCGCGTTTTGCGCCTTTCCGACTTGGGTTAGCTATCTGCGCGCCGGTGGTCGGGCCGACCTAACGAACGTAGTTTCTCGTGTCACGCTTCCCCGCATGCGTAACGACGGCTACTGTCTCGATTGATTGTTCTAGGTTGTGCGGAATCACTTACAGATTGGGCGGTTGGAATCGCGTTGCCGAGCTGATTTCAAAGGCGCCGGAATCGGCACTTCGTACAGGTCAAAGCGACGACCACCAGAATTGGATGCCGATGCCATAGGGGTAGGTCGGCTTGTCCATGCCGACTTTGTTGGAGTGGAGATAGAGCGTATACTTGCGATTGAAAAGAAACGAATACGGATAGTCGTTCGCGACGAGGCGATAGACCTTTCTCAATATCGGGATGCGCTTTTTCTTGTCGAGTTCCTGGCGTGCTTGCTCGATAAGTTTGTCGACCTCAGGGTTACTGTATTGAACAAGGTTAAAGCCTCCCGGCGTAGCGCTATTGGAATGCCATACATCTTTCGGATCCCAGTCGACGGAACCGCCGCCCCAACCCATGTAGACGGCGTCGAAGTCGGAGTCTTTTGCCCTTTTCCAGAACGCGTTCCATTCGAGAAATTGCAGACTCAATTCGATCCCGATTTTTTTCAGGTCTTGTTGGTACATAACCCAGTACTTCTCAGAGTCTTTGTCGGCATAGTTGAGGGTGAAGCGGAACAGGGATTTTTTTCCGTCTTCGGTCTTGTCTAAGACGCCGTCTTTGTCGGAGTCCGTCCAGCCCGCGTTCTTTAACAGTTCGATCGCTTTCTTCTGATTAAATAAAATAGGTTTTACTCCGGGGTCCGCATAGTCGCTCTGACGATAAAGAGGTCCGGCCGTCGGAAGCAAAAGATCGAAGGAATACTTCCTGATCAACTCTTCGCGATTGAGCAGGTGGGAGAGTGCGAGACGGACGTCAGGGTTCTTGAACAGCTGGCGACGCTGGTTCCATGCGATGAAGGAGTACCCAATCGCGCTCCGGTTTTCCGCCTTGACCTTGAAGACCGTCTTACCCCATTCGGCTCCGGTGGCTTTTGTCATATAGGCTTCCGGAGACACCCGGTAATGGTCGATATCGCCTTTCCTCATCATCTCGATGCCGGTTCCTTCATCGTTAACGAACCGAAATCGTATTTTCTTGAAGTTCCATTTCCCTTTCATCGATCGAACTTTATCGCCCCACCACTTTTCGCTTCTGACTAACACGATGCTCTGACCCTGGTCGTAGCTTTCGAGCCGATAGGGTCCCGAACCCAGAAGTGTCTTGTTTTTTCCCGAACCGGACTCGGGATCGACGTAGAAATGTTTGGGAAGGATCCACATCTCCATGATGGCGTTAAAGTTAGCGAAGTATTTCTCCCTGACCGTGAACTTCACGGTTTGCGGGTTCAAGACTTCGGCTTTTTCGATGCTTTCGAAGCGAGGCCGGTAATGGGCGGCCTTGTATTTCGGTTCGAAGATCGCGTCGAAGGAAAATTTCACGTCCTCCGCCGTCACGGGATTCCCGTCGTGGAAGACGGCGTCCTTGCGCAACCTAACAATGATGTGCTTGCCATCGGCGGATTCCTCAGCCCGTTCCGCCAAGGCCGGAATCCAATCGTACGTCTGATGAGATCGGATCATCAGCGTGTCCAGTACATAAANNTAAGATTGGATCTCCGCGGCGTAAGAATCAGTGCCGGTGAGCGGATTCAAAGTCGCAGGTTCAACGCCAAGGTTGAGGGCGAAAACGCCGCCCTGAGGAGTATCCACTCTGCCAATCGGCTTCGGGTCGCCTTCGATCACAAGGGCTTTCTCCGCGGCGATGGAAGAGTGCGCAGAAATGGCGATGGAAATCGCCGTCGCAAACAGATGGAATCGACGAATCACGATCTAAACCGTACCTCGGCCAACGAGCTGAAAGCAACGAGGCAGGAGCTGCTGGCGAAGTTCGTTGGCCTCAAAGCCCAAGTCATCGACAAGGTGGGACTCATCGAGAAAATCCAAACTACCATCGCTCACCTGGAACAAACCCCAGCCGAACGAGGGCGGCCCCTCTACTCGAATCTCATCGAGTTTGCCGAGATCCATCCAACAAAACTCCGGGTGGGCGTGATCGCGCCCGCCCTTTCCAAAAAGGCCACNNAGGGTGCCGGTTCCGGCCAAATCTCAAACTTTCAGGATTCTGAACCAAGGAATCGTCTCAAACTTGCAACCCGTGTCGGTTCGACCACTGTTACGAATGGTGCCCGAGACTGGACTTGAACCAGCACGCCTTACGGCATGGGCTTCTAAGACCCACGTGTCT
>FRDC01002720.1_pt1 | contig 20278 bp, 9 predicted proteins | sample 1106171 | NCBI WGS metagenome assembly FRDC01 (sample SAMEA3930566, study PRJEB13176) | freshwater metagenome | biome: Drinking water system; feature: drinking water; material: water | place: Singapore | collected 2014-12-20 | reverse complement strand
TTTCTCCTTTGGTCCATCTGTGCCCTGCACGTGGATTCGAAGCTTGGCTTTGATGCCGTTCCTATAGTCGATCTTCTCGACACGTACGAAGGCGTCATTCGCCGTCCCTTCGGCACGGGCACTTCCCACCACAATTTGCTTTACCAACTTGAGTCCAAAGGCTCGTACGGGATCGAGCCGATAGACGAGGTTGTAGGGGTTACGGTGTGTAGCGGAATAGCGCAGGGTGCAGAGTGGGTTGAGGGCTTTAATCGCTTCCTGAGCCTTGTCGGTCGAATCGACACTCTGAGGCTCGTCGATGATCACGATAGGCCGTGCCGCCTGGACAAATTCAATAGGCGCGCGCCCGGAAAGCTGGTTCATCTCTTTATAAATGACATTGCTCTTCTGCTCGGCCTCGGTCCCGGTAAAGTTCTTGCGGAAAGCGTCGATGTTGATGATCAAGATTTGCAGCTGAGTGCTCGTCGCAAACTGACGAAGCCGATTGACCTTCTTTGCGTCATAAACGAAAGACTCAAACGGCAGATTGTTATAGATGGCGCGAAAGTGTTCGCCAGTGATGTCCATATTCTTGAGGACGCCCTCTCGGATGGCGACGCTCGGCACGACAATGATGAACTTCTGAAACCCGTATCGTCTGGACAGCTCAAAGATGGTCCGCAGATAGACATAGGTCTTGCCCGTCCCAGTCTCCATCTCCACAGAGAAATGTGGACAAGGCCGAGACTGATTAGCCGGACCGTCGAACAGCTCCCAAGACTCTAATGGGGCTGAGGGATCGGCCACCTCGATATCGTTGCGAGTTTGGAGCACACGGGTGTTCTCACGTAGCTTGTCCCCTGACACCAGCAATTGATTGCCTGCACCCAATTCGGTCTGTTGCTGACCCGCGAAGAGACCCGTGCCGCTACCCGTATTGATAACGGCGTACTCCGGCGTCCCTTGAGGCTGGCCATCAAAGAGGTCGGTAATGGCAGCTACCGCATCAAGCTGGAACTGTTGATTGGCATCAAACTGGATTTTCACGCGGCAGTCTTCTTAGTTGAGTCACATGAATGAACTTTCCGAATTTCTTAAGCGAGTACCGGCAGATCTTTCCTTCTATTTGAAACGCGGGGCATTTCATTCCAAACTCTTTTCTCAAGCACGCGACCGGCTTGTTTCTTATTCTTGCCTCCCCACTGTTTGAAGAAGAAGGGGACTTCTGCTCGACGGCACTGATCGCGCAAATCTATGACCCACGCAGGGTTCATAGGTCTGGATTTGGGCCCTGACTCCCCTCCGACAATGACCCAGTCGATCCTGGCGAGATCAAGTTGAGGTAAAGGCCCGAGGAGCGGCTCAAGCGAAAGAAACTTGATATGTGCACTGGTCCGGCGAAGATGGTCGATTCGCTCCCGATAGTCGTCGCTCTCGACACTGACGCCCATCCAGATGTTCGACGTCCAGTTAAGCAGGGAGCTCAGCGCTTCGAGACGTTCAGCGCGCTTGGTTAAGATTTGAAACCGGTGCCAGTCAGCCCGGTTCATCACGCTAAACACTTTCTGGATGTACTCAATCGGCACATCCTCATGAAACAGGTCACTCATGGAATTCACGAAGATCGTTTGAGGTTTCTTCCATTTCAATGGAAGTTCAATCATGTGTGGCTGGAGCGTCAGTTCGAAGCCATTCACATAATTTGGTTGCCCCATGGCCTGTAATCGCTCGGCCATACGCTCGGCATAACAGTATTTACAGCCAGGACTGATCTTCGTGCACCCTGTGACTGGATTCCATGTGGACTCGGTCCATTCTATGCCTGATCCCTGTGCCATCAGCGCACCTCCTTGAGTAAATGCTGTGCGATCTTCAAGGCTATCTTCTTGCCGGGTTCATTACCGACGGCAAAGCAAAGAAGGTAGAGCGGATTGTTTGCCGAGTTACGCAACACGCCCGGCTCTTCTGCGACACCGGCAAAGATCTTTTTGAGTCGGTTGTTGAAATAACGTCCCATGGTTTCCATCGTGGCCTTGACTACACGTTCATTGTCGTCCCCGAAAAGTGTTGGCGTGGTTTCGACCTTATAGAAATCATCGTACCAATCTCTAGTGCCAAGAAGCAGGTCGAGGCGGCGGCGCCAGGATTTGGGAATTTCACCGGACTTGGTCAGCAGCCGATTCACTCCGATCCCGAGCGGGAAGAGTAGCCACAGATCGATTGCCTTCGTCTTGGCTATGGCTTCGATCGTCTTCCACTCAACCTGCATCCCATAGGGATCAAGAAATAGCACTGCACGGTTGGATCGCCAATCCGTTGCGCATAGATCCTGGATCTTTGCATTGGCATCACCTTGTCGTATGTCCACTCTTTTGGCAAGACCAGGAAAATCGGACTTCAGAATTTCCAGCTGGATACAGCGCTCTGGGCTACGTTCGATGAAGATGTACTGATCGAATTGTGGATCGACTTGAAGCGCAAGACGGGCAGAACCATCCAGAAACGACTGCGGTTCAGGCTCTGCCATGTCAGGGAAAAGGGTGTTTTGTGGCGAGTCGTCCTCTCCCTCACGCCGCACATCTCGGTACCCTGTGCCGGCAAACGCATCGATGTACAGTTTCTGAAACGGTGATCTCTTTAACGCCGTCGTGTAACTGTGAAGATAATTGGCCAGCACCTTGAGCTTGACAGTCGTCCACTCGCCGCCAAACTGATGCTCTCGTTCTCTTCGATCATCCGACATGACCTAAGTAGCCCTCATACGGTCTTGAAGCTAGTCACGCCTTTGGCCTTGAAGATTTGCACGGCATTCGCTTTGAGCTGGTCGTTACCGGAAAACCCTTCATCAAGGCAAACGACACGCTCAGGTTTCTTTGCCGCCATGCCGCGGATCAGCTCCAGCGTCAGCTCCCGTTCAAGGCAGATAAATAGGGCTCCGCCAGCCACGCTGTGGACAGCCCTACCTGTCAGCTGCAGTACCTCAACCGGCGTAGATAGCGAAAAGCCGCTTTTGAGCAGAATTTCATAGAGTAGGTCTTCTTTTGAACGCCCCTCGTGGATATGGTCTACATGAAAATCGAGTTGCTTCTCCAGCACCAGAGCTTCCTTTGGAACCTCAGCGTTCCAGGGCTTGAAGTTGGATTCGGCAAGCTTAAAAACGCGAAAACCAATGTCGCTATCACTTCCGACATTTTGCTTCTGTAGCACTTGTCCTGCACGTCGAATTCTTTCGATTGTGATAGCTGAAATCGTCTTGAAACCCATTTTGTATTCTTCAGACTCGACGCTTGTTTGTTCAGGGAGCTGAACGCAAATGAATGGCCGTGCTTGCCCAGTTTCAATAGCTAACTCGATCGCTGCATGGCCTGTCGAGCCTGAACCCGCAAAAAAATCGAGAGTAATATCGCCGTCTTTTACACCACACACTGACATCAAGAATTTTATGAGTGCTGATGGCTTCGCAAAATCAAACGGTATCTGTAATGTCTTCAATTCTGCTGAGCTATGGCGGCTTTCAAATTTTTCGAGGATGTTGCCTGGGAGCTGTCCTTGCTCTAGGCGGTCGTTCAGCCATATCTTGTAATAGACGTTCCAACTTGCCTTTGATCCATCCGGCCTTACGAGGGAAGTCTTATCGCTTTTAATGAATTCAATGTTCTGCAGGCATTTCTCTTTTGAATATCTGGCGTACGTCCATCTCCAAACACCATCCTCGTCTTTGGGCGTAACCTGTGCCCCCTCCCGATGCTCCTCTGGAAAGGAAACTCCAGGCGGTATTACCAGTTGTCCGTCTGGACATTCGACATAAAATCTCTGATTTGCTCGCTTGTCCAGCATTGCTTGATACAAGCCCATTGACCGATATTTCTCACCCTTACGCGGCCCATCCATAGCGGTCTTTGTGTACACCTTATCAATGACATTCTGGCCAATTTCCTGCCTGAATGGATCCAGAGAGCCAATGTCCTTGGAAACAATGACCACGTAATCCAGGCAAGGTGAAAAATGGACACCCTTCTGCCCCCCGGTTTTCATCACGCGTGAACAAATTGTTATAAGGTTTTCTTCCCCATAAAGTTCTTTGGAAAGAGAGAGCAGGTTGCCGAGCTCATTCTCACCAATTGAAATTGCAATTGTGCCGTCCTCGCACAACAGATTACGCGCAAGAAATAGGCGTGGGTACATCATGTTCAGCCATTTAGAGTGAAAGCGGCCATCAGTTTCAGCGTTCGTGCTGAACTTCTTTCCTTCCGTACCCACTTGGCCGGTGTATTCCAGATAAGTCTGTAGACTCTCGGCGTAGTTATCTGGATAGATGAAGTCGTTGCCGGTGTTGTAGGGCGGATCGATATAGATCATTTTGATCTTGCCCAAGTATGATTTCTGGAGCAACTTCAGCACTTCAAGGTTGTCGCCCTCAATGATCAGATTTGCTGTTGTCTCGAAGTTGACGCTCTCTTCGGGACAAGGCCGCAACGTCCCGAGGCTCGGCCTCTGGATTGTCTTGAAGCAGTCGGCCTTCCCCGGCCAGCTCATGCCATAGCGTTCCTTGCCCACATCCACAGACTCGCCTAGCGCGAGCTTGAGCCGCTCGAAGTCGAGTTTTCCGCCTTCGGTACGGATTTCCGGAAAAAGGCGCAGCAATTCTTGCCGCTTGTCTTCTGCGATATCGTGTGAATGAAGATCGAGCTTTTCTGGTTCCACAGTGAACTCTCCCTAGAGTGTTCCTTCTTACACGAGAATCCAGCGCGTGCTAAATAGCGTCACTTGCTCTGCTTTCTGATGCAGGCGCTGACTGATCTCATCCAGCAATGCGTCTTTTTGTCTATCGATCTCCCTCGATGCCTCATCGAAGGTTTTCCATGCCTCAGTACGCTTGGATTCCAATTGGCGCAAGGCTCTCTGACGCTCAAGCTTCTCGGGAAGATTCGGCGCGAGGCGAGCGGCTTTTTTGGCTTCCTTGATCGTTTCGTCAAGCTCGTCTAGTTCTGCCTTAAGTGAAGCACGGCGATCCTCGGCCCAGTGGTCGAGTTTGTCCATTTCGGTATCGAACCACGTCCCATTCTTTGTCGAGATTGCGTCTAGGACATCCCGCATCTCTCGGGCGGTCATGTCTTCTAGCGTAGTCTTTGTGCCGGCAGGCAATGACAATTGGCCTTTCTCTTGACCGGGCAGATCAAATAGCCTGCGGCACTGAGAACCATCTACAACCTCACCGCTATCGGTCACCCCAGCAAGGATCAGGTGGTCCTCTGTCTCTAGGGCCGTGAGCGTCACATGCACGCACACGAGCCAACCACTTTTGCCTTTGAGCGGCTGAAGAATCGAGATGTTTTTACCACTTTCCGGGTACCGAAAGATCACCTCACCGGACTGGACCGGCAACGCCTTGGCTTGTGCGAGTAGACGCTGTGCCAAGGGATGGCCAACACGGTAGGTGTTGGCGTCTTCGACGTTCTTCCCCATGCGATACGGGCCGGCATGGATAGTTTCTCCAGGGAAGGGGTTTCGTTCCAAGGTGAAGCTATATTCCTGTCCCTCAAAGTGGGCAAAGGGTGCAAGCAGATACTGCGTGAGCCACCAGAGCCGCTCTTCGAAACGGTCCAAATAATCGCGGCTTTGAATACGCACTTTCTCCACCACGTCCTGGTCGAAATTGTTGAGCAGCTTTTCACGTGCGTCCCGTTGGCCCTCTGCAATTTCAGCTTCCAGATCTTGCTGGAGCGCATCAAACTCGAACTGGATCTGTTCTGGCGTCCGGCACTTCTGATAGATCGTGGCGATACGTTTTTCAAAGTCCACGCCCGATTCCACCGCGCCCAGCACCTCGTCGCTTGCCCCAAACACTCCATTGAAGAGGCGAAACTTCTCATCAAGCAATTGATAGACCCTGAGATCCGCAGCATTGCTCTTGTTGAGAAAGTTCACCACCACCACATCGAACTTCTGACCATATCGATGACAGCGACCTATGCGTTGTTCGATGCGCTGAGGATTCCAGGGTAAGTCGTAACTCACGACAAGGTTGCAGAATTGGAGGTTAATACCCTCTGCAGCGGCCTCTGTGGCAATCATGATTGCCGCCTCGTCACGGAAATAATCCACCAGCGCCGCACGCATATCTGCACTGGGTGAACCGCTGATACGGTCAGTACCCGCGTGTTGCCTCAACCACTGGTGATAGATCTCCTTCGATTTGGGGTCGTTGTTTGTGCCATTGAACAACAGCACCTTACCCCCAAACTCGGTTTCCTCAAGGATTCGCAGAAGGTATTCCTGAGTCCGGCGAGACTCCGTAAAAATGATCGCTTTCTGCTGAATGGTGAAATCCACCTGGTTCTTTTGTGCCTCGGCTGCTGCCGCAAATCCGCGACGGAGCGCCGTCAGAAGCACCTCGCCTTTTGAGTTCCTGATAATCGACTTCGCGAGTGCGTGAAATTCCCTGAGCTTAGCCGTCTCCTGACGAAGCTCAGCGAGCTGCTCTTGTGTGAGCCGAACCCGCTCAGCCTGCGAAATACCGTTTTCGTCCTCTTCCCATTCATCGGCTAGCTCTTCTAACTCTTCCAAGTTGTCTGGGAGCTCCTCCGGCATCGCATCAACCGATTCACTGACCGTTGCCGCTGCTTCCAGCTTGTTCGCCAGCCCGTCGAGCGTGCTGGAGATTGCATAGGTAGAGGAAGCCAGGAGCTTTCGTAGAATAAGAGTCATCAGTTGTCGCTGACTAGCGGGCAATGCATAGAGCGTAGGCTGCTGCAGGTAGTCAGACACCAGATCGTAGAGCCGCTGTTCTTCCGCTGTCGGCACGAACTCTTGGACCAGGGCATGGCGGTTGGTGTACTTCACATACTGGAGCACCTGCTTGCGCAACGTACGTTTACAGAGTGGCCTGAGCCGGTCTTTAAGCTCAGCGAAGTCGGCATCGTTTCCAAGACGTGCGAACCGGGATCGGAAGCTTTTCAAGTCTCCGAAGGCAAAGTCGTCGATGATGCTTACCAAGCCATAGAGCTCTAGGAGCGAATTCTGTAGAGGCGTTGCAGTCAGGAGCACTTTGGGAAATGGCGCGATAGCCAGCTTGATCGCGGTGGCAATTTTGCTGGAGGACTTATAGACATTGCGCAATCGATGCGCTTCGTCGATCACGACGAGGTCCCAATTGGTTTGACGCAGATAGGGCTCCTTCGTTCGGGCGAACTGGTACGAACAAAGGACAATCCCTTCTCGTTGGAAGGGATTGAGATTGCCGGCCCGTATGGCCTCGTTGAAGCTTCTATTTTCCAGAATGGCTGAGGGGAGATGAAACTTGTCGGCTAATTCTTGGCTCCACTGCTTGCGGAGATTTGCGGGAACGATGACCAGAAGTCGGCGCTTGCGTTCCGCCCACTTCTGGGAAATCAGCAGCCCTGCTTCAATAGTTTTTCCAAGCCCAACCTCGTCAGCCAGAATGGCGCCCCGCGAAAAGGGGTTGCGGAAGGCAAACAACGCCGCCTCGACCTGATGCGGATTGAGGTCCACCTGAGCATCCGACAGCGCCGCAGCGAGCTTCTCAATACTGTCCGAAGCACAGCGTTTAGTTAGCTCATAGGCAAAGTACTTGGCATGATAGGGGGTAAGCATTTGAAGCAGAGGGATACCCCTTTCCCCCCTGCAAAAGCAACTGATCTGGCAGTCAGAGAAGCCCCCCTAAAAGGTGGCATGAGAAACAGTCCAAACAAGCTATATAAGACCGCACTTATGTTCACATCTCGTCTTCCTAGGTTTATATATTTTGGATAGAGTCCCTTTGACCTGCCCCCAGCTGTTAGGCCACCCGTTGAGTGTGCTCACGCCGATAAGCTAATCGGTGTGACCATGCGGGTCTCTGGGGCCGGTGGCCGATACCCCAGCGCACTATGCGGGCGCTGCGTGTTGTACTGCCGGCGCCAGCGTTCGATGAGGACTTGGGCTTCGTGCAGCGTATAGAAGAGTTCCCCGTTCAGCAACTCATCCCGCAACTTTCCGTTAAAGGACTCCACGTAGCCGTTCTCCCAGGGACTGCCGGGCTCAATAAATAAGGGAGCGACGGTCAAGACGCGATACCACGCTTGCAAGGCCCGCGCGATACATTCGGGCCCGTTGTCGCTCCGAATATGCGTCGGGCAGCCCCGCTGCAGAAACAACTCACTCAGCACCTCCTGCACCTCCCGTGACGTGAGCCGGCGCCGCACCGCGATCGCCAGGCACTCACGGGTGTATTCATCCACCACCGTGAGCATCTTGAGGGGCCGGCCATCTTGTGTGCGCTCCATCACGAAGTCATACGACCAGACATGGTTGGGATATTCTGGTCGTTGGCGGAGACAGGACCCATCGGCCAACCAGAGCCGGGCCCGTTTGGGTTGCTTTTGCGGCACCTTCAGCCCTTCTTGTCGCCAGATCCGTTCCACCCGCTTATGGTTGACCCGCCAGCCTTCTTGCTGGAGCAGCGCGGTGATCCGCCGATACCCATAGCGGCCATACTCATGGGCCAGGGCCGCGATCCGTGTCCGCAAGGCGTCCTCATCATCGGCTCGCACCGGCACATATTGCTGCGTGGCCCGGCTTGGGCCCACCACACGACAGGCCCGGCGTTCCGACACGGCCAAGACAGTCTGCGCATGCATGACCGCTTCCCGTCGTCGGGCCGGGCTTAGAAGTTTCCCGCCGCCACCTCTTTCAAAATACTATTGTCGAGGGAGAGATCGGCTACAAGCCGTTTCAGTCGAGCATTTTCTTGTTCTAAGCTCTTGAGCCGCTTCGCTTGATCGACGCGCAATCCGCCGTATTCTTTCTTCCATCGATAGTACGTTTGCTCCGTGATCCCCAGCTTGCGACACGCCTCGGCGATCCCGAGGCCTTTGCCGGTTTCAATCTCGATGGTCCGCAGATGCCCAATGATCTGCTCGGCTGTATAGCGTTTCCGTGCCATGCCCCCTCCTTCCGTCGGCGGGAATCCTAACTCCCGCGCCGACCTGGTTTATAGGGGGCAGGTCAAAAACGGTGTGCAGCCACCGAAAAAATCTGGAACGAAGCCGAGCATAAGAAGTCCATGGCCGAGCAGATTGCTACTGGGATGTCGTCAAATGCCCTTGCCGCTCGTAAGAACGCTGAGGCGGCAAGAGTCGACCATGAATCAGCAGAGGCTTTGCTCACAGAAAAGCTCCTGGCCAATAACATCAGTAGGTCGCAAGCCGAATTCGCAATCACCAAAGGCGAAGCATGGGTTGTAGCGGAACAGGTTCGTCTCGATGCCCTTCGAGAAGCCGTTGCGGCCGCTCGGGCAACTCTCCTTGAGAGACAACAGTCTGCTAAGGAACATGAAGCCACTGATCGCCCAACACAAACTCGAGAAGAAATCGCCACGGCCATCACTGAGATAGAGGCGCAGCACCGCAAGGCGTCGGAGGCATATGTCGAAGCGAGCTCGGTTCTCCTGCATGAAGAAATGACTCCCGGTACCTTTTCCTTATTTCGATTCTCAACGCGATGCTGAAAAGTGGGACGCCGTGGCGGGGCGCGACCAGTCAGCCGGCTTGATTTTCAAGACAGTTGCCGACTCCGTCTTGTTGGTGGAAATGCGCGTTCTTATGTAGGGGACTCGGAAAGATCTACGTGAACAGGGTTTCGTCGCCCCTCACAGAAGTAGAGAGCCTGAAATTTCTCAATTTGCTTCAAGCGATCCGCAACGCGTCGTTCCATATCGGAAGGAGCCACGTTTCTCGCCAACGTTTTAGCGTCATGCTCTGTGACACGCAGAATAAGGTAATTTGCGATGGCAGAGAAGAGAGACGTGTCAAAGTCTCGTGCTTCCTGTGAGGCAAGGATTAGTGCGATTCCATATTTCCGGCATTCCTTGGCCATTGTCGGAATCAACTTCAAACGACTCGCCCTATGGGCTTCGTCGAAGATTACGGCGTGAGTAATACGATCCTGACGGCCTCGCCTAAACATATCTTGGTAAATGCGGTAGAACGCAAAAGATGCGTATGCCCTCTGCACGGCGGCATTTTGCGTCTTATGAATCTGAAGAACAGCCAGCCTAGATTCATCGAGTAAACTTTCCCCTGCTTGTGAATCGTTGAAAAACATGTAATCGTCCAACTCGGTTAAACGAGCCAGCAGTGTTTGAGTTCTAGCATCCACCTTGCCTGCAGACTGGAGCTTTTTGAAGAACTCTCGGAAGGGCGGCACCTTCACAGATTCAGCACCTTGCCCCGGGCCCCATCCGTGCGTTTCGTAACTGGACTTTATGGCCGCTCTGATGGTTTCCAACTGCAAATCCCCAAGCTCAGGAAAAATCGATGCAAAGATGTCGCGAAGAAGACCGGCGCTTTCGATGTGACCAAAGGGACCCGACTGGGTCACCCGCATTGGATTAAAGCCAAGGCTCTGACAATCCGACTTGCTGAATCCAGGAAAGAACTTCGCAAGCTTGCTGTCAATATCATCATGATACGAAAACACAATGGGTGTGATGCCAGCGGTTTGCAGTTGCCGACAAATATTGACAAGGCATGTGGTCTTGCCCATACCAGGCAAGCCAACGATCATCAGATGCGGGTTACCGTCGATCTTCACTGACCAATCGACAGGCGTTTCTGTGCCATGGACTGTACCGACCATAACGCCTGTTCTCCCCAATGACGTTGCCACCAGTGCCTCTGTCGGCCTTTGTCCTGTGGCCTCTTTAGCAACGCCGCTATCGAGCTCGCTTTGGTTCTCTGGGGAAATAAGGGTAGCGCTGGGCGCATGAGGTGCGTCTTCAGTAGTGGGTGTCCGTGGCCGAACATCCGGCGTTTGAGACTGGATTACATCCAGCAGTGTTCCAGGGCCGAAGAGGAAAATTGCCGTGTCATCAGACACGTCTGGGAAGAGGCGTTCTGGCTCGGACTGGGTGAATTCAGGACAGAAAATGTAGCCGCGATTTGGTTCAGAAACAGCCGAAGGTTTGTACTCTTCTGGCTTCTGCAACATTCGGTTGATTTCCTGTGATATGCGCTTAAACGCCTCGGGAGGAAGATGATGGCGCCTGGCCTTTTCGGCATAAAAACGAAGCACGCGAGCGAGCTTGCTGCGGCGGAGAGAGCGGACAACTACTGAGCAGTCCTGGGTGAAGTACCAATCAAGCCAGCGCTTCCTGCTCGCTGAGGTTTGTCGGCCAACAGTTTCAACAAGGTCTAGTGACCGAGCCAAAGCCAGGTGCCGCCGATATTTGACTTCTACAAAACGAAGCGTGAGTCCTCCTCGTGTCGGGGCCGCGACATACAGAAGGTCTGCTCGAGTGTCACTCTCTTCTTTGCCCTCCTGCAACTCTGGTCCGGGTGACAGATCGCGCACGTCGTCTAGGGGGACAAAAAACCCATCATTCAGCGAGAGCCAGCAGGGATGCCCTGTTTGCGGGTCGCGGCACTGTGCACGCGAGAGCGCCAGCGCGACGAGTTCGCCGCTAGTCTTGGCATGAGCCTCGGTCGCGCCGCTCGCCAAACGCATCGCGAGCCGGCCGCTTAATGCTTTAAGCTCGCCGAGGAGAAACTCACAGTTCCTGAGCGAGCTGCTCAGCCCCATGAAGGCAAGGGCTTGGTCTAACAGCCCACGCACTTCATCCAAATGACTGGTAGACGTGATCATCTGGAGACAACCTAAGTCGTCACGCTCTGGCACTGCATCAATCACATAAGCGTCATAAACGGCTTGTGCATCTCGTGGAGAATCAAAGTATTCGATGCCAGCATTCCGGTCCACTGTCACAACCCAATCACTCAGCCTATGCAAAGTCTTGAGTGTTTCAACTTCCTCACGGTTCAGATCGGTGCGAAGAATAGGCCATCCTCCTGGCTTGCCGAATGATTTTGCGACAGCGCGTAGCGTGGCTGAGTGAACACGGCCTAGACGTTCTGTGAGTATCCTGGCGGTCGGGTGCTTATCACCGTCTAGTTCCGGGTTCACAAATGCTTCCCAAACTGGAGTTTCTGTTGCGAAGAAGAATTTACGCTCCAAGCTTGCAACCAAGCCGTAAACATGAAGCGGGCTGCTCTCAAAGGGACGCTCCTCGGAGACAACTCTTGAGACAAACGTATCAAAGGTCAGTGAAATGTGAGCAGGCTCATGCTCCTGCGGCGATGGGCAATCTCGCCTTGACCAGCGTAGCCGCGGCATGGTGCGATTCCCGCCACACGACAGAGGGGCAAGAATCCAAGCATCCTCCTTTTCTATCCCGCCGGAGCCGCTCCGTCTTCGTTGCGAGAGCTGAGTTAGGAATCGACCTGCAATGGCTTGTTGCGCTGAAGACGGATAGATGTTCAGACTGAAGGCTATCTTTCGCATCTCCTCTTCACCGTTCCCGGTGGTTGGTTGGCGAATAACCTTCCCCAACGCGCGTACGACGGTTGCACCATCACCGGGTCGAAGTGCGTGGAGCTGAACAAGCCGGTTGCGCTCGTGATATTTGAGATAACTTTCTATTTCCTTAGCAAGGACGGCCGCTGTCTGGTGGCCAACGGAGGGAGCAACTTCAGGAATCCCCTCTCCTAGACACAGAGCGATTGTCGAAACAGCCGCTTTGGGCTCTCGATCAGTATCCAGAACCATGGCCGCTGCCGTGACTCCTAACGTGTCCGCGAATACAAAAGTGCTTCCGGATTCTAGTCCGGGTAGCATGGATGGGAAATGACTGGAATCAAGGGCCTTCAACACCTCTCTTACCTTAGATGGCTGCAGCCCGCATTCGTATCTGGCGTGAATAGCGAGGGCATCGTAAGCCGCCTGCCATGCAACTCGGACTGGGTGCGAGGGTAGCACGATGAGGCCAATGGTCTTGCCTGCCACATCTTGCACTTCGACCGTGTGGGCCAAAGCAAGTGTAGAGCTACCCTCTACCAAAGCACTCTCCCACGCATTTAAATACTCACCTACCCGTGCCGAAGTACTGTCATCGTGAACATAGATTCTAGATAAGGTGCCTGGCCCTTGCATCGTGTCTTCACAGAACAGACGCGATGCAGTTTGTAGCCGGTTCCAGGTCGACTCCTGGCAATTCCCGCGCTCGAGTGGATGGAATGTCAGCTCGCCAGATCTAGTTCCATCAGCACGCACTTGGAGCGACCAGCGCCCGATGGCCTCAGGAGCAGCTTGCCATTTGTCCTCGATTTCAGAGATTAAGGGTGGTCGGAAGATACGGAAGCTCCGGCCAGCCTGATTCGGACGCATGATAATATAGCCCTTCGAATCAGTGCGAAAAACAGCGTGTTCCGCTCGTTTATGACAGAGCGCAACTAGGTCGTCCTTGCTGTCGAGCACGATCACGCCTTCGACTGCGCAACGAACCGTCTCACCACTTCCACGGTAGGTTTTCTCGACAGCCACAGCGCCGAAAGCAATGATGAAATCTTCTGATTCAGCCTGCGGCACGTCCGGAGCATCGACGGCTCGGACAACTACTTTGGCTTGGAATTTGGCTGACTCATCCAATTCATCAAAGTCTTCCAAGCTGAAGAAAGTCTTCTGAGGTGTCCGCTCACTGTGCTCGATGGTTTTGGCCGCTAGCACATCCGAGGCTGCAAGTATTTCTACTTCATAATTCATTGAGCCTTTGGATATCTCCGCTGGGTGTGTGTTCCAACGTACAGCGAGACCAGAGGCTGGATCATTTGAATCTAGAATCAAGCATGGAAGATCTTCAACAGCCGGCAACTGAAGCCCAGACCAAGCTGTAATACCTCCACTGCGATTCCTCCAAGATACTAATTCGATTCGTGAAAGTCTGTCCGTGGCGAAGGAGGGCTTGATATTATTTAGCCAAATATCTGGCTGTCTCGCGACATTGGCCAGCACATCAGAGAGTGGCTGTCCTCCTGCTTCTCTCAATACTTTTTCCAAGGCTGCCCGCTGAGCTCCAGTGTCTCCCTGCAACATAAGAGCGGTGATTCGCGCTGATGGGGTTTTTGAAGAGGCAGGTGAAAGTAGCAATTTCTCAACGAGCAACGCCGCTTTACTGACGTCACGAATGTCAGGTTCCTGGCCAAACATCGTAGGCCATAACCCCAGCATGCCCATCACGGCTCCGATATTGTGAGGCTGTTCTACGCATGTAGAATAGTACGTAAACTCTTGCCATGGAGAAACAGTATGCCGCTGCCCGAGTTTCTTCGCTCGACTTACGGTTTCCGTCACGAGCTCAGCAATAGGTTTGGGCAAAGCTTTCCGTGCCCTAATGATTGCTTTCTTAAATAACTCATGTTCCGAGATCTCTTTTGCAGCACTATAGATGCCATCCATGCCCGCGCCAGCAGCGCTAACATCCACGATCAGTAGTGTGGCCAAACCCTTACTCTCTCGGAGCTCTACGGCCTTGTCTGCTGTGATGGTCTGTGGCGTCTCCCCTCCTTCTCCCGCGACAGCAAAAACCTGCCATCCTGGGACTTGAAACCGCTGATGGGTGACGAGCCTGCCAATAAGCTCCGCAGGTATGCAGCGAAGAAATACGATATTGCCAGGATCCGGAGGTCCGGCGAGTTCCCGAAGAGCTTGGGCAAGACAAGAGGCTTGAGTGTTACTGATATTCATAGTCCAGCAGTGACAAGATATCGCGGGTGTAGCCGCTTCATGGATTCGGCATCGTTCACACCGACAAGCAAGCCAAGGTCTCGTAATCTTCGTTCAAGAATTTGTCGGTTACGCCGAAGATCTTCATCGCTAATCGCCATATTTGGAGGCGCTTCGTCCACAAACAGGCCATACCGTTCTCGCAATATCTGGAGAAATGCTATCAGCGGCAGCGGCCTTTGGGGCTTACCTCGGGCCGCTTTACAAAGATGCCGGTGGACTAACGCATCCAAGAGAGTATTGGTCAAAACCGCAGACCGAACATCACCGGTTGTTCGGCCCTTTGATACATTTCGCATAGAGACTCGTCTCTTTCTACCGAGGCCATGAGGGAAATCCACCATAAGGCAGGAATCGAGGAACTTCAGATGGTGGGTGCGAAGAAGCTTTTCCCCCATGAGAGAGCAGCATGCATCTGCCAGTCTATCGACAGGATCTGGAGTGGTGGTTTCAGAACGTAACAGACGTACCACTTCTTCAGAAAGACCCTCCTCCTCCAAAGACAAAGCGAGAGCTTCGCATTTCTCGTGGAGGTCATTACGAATCAATTCGGAGCGTTCATGGTATCCCATTCGCACTTGTCCGAGCAGATTAAGCCAGGCTGAATTATCGGGGCCTTGCGGCAAACAAACTTTCAGTCTAGGGTCAAGGCGGCCCTTAGCGTCCATCAGACGCATCGCCATCAGTGGAGATTGCACCTGGTCAATCATCCGCCCCACTTCCTCCATACTTTCTTCGGATAATCTCCGTAGCGGGTGGTCAGTGCCATTCGATGCATCAACAAAAATCGCCCATGGCGCTTGCTGGTCCTTTTGGAGAATAGTACCGGTCCTCTGCCAGTGAAGGGCTGAACTCAGGCAACCCAAAAAAACATTTAACAGGCCGAGACCTATAACACTCTCTAACATTGGCACCAAGGTTTGCCGAGGGATCAATTCGCCATATGCCTGCAACAGAATGCTCAAGTCTTCTCTCAAATGCTCCGCCGCACCACGAGCTACAGACCAGCTGTTAGGTATCTGAGAGACTTCGCCAGCCCCACGAAGCTTACCGGGGGCTTCTCCGCATACCTGGGCTAACCGGATGGCCAGCAGTTGATCGATGCCAAAGCTCTCGCCTTCATTGACATTGTCACTGGTCATTGAAGAGGAGAATGATCCTTCAATGCTGACTCCTTTCCCAAAAATCTTCAGGAGGTTGTTGTCTTCGAATCCACGACAGACTGAGAAGCGAGTTCGCGAAGATGACGGTCTTACGGATGGCTCATCCGGTTGCTGTGCCAGTAGAGCTACTAGCATTTCAGGAACAAAACGGAGATTGGCGACAGAATAGGGGAGATCAATCCACGATGACATATAGTGCGTAGGAAAAACGCGCGCCACTTCAGCATCGTGCCCATTTTCGTGTTTCTTATTCTCAAGTAAATAACAAAGTAACAAGTCCCCGAGGATAGAAGTTTTCACTGTAGAGTCAAAATTGGCAAAATCAGACGGCCTTTTACTTAGAACAACCGTGATGTCTTTAATCGTTGGTTTTGCCAAACTGGAGGTGAAAGCCTTCTGAAATTGGCCCCTACCTCTTCGCTGACCCCAACGGAACATATACAGAACAGCAGGCAACACCGCTGCGACTGAGAAGTTTTGAGGTGTGACTGGCAAAAGTGAATCTATGTTGGCAGTCCACAACCTTTTTGCTATCGGAACTGAGAACACAGACTCAACAATACTTCTTGTATTCATGGCTCTTCCGATTCAACAGCGTTGCAAACCATCACTTGGTGACCTGCGGTCTTATCAATTCCTACCGTATAGAAGTTTCCTTCGTCTTGTGGATTCCAAGCAAACAGACTGGATTCGCCCTCCTGTGCCAAGCGTTGTGTGAAGATGGCTAGATTGGCGAACAAGTCATCTGATGTGGTGTCATTGAGTTGGAAACCCGACTCCAGTTCAAGCAGCGTATGGAAAAGCTCGTAGCCCATGGAGAGAATTTCCTTGCGATCGTCATGGTAGGAGTAGGTTAGTAACAACCGCCTATGAAGGCGCGCGAGACTTGAATCGGTGGCGATACTCTCTGCTTCCAGGGTGAATCTATTCAGCGGTTTCTCTACCCAGAAGATGCTTTCGGTCGGCGTACGGGGTGAGACTTTTAGTGGCACTCGTCCCTTCTCAATTCTTTTAAGCGCTAGCAAGGGAAGGTCCTCCAGGCGCGAAACGCCCAGACATAGTCGGCGACACAGATCCGTGTTATCGGCGGCACCACGCAATCCAGCCACCTTGAACAGGCTCAAGTGGCAACCATGCGCGAGCCCCAAGGCTTCAGTGGACGTTCCGACTGCTTGAATCTCCTGTGGTTGCCACTCGAAGTAAGCCCTCCTTCTAGCTGAAGCAAGGGAGAGCTCTGGGTAAGCTGGCCCGGCATGGTTAAGCTCTTTGCTGCCGTGCCCAGAAAGCCGGCGGTCAATCATCGGATGCGCCTCTAACGCGGGATCGAGGAAAGTAAATTCTTGGAGCACTTCACCCTGGCGTAAATTTGAAGTAGGTTCAAATGCCAAGTCCCAATAACCGGGAGGCTGTAACTCAGGACGCTCGTGCAGGTCGTTGCAATAGTGAGTACCAAACAATATGTAGCTCAGCGTGGCACGCAGCTCGCGGGCGGTGATATGGACCTCGGCACGCTGGTGCACTGCTTGCAAAGACTCCGCTAGCCGCTCACGAATGCGTCGCCCGATAGTCTTAGGTTGGTTGTCCTGAAGCAGCCTAGCGTTACGCCCTGCCTGACAGCGCGCTAGAGCGCTGCAAGTGCTGCATGGCGTCCAAATCTCTGTCGCCCGTTCACCGCCGAGCAATTTGTCTATAAGTTTGTCCAGGAACTCTGTGTTTACGGTGTTCGTTTTGAGGCTGATGCCGCCAACCAGTGATCGCGAGTTTAGGTCAATCAAACGAATGTGAGAGTCGGGGAACGTAATATCGCTCTCTTGTTCAAGCAGGAAGGTTAGGTGTTTGACTAGTGGAACGGCATCCGCTTGATTTTGGTAACGGTCAATCCATTCGAGTAGACGCCCATCGTTTATGGCTAGCAAGTGGACAACATCCTCATCCGGGCAACCTTGCATGAAGGGTGCGAAGAACTCGTCAAGAAGGTCGTTAGCGTTCTTGCCGCCGAACGAAGCTGCGCCATCCAAGTTAGCCCTGAGGCTGAGACCGTCGGAGGTTGTTGACTCCCAGAGGCGCTGTGCCGAGGTACATTCCGGCACAGAAAAGCGCTTCGCGAGATGTTGTAATAAGGCAGTTTTCCCGTCGCCTGCATTTCCACACAAGATGACAAGCCGCACTCGGCGTGCGAGGATATCATCGAAGAGCACCTTTTCTAACGCCGTCTCTACATACGTGTCTGCAGCAAATGCACTGTCTAGACCGCGCGTTTCAATGTTGCCGTAAGCAGACCCCGGAAATACTTGCAAGATGTGCTTTAACCAAGGCACTTGATTTGCTGTGAGTGTCGCGGGTACTGCTCGCACAGAAAGCTCAGACGCTTTCGTTAGTACTCTTGGGGCAAGTTTTGACTCTAACCACTCCAGTGCCACCATTGCAGAGGCGAATCGATGCTCGGGAACCGGCGTAGTGGCGCGCGACACGAACTCAGTAAAAAGCGGCATTTTGGCTTTCTCGTCGTCTTGCCATTGCGTACCCTTACTTTTGTCAAAGCTCCCACCCCGAGTTGGGAATGCTTCTCGGTCAGTCACTGCTCTGAACAAGGAAGTTGCCAGCGCGAATACGTCATCCGATAAGCCGAGAGGCTGATGCTGCTCCGCTTGCGGAGAACAGAACATCACGGCGCCATGGCCTGATGGCACGTTGCCGGCAGGTGTAACGAGGTCGTAATCTGTTAAGCAGACTTCACCGTGATGGACGATGATGTTCGACGGACTCACATCACCATGCACCAGGCCGACACAGTGTAGCCTGCTCAATGCCTCACATAGGTCTTTGCTCCAGCGAAGAACGAGCGCCTCTAGCGACACATCACCGCTTTCTTCGGCGACCAGCGGTATCACGCCATATAGACTGGAGAGGGCATCTCCCTCGACCCACTTAAGCAGGGCCACGAATGAATTATTCTGCCAAGCGCTCGCCGTTTCATAAATGACCGAGAGGTTGGGATAAGCTGTGTGTGCTCTGACGCGCTGGTAGGCTTTGAGGGCAGCCTTCCCAGGGGACTCCTCGTGTATGACCTTGGCCACATAGGTACCGAAATTCTCGCCCGTGTCAGGATCCACTTCCACGACTTTAAAGGTCAGCCCTACCCCTCCATGACCTAAACGTGAAATGATTCGAAAAGATTTGTTATTGAATGGCACAAGAAGGTCATCTGACCAGTAGCGAGGAAGAGGCAAGGTCTGCACGGTGTCTGTTGTGAGCAATGCGGCAGGCACCGTGGTGTTCTTTTCTCCTACCAGCGGGGCCATCAATTCAGAGAGTTGGCTAAGCGTGGGGCGGTTTACAGGGTTCTCATGCAACGCATTCTGTAGGATTGTCCGACACTTTCCTGCCTCCGCTTCGTAAATGTCTTCAAAGATCGTGAGCAATGATGCGGCAAGGGCATACGCATCACTACGCTGGTCACCGCTACCCACCCCCCCCTCGCGAACTTCCGGTGCCGAGAACTTTGTGGGCTCGCCGATTGGTAACGGAGCCTTTGACACTGTATCCTGCCCTGGAATTTGAGCAAGAGAGAAGCCTGTAAAAAGAACACGATTCCGGGCAGTAACGAGAATATTCGACGGGCAAAGATTGCGGTGGACGATGTGAGGAGTATCTTCTGATGATGAAGCATGTAGCTCCGCCAGAGCCTGGATGGCAAGATAGGCAAATGCGATTCGACTAGTCGTTGTCCACGCCTTATCTGCAGACCGTTCTTTAATTGTAGGGGCACAAGGGTCAGCTACTGTGAAGAACTTCATTTCTCCAACAAAACCCTGTACATCTTGCAAGGAATCACGGAAGCGAGGCACCCACGGGGACTTCTGTAGTCGCTGCATCGTTTCGAATTCGCGGGCGGCAAGATTCTCGATTCCGCTACCCTCAAGTGCTGAAAGATCATAGAGATGCAGAATGATTCTGTCCTGTGTTCGCGTGTGCGCACCCCGATAGACCCGATGGAACCGCTCGCTCACGTCAGTCTGCTGTTCCAAATTGATGAAATCTCCAAGTCTACGGAGACTGCCAGTTACATGGATTCTGCTCCTGGGCTCCAGATACTGACAAAGCCCTTTGACCACGGCAGGAAGCAACTGGGCTGGCTGTGCAAAATCAAAAAGCTCAACGACTTCTTTCAACGTATAGAATTTGACGCCACGATGTTCTGGCCGTCCAGCCAAACTAAACGCCTTTGGCTCAGCGGTTAATAGCATGTAGCCATTCACTCTTGGCAGTGCCTCAAACCGCCGCCTCGCATTGGTTGCAACGCGACGGACCTTTGCGCCGAGCTTTTCCACCTCACTGTCAACCAAAGTCTGGTTGTTCTTCATCCAAGCACGATCCCAATGTTTTACTTCGATTACGAAAAGCCCTTGTGGACCAATGACAAGGAGGTCAATTTCATCTGATTGATGTTGTGAGGTGGAAGAGTGAGGGAGGTTTGAGAGAATGATCTGACCCCGGTCGTCAATAGTGGACGCCATCAG
>FRDC01000366.1_pt1 | contig 20327 bp, 20 predicted proteins | sample 1106171 | NCBI WGS metagenome assembly FRDC01 (sample SAMEA3930566, study PRJEB13176) | freshwater metagenome | biome: Drinking water system; feature: drinking water; material: water | place: Singapore | collected 2014-12-20 | reverse complement strand
CGCGCGGCGCCTGAGGGGCAAGCGGTGCCTCGGGCGCCGGGGGCGGAGTCGGCGCGTCGAAGCGCGCGAGATCGACGCCGGTCGTCACCCGCACCTGCTCGCGCAGCCGCTCGGCCGCCGCCGTTCCCGACGCGGTCACCCCCAGCGCGACGAGCGCCAGCGCCGACACCCCCGCCAGGCCGCCCCAACGGCGCCCGGGCGATACCCGATCCTTGGCCAACATCCGCAAGCGTCCCTTCAGTTCGTTGATGGTATGGAGGTGGCAGGCGGCCGACACCGCGCCGCCATGCGCCGATTTCACGATCGCGCGGCCATAGGCATGGCGCAGCGCCTGGTCGCGCCCGGCGAGCACCCGCGCGTCGCACGCCATTTCCTGGTCCGCGCGGAAGGCGCGGAAGGCGCGCCAGGCGATGGGGTTGAACCAATGCAGCCCCAGCGTGACCAGCGCCACCCAGTTCGCGATTAGATCGCCGCGCGCATGGTGCGTCAGCTCGTGCGCAAGCGCGAGCGCTTGTTCCTCGGCATCGTAACGCTCGGCGAAATCGACCGGAAAAGCGACATATTTGCGCCAAATGCCGAAGGCGAGCGGGCCGGTCGCCGCGCGGGTGCGCAGCACGCGCACCGGTCCCGCGACCGCCGCGCACGCCCCCGCGCGCAGCCGCGCGCAAAAGCGGCTGTAGCTCGCCAGATGATAGAGGATGAAGCCGATCGCCCCCATCGCCCACAGCCCCGCGAGCACGGGCAGCAGATTGGCGCCGTGCTCGACCAGCGTCGGCGGGACGATCGCGGCGTCCAGCGCGGGGCTGCCCAGCGACACCTCGATCGCCCGCGCGCGCAACTCGATGTCGAGCCCGCCCGGCGCCACCACCCCCGCCACCACCGAGCGATGCTCGGCATGGCGCAGCAGCGGCGCGACGAGCGTCGTCAGCCGCCATTCGCCCGGCAGCGGCGGCAGCAGCAGCCGCGCGACCGGCAGCAGCCACAGCGCATAAGCGACCTCGGGCCCGAATGCGCGCCGCACGGCCCCACGCAGCGCGAGCACCAGCAGCATCAACAGCGTCGAGGCGATCAATCCTTCGATGGCCCAAGCGATCATTGCTTCAACCCTTTCAGCAGCGCTTCGATTTCCTCGATGTCCTTGGGGCTGAGCGCGTCGCGCTCGGCGAGATGCGCGACGAGCGGGGTAAGCCGACCGCCGAACAGCCGATCGATCAGCCGCCGCGATTCGCCCGCGACATAATCCTCGCGCTTGACCGCCGGCCGATAGAGATAGCGGCGCCCGTCCTCTTCATGGCTGATCACTTGCTTGGCGAGCAGCCGCCCGAGCAAAGTCTTGACCGTGTTCGCGCTCCAATCGCGCGCCGGCCCCACCCGCTCGGCGACTTCCTGCGCGGTGAGCGGACTCTCCGCCCAGAGCGCCTCCATCACCGCATATTCGGCGTCGCTGATCCGTTCGCTCATGAGTCGCACCCGTTGTTGACTACGATCGTAATCGCATTGCTTACGGATGTAGTCAAGGGGGGCTCCGGCGGAGAGATCACCTGCCGGGGGCAGGTGATCCGCCGGCGCCCGGGGCACAGGGTGCCCCGGCGGCGCGAGGGGGTTCCTCCGCCTGCCTCAGCGCGTCGCCCCAGCAAAAGCTGGGGCCTCGAGCTATTGGCGCGCTCCGGATCGTGAAGGCCCCAGCCTTCGCTGGGGCGACGATCGGATTTCTAGGATTTTTCGAGAGACCCCGTCGTCCGCGCGCGGCGAAGTGTCGGCGGACTTTACACTCCACCTCTCGCCCCGCGCGCCGTTAACCATCGTCCCGCCCGGAAGAGCGCGCATCGCCTAAGCTGGCACGCGCCCTGCATCGTCTTGGCTGCCCCAAGCGGCATGCCGCTCAAAGGGCGGGTCGGTTGCTCCCCCGGTCTCGCGCCGACCCGCCCACCCGGCTTGCCGAGCCCCGATCCGGGGCGCGCGGCGCCTCGAGCCAGAGCCTTGCCGAGCGTGCCGAAGCACAGTCCTTCTTTTCGACGGTCGCGAGACAGGACCGCCCGTCGACAAGCTCGGGGCGAAGGCCGTCCCGTCGATCCCCTAGCCCGCCAGCGCCTCGACATGCGCGCGGTCGGCGGCGCGGCGGCCGGTCTTGGCGCGCAACGCGGCGTGCGCCAGCGCGCGCGGATAGATTTCGTCGAACAATTGCTCGAAGGTGCGCTCCCAGCGGAATTGCTCGGCGTGCGCGCGCGCGGCGCGGGCAATCGCGGCGCGGTCGCTCGCCCACACCGTCTGGACGTTCGCCGCCATCGCCTCGGCATCGTCGACCGGGCCGAGCCGCCCCAGCCCCGCCGGCACGCGGTCGATCATCGCCCCGCTCGCCACGCCCACCACCGGCAGCCCCGAGGCCTGCGCCTCGACCACCGAAATGCCGAAAGTCTCGTCGGCCATCCCCGAGACGTAGATGTCGGCCGAGGCGAGCGCGCGGGCGAGCGCGGCGCGGTCGCTGATGAAGCCCGGGAAAGCGATCGGCAGCCCGGCGCTTTCGGCCATCAACTCGGCGCGCAGCTTGCCGTCGCCGACCAGCACCAGCGCCGCGCCGAGCGCGGGCGGCAGGCGCTTCATCATCTCGACGAGGACGCGCGCGCGCTTTTCGTTATCGAGCCGGCCGGCATAGATGAGTAGCGGCCCGTCGCCCGGCAGGCCGAGTTCGGCGCGATAGCCGGGATCACGCCGCGCGGGATCGAACATGTCGATATTCACGCCCAAGGGCAGCACCGCCGTCCGCCGGATTTTGCGGCCCGCGAGCACCGCCTTGATCTCCTCGGTCAGCGTATAGACCCAGTCAAACTCGCGATAGGTGATCTCGGCATAGCCATAGGAGAGCCAGCGGAAGCCCTTGCCCAGCGTCTCGCCGAACAGGCCGCTGGCGACACGGTAAACATGGGCGTTGGGAAAATCGGTCGAATAGCCCGCGACCAAAGCGGTTTCGGGGAAAGCGCGGCGGTGGTGGATCGCGGTCCAGGGCAGCACCCAGGGGCAGAGCGATTCGACGATCGCCGGGCGATAGCGCGCGAGCAATTGGCGCACGACCCTGGTGCGGAGGATGAAACGGTAATTGGGGCTGCCGCGCACCGGATCGGCGCCGACCTCGCACCAGATATGGCGCCCGCGCGTCTCGATCCGATCCTCGGGGCCGGGCACGATCTGGAGCAGGCTGTGCGGCGTGTGATCGAGCACATAATCGCGCTTGGCGCGCAGATAAGTGCCGACGCCGCCGCCCGCGATCGGCGAATAGCTTTGCGTCAGATCGCAAATCAGCATCGGCGCGCGCGCCCCCACGCCGCGCCCCAATGCGCCCGTTTCAAGCAGCATCCGCTCCCCCTAATGATCGCCGGCTCAATTCGCGCCGACGACGCCTTTCGCCTCGAACAACTGAGCCAGCTCGCCGGTTTCGAACATTTCCATCATGATGTCCGATCCGCCGACGAATTCGCCCTTCACGTAAAGCTGGGGGATCGTCGGCCAGTCGGAGAATTGCTTGATCCCCTGGCGGACCGCTTGGTCTTGCAGCACGTCGACCGAGTCGAACTCGACGTTCAGATGCTGCAGGATCGCGACCGCGCGGCTCGAAAAGCCGCATTGCGGGAACAGCGGGGTGCCTTTCATGAACAGCACCACGTCATGGTCGCGCACGATCTGGCCGATGCGCGCTTGGGTATCTTCGGTCATGCTTGGTCCTCGGGGGTGGCGGTGGTGAGTTGCAAAGCGTGGAGCAGGCCGCCCATGCGTCCGCCCAACGCCGCGTAAACCGCCTGATGTTGCCGCACGCGCGGCAGGCCGCGAAAGCTCTCGCTCGTCACGCGCGCGGCATAATGATCGCCGTCGCCGGCGAGATCGGTGATGTCGACGCGCGCATCGGGGATCGCGGCGCGGATCAGCGCTTCGATCTCGGCGGCGGCCATCGGCATTATTGCGCTTCCAGCTGGCGGCGCGCCTCGGTCGCTTGATCGGCGAGCGCGCGGCGCACCGCGGCCTCGTCGATCTCGACCCCGGCGGCGGTCAAGTCGCCGAGCAGCTTGCGGATCACGTCCTCGTCGCCGGCTTCCTCGAAATCGGCCTGGACGACGGCTTTTGAATAAGCATCGGTTTCCTCGGGCGTCAGCTTCATCAGCCCGGCCGCCCAATGCGCGACCAATTTGTTGCGGCGCGCGGTCACCCGAAAGGCGATTTCTTCGTCGCGGACATATTTCGCCTCGAAGGCGCGTTCGCGATCATCGAATGTCGTCATTCGCTTTTCCTTGTTTGGCGGCGGCACGGCGGGACCGCGCGGTCCTCGGCCGGAATCTCCTAGCGCAGATAGTTCGCTGTCGAAAGCAGCGCAACCGCCCGCTTAACGCTTCTTTGAGCCATGCTGCGTTACGCTTGGCGACACGCGCGATGGGAGCCACGCCGAAAATGGCGATGTCGATCAACTATCCGAGCCCGGTCAACGTCAACGGCTTCGCTTGCTGGAATTGCGGCGAGGTGGCGATGGCCAAGCGCGACATCGATCCCGCGCATCCCGCCTCGGGCCCGCATGGCAAGAACGCGGCGAGCGACCCGACCCGCCAGCCGCTCGACCACGCTCGCCTGGAAGCGGTCAAGCGCGCCGCCGAGACCGCCGCCGCCACCCAGCGCTACACCGCGCAGGGGGTGCCGGGGGTGACGCAATCGCCCGGCGCGGCGTTCCAGTTGATCGCTTGAGCGACCGGCTGGCCGAGACCCGCCTCACAAGCCACCCTCGCCTTCACACGTCACCCCCGCGCAGGCGGGGGTCCATAATCACGGACCTTTGCCAGAATGGATCCCCGCCGACGCGGGGATGACGTGGGGGTTGGGGGGGGGCGCCGCCACGCCTTTGAGCGCGCCCCCGCTCAGTCCCCCACCCGCACCACCAGCTTGCCGATCGCCTCGCGCGCGGCCATTTTCGCGATCGCGGCGCCCGCATCCTGCAGCGCGAAGCTCTCGGTGACGCGCGGCGCGATCTTGCCCGCCGCCCATAGCTCGAACAAGGTGGCGACATGCGCGGCGTTGGCCTGCGGATCGCGCGCGGCGAAAGCGCCCCAAAACACCCCGCAAACGTCGCAACTCTTGAGCAGGGTCAGGTTGAGCGGCAGGCGCGGGATGCCGGCCGGGAAGCCGACCACCAAATAGCGCCCCTCCCAGGCGATCGCGCGTAGCGCGGGCTCGGCATAATCGCCGCCCACCGGATCATAGATCACCTCCGCCCCGCCCGGCCCGACCGCGGCCTTGAACTGTTCGGCGAGCGCCTTGCTCGCGTCTTTGTCGAACGGCGCGCGGCCATAGATCAGCGTCGCGTCGGCGCCGGCATCGGCCGCCGCCCGCGCCTTGGCCGCGCTCGAGACGGCGGCGATCACCCGCGCGCCGAACGCCTTGCCGAGCTCGATCGCGGCGAGCCCCACCCCGCCCGCGGCGCCGAGCACGAGCAAGGTTTGCCCGGCTTGCAACCGGCCGCGATCACGCAGCGCGTGGATCGTCGTCGCATAGGTCAGCAGCAGCGCCGCGCCTTCCTCGAAGCTTCTGCCCTCGGGCAAACGGTGGAGCGCCGCCGCCGGCACCGCGAGCGTTTCGACGAGCCCGCCATGGCCCACCGTCGCGATCACCCGGTCGCCCGGCGCCCAGCCGGTCACGCCTTCGCCGATCGTCTCGACGATCCCGGCGATCTCGCCGCCCGGCGCGAAGGGACGCGGCGGGCGGAATTGATATTTGTCCTCGATGATCAGCACATCGGGATAGTTGATCGCGCAGGCCTTAACCTCGACGGTTACTTGCCCCGGCCCGGCGATCGGATCGGGCAAGGTGGTGAGTTTCAGCGTTTCGGGACCGCCCGGGGCGGTGGATAACAAGGCGCGCATCGCTCTCCCTTCGGCGCCACTCGGCGCTCTTCGTCAAGGAAAGCGTCTTGCCGCCTCGCGCGCGCTTCGTCCAGCCGCGCCGGCGGGGGCTTAGCGGACGGGCGCGGGCGCGATCACGCCCGGCTCGGGCGCCGCGCTCGACACGCCACCCGCCGCGAAAGCACATGCGCCGCTCAGCAGCGTTCCGGCCACCAGCAGCACCAAAGCTCGTTTCATCGCAAATCCCCCAAGTCCCGCTCGACGCTATAAATGGGGCGGCGCGGCGGCGATAGCCTTATCATCCTATATTGGTAAAAATCCGCACAGCGCCGCGCGTTCCGCGCCGACGCCCCCGCCCCCGCCGCCGCTCACGTCGCTAATCGCGCTCGCGCGCGATCTCGCAGCCGATGCGCGCGTCGGGACAGATGTCGGGCTTGACCGAGCGCACGCGCACCCGCCGCACGCGCGGATCGGCGAGCGCCAGTGCCGCGACCGCTTCGACCAACGTCTCCTGCAGATCGAAATGGCGCGCGGCGACCAAGGCGATGATCCCGGCGCGCAGGAAATCATAATCGACCACCGCCGCGATATCGTCGGGCGGCGGCTGGTCATAATGGCAGTCCAGCCACACGCTCAGCACCACGCGCTGCGGGGCGGCGCGCTCCTCGGCATGAATGCCGAGCCCCATGCGGAGTTCGAGGCCTTCGAGCGCGATGCGATAGTCAGGCATCGGCGCCCCGGGTCGCGAACATCACGTCGCGGCGGCGCGGCAGAAAGCGCTGGCCGCAATCGACGAACAGCGTCTCGCCGCGTAGCCCCCGTGCCTCGAGCAGGAACGCGACCGCCGCCGCCACCGCCTCGGCGCGCACCGGGCGGCGCAGCAAATTGCGGCGCGCGACCGCGCGATATTCGTCCTCGCTTTGGTCGAGGCTCGGCAGGGTGAGCCCGGGGGCGACCGCGTTCACCCGCACGCGCGGCCCCAGCGCCTGGTCGAGCATCCGCGTCGCGCCATGCAGCGCGACCTTGCTGCAGCTATAGCCGAAGAAATCGGGGTTGAGATTGACGATCTTCTGATCGAGCAGATTGACCACCGCGCCCTCGGCGAGATCGTCTTGCGCGGCGAGCGCCTCCGCGAGCAGCGCGGGCGCGGTGAGGTTGAGCGCCATGTGCGCGGCGAGCAGCGCGGGATCGATCGCGCCGGGGGTATCGAATTCGAACAACGAGGCATTGTTGACGATCGCCGCCACCGGCCCGCCGAGCGCCGCGCGCGCCGCCGCGAGCAAAGCGGCGGGGCCGCTCGGCACCGACAAATCCCGTTCGAGCGCGACCGCGCCGGGCAGCGTCGCCGCCATCTCGCGCGCGGCGCTTTCGGAGCGGCAGTGATGCACCACCACCCGCCACCCCGCCGCCGCGAGCCGGGCGCTGATCGCCGCGCCGATCCGCCGCGCGCCGCCGGTGACGATCACCCCCCTATTCACGATAGCCCATCAGCGAGAGCACTTCGCGGCGACTGCGCTCGTCGTCCTTGAACACCCCCATCATCCGGCTGGTGACCATCGCCACCCCCGGCGTGCGCACGCCGCGCGCGGTCATGCAGGCGTGGGTCGCCTCGATCACCACCGCCACGCCTTGCGGGCGCAGATTTTCCCAGATGCAATTGGCAACTTCCGCGGTCAGCCGCTCCTGCACCTGCAGCCGCCGCGCGAAGCCGTGCAGCACGCGCGCGAGCTTGGAAATGCCGACCACCCAATTGCTCGGCAGATAAGCGATGTGCGCCTTGCCGATGATCGGCGCCATATGATGCTCGCAATGCGACTGGAACGGGATGTCCTTCAGCAGCACGATCTCGTCATAGCCGCCGACTTCCTCGAACACGCGGGCCAAGTGGCGCGCTGGGTCGTCCTCATAGCCCTGGCAATATTCCTTCCACGCGCGCGCGACGCGCGCCGGGGTGTCGCGCAGCCCCTCGCGCTCGGGATCGTCGCCCGCCCAACGAATCAAGGTGCGCACGGCGGCTTCCACCTCCGGCGGCACCGGCATTTTGGCCGGCGCCGCGACGAGATCGCCCGCGTCGCGGTGGTCGTCGAAATCGCTCATTCATGCCTCCACTGGCCCAGGTGATTCGCGATCGACGCTACGTCAACCGATATCCCGCCCTAATCGGTTCCAATCCAAAACTGTCTCATTCGAGCAACAATATGGCAAAGGCGCGGGAAAGCGTGATTTTCTGCCGTTGACGCTGACGTCAGCCGGGGGCTAATCCGATACCGTAAGTTCTAATTCGGTCGATCGCGAACCAAGGACGACGGCCGATAGGGAGGGGATCGATGAAACAATTCCACCTGCTGGCGGCAGCCTCGACGCTGGCGATTTTCCATGCCGCGCCCGTTTTCGCGCAGAGCGCGCCCGCGCAGGACCCGGCGGCGCAGCAGAGCCAGACCGACGCCGCCGCCCAGGCCCCCGCGGCTCAGACCGGTGACCAGTTCGTTCAGGAAGACGTCGTCGTCTCGGCGACCAAGACCGACAAGACGCTGCTCGACACCCCGATTTCGGTCGACGTGGTCAGCGGCGCGCGCATTCAGCAAAACCAGATCCGTGATCTGCTCGATCTGCAGCGCGTCACGCCGTCGCTGCGCGTCAACCAGCTGCAAAGCTCGGCCAACACCAATTTCGTGATCCGCGGCTATGGCAATGGCGCGAACAACGCCGGGATCGAGCCGTCGGTCGGCGTGTTCATCGACGGCGTCTATCGCTCGCGCACCGCCGCGCAGATCGGCGACTTGCCGACGCCGCGGCTGAAGCGGGTCGAGGTGCTGCGCGGGCCGCAATCGACCTTGTTCGGCAAGAACGCCTCGGCGGGCGTGATCAGCATCGTCACCGCCGAGCCCAGCTTCACCACCACGGGCTTCGCCGAGCTGACCTATGGCGCGTTCAACGAATTCATCGCGCGCGCCGACATCTCCGGGCCGATCAACGACACGATCGCCTATGATATCTATAGCTTCTACAACCGGCGCGATGGTTATTTCGAGGATCGCGGCACCGGCATCGCCGAGAACGAGCGCAACCGTTATGGCACGCGCGGGCAGTTGCTGTGGCAGCCCAATTCCGACGTGAAATTCCGCCTGATCGCCGATTACGACAAGATCGACGAAGTTTGCTGCGGCGTGGTCAATCTGGTCAATGGCCCCACCGGCGCCGTCATTCAGGCGCTCGGTGGGCGGCTGATCCCCAATCAGCGCTTCCCCGACGCGGCCTTCTACAACGTCCCCTCGACCAACAACATTCAGAATTACGGCGTTTCGCTGCAGACCGATTACACGCTCAACAATTTCACGCTCACTTCGATCACCTCTTATCGTGAGTCGCTGCTGCGCACCAATCAGGATTCGGACTTCACCAGCGCCGATCTGATCGGGTCGAACCGGACGAACACCGACATCAGCACCTTCACCAACGAGTTCCGGATTGCGTCGAACTTCGATGGGCCGTTCAACTTCTTGCTCGGTAATTTCTATTTCAACGAGCGGATTCGGGTGTTCGACGGCCTGCGCTTCGGCCGCGATTTCCGCAACTATGCCAATGGCCTGGCCGGCGGCGGCATCTTCCCCGGCGTCGAAACCGGCATTCTCGGCTTCCCGCCGGGCACCTTCTTCCAGGCGGGCCAGGGCCAGTTCAACGATTTCCGCTATCGCAACAGCGCCTATTCGTTCTTCGGCAATTTCGATCTGGAGCTGATCCGCGGCGTTACCGCGACCTTCGGCTTCAACTATACGATGGACGAGAAGAACGTTTCGTCGAACAGCTTCACCACCGATATTTTCTCGACGCTCGATTTCGTCGCGATCGGCAACGGGCTGATTCGCAACCAGGGCATCGCGCAAGGCGTCGGCACGGCGCTGGGCTTGCCGGCGGGGGCACTGGCGACGCCGCAGCAAATCGGGCAGTTCGCCGCGCTGCAGCCGGCGATCTTCAATCAGATCAGCACCGGCGCGGCGGCCTTCGCCAACGCGAACCAGGCCAATCCGGCGGTCAACCCGCTGCTCGCGCTGCGGCCGTTCCAGTTCCTGCCGCCCTCGGTCAACTTCCCCAACGTGGTCGAGCCGGGCCGGACGAGCGACAGCAACTTCAGCTTCACCGCGCGGCTGGCTTGGAAGGTCACCGACGAGGTCAGCACCTATGTGACCTATGCGCAGGGCTTCAAGGCATCGTCGTGGAACCTGTCGCGCGATGCGCGGCCGTTCGCCGCCGATCTGCCGGCGCTGCGCGCCGCGGGGCTGGTGGTGCCCAACCTCACCACCGGCACGCGCTTCGCCGGCCCCGAACTCGCCGACAATTTCGAAGGCGGCATCAAGGCCAAGTTCCGCCGCGTTGCCTTCAACCTCGCCGCTTTCTACCAGATCCTGCGCGGCTTCCAGTCGAACGTGTTCATCGGCACCGGCTTCGCGCTCAACAACGCCGGCCGCCAATCGACCCATGGTTTCGAAGCGGACGCGACCTGGAACCCGACCAACGAACTGACGCTGAACTATGCGATCACCTTCCTGCGGCCGCGCTATGATCGCTTCCCGGGCGCGGCGGGCCCCAATGGTCAGCCGATCGATCTGTCGGGCACCGTTCCCTCGGGCATCCCCGAAGTCTCGATGACCGTCGGCGCGACCTATAACAAGCCGCTCGCCAATGGCGACCGCGTCATTCTGTCGAGCGATTTCCAGCTCGATACCCCGGCGCAGAATAGCGATCAGTTCCCGGGCTTCATCCGCGAGTTCCAGAACTGGAACGCGGCGTTCACCTATCAGCTGAAGAACGGGCTGGAACTGTCGGTGTTCGGCCGCAACATGCTCGATCAGCGCACCATCACCACCATCTTCCCCTCGGTCGCGCAGACGGGCAGCATTTCGGGCTATGCGAACGTGCCGCGGACCTATGGCGGCACGATCCGTTACCGCTTCTGATCCCGGGCGCTCCGGCGCCCCAATAGCCAAAAGGGAGGAACCCCCGGCCACCGCGCCGGGGGTTTTTCATGGGGGCCAATTCGAAGATCTAGAGCGGCGATCCGATCCGATCGGATCGCAAACCGCGCTACCGCTTCAGCCGCGCGGCGTGCCAGGCGATGTGATCGGCCATGAAGCTGGAGACGAAATAATAGCTATGGTCATAGCCCGGCTGGCGGCGCAGCGTGAGCGCGATGCCCGCCGCCGCGCAGGCCGCTTCGAGCCGCTCGGGCTTCAATTGCTCGGCGAGGAAGGCGTCGTCCGCGCCCTGATCGACGAGCAACGCGCCGAGCCGCGCGCCGTCTTCGATGAGCGCGCAAGCGTCATGCGCGCGCCATGCCGCCCGGTCCTCGCCCAGATAGCCGGCAAGCGCTTTCTGGCCCCAGGGGCAGTCGCTCGGGGCAGAAATCGGCGCGAAAGCGCTGACGCTGCGGAAGCGCGCGGGGTCGCGCAGCGCGATCGTGAGCGCGCCGTGCCCGCCCATCGAATGGCCGGTGATCCCCTGGCGGTCCATATCGACCGGGAAATGCGCCGCGACCAGCGCGGGCAGTTCGGCCTCGACATAGCTGCGCATCCGGAAATGCGGCGCCCAGGGGGCTTGGGTCGCGTCGACGTAAAAGCCCGCGCCCTGCCCCATGTCATAGGCGGGATCGTCGGCCACCCCCTCGCCGCGCGGGCTGGTATCGGGCGCGACGAAGATCAGGCCATGCTCGGCGCAGGCGCGGCGATATTCGCCCTTGTCCGTCACATTGGCATGGGTGCAGGTGAGCCCCGAGAGATACCAAAGCGCTGGCAGCCGCGCGCCGGGCGCATGCGGCGGCACGAACACCGAAAAGGTCATCGCCGTGCCGGTCGCGCGCGAGGCGTGGCGATAGACGCCCTGCACGCCGCCATGGGCCCGGGCTTCGCTCAGCGTCTCGATCATACCGGCAACTTGTGCATCACGCACAGCTTGTTGCCGGCGGGATCGCGCAGATACGCCATATAGACTTGCCCGAGCGACGCCTGGCGGATGCCCGGCGGGTCCTCGCAAGGGGTGCCCCCGGCGGCGAGGCCGGCGGCGTGCCAGGCATCGACCTGCTCGGCGCTGTCGCCCAGAATGCTGATCGTCATGCCATTGCCCGGCGTCGCCGCCTCGCCGTTGATCGGCTTGGTGATCGCGATCCGCGAGCCCTTATGGCTATAGAAATAACGCCCGCGATGCTCGCGCGCGGGCTCGCCGCCGAGCGCGGCCATGGTCGCGTCGTAAAAGGCCTTGGAGGCGTCGATATCGTTCGCGCCGACCATCACATGGGTGAACATCCGCCGCTCCTCTCAATAAACCACGACCGAGCGAATGCTTTCGCCCGCGTGCATCAGATCGAACGCCTTGTTGATCTCGTCGAGCGAGAGCAGATGGGTGATCATCGGGTCGATCGCGATCTTGCCCTGCATGTACCAATCGACGATCTTGGGCACGTCGGTGCGGCCGCGCGCGCCGCCGAACGCGGTGCCTTTCCAGACGCGACCGGTGACCAGCTGGAAGGGGCGCGTGCTGATCTCCTTGCCGGCCTCCGCCACGCCGATGATGATGCTCTCGCCCCAGCCGCGGTGGCAGCATTCGAGCGCCTGGCGCATCACCTCGGTATTGCCGGTGCAATCGAAGCTATAGTCGGCGCCGCCATCGGTGAGCGCCTGTACGGCGGCGATCACTTCCGCGCTCGATTTGCCGCGCGCGTCGATGAAGTCGGTCATGCCGAAGCGCCGGCCCCATTCCTCGCGCGCCGGGTTGATGTCGACGCCGACGATCGCGCCCGCGCCCGACAGCTTCGCGCCCTGGATCACGTTGAGCCCGATGCCGCCTAGGCCGAACACGACGACATTCTCGCCCGGGCGCACTTTCGCGGTGTTCACCACCGCGCCGACTCCGGTCGTCACCCCGCAGCCGATATAGCAGCTCGTCTGGAAGGGCGCGTCCTCGCGGATTTTCGCGACCGCGATTTCGGGGAGGACGGTGAAGTTCGAGAAGGTCGAACAGCCCATGTAATGATAGACGGGCTGGCCCCTGTAGCTGAAGCGCGTCGTGCCGTCGGGCATCAGCCCCTTGCCCTGGGTCGCGCGGATCGCGGTGCAAAGGTTGGTCTTGCCGCTGAGGCAGCTTTTGCACTGGCGGCATTCGGGGGTGTAGAGCGGGATGACGTGATCGCCCGGCGCGACGCTGGTGACACCGGCGCCCACCTCGCGCACGATCCCCGCGCCCTCATGGCCGAGGACGCTCGGGAACAACCCCTCGCTGTCGAGCCCGTCGAGCGTATAAGCATCGGTATGGCAGATGCCGGTCGCCTTGATCTCGACCAGCACCTCGCCCGGCTTGGGGCCTTCCAGATCGAGTTCGACGATCTCGAGCGGGCGTTTCGCCTCGAAGGCGACGGCGGCGCGGGTTTTCATGGGGAAGCAACTCCTTTCGCCGCCCGATTAGGCGCAACCTTCGCCGCCGCCAAGGCTTGGCGTCGGGGGCGGGCGACGCAGGAGGCGCGCGATGAGCGACGATTTGAAGAAGGGCGACCAAGTCACCTGGCGCAGCCATGGCGGCACCGCGCATGGCAAGGTGGTGAAGAAACAGACCAGCCCCACCCGGATCAAGGGGCACAAGGTCGCCGCGTCGAAAGACGATCCGCAATATATCGTGGAGAGTGACAAGGGCGGCCAAGCGGCGCACAAGAGGGACGCGCTGAACAAGGCGTGAGTCTGTCGGGGCGGCGCGGCTGCCGCCCCGTCCAAGGAAGGAACCTATGGCAAAGGAAAAGAAAGCCAGCGATGCGCCCAAGACGGGCGGCATCCATGCTCCCGTCACCCCGTCGGCCGATCTCGCCGCGATCGTCGGCGCCGACAAGCTGCCGCGCAGCGAGGTGGTGAGCAAGGTTTGGGAGTATATCAAGGCGCACAATCTCCAGAACCCGGAGAACAAGCGCGAAATCCTGGCCGACGAGAAGCTGGAGAAGATCTTCGGCAAAAAGTCGGCGACGATGTTCGAGATGAACAAGCATATTTCGGCGCATGTGAAGGCCTGAGCATGGGCCGGCGAGGGCGGCGGCGACGCCCCCTCGCCTCTTCGCCCCCTCGCCTCTTCGCCCCCTCGCCTCTTCGCCCCCTCGCCTCTTCGCCCGTTCGCCTGGCGCGGTCCACCAACGCGGGCGCTTCCGTAGAAACCCCTAATCGAAAAACCACGGTGTGGTCGGCGCGCTACGCCTTAACCAAAATGTTACGCGGTCGCTCCTAGGCGCTTGACCGCGCCCGGGGGAAGGAACAGGGCGCGATTTTAACGCAAATGTAATGCGCGTGACCCGCGCCCCAGGGGGATTCTATGCTCGACACGACCAGCCGCTGGACGCTCGGCCTTGCTCTGATGTTCGGCGGCCTCGCCGCGCCCACCGTCGCCATGGCGCAGGACGCGCCCGCCACCGCGCAGGACGCACCGGTCGCCGCGCCAGCCGAAGAAGAACAGCCCGACGTGATCGTGAGCGCCGAGCGCCGGCGCGAATATCGCAAGGACGTGCCGCTTTCGGTCGGCGCGCTGAGCGGCGAGAATCTCTCGGTGATCCAGGCGGGCGGCAGCGACATTCGCGGGCTTTCGGGCCGCATCGCGAGCCTCAACATCGAGAGCTCGTTCGGCCGCGCTTTCCCGCGCTTCTATATCCGGGGCCTCGGCAACACCGATTTCGACCTCAACGCCTCGCAGCCGGTGAGCCTCGTCTATGACGACGTCGTGCTCGAAAACCCGATCATCAAGGGCTTTCCGATCTTCGACCTGTCGCAATTGGAAGTGCTGCGCGGTCCGCAAGGCACTTTGTTCGGCCGCAATACGCCTGCGGGCATCGTCAAGTTCAGCACCGTCCGCCCCGACGAGCCGGGCGGCTATTTCCGCGCGAGCTATGGCAGCTATGATAGCGTGAATTTCGAGGGCGCGGCGACGGTGAAGCTCACCGACACCCTCTCGGCGCGCTTCTCGACGCTTTATCAGCATCGTTCGGATTGGGTGGACAATCTCCAGACCCCGCGCCGCGGCGATCTGGAAGGGTTCGACGATTGGGCCGGCCGCGTCCAGCTGCAATGGCAGCCGAGCGCGCCGCTCACCCTGCGGCTGACCGGCCAGTGGCGCGTGCTCGACGGCACCGCGCGCCTGTTCCGCGGCAACGCCTTCGCGACCGGCAGCAACCGGCTGATCGGGCTCGGCGGGCCGAACACCCCTTTCCGTCGCGATCAAGTCGCGATCGACGGGATCAATTTCCAGCGGCTGCGCAACTACAATGTCGGGCTGACGGTGGATTATGACTTCGGCCCCGTCACCCTCACCTCGGTGACCGCTTATTGGAACGGCAATCTCGCGAGCCGGGGCGATATCGACGGCGGCTTCGGCAACGCCTTCGCCCCGCCCTTCGGCCCGGGCTTCATCCCCTTCTCGGCGCAATCGCAAGACGATGTGCCGAACCTCGATCAATTCACCCAGGAACTGCGCATCGCCTCGACCTTGGGCGGGCGGTTCAACTATCAGGCGGGCTTTTTCTACTTCAACGAAAAGCTGCGCATCCAATCCTTCGATTTCGGCACCCCCACCGATCTAACGCCCGACGCGGTCGCCACCCAGCGCCAGGGCAGCGAGGCTTATGGCTTTTTCGGCTCGGCCAATTATCGCTTCCCCTTCGGCCTCACGCTGCGCGGCGGCCTGCGCTACAATAATGACGCGCGCAATTTCGTCGCCGCGCGCCCGGTCGATACCCGCCCGGCGTTCCTGGGCTTCGGCGGGCCGGTGCCCGATCAGCGCGCCAATGTCGGCAGCGACATCGTCACTTGGGACGTGAGCCTGACGCAGAAGCTCACCAACGACATCAATTTCTACGCCCGCGTCGCGCGTGGCTATCGCGCGCCCTCGGTTCAGGGTCGGTTGACGTTCGGCCGCACGATCTCGGTCGCGCGCGACGAACGGACGATGTCGTACGAGGGCGGCTTCAAGTCGAGCTTCTTCAACAACAAGCTGCGCTTCAACATCAACGGCTTCTACTTCACGACCGACGATCTGCAGCTCACCGCCGTCGGCGGCACCTCGAACTTCACGACCTTGCTCAACGCGCGCAACGTCGAAGGATCGGGGTTGGAGGCCGAGCTCGAGGCGACGCCCGCGCCGCGCTTCTTCGTCACCGCCTCGGTCAGCTTGAACGACACGCGGATCAACGATCCCAATTTGTTCGTCGCGGGCTGCGCGGCGCCGTGCACCGTGCTCAACCCGCAGCGCCCCGGCGCGCCGGGGATTTATTCGATCAACGGCAACGCGCTGCCGCAGGCGCCCAAGTGGATCGCCAATTGGACCGCGCGCTATTCGGTGCCGTTCCAGGGCGGCGAGATTTATGGGCTCACCGACTGGGCCTATCGCTCGCGCATCCAGTTCTTCCTGTATAATTCGGTCGAGTTCAGCAGCAATTACCAGCTCGAAGGCGGCGCGCGCCTGGGCTATCGCAAGGGCCGCTGGGATCTGGCCGCCTTCGCGCGTAACATCACCGATATGGTGGCGGCGACGGGCGGCATCGACTTCAACAACTTGACCGGCTTCGTCAACGAGCCGCGCATCGTCGGCTTCGAGGTCGGCTTCAAATATTGAGCATGAGCGCCCCCGCCGCGCGTGGCGGGGGCGCTGGTGCGTTTAAATGGCCGCGTAGCTGGTGAACAGCGAGCGGAGATTGGCCGAGGCGCCGCGCGTCAATTGCTCGATCCGGTCGCGCACGCCGGCGCGATCGAGCAGCAGCGTTTCATAAGCCATGTCCCAAGCGCCGAATTCGCGCGCGTCGACCGCGTGTTCGCTGAGCTTGACGAGCGCGAAATGGCGCGGGTCGGCGCCGATCCGGGCGAAAGTCGCGCGCACCGCCGCCTCTGGCCCCTCGAGCAATTGCAGGAAGCGCTTGCCGTTGTAGAGCAGCACGCCCGAGACGTGCGCGGCGGCGTTGTTGCGGCGCGAGGCGGCGAGGATCGCCTCGATCGCTGCGCGATCGACCCCGGGGCGTGCGGTGCTGATATAGCAAAGTTGCAGCATCGAATTGGTCTCCCGCCCGCGCCGGTCTAGCGGCCGCCCCTCGCCAATTGGTTAACGCCGCGCGAGGAAAGTCCAGCAAGCGACTGATCTTGTTACGCTTTCAACACGAGGCCGGTCGCCGCGCCCGGGAACCTAGCGCGGGCATCGCCATGGTCGCGACCGCGCGCCTCGGCTGGACTCCGGGGCGGCGCCAGAGCTATGGCGCCACTGATTTTCGTGGGGGACGACCGATGCTCAAGCGCCTGAGGCCGCTCACTTGTTCGCTCGTCGCGCTGGCGGCGCTCGCCCCGCCTTCCCCCGCCACGCCGGCGCCCGCCAAGCGCATCGCGCACGCCCCCGGCGCCACCCCGCTCCCAACCGGGCAGCGCATCACCCCGCTCGCCGCGCCGGGCGCGCGGTTCGAGCCGCTCGTAACACGCGGCGGCCCCAAGCCCGATTATGTGGCGGACGGCGCATCGGCGATGGCGCTCTCGCCCGATGGCACGTGGCTCGCGATCCTGACGAGCGGGTTCAACCGCTATAACGGCACCGACGGCAAGCTCGACCTGGCGGTGTCGCAGCAATATGTGCTGCTCTACCGCGTGGGCGCGGCGGGGGCGGTGCATGAGCAGACGCTCACCGTGCCCAACAGCTTCGGCGGCATCGCCTGGGCGCCCGATGGCGCGCGCTTCGCCGTGGGCGGCGGGGTCGACGACAAGCTCCACCTGTTCAGTCTGCAAGGGGCGCGCTTCGCCGCCGATGGCGCGCCCATCGCGCTCGGGCACAAGACGGGCAATGGCGCGGGCGTCCAGCCGCAAGCGGCGGGCGTGGCCTTCGCCCCCGATGGCAAACGCGCGCTGGTCGCCAATTATTACAACGACTCGGTCAGCCTGATCGATCTCGGCACCCGCCAGGTGATCGCCGAGCAGGATCTGCGCCCGGGCAAGATCGACCCGGCGCGCAGCGGCACGGCCGGTGGCAGCTATCCCTTCGGCGTCGTGTTCACCGGCGCGGGCGAGGCTTGGGTCTCGGCGCCGCGCGACCGCGAGTTGATCGCGCTCGCGGTGAGCGACACCGGCGTCCGCGTCACCACCCGCTTGCCCACCATCGGCGAGCCGACCACGCTTCTCCATGATGCCGCGCGCGGGCGGCTTTACGCCGTCGAGGATAATGACGATCGCCTTGCCATCGTCGATGTGAAGGCGCGCAAGCTCGGCGGCGAGCCCCGGCTCGGCCTGCCCGACAGCCTGGGCGCGACCCCGGGCAAGGGGCTCAACCCCAATGGCCTCGCGCTGCTCCCCGACGGTCGGCTGCTGGTGAGCTATGGCGGCGGCAACAGCGCCGCGCTGGTCGCGCCGGGGGACGACGAAGCGCGCGTGCTCGGGCTGGTGCCGACCGGCTGGTATCCCTCAGCCGTCGCCGCGAGCCGCGACGGGCGGCGGCTGTTCGTCGCCAATCGCAAGAGCCCGCCGGGGCCGAACCCGCTCGGCTGCCCGCCCAAGGTCGCGACCGTGCAGGCGCAGCCGACCGCCTGTGGCGCGGCGAACCAATATATCTTCCAGCTCGAAAAGGCCGGGCTGCTGCAATTCCCCGCCCCCTCCCCGCGAACGCTCGCCGCGACGACGCTCCAGGCGGCGGCCAATCTCGGGCTCAACGACCGCGCCGCGCGCGCCCGGGCGGAGGCGGTGATGGCGAAGCTGCGCGCGCGCATCCGCCACGTCGTTTTCATCGTGAAGGAAAACCGCACTTACGATCAGGTGCTCGGCGATCTCGAAATCGGCAATGGCGATCCGCGCCTCGCGATCCTGGGCGAGCGGCTGAGCCCCAATCACCACGCGCTCGCGCGCCAATTCGTGACGCTCGACAATTTCTACGACAGCGGCGAGCAAAGCTCGACCGGCTGGACCTGGACCACCGCCGCGCGCACCACCGACCTCATGGAGAAGACCGCGCCGGTGAATTACGCCGGGCGCGGGCTTTCCTATGAATCCGAACAGCTCGACCGCAATATCGCGACGCGCCTCACCCCCGCCGAGCGCGCGCGGGTGAACCCCAAGGCGAGCGCCGACCCCGATGTGCTCCCCGGCCCCGCGCTCGTCACCGCGCCCGATGGCGATGGCGACGACGCCGCCGAGCAAGGCGCGGGCTATATCTGGAACGCGGCGCTGAAGGCCGGGCTTTCGGTGCGCAACTACGGTTTCTCCAGCGCGGTGCTCGACGATCGCAACAATGCGGGCGACGCGCTGGTGCGCGAGCCTTTCAAGGAAAAGCGCGTGATCTTCCAGGCGGCGGACCGCGCGCTCGCGCCGCTGTCGGACCCTTATTTCCGCGGCTTCGACATGCGCGTGCCCGATCATTGGCGCGCCGAGGAATGGCTGCGCGAATTCGCCGAGCAAGACGCCAAGGGCCAGATGCCCCAGCTCACCCTATTGCGGCTGGGCGGCGACCATTTCGGCGATTTCAAGGACGCGATCGACGGGGTGAACACGGTCGAGACGCAAATGGCCGACAATGATTATGCCGTCGGCCGCGTGATCGAGCGCATTTCGAAGAGCCGCTTCGCCGCCGACACGCTGGTCTTCGTGATCGAGGACGATGCCCAAAACGGCCAGGACCATGTCGACGCGCGCCGCTCGATCGCTTTCGTCGTCGGGCCTTATGTGAAGCAAAAGGCGCTGGTCTCGACGCGCTATACCACCGTGCATCTGCTGCGCACGATCGGCGCGGTGCTGGGGTTGAAGCCGCTCGGGCTGAACGACGCGCTCGCGGTGCCGATGGCCGATGTGTTCGATCTAACCCAGCGCGACTGGCGCTTCACGGCGCGGCCGGCGGCGGTGCTGCGCACCACCCAATTGCCGATCCCCGCGCAAGCCTTCGCCGAGGCGAGCGACGGCGCCTGCGGCTTGCGGACCGCCGATTATTGGGCGGCGGCGATGGCGGGGCAGGAATTCCGCGCCGAAGACCGGCTCGACACCGATCGCTTCAACGCCGCGCTCTGGGCGGGGCTCGGGGTCGGGCCCGAGCCGGGGCGCAGCGGCGCCGATCTGCGCGCCGGGCGCGCCGCCTTGCTCGCGAGCGCGCGCCCCCGCTGCGGCTGATCGCGCGCGGCGCGCGATCGGTCGCGAATTTACGGTGAAGGCGGGTTTAGCCGATCTCGATCATTGCTGCTTCGCGATACCGCGCATATCCTCATCGTTGGGGGAGCGGAATGATGACCGAATCAGCGGTGCGGGATCGGCCTGGCGGGGCGCCCGAGATGGGGGCGCCCGAGATGGGGGCGCCCGAGATGGAGGCGCCCCGGGAAGCGGCGCCCAAGGCGGCGGCGCCCTTACCCTCGACCGCGAGCCTGATCGCGCTCGCGGCGACCGGGGCGCTCGCGGCGTGCGGCCCCTCGGGCGGCAGCGCGCCGCCGACCGGCAC
>FRDC01000981.1_pt4 | contig 20385 bp, 24 predicted proteins | sample 1106171 | NCBI WGS metagenome assembly FRDC01 (sample SAMEA3930566, study PRJEB13176) | freshwater metagenome | biome: Drinking water system; feature: drinking water; material: water | place: Singapore | collected 2014-12-20 | reverse complement strand
CATCGCATAAAACCATTATCTTGATTCATAATATAAAAATACTTTCAAACAAAAAACATTGTTTAAATATCTGTAGTAAACCAACGTGATTTACTAATCGCATCTGCTCGTTCTCTGGCTTCTCTTGCTGTTTTAAAGCGTTCTTTAATATTTTCAGAAAGTTTGAATTTTTCTAGTTCTTTTAATCTATTTTGAATTTGTACTGCTACATCCATTCCAATGATTTCTTGCAAATCTTCTAATTCTTTAGATTCGGCTTTTGTTAGTTTGGATTTTAATTTTTTATCCAAAAGATCTAACCGTCTAGAATTTAGATTTGCTAAAATTTTATTATCTTTTAAAGGAATTCTTTGACTGCTCATAAAATTTCACTATACTCTGTATGTAAGTCTAACAATAAATTCACATCAACCCCAACGGTCAATAATGCACATATGCATATTGCCAATGGGACTGTTTCTGATCGAACTCTATAAGAAGTTTCTTTAATTTCATTCCGATAAAAAGAAACGCATGGTAAATCTGTAACTTTATTAAGGATTTCCCAAGAATCTGATCCACTATGAGAATGCTTTGTAAGCATTTTTTCATATACTTCCCACGCAGAACCGATATTTTCTGCATATTTTGGAATATTTCTTACTTGAACAATTCCATTTTCGGGTGGAATATCTGGATTTGTCATCTGATCTGGAGAATTTGAGTATTCATGATATTCCCACCCCATTATTTTCTTGGCCACAAGTCTATTGATGGCTTGAATTTGCCGTGGATTTAAATCAAAATATTCCCCTAAAGTAATTAGCATAGTTTATTTCTTAAAATACTATTGTTGAAAAAATAGGTTCGGCTAATTTTCTTTGTTCGCTCAAACCAAGACTATAGGCTTCTGATTCACTAATACCAAATACGATTATTTCGGCTAAGGTTTTAGATACCATTAAAGAACTTGAACCACCACAATCCCAACCAGTCATATCACATCCACCAGAAGCCGAAAGGTATCTTCCGTCCTTTAGTCTAAACAAACCAATACCCACCCAACCATCATTAATGGATTCAAAAATTGAAATTACTTCTTGTACGTCGTCAATAAAAACGGGATCCAATGAAACATCGGATCCCGGATTAGCCGAAGATGGAACATTAGAAAATCCCATACCTGATTCTTGGCCAAAAACAATTTGCCAATCATCAGACTCTCTTAGTTTTTTTGGGCTTATTTTTCTAATTAAATTCACTTGTTTAATTCTTTCTCTCTGAGATCAACACTCTTATCTTGTTCGATGTGTCTAAATTTTGGAGCAACCCAATTTTTGGGGTTTTTTGTTATATTTTTCTTTTTTTGAATCGATCGTGCCGACCACAAACACATCACAGAAAGTCCAAGAAAAACTAAAGGAATAAATTCGATTAGTACTCTCATTCGAAAAGAAAGAAGAATGAAAGCCACCATCAAAAATAGGGCTGATAAAATAATTTTATTTAATTTGTTCATAATATTCCTAAAAAGCGGGCAGCGAATCCTGACATCGCAACCGGACATTGGAAGTGTCCAATTTTTCCTTTAAACTATACCCGCAAAAATTGTCAATCTGCGCCTTCACTTAAGAAGACTTTACGAAATCGTTCTTCGCCTTCGAACTTTTGAAGTTTTTTGTAGCTATCATGGCATCTCTGTACTGCATAGCCTACTATGCTACCACACCCAAAAATCATTGAACATAAAAAGAGAACCTCAGAATCCAGTAAAGTTAAATCAATCATCATATTTTATGAAATCTCCTGTTAAGAATTTCGATTGCTCGAAAAATACTCGCCAACACCACTTGCATATTGAACAGGGCAGATTTCATCTTCTTTCATCCAGAAGAATTCTAGACCTTGTTCGTCGTCTTTTACAGAAATTTGGTATTGTGGGCCATATACCGGATCGTACATAATTTTATAAATTCTTCCAACTTTTTTGGAAGTTTGGTCACTACTAATCTCAACGGTATTTCCTTCACGGTAATAATGATTCGACATTTTAAAATCACTCCAAATTAGGAAATTAATACAAAAATAAAAATCAGGGAGACTGGATTCGAACCAGTGATCTTCGCTTTCCAAAAGCGACGGAATTCCTCTTTCCTACACCCTGCCAAGATGTACTTAGTATAGCCTATCTTTCCCCAAAGTCAAGGTCTTTATGCAACTATTTTAATTTTCTAAAAACATACTTTTCGATATTTCTCAGCCATTCAACACCCTATATATGTACATATGATACTAGTTGACATGAACCAAATTGTAATTCCGGCTCTTATGGCGTACACAAAAGGATCGGCTAAATTTAATGAAAAAACCGTAAGAAATATTCTTCTAGAAAATATTCGAATATTTAGAGTGAAGTTTAAAAAAGATTATGGAAATATGGTTCTTTGTTATGATGGAGAAAATTGTTGGCGCAAATCAATATTTTCCCACTACAAGGAGAGTCGGAAAGAAGCCAAAGAAACTTCTAAATTTGATTGGTCAGGATTTTTTGAGATAATGAAAAACATAAAGAAAGAATTTTCTGAAAATTTGCCTTACGATTCTGTTGAAATCCCCAATATGGAAGCCGACGATATCATAGCATCTTTGGTTATGAAAAACTATGAATCAGAAAACATCATAATTATTAGTTCCGACAAAGATTTTTTGCAACTTCAAAGATATCCTAATGTAAAACAATACAGCCCATATCATAGAAAAGAACTAACCTGTGAGGATCCCCAAAAAACTTTATTTGAACACATTTGTCGGGGGGATTCTTCTGACGGAATCCCAAATATTTTATCAGATGATGATGTTCTAATAACAGAAGGAACAAGACAGAAATCTATCACTTCTAAAAAATTAGAAGAATGGTGGAAAGATAAAAAAATCAAAACTTTTGATAAAAACGTCCCCAAGAATTTTGAAAGAAACAAAAAACTTATAGATTTCAAATTTATTCCAGAAGAAGTTTTATCTCAAGTAAACCCCCTTATAGGAAAGGGAACAAGAATCAAACATATTTCTGATAGATCAATGCTTACTTATTTAATAGAAAAGGCACCGGGATTTGCTTTGTGTCTTTCGGAGTTTTAAAATATGGTCCTTATGTTATCTGAAATTTTTACACAAATTCTTAATGCTAAAACAAGACAAGAGAAGGTTTTACTTCTAAGAAAACATCAATCCCCTGCAATGATGGAAATTTTAAAGTATGGAGTTAGTCCGTCGGTTCATTTTTACACCAAAACTATTCCTCCATATAAGGAAGACTTTTCTCCGGCTGGATTGAGTTTTTCTTCTTTGTATAATGAATACAAAAAACTTTATATGTTCTTGTCTCCAGACCAAGAACAAAAAATGGTTGGTTCAATAACCCAAATAGGAAGAAAGAATCAACTGTTAGTTCAAATGTTAGAATCAATTCATCCGTCCGAAGGACAATTGTTGATTTCTTTATTAAAGGGCGAATTTACTTCAAAAACTGGAATTGATATGGCTCTTGTTTCAGAGGCTTTTGGAAAGAGATAATTTGTGAATAAAAATAGAAGAAATTCAGATCATCCAATAGATGATCGTAAAAGTATAGCCAAAGGCCAAAAAAAGATTAAACTAAATCAAGAAAGAAAACAATTCAAGAAAACTCTTGATCGTTATCTTGTGGATGATTTAGAAGACGAGAAACTTTGGAACACCAAAGAAAAGTTTTAAATCGGTCGAGTGTTTCGGTATCTATCTTCAATATCTGAAACAATACCAGATCTAACACAGGATTCGGGACCAAATTCATAAAATTGAATACCCGGAATATCATTCAACCTTTTAATAGCATCAGACAGTCCATTGATCCCTGCTTTGGGATGTAGATCGGATTGTTCTGTGTCTCCAGTGATTACAATTTTAGAATTATTTCCGATTCTAGTTAAGAGTAATCGTGTTTGAGCTATTGTTGCATTCTGAAATTCATCTGCGACTACAAATGTGTCTGAGAAGGTACACCCACGGAGATATGCCATCGGCATTACGCTAATAGCCCCAGAATCAATCAACTCTATTACGGCCCTAGAATCCCCGATTAGAGTAGTACAAATTTCCATAAGAGGGTACATAAATGGAGCTATTTTATTGTTAAACCCGCCCGGCAAGAATCCCAAATGTTCTCCGGCTTCAACGTAAGGTCTGGTTAAAATAAGTTTCTTATATTTTCCTCTAATAAGATCTCTTAGTCCAATTGCCATTGAAACGAAAGATTTTCCTGTACCGGGATGTCCAAATAGAAAAGTCACTAAGTTTTTTTCAATTAATTCTATTGCCTGTTTTTGTTGTTCGTTTTTTGCCGCTACAAAAACACCAACACCCACCTTATTAACAATTGTTGCTGCTGTTCCTGCTGCTGTGGTAATCGGAACTAATGACGCAGAAGTAGAAACAGATTTGTTCTTATTCTTAGATCTCTTAGAGGACATATTTAAATTTCCTTATTTTTAAGTTGATCGAAAGCATATCTTGCAATGTAATAACTATCCACTATATCTGTAAGTGGGCTGCTTATCTTTTTTTCAAAAGATAACAATTTAATTAGATCTATTCCTTGATCCTTTTTAAATGCTTCGTACATCTTGATTTTATCAGAATTGCCTTTACCTGTCGCAAATTTCTTGATAACAGTAGGTGGAATACAGATGTATTTTATTCCTCCATGATACAGAGTATGTTTAAGAATTCCAGTATTTTCTGCAACATTAAAAATACGGCCTTTCGATCCCAAAGAGTAGTCTTCAAGGACAACTAGATCTCCGTCTTTGACTATGTTCAAAGCCCACTTGGCAATATTAGTAAATCTTTCGATCTCGTGAGAATATTCTTCTGGCAATTCTCCCACAATGTTCTGAAATTTTCCTGTGTATTTGTTGGAGTCGATACGGTAACATACCTTTGAATTAACAAAAGAATCAGATTCTTCGGTGAGTCCTGTAATACAAGGACAAGACATGCTATAATCTATCCCGTAGCATCTAAACATCTACTCATATTTAGGTTCTTCAAATTGTACATTGCCCACCAGCACAGGCCAGTTCTTGGCTTCCAACAGTCGAATTGGTTTCCTCTACCATGTCAGTATAGTCTACTTTTTTGTAATTCATTTTGATGTCCAACCATTTTTTATAGTTATAAACATCTTTAAGAAGATAGGTTGTTTTCTTAAGGTCGTATTCATGATATCTTCTTGAAAACTTGTTAACTCTTTGAATCCAATTATGCTTTTGTTGCCTGATCGCCTCCTCGTGATCCAAGAGTTTCTTTTCTCCCAAATCCTCCCCTCTTCCTAAAACATGATCGCAGGCTTTCCAGAGATTGCCATCGAAAATTCTTAGAGCATCTTCGATTAAGCCGGAAGCAAAAATACTTGCATCTCCGTATATTTCTACAATTTCAGACGGTTCTAAAACTTCAGAAAACGGGGCCTGCACGTAGTCCTTGTCGCCCGAAGAAGACAGAAGAGATACCCCCACGAAGTTATTTCGATTTGTATAGATGTAATCCTCGACATCCTTCCATTCTTCTGGTTTGACTGTTACTGTGTTAGATACGTTGTGATTCAGCCAAGGCTGAGCGCAACGACTTACTGTTCTTCCGTAAGTTACCCAATTTTCTTGTGTTGATTTTATTTTGGAAAGCATGTCCAAAGCTGTAACATCTTTCTTGACAATGAAATTTACCTTCGTATCACAAGCAAAAGCGATGACATAATCACTATTGTTTGCAGACCACATAGAATCTTCTACAGCAATGGGATTCAGTTCCTTGTAGAATTTTACTGGGGGTTCATTCTTATTTGCCTGCACTCTTCTGATATATTTTCTAGAATGGTGTGGGTGAATACCAGAAGAGGTTCCTAACATACAAGAAACACTTCCTTCTGGTTTGATGCACGTTATTCGTGCGGCCGGATTTATCCCGATGATTTTGGCCACTTCTTCGTTAGTAGCGATGGTGCTAAGGGCTACTTCTTTTTGAATTTCCGGATTCAATAGAACTTTTGCAGATTCCATTACTCCTGTAATAGACACCCCCAATAGAGCCTCTTTTCGACAAATCCTCTCTGTAACTTCACCAAGATACGGAAAGTTTATGTACCCGGCTTGAACTGTTCCAATAATCGTTGCTGCTCTTGCGGCCTTAAGAAAATCATCTTTGTTCTTAATTTTGGACCCGTTAATCGAAGACAGATTACAAAACTGCCAACCGGAGTTTCCAAACTCGTCATAGCAGTACATTAGGATTTCTAAACAGTTTCCTGAAACCAACCCATTAGCTAAAAATGAATTAGAAGATGGTTCATATAGACAATATACGTCTTCGTTTCCAATAAATTCTATAGATTTGACTTTGGTTGTATATTGATTCTTTTTGTTTGATACGGATGAAACATAACCCGAATTGATATTTTCTGAAAGTTTTATTCCTTTTCGTCCAGTAATTATCTTCTCGGATAGCATCTTAATGCAATCTTCTCTGTTAAAAATTAATTCATATCTAATTTTTTGTTTATACACTTTCTCTGAAGGACGAAATTGAACATCTCCAGCCTCTGATCTTTTATAGATCTTTCCTGAAAGCCCAAACCCTGATGTCAGTATTTGAATATCCCTCAATAATTTTTTATTGGCCTGACAAAATCTTGCATTTATTCTTCCGGGTGATATTCCAACTGTTCCATCCGTCATCATAAACCCAGCCAAATACCCAGAAACAAGTTCTTTAGATCCACGAAATACAACACTTGGCACTTCTCTCTTTAATGAACGAACATCCAAATTGCCGATGTACTCTTGAACCCATTTTTTAAGCGTTCTTCCTCCAATTCTTTTCTTTTTCTTTCCTCCACTTGGAGTGGATTGATTGAAAGCTACCAACGGAGAACTTTTTTTACATAAAAGATTAATCAAATTGGTAAAATACGCAAGCGTATCAAAATCATCTTCCCAAATATCTAAAAATACATTATCTCCAATCGATCCATCTCCCGCTAATGCCCCCAATAAAAATCCTTCATCGTATGTTCCATTTTTCCCGAAAGAACAAACCCCAGAGGGAGTCAACAAAAGATCATTAATTTTAAGATCTTTAACTTTAATTCTACCCCGTCCTATTACAGAAAATTCATGATTCTCTGTAACTTTAATTTCTCTACCATCAGAAGTTGTAAGAAGATATATTGGGGCGTTCTTTTGGGTCAATTTTATCTTAGAAACAACAGAAGTTTTACAACCGAAATTAGTTTTATTGATTATATCTCCCATACCAATACGAGAATCTATAGAGACCACAACTGGCTTCTTTCTTTCGGCTAATTCCTTTATTGGAATCCACCCCATTTCTGTGTTTACTAATGTATCTCCTGTTACACATGGGTTACAAATACTTTCTGTACTGTCGCTCCAAAAGAATCCGGGCTCACCAAATTGCTTAGATGTTTCAAGAAGTTTATGGAATTCTTCCTTTGTTGTTGCATCTCTTAGGATCAGGGCAGAATTGTTACTTCTGGCTCTTTGGGGGTTTTCGACTCCCCAGTTGCCGGTTTTAGCATTCATCATTTCCAAATCATCATGCGAGAAAATAGCAATACACGCACTGCGACGAATGCCACCAGCTAGTACAGCATCAGAAGAATGCATCACAATGTCGTATGCATCAATGGGATTTAAGCGTTTTTGTCCCATCAAAACACAACGGTCCAAAAGTTCTCGAATTTTTTCGTGTGTTCTTTGCAGTGGCTTATGGCCCGGCGCAGTTCCAATTCCGTGAGAAAATTCGGACCCCTCTGGGCGTATAGGAGAATAATCAAATTTTACCACCTTTCCCGAGTATTCTGGAAACAGATCGTTTTTAAAGTAAGAGCCCACCAAGACCCCAATTGAGTTTGCCCACCCCTCAATAGAGTCCTCAACAGAATAAATTTTAATTTCTGTTTTTTCAATTGGTAAAAATTCTGGCAGTTTTTCTACGTGGTGCTTCTGAACAGAAAACCCCACACCACATCCACATAATAGTAAGTACATCGCTTCCTGAAAGAAGCGAAGCCTATCACAATACGATGCGGTACAGTTATACGCTCTGGCATTCTTTTTCAATACAGCGGGTCCAGAAAATTGAAGATTTCTTTGACTTCCCACAACAAGTTTATCTTTATAGGCTTCGTATGCCTCATCCAAAAGGGGGCGAAGTTGATCCCACACATTAGAGTACCGTTCTTTGTGCATGTCATAGGATCGTTGAAGAGCCTCCTCCCACGTTTCTCTTCTCTTCAATTGTTTATTGTGCATTGCGTACTTCGCTGTAAAGGTATAATCAGCGAGTGCTTGAACTTGACTACTATAAAGCATTTACAAATTCCTTAAATTACTTGTTGTTATTTGGTAGAGTTATTTAGGACCAGAGAGATTTCAAAAACATCAAAGTCCCATCTTTGCTTTAAACTCCGTAAATTCCCTCGTTGTCATCTTAAAATCTTCTGGTTTTACCGTGTCCAGATTATGGAATCCAATTACAGATTTCATCAGAGCCATTTCAGATGCCGAGAATGTCTTGGCGTTCAGAATGTAATCATCAAAGGCTTCCATGCAGATCGGAAATTTTTCTTTGAGAATTTCGTGCATTGCATTAGCATAGACTCGTATTTCATACTGGGCGTGGGAATCCATTCGAAGCCGTAAGAAATTCATCAAGTTATGAAGATCACACTGAAAATAGCACATCGTATAAACAGACACAGGAAGATTGATTCGTGCTAATTCTCTTGCTACGCCGCTGGCAATTGCTCGCTCGTATACCTCTCTGGTGTGTTCATATCCTAGAGAGTATTCTTTCTTGATGAACTGGTCATCTAATTCGATAGAATCATCTCGTCCCTGCTTATTGTTAGTAGCCTGCGCGCTGAATTTTTCTGGCAAATAAAACTCATTAGGTAGAATAGAATATCTTGCGGAAACCTCGTTCAACGATATTGTTCTATGTCTAACCAACTGCCGCATAACAAAGATCGGCAGTTTACAAAGCCATCGAGTAGTATTTTGTTGGAGGGGAGTTGTATGATGATTTCTAACCAGATATCGAATCAGATTTTTATCTGAAGAAATGGATTTGGTGCCTTCCCCATATGACACCCTTGCCGATTCTGCAACAGTTGCGTCAGTCCCCATCCAGTCCTTCAAAACAATAAATCCATGATCCAGAATTTTTCTGGCGTTCGGGTCTTTTTCAACATCTTTCCAAGTCAAATTTTTACTTACGGTGGGGTCTGTATTCATATTGATTAGTTTCCTTCAATTTTTCTGCCATCTTTCTTTTGCTGAGTCCCAACAATCTAGATGCTTCTTTTACTGAAGCATACTCTACACCATCTAAAATTACTTTCTTTCTTGCGTGATATCCAGTAGGTGGAATAAATTCTCCCGTTAATTTTCTGCTAAGTGATTTCCAAGCCAGCCCCAATTTTCTCATAGCATCATTTTTAGATTTATATTGAACACCATCAATAACAACCGGCACGGCGTTGCTGGGTATTCTTTCTTTGGTTTTATAATTTGTTTTGATTTTTCTAATTTCATGGGGTGATAACCCGAGAATCTTTCCTGCTTCGGCGTGAGATGAATATGTAATTCCATTCAAACACACCGGCTTTCGACTGGTCTCTCCTCGCTTTCTTAATTTTTCTCCAGATAATAGTACATTCAATTGAAATAAACTCAATCCAAGTTTTTGACAGGCATCTACTTTTGAGCAGTACTTTATTCCTTCATATTGAACTGGCACAGACCACATATGCTTAGCCCCTCGAATTGGATTTTTTGGGCCTACTTTATCTTTGGCACCCGGCTGTAGGAATCGAATTCTTTGAGATTCTCGCATTTTTGCTTTAGATTCTTCTGTGTGTGCTGATTTTTGATGCCGGTTGCCTCTCAGACGTTCAGTGCGACGCATTTTTTGTTCGTCAGTCATGTTGGACCACCTCAGCTTGGATGCCTCCCGCATTTTCTTTCTCTGTTCTGCATTTGGCCTCCACAGTTTTGATCTTTGGGATAAACTGCACTTTTTCCTCCACTCTTCGAGTTCCTTTTCTGTTTTTCCTTCTAATGTCCTTCCACCAGATGCAGATCCAGAAATATTGTAAAATTCTGGATTTTTAGAAACATTGTAAAAATCTAACCAATGTTGTTCCCGAATTTGAATTTTTTCTGGGTCATCAACGTATTCTATGATTTCTCTGGTGAATGCATCGATTCCATATTTTTTAATTGCGTGTTTAAATGCTATTCCGCTCCCCAAATAATTGTCCTCCGTCTTGCCTTTATGTGATCCGAGATATTTCCTACCACTGTTCTTGCACGTCCAAACATACACAAACCCCGCGTAATTTTCGGCGTTATCCATATGTACTCCTACAAATATAGGAATATTTATGAACAACGAGAATTAGATTAGTTCAATTAGTGTAAACTACCTCTTACTCCAATTATTAAAGGCCAAGGTGGCCGCCAAACCACAATAGGTATTGTTGTCTATTATTTCTTGAATATTAGTTTTTCCAGACAATACCATTTCATTAATATCTTTTTCGACAATTTCTTTCGGCCAAATGCAAACTTTCAGTCCACGTTTAATACACGATCTATACTGGTTAGAAATTTCTGCATTTCTGGTTTCGTTATCTAAAACAACTGTACAATTTCCGGATATCAACCCAAAGTCTGATCCGGCCACGGCAATACAATTTTCTAAAAACATTGAATCAAACGGACCTTCAACCACATAGAATGGTTTTTTGGGGTCGAATCGATCCAGACCGTAAATTTTAGATTTTGTAGTTCCGGGTTCTTTGATAGTCATATACCGGATGCTAGAATCAGAAGACGGCAGAGATCGTCCCTGACACATGAACGGAACACCGGACTCATCATAAAACGGAATAATAAGTCTGGGTTCCTTATAAGAATTTTTTGAACATGGATCTATCTGAGCAGAAAACGCCCCGAAGTCTTCACAAAAGAATAGCCTAGAGTAGAATTTAGGAGGTATTCTTCTCGAAACAACGTAAGTACGAGCCTCGTTTGAATCTGGTAGTTTATCGACGCTTATGAGGCTCTTTAGGGCCTTCTGAATGTTGTTCTGGGCCACCGAAGAAGTGGGCAAAACGGGGCAAGGAACAATTTCTTGAATTTTATTTTGTTCCTCGCCGTTTTTTAAAATCCCCTCTTTATACAACTCAAGAATATAATTTCGATACAAAGAATTGTCGGTGGTTTTCAAGAATTTTGAAAAACTAGAACTATATGAACAATTATGACATTTTACAAAAAACATCCCTCTGTTTTCATAAAAGTAAAACCGACGTTTTGTTTTATTCTTGGTAGAATCGCCACAAATAGGGCATCTGCAAATAGCCACGTTACCATTTTTCCAGACAAACTTATTAAATCTGGAAGAAATCATGTTAATATATTTCATATCAACAAATACACTAGATTTTTTTATGAAACTATTAAATGCCAAAGAAACGTTCCAATGTGTTTTCTTCTTCGTGCTTCCAATGAATTGCGTCCAAAATACTGTAAAGTGGGTCTAAAAAAGATTTTTCAAATTGTGTGTCGTAGTCAATATATTTTTCTACCTTAAATTCTTTGGGTGGGTGACTTCCAGAATAGGAAATAACTCTGGATCCCATTAAATTTGGTTCTGTTAAATACAAAAATTTTATTTTTTCAGAATTTCCGATTAATTGATATTTTTTCCCTAATTTGTATTTCTTAATAAGATGATTGTGGAACAAGGCTCCTTTTACAGCTATTGGGGTAGATTTTTTATTAATTGTATCTGGATCTGAATACTCTTCGAGTTTATTCACACTTCGAGGAAAAGATATCTCATCCACTTTGCTGTTATAAAATTCTTTCTTAAAATCATTGATGTAAGAAACCAATGTGGGCTGATCTTTGGTTAAAATAATTCTAATGGATTCTTTAAGTTTATCTCTACAGATTTTGGGAGTAGATGACCTTTGAACTTCAATCCCCATAATTTTAAGTTTGGGTTTTTCGTATCTGACCCCTTCAGAATCATATACATTAAGACAGTATCTTTTTTTTGCTGTCCACAGTCCACGATCTGCAATGACTTCTCTTTTAAAATCTAATGAATTAGCATACGCATTTAAATAATCTGATAATTCCTCGCACTTTTTCTTAATATAAGGAGAAATAACTTCTTTACATAATTTGTCCAAAAAATTTATGATCGCAGTTTTATTAGTTTTGTCTCCTTTATAATACATTTGAACTGCAAAATTCAAATTTAATGCAACAGAATCCGTATCCGACATAATGACATAATCTTTCCCTGTTGTTTTTGCTAATTTATTTAAATAAGCATTAAGATTATTTTGTATCCACCGAATACAATATTGACCAGTTACAGTAATAGCTTCTGCAATTCGAGTATCATACCACCGAAAGTACGGGTTTCCGAGCGCACCAAAGCCAGAATTTAAGAAAATTTTTGCAGATTTTTCTTTGATACTAAAAATTTCAATTTCACTCTGAAGTTGTTTCTTCAATATTTTTAGTTGTTCGGTTGATAGATTTTGATAATTCATCATTAAGAGTCTCTTCGAAAATTTTAACCCCATGTTTCCGAATTTCTTTATCAGAAAATCTGAAAACCTTAAATCCTGATTTTATTGCAACATTTGTGTACCATGCATCTATTTTTTGACTTCGAACCGAAGAATGCCAATATGTTCCATCCAATTCTACCAATATTTTGCGACCAACAATTTTGAAATCATACTGATGGTTACATTTTGATATTTTATATTGATATTTGGTTTTTATCTTTTTATCACAACACCAATCATAAAATTTTTTCTCAATATCCGTCATTTTTCCGGCTCTTCGTTCAGATGAACATTTTATTAACATTGCACGGGTTTTTTCGAGTCTTTCTGGATTTTTTACATAACTTAAAATACCAGATTCAACATAATTTCTTGTTGGTATTTTATATTTTTTCAAATCATACGCCACAGCAGACGGACTTTTATATTTTAATTTTTCTTGAATTTGTTTTAAGGTTAATTTTTGAACAAGATACAGATCTTCCAAAATTTCTTTAGAATATTTTGGAAAATTTAATTGATCTTTTCCGTTTTGTTTTCGTGTTTTAATTTTATTTTTTCTTAAATGAAATAAAACAGTCGATGGCTCTGTTTTTAACAATTTTGCAGTTTCTAACATCGGTAATTTTTTGTTAACGTACAATTCTACAAGATCTTCTGGGGATATAAATGCGAGCTTACTTGCAAAATATTTTTGGGTAAAAATTCCATTATTTTTCGTACTTAAAACTTCTGGGCAAATTTTTTTAATTTTATGATATATTCTAAAATAGAGTTTCTTATCATTTCCGTACATGCTCAATAGAGACTGCCCGGATTTTATTTTTTGAATAATTGAATTAATAAGTTGTTCAGTAATTTCTACCATATAAAATACTCCCTAATAGAGTATATGGTTAGAATTTACGCTCTTTTCTTAAGTTCCTCATCTATTTTTTGAAGTTCTTTTGTTTTATCTAACATAGATTGTTTAAATTTTTTCCTTTCTTCGAAAAGCTCACCTATCAACTCAGGCATAAATCCTAATTTATCCTTACGAAACAAAGATCCATTTGCGGCCAAACAAAGATTGTGAATTTTAAGATATGATAAATCTTTAGTTTTTTCTAATAAATCATTGATGTTTGTTGTAGAGTATTCTTTTGGTATTTTTTCAACAATAGTATCCGGACTTAAATTATTTAAAAGAATACAGGTCGGATAAAGTGACGTTGCATCAAAACTTACCACCCAATCATGAAATCCTATGATCGGATCCTTGACGTATGCTCCCATAAATTGTTCTGATTTATGAGATAGTCTTTTCTGTGGAATAACAACATCTTGATCTTTCAAGTAATTGTAAATAATAGTGTCCCACGTTCTGATGGGGCTATAGGCATCTTCGTAGTTAATTTTAGCTTTATATGCAATAGTTAATTGAAGTTCAATCAATTTCATTTTTTCATCTAATTCATGAACCAGATCTACGTCATGAATGTTATACTCTACAAATTTCTGAAAATTTACTGTATAAAATTCTCTTAGACTCTCAAATTCCGAATAATCTAACTTTTCTTTGCCTAATTCTACCGAAGCAATATTCCCCAGCTTATACGATTCCTGATTAGAATAAGTGTATTTTCTGTATAACTCGTAATAGTCTAGAATCGAGACCCCGACTACACGATGCACTTCGCATTCCTTTCCCCAAATCTCAATCTTATCTTTTTGCAAAGACCCCCAAGGAGAAAGTTTCTTAGCTCTTTCGATTCCAAGAATTTTAATAATTCGATTAATGATATACGGAAAGTCGTAAATTCGAACATTCCATCCAGTAGCAATATCCGGATCTATTTCTCTCCAGATTTCAATAAAATCGTGAAGTAATTCGTCTTCACAGGAACACTGTTTCCAATAAAAATTTTCTGTTTGTTCCGGAAATGAAAAATTTCCCGTCCCCAAAACATATTTTTTAGAACCAGTTCTTAGAGTCACAACGTTAATTTTTTCACTGGCTTCTTCAATTGAAGGAAATCCATTTTCAGATTCAACTTCAATATCGAGTGTAACTAATTTGATTTTTGAAAAATCGTACTCTGCTTCTTGATTCTTTTTATAAAGAGAAGAAATGTACTGATATACCCAACCGGTGTTTCCATAAATTGGATAATCTTTAACATTTTCATACTGCTTCATGAATTCCCGACAATCAGGAATAGTTCCGGGTTGTATTTCTTCAACTGTTTTACCGTTTATGGTTTTAAACGGAGAATTCGTAGAAGTACTAGAAACGTATAAAGTTGGTCGAAATTCAGACTTGAATTCCACGCGATTTCCAGAGGAATCGTATCCACGGTGTAGGATATTTTTTCCTTGAACGGCAATATTAGTGTAGAATTCCATAATTTAAATTCTTTGGTTGGATTTGAACCAACGACCCGTTCTTTTCGAGAACTGCTCTACCAAACTGAGCTACAAAAAGAGCCATCATAATGTTTTGATGTACGTGGATTAACCTCCGCATAGATCATCAAAATTACTAGAAAGCCGGTCGTTAGCTACGAACTAACTTCCATATTTTGGGGAAAAACCCTCAATGTGTTTTACTTATTAAACTACACCGGCATATAATAAAACTTTATTTTCCTTCAACAAATTCATCTGGTCTAAACATATCACCGGGTTTGGGAAGATCGTTTAGTTCCTCTGGCAATTTCTTTCTTTCAATTCTTTCTTCGTGGTCCATTAATGCAAAAATATTCCAAGCCGCCGCAGCAAGATGATCTTCGCTTCTGTCTCCACCCAAATATCTAAAAAGATGTCTGATCGCGGAATTGAGATAACGGGACATCGATAAGCCGCCTTCCCAATTGCGAGACCCGTAATGGATCCCTCGTTCGTAATGGACGGCCAATCTTCGCATCCCATGAACAGAAATCAGATCATATCGACCTTTACCTTCTTGCGAACTTCGAACGGCCCCGGTCTTGTGCTTTTCCACAATTTTGGGTTTTTGAATATCTGGATATTCTGGCATAGCTTACTGCTTTCCGGTACTTCCAAACCCACCCGTGCGGTCTGTCTTTTCAGAAATTGGTTGTAGAGTTTCTTCTAAAGAATACTCTAAAGTTTTAACTAATTCTATCTGAGCAATTCTTTCCCCGTGGTTTATCGTAATTTGACATTCAGAAAAATTTATCACTGAAATAAAAAGTTCTTTAGTATAGTCTTCGTCTATTACACCTTCTGAGTTTGTCAATCCCAATCCCAACTTTAAAGAAGTTCCAGATCTTGGATGAACTCTAACAGAATACCCCAAAGGAATACCCAGAACCAGCCCAGTTGGAATAAGTGCCCTGTCTCCGGGGTTAAGTACCGTATGCACCGGTTCCTTGTCTGTCAATTGAAAAGCCATGTATTGCTGTTCTTTGTTGTATTTGTCAAATACCTTAAAGAATCTATGTCCAGAACCAAAATAGGCTCTAAGATCAAAACAAGCAGAACTTTTGGTGGCTTTCTCAGGAAGAATTACATCTTCTTTTACTTTAAAGAATCTCAATTTTATATTCATCATTTAATGAACTCTTTGCCTTTTAATTCAAAGAGTTCGCGCACTTGCACATCGCCACGCCTAATTGGGTGGGAGTTTTTTAATCAATTTTGTATTCTACAAATTTGGGTTCTTGTCGAGTTTCAATCGGAGGATTGGTCAAAACAATTCTCAGAATCCCATTTTCAAGTTTGGCTTCTTTGAATTTTGTTTTGATCGGTAAATCTAAAGTAAAATCAAAACTTCCAGTAAAAGGAGAAGATTCTGAATTTTTAATTGAACCACTTACAACAAGTCTTGCAGTATCACTTGTTTTAATCCCCAACTCAACTTCATTAAACTGAACTTTTAACTGTTCTTTCAAATACCCCGGAACACTAAGTTCAATGATTTTGTGTAATTTGTCCTTAGTATTCGTTATTTTATATTCTGGTAAATTAGATTTTGAAAGATTTCTATTCACATCTTCTGAAAATTCTTTATAATTTCCATTCATTCTTTTAAAAATTTCATCGGCCCAAGAAGTAAACACAGGCGATCCCATTTTTCTTTCAATTGTATTTGACGATGTAAAAACCATTAATAATTCTCCCTATTAGTGTATAGATAATTCTCAAATTTTGGCCTTGTGCCTTTGCTTTATATAGCTGTTTTAGCACCCAAAATCAGTGCTTTTTCTTCCCAATGTTGTATTTTGGAGAAAGAACCCACTCTGGTTTTTCTTTAAATGTTAAAACTTTAATACTAGACATCAGAGCCACTGGTTCTTCCGTTTGGTCTGGGTTAACTATTCTAAGAAGATTCCAATCTTCCAGAAGATTAATTATAGTATTTCTTCGACACAGATCATCTTCATCAAAGGTAATTTCACATCCATCTAACCCAAACATTTCTTTAAAATGAACGATGTAATATTTGCCCTGCTTGTATAGGATATGACAATTATGTACCAGTGTATTGTTGGCGATGAAGTTGTGAGTATTTTCAACTTCGATGTCGTATAATTTGCTACTCAAAAAACTTTTGTTGTAATCTTTAGTTACTTCTCGTATCTCTTTAACTTCGTGTAAAGCATACTGCAATCTCAGAGGTGAAATTTCGATTCTAGGAATGTGGTGGAACTTTTCCGGTATTTTGTACCGCATACAGTCGCACATATAAGGGGCGATCATTCCCCACATCTTTTCACTATCGCCCACAGAAAGACGCAATCTGGAATATGTTTTGGTTTCGCCTTTGTACTGGGTGTTATATGTATCAACTTTGACATCAAAGCCAAATTTGTCTTGCATGGCTCTGGCCAAGAGTTGATTGTCTTCGTAAGAAAACCCCTCAGTGCTGAACAGAGAATAGTATGAAAAATTACCTGTTGTTCTGGTTTTTACAATGCACCCATCGTCCATGTACCAATATGCGAGAGATTTTTCTGTCAGCATCGGTATCAAACCCTCGACCCTTTTTTTACCACCGACATAACACATTTCTCGTATCTTCTTGGTTTGTTCGTTTGAGTGAATGCTAAGCATACTTGCTTTGGTGCCAGCACCAAATCCAACATTTATAAATTCTCTTAAATTTCCGCCGAATAATTTTTGTTTTTCTTCGATGTATTCTTGTTGAGCAACGCAATGCACAATTTGAATTCCTCCTTTGGTGGTGATGCAAGCATCGCCCAATATAGTTCCGACCAAGAATTCAATTTGATCTTTAGTGAATACCTCCGATACATTATGAAATTGATTTCCATTATTTACGGGGGCTCTCACCAGATATTTCCCCAAACAATCTTTTGCTTCTACAAAGCTTATAGCTGGATTGAAGCAATCGTCAACTACCCCAACTCTGTGATCTGTTGTACAGGTCAATCTTCTTGATGATGGCAATTCTGTCGATATCAAAGTAATCCAAGTTTTGTTTTTGTTATCTTTGACAGAGTGTGACAGAATTTTGTTCCATTCAAATTCTCCGTTCGAATTAACAGATTTGACTTTCCCACTATAAGATGTTTCCACGATTTCTCGAATTGTTTTTTCTCCATCTTCAGTGATAATCCGAGATCTACCCGGCAGGCACGATTGGTATAACGTTTTATCTTTTTTAGAAGCAACTCCAATTCTCGTTAGGGTTTCTTTAATTTTTAAGAAATTTTCTGGATTAGGAAGAACAATTTCAACTAAACTTTCAATTCCACCAAACTCGGCATTTTGCATTTTAAAATCCTCAAAATAAACACACTAGTATTTATTTTTTAGACTTTATTGCTATTCAATCATATAAAAATTTAGTTAATTTAACAATTTCATCTATTTGAGATTTATTTAATATATTTAAAATTTCTTGAGCCCTACTGTCTGACACCGAATAAAGATATTTGATTCGATTTAAATTTTCATCTGATTTTTTGGACGCCCACGATGAAAATCTTTTTCTTTTCGAGATTGAATTATACAGATAGTCATATTTAAATTTATTATCTGCATGACTCATAGAACCGTTAACAACATTAGAATGAAAAATAGTATCAGGAAAATAAGACAATCCCCTATTCACCAAAAAAGAATTATAACTTTTCTCAGATACTTCATCCTCCATCATATATTCTTTTGTTTGAGTTATTGATTTTAACCAATCGAATGGATTTCCAGTATTACTCATATATCATTACCGTTATTAGATTGAGAATCATCCGGATCATCCAATTCATCATCGGCCGTCAAATGAAATTCACCATCCCCATCCATTCCAATTAATTTATCATCAGCAGATCGAACCTCAATTATTAATCTAGGAGGAATGTATAACCAATTTTGATGAATACAATCATAAAATCCTACAGTTAAAAAAGAATCAAAAAGACCGACGCCAGAAAATCTTGGTATTAATTTACACTCTACCGCCCCATCACCTTCTTCATGAAATTTAACAGGGTCTTGATGAGATATGACTTTTTCTGTTAGAGTTCCATTAAAATCTTCGTACTTAACTTTGAGGTGTTTAGGATAAACTTTTTCTAAAGTTGCATCTAACCATTTGGCAAAAATGGCATCTTCGGTTCTTTCCAAATAAATCCAGTCGAATACATTTGATTTAACGTGTTTTTTGTTCGAATTACCTATGATTTTCAGACGACTTGCCATATACTCTTTTCTTTGTTTTAAGAAATTAGTATGAAGTTCCATTCCTTCTTTCATAAATTCATCAAAATTGTGTTCATCACAAATAGCTTTATATTGATTAGCTAATTCTATCTGTTTAGCTTTTGGTAATTTTGGATTTTGTTCAATTAAACTATCAAAAAATTCTCCGGGGTGTTTAATATAATCATCTACAAAATGATCGTGTCCCCCAAGTATTGGAGAAAATGCAGATGAAAACTTTTTCTTAAATTCATCTATTTTATATTTTTTATGAAGGTCGTATGTTTTTAAAGTCAATTCATAAGCAGTCATGGACTTTTTCGCTTTCATAATACATATATTTATTGAAATTCAGCATTTAACATTATCTCAGCCATACAAGCGGCCAAACAAATTTCATGATCTGATGAAAATGCCATTTTGTACTGGTATTCGGCTAAAATTAGAATTGTTTGTGGAATAGATTCTTTCTTTAAATAGGAACCCATTCCATCATATATTTTACGGAATAATACAGACGAATCTACATCTGAGTTTTGTCCGACCCATTTTCGGACATTGGTAAAATTTTTCTGCTTCATGCTTTCTATTAAGTCGGCAATTTGAAGATCATTAAATTTTACTAGTATTCCAGAATCTATTTCACCGCCTACAGAGTACCTCTGGAGTTCATTTATAGTTCTTCGAAAATCCGGAAAGTATCTTACGATTATTTCTATCAGCACTTTTTTATCAAACTTAATCTTTTCTTCAGTGAGAATAAAAGAAATTCTTTTTAAGAATTCTTCTGCCATTTTTGGTTTTTCTTTAGAAGGAATTTTAAATTCAACTACAGCACATCTGGAATGTAGGGGTTCGATTATCTTGTGTTTAAAATTGCAGGTGAAAATAAATCGACAATTTCCAGAATACTCTTCCAAAAAAGACCTTAAAGCGGCCTGTGCGGCCGGGGTAATATTATCACTCTCGTCTAGAATAATAACTTTTTTGGTTCCGGATAATGACACTGTACTAGCATAATC
>FRDC01005246.1_pt1 | contig 20388 bp, 10 predicted proteins | sample 1106171 | NCBI WGS metagenome assembly FRDC01 (sample SAMEA3930566, study PRJEB13176) | freshwater metagenome | biome: Drinking water system; feature: drinking water; material: water | place: Singapore | collected 2014-12-20 | reverse complement strand
CGGGGATCGCCGTCATCTGCGCCATCACCGAGGGCGTGCCCGTTCAAGACATGGTGAAGGTGCGGGCGATGCTGGACGCGGCCCAGAAGGCACTGGGCACTGGGCATCAGGCATCGGGGAAGACCATGCCTTCACCAGTGCCGAGTGCCCAGTCCCCATTGCCTGTTTTGATTGGCCCCAACTGCCCCGGCATCATCACCCCCGGCCCCAAGACGGGCGGTGGCACATCCGCGGCAGACCCCTTCACCAACTCGGGCTGCAAGATCGGCATCATGCCCGGTTACATCCACACGCACATCTCGCAGGCCAAGCTCGGCAAGTCCGTCGGCATCGTCAGCCGCTCGGGCACGCTCACCTACGAGGCCGTGTGGCAGACCTCGAGCCTGGGGCTCGCCCAATCCACCTGCGTGGGCATCGGCGGCGACCCGATCCGCGGCCTGAACCACGTGGACTGCCTGCGCATGTTCGAGGCCGACCCGCACACGCACGGCATCCTCATGATCGGCGAGATCGGCGGGAGCGACGAGACCGACGCCGCGGCGTACATCAAGAGCAATATCAAGAAGCCCGTCGCCGCGTTCATCGCGGGCCGCACCGCGCCGCCCGGCCGCCGCATGGGCCACGCGGGCGCGATCATCGGCGGGGCGGATGACACGGCGGATGCGAAGATCGCCGCGCTGAAGAGCGCGGGGGTGGAGGTGGCGATGAGCCCGGCGGATATGGGGCGGGCGATGGCAAAGGCGATGAAGATCGGCTGAGCGGATGTGCCCCCTGCGGCGGACATGCCGGTAGGGCGGACATCCTGGTGCTGCGGACATCCTGGTGGGGCGGACATCCTGTCCGCCGATTCGGTGCGGCCTTGCCGCATGAGCCACGGTTTGCGCCGTGGCCTCTGTGGGTGTTGCGTGTGCCGGGGGGGTCGGGGCATTTCGGCTGGGTGCGCCGCGACACGTTCTTGCCCGCGTCTACCCGCACGTGGCTGCGAAGAACTCGGTGATGAAGTCACCAAGGTTGTCCGAGTTGGGCGGGAAGCACTGGATCGAACCATCGACCGTGAACGCGGCCTTGTAACCCTCGTCGTACGGAAACTCGTTCTCCGGGCACGGCCCCGAGAAGCCGCCGGGGCCGGGAACGAACGGCTCGGCGAAGTAGTCGGTCACAAAATCGCCGATGTCGTCGGTGTTCACCACCGTGTCAAGGTTGTAGTCCAACCTGCACGGAACCACGGTGAAGAACACGGGATCGCCGATGAACACGGTGGCGGATGCCACCTCGCTGGGCACGCCGGGGCCGCCGATGGTGCGAAGATAGTTCACGTAGACATTTTCGAGATAGAGGGCGTATTCGCCGGGCACACTGGGTGCGATGAACGAGCCGCTGGCGATCACCTGCCCGCCCGCCTGCAGGCCGATACCGCCCTCAACGACTTGCGATGAACCGAGGTAGGCGGTGCCGGGCATGCCGAACGTGTTCTGGCCTCCGCCGATCTGGATGAGGCCGGGGTACCCGTTCTGGTACACGTCGATGAGTGTGCCGCCGAAGGCGGACTGGCTGGATGTGTTCTGGCCCGGCAGCGGGTTGGCGATGCCCAGCGGCCGATCAAAGTTGGCCATGCCGGGGCCGCGCACGCCGGGTGTGAGGTTGATGGGAGGGAGGCCGTTGGGGTATTGCTGGAGGTCGAGGAGCGTGGCGGCCAGCCCCAGGCAACTTGTCATGGGCACGTACAGCGGGAATGCGGCGACACTCCAAGCCACAGATGTCCCGGCTTGGATGGGCACTACTCCGCCATTGTTCACGATCAGGCCAACGTGTACGTCGCATGTCTCGCTGGCCGGCGGATAGCTTCCCACGAATGGACCGCCGAGCCAAGCGAGTAGGGCGAGCGTGAGCATGTGCCGGTCTCCGTTGCGGGAACAGATTGCCAGGTCAATGCGTTCACGGGCTTCCCAGCCATGTGCCCGTGCTTGATGCGCCCGCCCAGTCGCCAGTGTCTGCTCGCACGGAGTGGCGCACGCGCTCGCGCGCAAACCCGTTCCGCACCGGACCTTGGCCCGCCACTACGGGCGAGGACATGGGGGGCGGAAAAGCTGGCTGATCCTCAAACCACACGATCCAAGTTGGACGAGGTGTCTTTGCAAAGTCCTTCGTCTGGAGCACAGCCATGGCGGCGATCCAGCGGGGCCGCGCATTCGTGCCAAACGCGTTTGCACACGCGGCAACAGCTTGGAGCAAGGACACACTGGGCGGACCCGCGACACGCGCGGTCCACTGCTCATGATCGGAGTCGATATCCGCTTCGGCTTCGGCTCGCGTCGGACGGATCGACTCAGCCGGGTCTACGGCCGCGCCATTGAGGCGTGCCATGAGAAGTTGCCCGCTCGTCGCATCGATAGTTGCCACCATCGCCCATCCCGCCCCAAGTGTTGCGTCAACCTGCTGAATGCCGGGGCCCGCAGAGCCCTGCCGCGGCAACGCCTGCGGCGGCCATCGGACCTGCCAAGCTGGGCGGGGAGTCAAGTGGCCAACGAACGGTGTTTGCGCGTCGTTCACATCGATCATTTGGGCAGAGGGACGGACAGGATGAGGTATGGTGCTCGAGCCAACTTCGGTTAAGCCCACATAGCGCGCCGCGAGCACAAGCGCATCTGCCTGCGAAATGAACGACGTGGTTCCATCGCCCGTGGCCGTTGTTGCTGTGACTCCACGACCTCCGTCAGGCCTCGCACCGCAACCCACTGCAGCCAGCACGGCTAGAAGCGCCGATCCAAGTCCGGCACGACATGACCCCGCGTGGCGATTCATGGGCGCTTGTCCCAGATCAACAGGCGGTCCTGGCTGATAGCCGTCTGCCCGTGGAGCGGCGATTTCGCTACCGACCACGGAAGCGACAGAAAATCTGCCGAATATGTCCCGGGCCCTGCGCCCGTGAGGATTGTTTGGGAACAGTCGATGAAGGCGAATTTGGCCGACGCTGTACCGACCATGCGATCGCCCGGATGCAGTGTGACCTCTCCCAAGAAGGCCAGAGCATCCGCTGTAAGGCCCACCCAGCCGGGCAAAGTAACTTCGTCTAGGTACAAGAACTGCTCGGCATCCTCGTCGTACACATATCCGCGCCACTCGCCGGTCGCGACGTTTGACTGCAGCACGCCGAACCGGAGCAACTGGCCAAGGGGAGGGGTGGCAGGCGGCCATACGCGCTTGTACGTGCCTTGCGCGCACGGAGCAGTCGGGTCGCCAGCTGCAAGCTCAAAGTACAGACGGGTGAACTCCGCAGGCGGCGATGGGTCGCACGGCGGTCGCGGTACAAAGTTGCGGCCATGTACAAAGCCAACCTGCGCCCAGCGTTCGGTCTTGTCGCTCGGGCGGCGTGTATCGTGCGATACCCCAACCCACGCAAACGACGCGGCCGTTTGTCCATTATCCGGCGTGCAAAGCGCGCCGGGCCTGATTCGCATGGTTGTCTCCGCGCCAAGCACAAGTGTGCTGTCCGCATAGGCGAGTTGCCGACCCGCATAGAACTTTGCATTGGGCACCGCAGCAATGCAACTCATGTTTTCCAAGTAGATCGTCTTGAAAAACTGATACCCGACTGCGTCGAGCGCCGAGACCTCATCGTTGGCATCGATGTCGAAGGTTGAACTTGCTACAGCCACACTCGGTCCCTGCATGCCCATCGCAAACTGCTGCAGCGCGTTCTGGCCCCGTGCAACCGGAGCGGCGAGGAGCAGGCACGCGCACGCGATGAGCAGCGCAGGGGCACGGCTCACAAGCCTCGTGCCGGTCGCGCGGCAGAGCCGGGCGACTCGGGCGAACAGAATGTCCGCCCCACCGGAAACAAATGCCTGAACTGCCGCGTGTGCCTGCCGCATCGGAGAGCCTCCGTGTGAGAAGCCGCCAAAGCCGTGCCGCGTGACCCGTGTGGCTCGGCTCGCAGAGCGGAACCACCCGAAAGCCAAGCCACGCGGAGACCGTATCCGCCATCTCTGTACGACAGACTACCCCCCCCCCCTGTTCCATTTGCAAGCGCGAACTGGCAGAAAATCTCCGTCTTCACAGTGCGTGCGCGGCACCGCGGACAGAATGTCCGCCCAACCGGAGTGATATGGCGGACAGGATGTCCGCCCCACCAGTACACGCCTCTCCGCCCGGCGGCACAAGGTGTCACCGCGTGTTTGGGTATCATTCGGTATGCCCGCCGGGTTCAATCCCGCCCCTTTGCCCCAGCCGCACGAGCGGGCCGATGCCCTCGCTTCCGGCCCCGTGCGCGGGCGCGGCAGCAACCTCAACCCCGGCAACCGCTTCGAGGATGTGCGGCTGCACGTGCTGGGCGAGCACCTTGACGAGCAGCTCCGCGAGCACCCCTGCGGCGTGCAGGTGCGGACGCAGGTGTTCACCGACGACACCCAGACCGTGGTGAACAGGGTGGAGTCGCCGGACATTCCCTTCGGCTGGTCGCTCAACCCCTATCGCGGCTGCGAGCACGGGTGCATCTATTGCTACGCCCGCCCCGGGCACGAGTATCTCGCGCTGTCGTCGGGTCTCGACTTTGAGACCAAGATCATGGCCAAGCCCCGCGCGGCCGAACTGCTGCGGCGGTTCATCGCGCGGCCGGCGTGGAAGGGCGAGCCCATCGTGCTCTCGGGTGTGACCGATCCGTACCAACCGGTGGAGCGCGAGCTGCGCATCACGCGCGGCTGCCTGGAGGTGTGCGCTGCCGCGCGGCAGCCGCTGAGCCTGATTACCAAGAACCACCTGATTACGCGCGACCTCGACATTTTGCGCGACATGGCCTCGTGGAACGGCGTGCGCGTGGCGATCAGCTTGACGACGCTCGACCCGACGCTGGCGATGAAGATGGAGCCGCGGGCGAGTGTGCCGCGCGATCGGCTGGCGGCGATCCGTGAGCTTGTTGCGGCGGGCGTGCCGGTGGCGGTGATGACCGCGCCGATCATTCCCGCGATCAACGACCACGAACTGCCCGCGCTGCTCGAAGCCGCGGCCGAAGCGGGCGCGCGCAGCGCGGGGATGGTGCTGATCAAGCTGCCGCACCAGATCAAGGCGTTGTTCTTGGAGTGGCTGCAGCGACACTTCCCGGATCGGGCGGCGCATGTGGAGAGCCTGATCCGTCAGTGCCGCGGCGGGGAGTTGTACGACTCGGCGTTTTTCAACCGGCAGCGCGGCACGGGGCCGGTGGCGGCGACCATCCGCGACACATTCGGCCTGTTCGCCAAGCGGTTGAACCTGACGCGCCGACTACCGCCGCTGAACTCGGCGGAGTTTCGTGCGCCCGGCGCGCTCGGGTGGCGAACGGGCGCAGCGGCCAACGGGCGAGCTCGCGGCGGGCGTGGCACGGATCGCGGCGCGGATCAGCCGGGGCTCTTTGGGGCACTGGGTTGAAGCGGTGGCGCGGCGGTGCGGTGCGAGGGCGACTCAGTGGCGCGAGCGACGGGCGAAGAGGCCCAGGGCAAGGGTGCCCGCGGCAAGGGTGGCGGGCGTGGGGACGGCCACAAGGCTCACGTCGTCGACGATGATCGAGCCGTTGGGCGTGAGGGAGACGAAGCTGAGGTCGGTGAGGGCGGAGGTGGTGGTGATGTCGGCCGTGAAGTTGACCCAGTTCATATCGATGCCGTTGGGTGACGGGGGGCGCGCAACGGTGGCGACAATCGAACCGTCGAAGTAGACATCGGCGAGTGCGGGGCCGCCGTAGGGGTGGTAGGGGTGGCCCGCGTACCAGAAGGAGAGGGTGTAGGTGCCGCCGGGCGTGGTGGGGATGGACTGGGTGATGGAGCCGGCGAGGTTGAACCCGGCGAGGTCGACGGAGTATTGGCCGGAGTGAGCGGTGGTGTGGCCGGTGTCGTGGACATCGATGGACTCGCCGCCGACGACCCAGCCGGTGAGATCGGTGCTGCCGTTGAGGAGGTTGGTGTAGAGGCCCGGGGGCGCGCCGGGGCCTTGCTCGAAGCCGCCGTTGATGACGAGGTCGGCGGAGGCAAAGGAGGCAGTGGAGGCGACGGTGGCGAGGGCTGCGAGCGCGACGAGTGCGTGCGTGCGGGGCATGGTGGGGAACCTCTCTCAGAACAGGCGACCGTCCGGCACCGACGCGCTCGACGGACAGGCGTGAGCACAGGACTCTCTCGGGTGTGCCGCGTGCGCGTTGTAGGATCAGAATAACCGGGGGGCGGGCAAAAGCAAGGAAAAGGGGGTGTGACGGAGCGAGAAGGCGTGTGAAGAGGGGGAACGTGGGGGGGGAGGGCAGGCGCGGCTCAGTCTTCTCCGTCGCCGCGGATGGCCTTGATGATGCCCTCGGCGATGTAGACGCGGTCGCGTTTGGCGTGGCCGGACTGCCTGAGCACGCGGTGCTTGACGAGGAACTCCACGTGCCGTTGGGCGGCGGAGTAGACGATTCCCATGACGCGGGCTGCGGAGGTGATAGAGACGGCCGGTGAGCGGAAGAGCTGGTCGATGAGGCGCGTGGCCTTGCCGGAGTTGATCCCCTCGCCGAGCGTGTGCACGTACTTCTTGTGGAGCTTGACAACGCGGCCGGCTCGCGCCGAATCGAGCGCGGCTTGCTCCGCGAGTGCCGTCAGAAAGAAGCGGACCCACTCCTCCCATGCCCCGCGCACGCTCACCGCCAGGAGGCGGTCGTAATACTCCCGGCGGTTGGAGTGCACCCATTCGCTGAGGTTGCACACGGGGTGGCGGAGCACGCCGTCTTTGACGGGAGCGACATTCACCACGGCGCGCCCGAGGCGCCCGTTGCCGTCGCTGAAGGGGTGGATGGCCTCAAACTGGTAGTGGCTGAGCGCGAGTTCGATGAAGTAGGGGAGCCGCTGGCGGGGCTGCACGCCCAGGCTGCCGGGGTTGTGGAACCGCTCCCAATCGTCGAGGCACGCCTGCACGCGCGCGGCGGGTGGCGGCACGAACCTGGCGTGCGAGACACCCCGGCCGCCGCCGCCGATGCACACCTGCACGTCGCGAAGCTGGCCCGGCCGCTTGCGCACGTCGGTGATGAGCGCCTTGTGCATCTCGCAGAGCAGGCGGCGCGAGACCGGGAGCGGCGACTTGAGCCCGTGCTCGATGGCGCGCTGGTTGCGCACGACCTCCATGGCCGCCGACTCATGGCCGGCGGCCTTCGGGCGCGCGGGCAAGGCCGCCTCGGCGATCTGGCGCAGCGACGCGAACGTGTCCTCGATCTTGGACGAAGCCTGGGCCTCGCGCGTCCGCAGCGGGTCAAGCAAAATCTGCTTCGTGGGAAGCTGATCGACGAGCGCCTCCAGCCGCAGCAACGAGGTCTTCACACGGTCAAGGAGTTCATGGAGCCGCCCGACGACAGGAACCCAGTCGAGTGGTGGCGGCAACGAATCCGGGACGAAGGCATCTACGCGATGCCGCGCGGTACCGGCCTCGCCGGCGCGCACGAACTCAGCTGGCACCACGTGCCCGGGGCAGCCGGGTTGAAAGAGATCGCGCCGCATCGCTATTACACCTTCGAGTAATAGTATGGACCGCTATTCGCGTTTCGTGCCCAAAACGCAAATAGCGGGCGGACGGGCACCCGGCGGACCGGCACGGTGATGCTGCCACGGTTATCCAGACCAACGCCCATCCCGTATACCCCGCCTGTAGTGGGTTCCTGCAAGCGGAGCGACAACAAGTGCCGGGCCACATACTCTCCGACGGGCCAGCCGTCCGCCCGCTTGGATCGGCGATCCTACTTCCCGCTCTCCGCCATGATCACGGCCTGTGCCGCCGCCAGCCGCGCGATCGGCACGCGGTACGGCGAGCACGAGACGTAATCGAGCCCGGCCCGGTGGAAGAAGTGGACGCTCTTGGGGTCGCCCCCGTGCTCGCCGCACACGCCCACCTTCAGGCCCGGGTTGGTGGCGCGGCCCTTCTCCACGCCCATCTTCACCAGCGCGCCCACGCCCGCCTGATCGATGGACTGGAACGGGTCGCCCTCGAGCAGCTCGTGCCGCAGGTAGTCGGGCAGGAAGGTGTTCACATCGTCGCGCGAGTAGCCGAAGGTCATCTGCGTCAGGTCGTTGGTGCCGAAGCTGAAGAAGTCGGCCTGCTCGGCGATTTCGTCGGCGGTGACGGCCGCGCGAGGAATCTCGATCATGGTGCCGATGGGAATCTCCAGCCGCTTCTGCCAGCCCTTCTCGGCTCGCACCGCGGCGATGGTCTCAAGGGTGAGCTCACGCAGATACGCGAGTTCCTTCTTGGTGCCCACCAGCGGGATCATGATCTCGGGCTGGGCCTTGATGTCGTTGGCCAAGCAGTCGAGCGTGGCCTCGACGATCGCCGTGACCTGCATGCGCAGGATTTCGGGGTACGTCACGCACAGGCGGCAGCCGCGGTGGCCGAGCATGGGGTTGGCCTCGTGCAACTGGGCCACGCGGCGCTGCACCTTCTCGAGCGAGACGCCCATGGCCTTGGCGAGTTCTTCCTGCTGCTTCTTCTCGTGCGGCACAAACTCGTGCAGGGGCGGGTCGATCAGCCGGATGGTGACCGGGTAGCCCTTCATGGCGGTGAAGATGCCCACGAAGTCGTCGCGCTGATAGGGCAGCAACTCGTCGAGCGCCTTCTGCCGCTCTTCGAGCGTTTCGGCGAGGATCATCTTCCGCATGCTCTTGATGCGGGGGCCCTCGAAGAACATGTGCTCGGTGCGGCACAGGCCGATGCCCACCGCACCAAACTCGCGGGCGCGGCGTGCATCCGCGGGGGTGTCCGCGTTGGTGCGGATCGCCAGCGTGCGGTGCTTGTCGGCCCAGCGCATCACGGTGGAGAAATCGCCGGAGAGCTTGGGCTCAACCGTGGCGATGGCGCCCGCGAACACCTCGCCGGTCGAACCGTCGATGGCGATCACGTCGTTCTTGCCGAAGGTCTTTCCGCCAACGGTGAACTTCTCGCCCGGCGCGTCGATGTGCAGGTCGCCCGCGCCGGCCACGCAGCACTTGCCCCAGCCGCGTGCCACCACGGCCGCGTGGCTGGTCATGCCGCCCGTGCTCGTGAGAATGCCCGCGGCGGAGTGCATGCCTTCAACATCCTCGGGGCTGGTCTCTTTGCGCACCAAGATCACCGACTCGCCGGCCTGCTTGCGCTTCACGGCATCGGCGGCGGTGAAGGCGGGCTTGCCCACCGAGGCGCCCGGCGAGGCGGGCAGGCCCTTGGCGAGCACCGTGGCGATCTTCTTTTTGGTGGGGTCAAACGACGGCAAGAGCAACTGCGTGAGGTCGCCCGCGGGGATGCGCAGGATGGCCTGCTTCTCGGTGATGAGCTTCTCCTTCACCATGTCGCAGGCGATTTTCACGGCGGCAAAGCCGGTGCGCTTGCCGGTGCGCGTCTGCAGCATGTAGAGCCTGCCGCGCTCGATGGTGAACTCGATGTCCTGCATCTCTTTGTAGTGCTTCTCGAGCTTGGCCTTGATCTTGAGCAGTTGCTGATACGCGGCCTTGTCCCACTTGGGCATCTCGTCGCAGCTCTGCGGCGTGCGGATGCCCGCCACCACATCCTCGCCCTGCGCGTTGATGAGGAACTCGCCGTAGAACTTGTTGTCGCCGGTGCTGGGGTTGCGGGTGAAGGCCACGCCGGTGCCCGAGTCGTCGCCCATGTTGCCGAACACCATCGCCTGGATGTTCACGGCCGTGCCGTGCAGGCCCTGGATGTTGCTGAGGCGGCGGTAGCTCACGGCGCGCTCGCCGTTCCAGCTCTTGAACACCGCCTCGATGGCGAGCTCGAGCTGCTTGAAGGGGTTCTGCGGGAACATCTCGCCCACGCGCTTGCGGAACACCTCTTTGTAGGCTTCGCACAGCTCCACGATGCCCTTCTCGGGCACGTCGGTGTCGATGGTGGCCTTGTACTTGGCCTTGATCTTGCCGAACGCCTCCTCGAACAGCTCGTGGTCAACACCCATCACCACATCGCCGAACATGTTGATGAGGCGGCGGTACGCGTCGTAGGCGAAGCGGCGGTTGCCGGTGGCCTTGGCCAGGCCCTCAACAGCGAGGTCGGTGAGGCCCAGGTTCAGGATGGTGTCCATCATGCCCGGCATGCTCACCGCCGCGCCCGAGCGCACGGACACGAGCAGCGGGTTGTCGGGCGAGCCGAACTTTTTGCCGCTCTCCTTTTCGAGCATGTTCATGCTCTTGTGAACCTCGTTCATGAGGCCCACGGGCAGGCGCTGGCCGGCCTTGTAGTACGCCGCGCACGTGTCGGTGGTGATGGTGAAGCCCGGGGGCACGGGCAGGTCGATGCTGGTCATGTCGGCGAGGTTGGCGCCCTTGCCGCCGAGGAGTTGCTTGAGCGAGGCATCGCCGTCGGTGCGCGTGCTGCCGAAGTAGTAGACCATTTTCTTGGCCTGGAGCTTCGACGGCGTGGCCTTGCCCGAGATGGGCTCGAGGGCGGACTTGTAGCCGTTGAGCGATCCGTTGGACTTGGGTACACGGGCGATGGCGGTTGACATAGACAAACCTCTTTCTCAGCCTCGTTCCGGCCGCGGCGCGGCACGGAAATCGGTCTCTGTTTGGTGGCGGCGCACACTTTGCGCCCGTCATGTGGGCGGCGCGTGCAACGCGCAGCGGGGAATCCTAGGAAGCACCCTCGGGTTTGGACAGTGGCGCGCCACATTCACACGCCGCGTTCGCGGCTCTCGCGGGCACACCACTTTGTGTGGGCGCGTGCTGCGCACGTTCAATCGCGGCGCAGGCCCGACAGCATCCCGGCCATGGTCACTTGCGCGCCGCCACTTTGCCCTTCAGTTCCTCGAGCCAGTGTACCACCACCATCGGCTGCTGCACCTGCCCGGCGAGCTCGCTCGCCGAGCGGATGAACAAGAAGCGCGATCCGTCGGGCGACACGCTCAGCGGGCCGTTGTACGTGGTGCCCCTGTACGGAAAAACCGTGCGGGGCGCGGCCACCCGGAGCGCGTCGTCCTGCACGCCTATCGACACCGCCATCAGGTTGCGAGACGCGCTGCGGTAGTAGAGCTCCTTGCCGTCCGGCGACCAGATCGGAAAGCCACTCTGGCCCGCCGAGACCTTCGTCTTGGCGCCCGCGCGCAGGAACGGCCGCACATACACCTCATACTCGCCCGACTCGTTCGAGTGATACGCCAGCCACCTCCCGTCGGGTGAGAGCGCGGCCGCCGACTCGTCGAACGGTGTCGCCAGAAACACCTCCGGCTTCGCATCCGGCTCGTTCAGACGCAGGTACAGAATGTCGTTGCCGGTCTTCGGGAACCGCTCCCGAAACACCAGCGTCGAGCCATCGGGCGTGAACCCGGACGCATTCTGCGCGTTCATGCTGGTGGTCAGACGCTGCGCCTCGCCGGTGCCGTCGGCCGGTTGTCGGAACAAGTTCTGGCCCGAGTTGCCCCGGTTGGATGTATAAATAATGAACTTCCCATCCGGGCTCCAGCGCGGGTTCTGGTCCACCGATTCATCGAACGTCAGCCGCGTGAAGCTGTCGCGCTCAAGCTCAAGCACCCAGATGTCGGTGTTGCCGCCGTTGATGATCTGCGCGGCGATGCGCGTGCCGTCGGGCGAGAGGCGCGCATCAAAGTAGCCGCGCTTGTGGGCCGAGGCCGGGCTCTCCTTGCCCTCGTGGTCCACCCAGATCAGGTTCAGGTCGTCCGCCGTGCCCGACCCCGGCACGTACACCATCGTGCCCGTCTGCGCGCACGCGAACTGCACGCTCCCGTAGTTCAGGCCTTGCAGAACGCCCTCGAGCACCGGCACGGGGGCGCCCGTGGCCTCCAACTTGCCCGTGTCGAACGGCACGGCCATGAGCGTGCTGCCGCGCCCGTACACAATGTGCCCGCTGGACACGTAACGCGAGTACGCCCCACCCTTGAAGATCATCTTCTGCTTGCCCGTGTCGATCGACACCGTGTTGATCGTCGCCTCGGCGTAGTCGCTGTTGCGGTCGGTGGCCGTGAACAGCACGGTCTTGCCGTCGGGCAGAAAGTGCGGCCAGCGGTGCGAGGGGATGGCCTCGCCGCCCCCGGCATCGGTCAGCTTCACCGGCTCGCCACCGGCCGCGGGCACACGCCACAACCCGGATTGCGCATCGGGCGAGAAGACGATCGTGCCGTCGCTGCCCCAACTGCCGCCGCGCAGGTCGGTGGCGTTGCAGATGTTCGCGGCAGGGCCGCCCAGCACCGACACCTTGCGCAGCTTGCCATTCTGGCAGAAGGCGATCCACTGGCCGTCGGGAGAGAAGAAGGGGCAGAAGGCACCCTCGGTGTTCGGGATCGGCGTTGCGTCTGGCTGATTGAGCGGCCTCAGATACAACTGCCGCCCGTTGCCCGTGCGCCCCACGTACACCACCACGCGGCCGTCGGGCGACACGTCCATCATCGTCCCCGGAAACGATGCCAACGCCTGGCTCTCGGGGATCGCCAGCGTCAGGCGCATCACGTCGAGCTTCGCGGCCCGTGGCAACAGCCACACGAGCGAGAGGCCCGCCAGCAACACAGCGCACGCGGCCCACGGCAACGCCCGCCGCCACAGCGCGCGCCGGTCGCGCCCCTGTGCCGCGCCCTGAGCCTGATCGCCCAGGCGGAGGACCGATGCGCTCGGGTCGCTGAGCGTTTGCTCGATCTCGATACGGGCATCGGCGATGTCGTGAAGACGCTTGGCGCGGTCTTTGGCGACGCAGCGGCGGATGAGCAGTTGGATGGTGGCGGGCGTGGTGGGCGGGAGGAGCGCGAAATCGAGCTCTTTGTGCAGCGTGGCGCCCAGCGAGTCGGCGACGGTCTCGCCGGAGAAGGGCTGCGCGCCCGAGAGCATCTCGAAGAGGACGCAGCCGAAGGAGAAAATGTCGGAGCGTTTGTCCACGGCCTTGCCGCGGGCCTGCTCGGGGCTCATGTAGCCGGCCGTGCCCATGATTGTTCCGGCCACGGTGGGAGAGTGGATCGGCGGCGGGGCCGTGACCGTGGGCGAATGGGGCGAGTTGGGAACAGTCGGGGCAACACCCAGGCTCGAGCTTGACATCGCACCATCGCCCGAGCGTGCCAGGCCGAAGTCGAGGACCTTGATCTTGCCCTCGGAAGAGACCATCACGTTGCCGGGTTTGAGGTCGCGGTGGACGATCCCCTTCTCGTGCGCCGCCTCCAGGGCCTCGGCGATGTGCCTGGCGAGGGAGAGGGCCTCGTCGCAGGGAATGGGGCCTCGGTTGAGGCGGTCGGCGAGCGTCTCACCCTCCACAAACTCCAGCACCAGGTACCGCGTCCCGTCGATCTCCTCCAGCCCGTGAATCCCCGCGATGCCGGGGTGGTTCAGCGATGCGAGCACCTTGGCCTCGCGTTGGAAGCGGGCGAGGCGGTCGGGGTCCTGTGCCAGATGCGCCGGCAGCGCCTTGATGGCCACATCCCGGTCCAACTTTGGATCGTGCGCCAAATACACCACGCCCATGCCGCCGCGCCCGAGTTCGCGGGTGACCGCGTAAGGGCCGATCTGGGTGGGGGGCGTGGCTGTGGTCATGGCGGAGTCTATCAACGCGTGATCGGGCGACGGCGAGCGTGTCGCTACTTCGCGGGCATCCTTTTCTTCAGGTCCTCGAACCAGTTGAGCACAAGGCTTGCGGATGTGGGCGGCTCTTCGTCGACACCGGCGACCACCGCAACCACGCGACCATCGTCGAGGATGGCGCGGCCCGCGTCGACGACGGTGCGGTCATTGGCATCGCCGGTGAGTTTCACGTTGTTCAGCGAGGGGAAGGGCGTGGTGACGAGCGAGCCCGTGAAGGCGCGTCCCTTGTTGTCGAGGTAGCTGAGCACGAGCGGCTCGCCGGGGGGGGTGGCCTTGAAGCGGACACGAAAGGAGGGAGAGGGGGACAACTGTGCACCGTCGCCCGGCACGCCGCCGCTGCCCGGCGCGGGCATGGGCGCGAGAAACACGCCCGAACGCTCGCCCCCCATGCGGCACCAGGCCAGCCACTTGCCGTCGGGCGATACGGCAACGCTCACGTTGCCCTGAAGGTCGGGCAGGACGAGGTCGGGCTGGTGCGCGGCGGAGGGCTGGAGCGGGATGCGTTTCACATCGACGCGGATACCGGAGAGGATCGGCACGAGCAGCGCCGACCGATCGGGCAGGCAGGCCGACAGCATGAGCGGGGTGGTCTCGCTCTGCCTGGTGAGAGCGACGAGTGCGAGCGGCTTGGCCCCGGTCAGATCGCGCAGGTACAGGCCGTTTTCAGGCTCGGACACGCCTATGCGCGAGACGACCACGCCGGCGCTGTCGGAGGTGAACACGAGCGGGTCGCAGTCCACGTTGGGCAGGGCCACGGCGCGATCAAACCCGGAACGGTCGGGGCGTGAGACCCACGTTTCGTTGATGCCCGAACCGTTTGCCACGCTGACGGCGACGCGTGAGCCGTCCGGGCTGACGATCGGGAGCGACTGGAAAGCGCGTTCGTCGGGGGCGAGCGGAGTCGTCTTTCCGGCCTCGTCAAAGACCATGACTCGGCGCTTGTTGCCCTGCACGCCGCCGGGCAGGTGAATGAGCGTGCCGGTGTTGGAGACATCAAACACGGCGTAGGCCCAGGCAAGACGCGTGCGCAGCCCGCCCGCGATCACCTCCGGCGCACCCACGAGCTTCACCCCGCCGGCGGTGTCGCAGCCGACGGCGAGGAGGGACTCGCCCCGCGAAAAGAGCAGGTGGCCGGAGGGCAGATATCGCGGGTTCTGGCCGTCGGCCACGAGGGTGGTTGCCAGCCCCGTGGTGGTGTCGATACAACTGATGGACTGCACGTATCCAAGGTCGCTGTAGTACGACGTTTCACCCAGGAGCCCGGCGCCGTTGGGCAGGCCGATCACCTCGTTGAGGTAAGGCGACTTGCCGGCGATGGTGATGGCGAGCGGCTTGCCAACCTGCCCGTTGGTGACGCCGACGCGCAGGAGCATGGGCGGCGACGCCTGCGACAGAAGGATCTCGTCGGCCGTGGGCCACGCGATGGCGTCGTAGGTCAGGCCGGTGGGCAGATCGGCGATGGTGAGCGGCGGTGCATCGCCCGTGACGGCGACGCGGATGATGCGTTTGCGCGCCGTGTCGGCCGCGGCCTGCACGACGAGCGCGACGGAGTTGCCGTCGGGTGCGAAGACGCACGGGTCGACCAAACTGGTGACGGGCAGCGGCTTGAACGTGTACGAGTCCACCGCACGCACGAACGCGGCATACGACTTGGCGCTGTCGCGCACATCGGCCGTTGCGCCCCGTTGCTGCAACAGGCCCGAGAAGGCCATGTGCCTGCCATCGCCGGCAATGGCCACGCGGCGCGGCGTGAAGCCCCGGGGCATGTCCACCGCCAAACGCTGCACACCCGCCGGCACGCCCGCAGCGCGGCGCTGCCCGAACGCGAGCCAGGGGAGGCCGGCGAGAGCCAAGCCCAGCAGCAGTGCCCCCAACAAGGCCGCGGCGCCGCGTGTACGCGAGCGCTGCGTGTGCGCCACGCCGAACGCCAGCCCGGAGGCCGACGGATCGGCGAGCGTCTGCTCGATCTCGATGCGTGCATCGGCGATGTCGTGAAGACGCTTGGCCCGGTCTTTGGCGACGCAGCGGCGGATGAGCAGTTGAACGGTGGCGGGCGTGGTCGGGGGCAGGAGCGCGAAGTCGAGCTCCTTGTGCAGGGTCGCACCCAGCGAATCGGCGACCGTTTCCCCGGAGAAGGGCTGCTTGCCGCTGAGCATCTCGAACAGCACGCAGCCGAAGGAGAAGATGTCGGAGCGTTTGTCCACGCCCTTGCCGCGGGCCTGCTCGGGGCTCATGTAGCCGGCCGTGCCCATGATCGCGCCGGCGATGGTGGGCGAGTGGATGGGCGGCGGGGCCGTGACCGTGGGTGAGTGGGGCGAGTTGGCCGATGCGCCATAGTTGGTGGAAGAGGGTGCGCCATCGCCCGAGCGTGCCAGGCCGAAGTCGAGGACCTTGATCTTGCCCTCGGTGCTCACCATCACGTTGCCGGGCTTGAGGTCGCGGTGGACGATCCCCTTCTCGTGCGCCGCCTCCAGGGCCTCGGCGATGTGCCTGGCGAGGGAGAGGGCCTCGTCAACGGGGATGGGTCCGCGGTTGAGGCGGTCGGCGAGCGTCTCGCCGTCAACGTATTCGAGAACAAGGTACAGCGCACCGCCGACATCCTCGAGGCCGTGAATGGCGGCGATGCCGGGGTGGTTGAGGCTCGCCAGCACCTTGGCCTCGCGCTGGAAGCGGGCGAGGCGGTCGGGGTCCTGTGCCAGGTGCGCCGGCAGCGCCTTGATGGCCACATCCCGGTCCAACTTTGGATCGTGCGCCAAATACACCACGCCCATGCCGCCGCGCCCGAGCTCGCGGGTGACCGCGTAAGGGCCGATCTGGCTTGGTGCGGAAGGCGAGGAGGGGGCGGACATGCGGCCAGAGTGTACGGTGCCGGATATCTCATCCCAAGCGGGGCCGCGGGCAACCCGCACGGTGACGACCAAACGGCCCGGCGCGCAGAGTCGAGGGCCGTATCCTGCCCCGTGCCCGCCCGCATGGTGGAATGCGACCCACGCCTGATGCCGCTCGATGTGCTGCGCGCCTGGCCTGCCGCGTGGCCCCTCGCGGCCACATGGTCGGCATCCGAACCCTCTCCCCCCACTCCACCCAACCAGCCGCGCTGGACGTGCCTGGCGCTCGCCGGCGAAACCCTCTTCCCCGATTCGCTCGAAGCGATCGACACGGCCATCCGCTCGCGCGCCTTCACGCGCGCTGCCAACGACCACGACCCCTGCACCGGCTGGATCGGCTGGCTTGGCTATGACCTTGGGCGCACCATCGAGCCCGCGTGCATCTCGCCGCGCGTCGCGGGCGGAGAGTCGTGGCGCGATGACCGCCACTGCCCCCCCGCCTGCCTGCGCCGCTGCGATAGCCTGCTCGCCTTCGAGCACGCCTCACGCTGCTGGTGGCTCATCGGCGAGCCCGCTTCTCCCCACGCGCGGCAACTCGCCGACTTCTTCCGCTCCGTACCAGCGCGGCCGGATGCACCTTCCGGCCTCCGCCACGAAGCGACCGCCTTCTCACTCGGCACGGTTTCGCGCACCACGCCGCGCGAAGCGTTTGAGGCCTCCATCGCGCGGGTGATCGAGCATCTGCGCGCGGGCGATGCGTATCAGGTGAACCTCGCCCATCGCCTCTCGTGCGACTTCTCCGGCTCGGCGCGCGCGCTGTTCGCGCGGCTCACGCACACGGCCGACCCCTGGCACGGCGCGTACATCGAAGCCGATGCGCCCGCTCGCGCCACGCACGATATTCCCACCCGCCTCGCCCTCGCCTCTGCCAGCCCGGAACTCTTCCTGCGCTTCGATCCGCGCTCGGGCCGCCTCGAAACCCGCCCCATGAAGGGCACGCGCCCGCTCGAAGCGCACCCGAGCGAACTGCTCGAGAGCGACAAGGAGAAGGCCGAACTCACCATGATCGTGGACCTGATGCGCAACGACCTGGGCCGCATCGCCCACACCGGCAGCGTGCGCGTGGATGTGCCCCGCGCACTCGAGCGGCACGGCGGATGCGCGAGCGGCGGCGTGCTTCAAGCCACCGCCTCCATCTCGGCCACGCTCCGCGAACGCACCTCGCTCACCGATATCCTCCGCGCCACCTTCCCACCGGGCTCTGTCACGGGTGCGCCCAAGGTGAGCGCGATGCGCATCATCGAATCGCTCGAACCCGTCCGGCGCGGCCCCTATTGCGGGGCAATCGGCTTCTTCGGCGACGACGGCGGCCTCAACCTCTCGGTCGCCATCCGCACCGCCTGCATCCGCGGCCATGCCCCGGCTGCTTCGGCCCCGGGCGCGGTGCCCCTCGACGCCTTCACCCACGGCACGCTCGATTACGCCGTGGGCGCGGGCATCGTGGCCGACAGCATCGCCGCCCACGAGTGGCAAGAGACACTCACCAAGGCCCGCGTGCTCGATGCGCTCCTGCAAGCGGGCCAGCCCCGCACGGCCACGCCCGCATCCGCCCGTTGAATCACTGTGCTTGCGACCCGCGCGCCGCGGGCACCGTGTACCCCCAACCCCGATACAGGTTCATCCCCTTGCGCTCCAATCCGCGCGCAAGCCCCGCATCCTCCACGCGCTCAAACAAGCCCCGCCACTGTTCCATCGTGCCGCCCACCATCACCGCGCTCTTGCCCCGGCGCACGGGGTCGCGCAGGTCGGTGTCGCTCCAGAAGTCGTGATTGGTCGGCCGCCCGCCGAACAGGCTGCTCGTGCAGAGCGTCGCGGGCCGATCGGGCAGATAAAACGCCAGGTGGCTCGCCTTTCCGTAGTCGGCCGCGATCACCATCACCGATGCGGGCGCGTCGGGGGCGAGCGCGGCACGCTCGGCCTGTACGTGCGCTGCAAGCGTGCGGCCCTGCGTGAGCCGCGCCAGCGGCACATACGTTGACACGATCGGCAGCGACGGGGCGACGCTCACCGCCAGAACCAGCACCGCCGCGCCAACGCCATACCCAACGCCCCAGTGCCAGAGCACCTGTCCGACCGTCTCCGGCTTGCGTGAGAGCCACCCCATCCGCGGGCGCGGCACGGGCATGGCCAGCCACCGCTTCATCATCTCGCCCCGCGCCGCAAGCCCCTCCGCCGCGAGCCACCCCGCCAACGGCAACAGCGTGACATACGCCGCCATCGGCCAGTTGCCCTCGGGCGCGCGCAGCAAACTCACCGCGAGATAGAACACCAGAATCGGCACGCCGCACGCCGCGAGATACACCTTGCCGGCTTGCCCCTCGCCGGTGCCCGCGCTGCGCCGTCGCACCGCCCGCCACACGCCCACCAGCGCGAGCACGAGCAACGGCCCCGCCATGCCCAACTGCGTTCCCACAAACTCCGGCAGCCAGAGCGCGCTCCACGCCCACGCCTTGCCCGCCACCGCCTGAGACAAGGGCACGCTCGCCTCGCTCACGCCCACGCGCCCGAGCAGGTGCCGCGCCGCGACCCAGCCGTGTTGCGCGTTCCAGATCACGATCGGCGATACGCACGTGGCGAACAGGACAAGACTCCCAATCGCCCATGCACGGGGTGTACGTCGCTCCCCCGGCCTCGCCGACTCGGCCACCCCCTCCGCTTGGAGCGGACGGGGATGCAAGCCATCCCGCCGCAGCATCCACCACGCCATCGCCAACCCCGGCACCAAGAGCAGCATCGTGTACTTGAACAGCACACCCACACCCAGCGCAAGGCCCAGGCCCAGCCAACTCCACGTGCCTCGGCGCGCCAAGGCCCGCCACCCGCACCACGCGGCAAGGGCCCAGCACGCGCAGTACGGCGCATCGATCGTGCCCAAGAGCGCCGTCACCTGCATCACCGGCGCGAGCGCCATCGCCCCCGCGGCAAACAGGCCCACACGGCGCGATCCGCTCATCTCCTCCGCCAGCCGCCCGACCGCAAACATCGCCATGGCCGCGGCGATCGCCGCGGGCGCCCTCACCGCGAACTCTGTCGCGCCCCACGCCTTCGCCGCCGCCGCGATCAACCACGCGATCCCCGGCCCCTTGGTGTAATAACTCCAGTCCAGGTGGCGCGACCAATCCCAGTACTGGGCCTCATCCTCCACGAGGTCGAACGGGCACACCCACCGCAGGTATGCCAACCGCAGCGCCAGCACGCCCAGCACCAGCGCGCCCATGGTGAGCCAAGGCCGCGGCGCGGCCGCCACGCCCGGGTTGTCGCGCTCAGTGTCGTGCAAGCCGTCGATACTCCCACAGCGTGTACAGGCCCAGCAACCCCACGCCGCCCCACAGCACCAGCAACCCCTGCGCGCCCTGGAAGTGGGCCGTGCGCTGCCCGCCCGAGATCGTCAGGATGCACGCGATCGCGGGCAGAAAGCTCCACAGGTAGACCGTGAGCGGGAGCGCGTGCCCCAGCCGCATCGCCACCACCGCCCCGCACAGCACCATCACGCACGCCGCGGCCGCGTACGCCAGCCGCTCCTGCTGCTTGCTGACAATCTCCCGCAGGAGCAGCGACAACTCCTTGTCCAACCCCCGGCGCGCTTCATCCACGCGCCCGGGCGAAAGCACATCGGCAGCACCAGCCGCCCGGGCCGCGCCCGCCTCCGTCGCCGCGCTCAGCATCTCGCGCGCTGAGCGTTTGAGCAGCCCCGGCAAGGGGTCCACCTCCGGCCGCAAGCGGCTGATGGTCCACTGGTTCAGCTCTCCGCTCACCGGAGACGGGTCCTCCCCCACGCTGCCCGCGGCCACACCCGCCACCTCTTCAAGCCTGATCGACACCACGCTGCTCGTCTCCTCCGGCGCCACCGGCGCCGACACCCACGCCCGCTTCGCCCTCTGCACCCGTGTCTTTCCGCTCTCGGCCAGACGCGTCTCCACCTCCACCAACCCGCTCGCAACCCCCCCCCCCCCCCCCCCCCCCCCCCC